>Ga0114933_10003403_pt1 | contig 15535 bp, 17 predicted proteins | sample 4SBtaG_FD_89691 | JGI IMG/M metagenome (GOLD analysis project Ga0114933, IMG submission 89691) | Deep subsurface microbial communities from Kolumbo volcano to uncover new lineages of life (NeLLi) - 4SBTROV12_W25 metaG | ecosystem: Environmental > Aquatic > Marine > Volcanic | place: Kolumbo... | reverse complement strand
TCACGCTCCTCGCCTTGCCCGCCTTCAGCTCGTCCACCGCGGCGACCACCGACCCCGCGGTGTCGATGATGTCGTCGACCAGCAACACGTCGTGGCCGGCGACCTCGCCGATGAGCGTGGAGCGCACCACGCGGTTCACGGTGCTGTAGTCGCGCTCCTTGGAGAGTGCGGCCAGGTGGCTCTCGAGGACCTCTCCGTAGCGGCGTGCGCGCTCCATGCCGCCGACGTCCGGGGCGACCACGGTGTCGCCCACCAGCCCACGCTCGCAGAGCCAGGGGCACATCAGGTAGTGCAGGTAGAGGTTCTCCAGCCGGCAGCGCCACGGGGCGAACATGCCGGCGATGGCTTCGTTGTGCACCTCGACGGTGATGACGCGGGTAGCTCCCGCCTCTTGCAGGCACCTGGCGAAGAGTCCGGCCGAGATGCCTTCTCGGACGCGCCCCTTCCGCTTGTCCTGACGCGCCCCGGGGAAGTACGGCACCACGGCCGTGACCTCTTGCGCGTCGGCGAGCGCGGTGGCCTCGACGGCGTGCAGGAGCATCACGAAGCGGTCGTACACGGAGCGCTCCGCCCCGGGCACGATCGGTGACTGGAAGACGTAGCAGTCACCGCCGCGCACGTTCTCGTCGATGACGAACTTTCCTTCACCGCAGGAGAACCAGGAGTCCTGTGTCGGAACGAGCGGCAGCTGCAGCGCTCCGGCGACCGAGGTCGCGAACGATTCGGCGCCGTCGCAGGCGAGCAGGCGCACCGGTGCGCGGGCAGTCAGGTCGTGCACACATCCTCCGCCGCCTCCGCGGCGCTACCATTGTGAGCGAGGGCCCGCATGAGCGCTACCACCCCCCTGGAGATCGGACCCTACGTGGGTCGTCGTCAGCTCGGCGGCGGCGCGGGGGGCGAGGTCTGGCTGGCGGATGGTGCCGACGGCCCGGTGGCCCTCAAGGTCGCGCGCAGCGTGTCCCAGCGCGAGGTGTTGCGCAGCGAAGCCGCGACCATGTCGCGCCTGAGCCACCGGAACGTCGTGCGCTTGATCGACTCGGACGATGCTGGCGCCTGGTTGGCCATGGAGCTCATCAACGGCGCCTCCCTCGACGTCTGGGCCCGTGGACGCGCGGTCTCCAGCATCGTGGATGTCGCGGCGGAGCTCGCCGACGCGATCGCGCACCTGCACGACTGTGGCCTCGTCCATGGCGACCTGAAGCCGCAGAACGTGCTCGTCGACCGAGATGGGCGGCCCACGCTGATCGACCTCGGGCTGACGCAGCACACCGCCCAACGGATCGCAGGGGGCAACTTCCAGGGCACCTACGGCTACGCGGCGCCCGAGCTGCTCAAGCAGGGCGAGCGCGGGCACACGGTCGATCTCTATGCCCTCGGTGCCGTCACCTACCACATGCTCACCGGCCGTCTGCCGTTCACGACCCGCGATCCGGCGGCGCTCGCGTGGTTGCCGATGACAACCTTGCCCGAGCCCCCCTCGTCGCGACGGCCGCGCACCCCTGCGGCCCTCGACGACCTGGTGCTGCGGCTGCTCGCGCGCGACGCGTCCCAAAGGCCGGGACCGGCGTCCGCACTGGCCGAGGCCTTCCGCGACACCCTGCGAAGCAGCCCGGCCTCTCCCGTGGTGGGCATGCGGAAGGAACGGGAGGTGCTCCGGCGCGCCGTCGTGGCCGCCACGAGCGGAACGCCCGGCGTGGTGGTGCTGCACGGACCCCGGGGATCGGGTCGACGCACGCTGATCCGCGAGTGCGTGCAGCACGCACGCCGAGAGGGCCTGGCGGTCGTGGACTCCGCCGAGACCGGCAAGAGCTTCATGCAGACCCTGCGCAGCTCGCCGGACGTGCTGGTGGTGCCCCTCGACGGCAACCGCAAGATCTCCGTCCGCGTCGCCGAGAAGATCCTCCGAGAGGCCTTGCCGGTGCTGGCGCTGCTGCGAGCGGATCAGCCGGTGCTGTCGCTCCAGCGGCTCGGCGCCCGGCACATGGTGCCCCCGCCGCTTCGGCAGCGGGACCTCGCGCTGCTCCTACATGCCTACGTGCAGGAGCCCTCGCGCGCCGGCGAGCTGCACGAGGCCACCCGGGGGCTGCCTTCCGCCGTGCGTGCTCACCTGCGCACCCGACGCGTGGACGTGCCCCAGGACCTCGACGCCGCCGAGCGCGAGCTCTTGACCGCCACGACCTCCGGCCCGGTACGCATCTCGGTGCTGGCCACCCTGATGGGGCTGTCCGAGCACGGCGTGGTCGACGTCGCGGAGTCCCTGCTCGACCGAGGCGTGCTGGTCGAAGCGGACGAAGGCGCCGCCTTCGCGATGGCCAGCCCGATCTGATCCCGTTCAGGGCTTGTTGAGCAGCTTGCCCTCCCAGCCGCGGCCTGGAACGCCGATCACGACCTCCGCCACGGTGCTGCCGCCGTAAGGGCGAGGCACGTACACGGCGTCGTCGCGCCAGCCGTCCTGCCCCGTGCCCCACTGCATGCCGTGGCCGTATTGGGTGAGAGGCGGGTCCCAGATCAGCGCCACCTCTCCGTCAGGCGACACCCTGTACATGCGGGAGTTGGAGTACTCGGTCACGTAGATGTTGCCGCAGACGTCCAGCGCCATGCCGTCCATGTAGCTGTTGCCCATGCCGCTCGCGAAGAGCTCCGCGTCGCCGATCGGGTCCAGGTTGTCGTCGAGCTCGACCCGGTAGAGCCGACCACCGCTGAGCACGCCCACGTAGAGCTGAGCGTAGTCGAGCGAGAACGCCAGCAGGCGCGGGCCTCCCTGGATTCCACCGATCTGCATGCGCTCCTTCACGCCGGAGTCCGGGTCGATGCGCAGGATCTGGCTGTTGTTCGCCGCCCAGATGAAGCCATCCGGGGCAACGTTCACCTCGTAGGCGTACACGTCGGTGGCCAGGGTCTCCGTGCCGCCCTCCGGGCTGATGCGGGTCAGGCTGCCCTGCTGCCGCGCGACGACGAGATCGCCATCCAACAGCCAGTCCATCTGCTCCAGCCAGCCCAGTCCGGGCACCCAGATCTCGCTGTTGCCGTCGATGTCGGCCTTGATGATGGAGCTGGTGTCGCTGCCCAGGATCCAGCCGTCGCTGTCGAACGCCACGTCGTGGAAGCCGCGAGCGCCCAGCACCTCGTTCACCTCGAGCACCTCCTCCGGGAGGTCGCTGCAGTCCACCTCACGAGGCGCCCCGGTGTCGGTGCCGTCCGGGAGCGACGAGTCGCCGGTCTCGGTGTCGCCGCCCCCGTCGCCGGACGCCGGGCCCGAGTCGTCCGGGGGCGACGAGTCGCGGGGGCCGTCGGCGTCGTGCGAGGTGCTGTCGCCCGTGTCGTCGGTGACCAGCACCGGGACCGGGGTGCAGGCGGACAACGACAGGAACAGAAGGGTCACGAGGGCGCACCTGGGCGGGTAGTGTGGGAAGCCTACCGGACTGTGGACGGGATGTGAGGTGGAGATGCTGCTGTCGACGAGCCTGTGCTGGCTGATGAGCGCGTGCACGGGGGGATCGGTGCCCGGGCTCGGCGACACGGTCGACACCGCCACCGTGGTGGACTCGGACCCGGACACCACCCTGGACGACCCCGGTCTCGTCGACCTCGCGGGGGCGTGCGACCTCGACGACCGCTTCGGCGGCTTCTCGGCCGCGGTCTACCAGGACCTCGGCTACTCCTACGTCGAGGGCTCCGTCACCGATGGGGTCGTGCCCATCGACGTTCGGGAAGAGGTGCTGGTCGACGGGGAGTGCCGGCTGATGCGTCGCAACATCCCCTACTGCGAGCCCTCCTGCGGTGCCGAGGAGACCTGCGACTGGGATGGGGCGTGCGTGCCGTACCCGGTCGAGCAAGACCTCGGCACGGTCACGGTGGCGGGCCTGGCCGATGGCGTCAGCATGGATCCGGTCTCCCCGGGCTTCACCTACTTCGACACGAGCGTTCCCCACCCGGCCTTCGATCCGGGCGAGGTGATCGAGCTGTCCACGGGGGGCGGCGCCTACGAGCCCGTGACGCTGCATGGTGTCGGCGTGGAGCTCCTCGAGCTGGATGTCACCTTGCTCGAGGTGCAGGAAGGCCAGGAGCTGGTCATCCCATGGTCCGCGCCGACCGAGGACAGCTACGGGCACGTCCGCCTCGACCTCAACATCGACCAGCACGGCAGCACGCCGATCAACGTCTGGTGCGACTTCGCCGACGACGGCCAGGGGGTGGTGCCCGCCGCGCTGATCGATGCCCTCGTGGGCGCCGGGGTGACCGGCTACCCGAGCGCAACCCTCACGCGCCGCACCATCGACAGCGCTGGCGTCGGCGACGGCTGCATGGACTTCGCGGTGGGAGCGCTCCGGAGCCCCGATGTGGACGTGATCGGCTTCACCCCCTGCACGACGGACGAGGACTGCCCGAAGGATCAGACGTGCGACGCCCTGCTCCAGGTCTGTGAGTAGCGGTCAGGGCGCCTTGGCCACATCTTCGGCCTTGAGTGCGGGGAGCAGTTGTTCGACCACCCGCACCTCGAAGCCCACCGAGTCGGCGCGCTGGGGGTCGTACCAGACCTCGATCTCGCCGTCGGACTGGAACACCTTGATCTTGACAGCGTCGCAGCGGCCGATGACGTAGCGGCCGACCGCGTCGCTGTCGCGGAGCGACCAGTTGCACTCGGGCGCGACCACCTGCAGCACGAGCAACGCCTCCAACAGAGTCAGCGCGCTCGAGTAGCTCCACGCGACCACCGCGGTCACGAGCCGGCCGCGTCGAGGAAGCGCGTGAGCGCGACGTTGGTCTTCTCGAGGTTCGGCGTGATGAGGGCCACGACGAACTTCTCGACCTGCGGCGCCAGGCGGCTCGCCAGCAGGCGGGGCACGCCGGGGATGTGACGGAGGTCCATCGTGAGGTCGCCGGTGAGGGTGAACCGGGTGGTGCCGTCACCCAGGTCTTCGAAGGTGTTGCGCCCTCCGCAGGTGACCGCCTCGGTGAACATGCGGGTCTTCAAGGTCCAGGAGCAGCTGTGCTCGCGGCCGTTCCAGGTGGCGTAGTCGTCCCAGCGCATCATCTCGGGCTTCACGTACTTTCGCGCAAACGCCGGCACCTCACGGTTGGCCACCCACACGTTGTGCAGCTCGACGGTGGGACCGTCGTCCTTGCGGTCTACGATCTCGATCCGCTCGATGTCGGGCATGTAGGCCGCGATCGCTGCGAGCTCGTCGCGGTAGGCAGCGTACACCCGCGCGCGGGGGTGTCGGATGACGGAGACGGAGTGGATGCGCATGATCGGGTCCTAACCGGCGCCTCAAGGTCGTCGCGCGGCGACCGACACGGGCGTGGAGGTCTGCCTCATGGCCCACACCTGGAACCACTTCGACGCCCGCTTCGGCCTCGACCCTTGCGCGACCGGCACCCAGCCGGTCTTCCTCGCAGCCGCGGGATGGCGCACCGGCAGCACGCTCTTGCAGCGCCTGATCTGCTCCAGCGGCGAGATCCTCGTCTGGGGGGAACCCTATGGCCGCGCGTGTCCGGTGCAAGCCCTGACCCGCACGGCGATGGCGCTCCGCTCCGACGCCTGGCAGGGCAAGGAGACCGCGCAGCCGGACTGGCCGTCCGCCTCGAGCGTCGCGCCCGTCGAGGTGCCCGACGACCTGTCCGACCACTGGATCGCCAACCTCTATCCCGAACCGCAGGCGCTCAAGCAGGCGTGGCGCGCACAGCTCGACACGCTGTTCGCGGCGCCTGCAAGCGCCCGAGGCTTCCAGCGCTTCGGCGTGAAGGAGGTCCGCTGGCAAGGGCTGGACGCTCGCTTCCTCTCCTGGATGTACCCGGACGCCCGCTTCTTCTTCCTCGTGCGCAACCCGTGGGATGCGTGGGCGAGCGCCAAGGGTGCCTCGTTCTTCAAGAGCTGGCCCAACGAGCGCGTGGACGACGTGACGAGCTTCGTGCGTCACTGGCGTCGGCTCACCGAGAGCTTCCTGCGCTGGCCGGACGACTCCGGCTTCCTGGTCCGGTACGAGGACCTGGTGCACCCCAATTTCGAGCTGCAGGACATCGCAGAGCATGCCGGGCTCACCCGCGTGGACCCCGCCGTGCTGGAGACCAAGGTGCGCGGCATGGGCACCGAACCCGCCGAGCTCGACCCGGTCGAGGTCGAACAGGTCGGGCGACTTGCAGGACCCATGGCCGAAGCCCTCGGCTACACCGGGCCCGGAGGACGCTCCCGCACGGCCGCCTGAGCGGGCCCTACTCGATCACCTCCCACCCGTCGTACTTGGCCGCGGGGCCGGGGCCGGCGAAGACCTGGAGCGCGACCATGCGTGCGTCGCCGTTCTGGAAGCTCACGGTGGCGTTGGCGGGCATGTAGACCGCCGTGTTCGGCTTCACGGCATGCTCTGCGCCGTCGATGGTGATCCGGCCGTTCCCCTCGAGCACGTAGATGAACTCCTCGGTGGCGTCCTGGTGCTCGGGCACGGCCGCTCCACCGGCGAGCTCCAGCTTGCCGACGAAGGCCTGCTCGCCGCGTGCGAGCACGAAGATCTCGGCCTTGCCGTGGCTCGCCACACGGTGTTCCGCGTCCTCGACGGTGACGACGCTCGCGATCGCGTCGGCGGCGTGGGTGACTCCGGCTCCGGCTGCGCCGCCGAACAGGAAGACCGACACCAGGGGGAGCTTTCTCATCGGGTCCTCGCAATGACCTTGGGCCAGCAAACGATATAGCTCGACACATGCTGCGCGCTGACCAGGCCTTCGTGCACGCGGTCGACCAGGCCGTGGGCGCCCTCGAGCACCACACCGACGCCGAGGTGGTGGTGGTCGTGGCTGCCAGGTCTTCGCGCTGGCTGGTCCGTCGCTTGACCCTCGCGTCGGGCCTCGCCTTTGCCGTCCTCGCTTTCGCGGTCTACGGTCCCACCGAGGTGCCGGCGCTCTGGCTCCCCGTGGACCTGGCACTCGTCTATGCGCTCGCGGCGTGGCTCCCTGGCCGCCTGCCGGGCCTGCTGTCGCCCCTGTTGGGGGCAGGGGAACGTGCTCGCGTGGCCGAGCGAGCGGCCCACGCCGCCTTCTTCGAGGAAGAGGTCCACAGCACCCGCCGGCGGACCGGCGTGCTCGTCTACGTGAGCCTGCTCGAGCGCCAGGTGCTCGTGATCCCCGACAGCGGCGTCTCGGAGCACGTGCCGCCCGGAGCCTTGGAGCGCGCGTGGAGGCTCGGCGACCAGCAGGGCTTCGTCGACGACCTGGAGGCACTCGGACACGTCCTCGGCAAGCACCTGCCTTCCACGGACGACAACCCCGACGAGCTGCCCAACCGCCCCCGGATCCGCGCGTGAGGCGCCTCGCCTGGGTCGGCGGTCTCCTGGCGTTCGTGCTCTGCGCGGACGAAGCCTTCGCCCGTGTCGGCGGTGGGCACAGCTACGGCGGTGGCTCCTCGTCGAGCTCGAGCTCGTGGTCGGGTTCGGGCTCGAGCGGTGGCGAGGCGGCCATCGTGCGCATGCTGTTCTACCTGTGCCTGGAGTACCCCGCGATCGGCGTGCCCGTGACGGTGGTGGTCATCGGCGGCTGGATCTACACGCAGAAGCAAGGCGGCAGCCGACGCCTGGTCCCCGCGGCACCGGCTCCCCCGCCGCGGGCGGCGCGACGGCGGCACGATCACCTCGCTGTGCTGAAGTGGCGGGATCATGGCTTCTCGGAGACCCTGTTCCTCGATCTGGTGCACCTGCTCTACGTGCGCGCCCACGAGGCTCGAGGGCGCGGCCTCGACCACCTCGCTGCGTTGGTGGACGGCCGCGTCGCGGATGCGCTTCGTGCCCTGCCCGGCGCCGCAGAGGACGTCCTGGTCGGCTCGATGCACCTCGGGTCCGTGCGCGTGACGGGCTCCACCGCGCGGATCGAGGTGGACTTCGAAGCGAACTGGACGCGGATCGACGACGGCACGCCGACGCGCGTGTTCAGCCGGGAGCGCTGGACCTTCGAGCGCCGCGCGGACACGCTCTCGCCCGGTCCCGACAAGATGCAGGCCTTGCGCTGTGCGAGCTGTGGTGCTGCGCTCGAGACGAGGCCGGACGGAACCTGCGTGGCGTGCGACACGGTGCTGGACGACGGCCGCCTCCAGTGGCGCGCCGTGCAGCTCCGTGTGCTCGAGCAGCGTCCGGTCCGCCGCCCCGAGCTCACCCTCGGCGGAGGTGACGAGCGCGGCGTCGACCTGCCCACCCTTCGCGATCCGTCGCTGGAGGCCAAGGCGCGCGCCCTGCAGGCCCGGCACCCCGACCTGAGCTTCTCCGAGTTCAGCGCCTACGTGGGGGAGGTCACGGTGCGGCTGAACGCGTGCTGGTCGAGCCTGGCGTGGGGCAACGCCCGCCCGTTCCTCACCGACCGCTTGTACCAGTCCATGCGCTTCTGGATCGACGGCTACAAGGCGAGCGGGCTCCGGAACCGCGTCGAGGAGGTTCGGGTGGAGCGGGTGGTGCTGGCCCGCATCACGCTGGATGCGTGGTACGAGGCGATCACCGTGCGCGTCTACGCGTCGATGCTCGACTGGACCGAGGACGGCGACGGAAAGGTCGTCGGCGGCAGCAAGCGGAAGCGCCGTCGCTACTCCGAGTACTGGACCTTCGTCCGCGCGGCGGGAGGCGGAGCGAGCGGAGGCACCGACACCGAGAACTGCCCCAGCTGCGCCGCGCCGCTCGACAACGTGAGCGAGACCGGCGTGTGCGGCTACTGCGACACCAAGCTCTCTGGAGGCGCCTTCCACTGGGTGCTGTCGACCATCGCCCAGGACGAGGCCTACCGTGGCTGATCGACGCTCGGGATGGCGCCCCCTCACCGAGCTCGTGGCACGCGGTGAGCCTGCGCTTGCCGAGCCTCTCGCCGAGGCGCTCGCCTTCACCGGCCGCGTGGACGAGCTGACGCACGGCTTCCACGCGTACCCGGCGGGGATGCACGCCCACGCGGCGCGCTCCCTCCTGGAGCTGCTCCCGGGGACGTCGCTCTACGATCCGTTCTGCGGGGGCGGCACCAGCCTCGTCGAGGGACTTCGCGAGGGTCGCCGGGTCGTCGGACGGGATCTGTCACCGGTGGCCCTGCTGGTGGCTCGGGCACGGACGACCCTCTGCGACGAGGCCCACCGCACCGCCTTTCGGAGCGCCGGACGGCGCATCACGGAGCGGGCGCGCGCCGCCACCGCCCTGCCGCAGGGCGACGGGGCCCACCGCCTCTCGGAGTGGTACGACGCGCAGACTGCGCGCGAGCTCGAGGGCCTCTGCGAGGGCATCGAGGCGGCCGACGGGCCGGTCCAGGGCTTGCTGTGGGCGTGCTTCTCCTCGATCGTGGTCAAGGTCAGCCAGCGCGAGAGCGAGACGAGCCGGAAACATGTGCCGGGCGCCCGCCCGCCGGGCAGCACGGCCGTGCTGTTCCACAAGAAGGTCCGGGAGCTCGGCAGGCGGCTGGCAGCGCTGGAAGGCGCTGTGACCGCCGGAGGGACGGCCGCCATCCGTCGTGGGGACGCCCGCGATCCCGTGGACGGACCCTTCGAGGCGGCGCTGACGTCCCCGCCGTACCCCGGGGTCTTCGACTACTTGCCCCTCCAGGAGCTCCGGCGCCTGTGGCTCGGCTTCGAAGACGGAGAGGGCCTCCGGGCCGAGGTGGGGACCCGGCGCAGCTTTCGCGCGGATCGCAAGCGCGCGCTCGCGCAGTGGCGTGGCGACACCGTCGCCTGGATGGCGTCCGTGACGCGGGCCCTCAGGCACGGCGGGCGGCTCGCCGTCGTGATCGGTGACGGCCTCGTCGGCGACCGAGCCATCGACACCCTGCAGTCCACCACGTCCGCGGGCGAAGAGGCGGGCCTGCGCGTGCTCGCCAGCGCGAGCGGGGGGCGCCACGACCCAGGGCGCAACGCGGTCCGCCACGAGCACATCCTCCTCCTGGAGCGCCCATGAGCACCACGCTGAGCGAGCTCCAACGGCGCGTCGTCGCCTTCTCCGACGAGCGGGAATGGGCGCAGTTCCACGCGCCGAGGAACCTCGCGATGGCGGTGTCGGTCGAGGCTGCCGAGCTCCTGGAGCTCTTCCTGTGGTGCGAAGACGAGGGTCCGCAGCCTGCGGTCGCGAGCCGACACGCGCGCGTGGCCGAAGAAGCTGCGGACGTGCTCATCACGCTCTTGAACCTGGCGGAGCGCGCAGGCTTCGATCTCGAGGCGGCGGTGCTGGCCAAGCTCGCGAACAACGCCGAGCGCTACCCCGCCGACCGCGTGAGAGGGAAGATGCTGAAGTACGACGAGTACGGAGGCGAACCCTGAACCCGTTGTCGCTGGTCGGCGTGGACGTGGTGTCGTGGGATCTGGACGGCACCCTCTACGAGCTGCCAGCGCTCGAGCGCGCCCTCATGTGGCTGGCCCTCAAGCGCCTGTTCCGGGCCCCGTTCCGCACGTGGCGCGAGCTGCGATGGCTCGGCCGTCACCAGCGCCACCACGCGGCCGTGCGGCGACGTGGCGGGCTCGATGGGCTGGAGGCACCGTGGGATGCATCGGCCTGGCAGGACGTCGCAGACCGCTGGTTTCCTCCTGGCCTCCGCGTCGTGGGGCTCCATCCGGGCGCCCGCGGGGTGCTCGACGCGATCGACGCCGCGGGCGTGCGCCAGGTCCTCGTCAGCGACTACGTGGCCGACGCGAAGCTCGTCGCTCTCGGCCTCGAAGACCGCTTCGACGCCGTCTTCAGCGGCGAGGAGCTGGGGGTGATCAAGCCGTCACCGCTCTTGTTCGAGCATGTCTGCCGCACGCTGCAGGTCCGGCCCGACCGGCTGCTTCACCTCGGCGACCGTCACGACGCCGATGGACTCTCCGCGCGCGACGCCGGATGCCAGGTCCGGATCGTGCGACCGCGTGACCTGGTGACGCTGGAGGTCGTGACGGGGTGGGACGCCGGCCTACAATGACCCCATGGCCTGCCTGATCATCCGCGACGGACGTCGCCAGGACTGCGTGTTCGCCCTCCGCAACGAACGGGTGGGCATCGGCCGCCACGATGGAAACGAGCTCACCCTTCCCAATGTCTCGGTCAGCCGGCAGCACGCGCGCCTGCGCCAGGAGCTCGAGGGCTGGTTCCTCGAAGACGCCGGTTCCCAGAACGGTGTGAAGGTCAACGATCGCCCCGTGCAGCGCCAGATGCTGGTGACGGGCGACCGCATCCAGATCGGACGCTACGTGCTCATCTTCGTGGCGGACGAGCTCGCAGAGCCTGTGTTCGAGGGCAAGCTGGTGGAAGCGCTTCCCCGGTGGATGGGTGCCACCCGAGTCCACGCCGCCCGGACGTTCCGCTTCGATCCTGGGGATCTGGCGCGTGCACGCCAGCGACGCGACACCACGCGCCAGCTGACCCTGCGCGGCGACCGAGGAGACACCGAGCTGAAGGACGCCGTGGTGACACTCGGACCGGGACACGATGTTCCGGTGCGCTTGCCGGGCCGGGCCGGCGTGAAGGTCGCGGAGCTGCGGCGCACGTCGCGCGGCTACCAGCTCGTCAAGCTCGACCGCTGGGCGACCGTCAAGGTCAACGGTGTCACGGTGCTGCGGCGCGAGCTCCGACCGGGCGACAAGCTCCTGGTGGGAGAGTCCACGTTCACCTTCGAGGGTGCCGAGGGCTGACTCCGTCCGGAGCCCCTCACGAAACTACGTGGTGGGCTTGGGTGTGCTCGGTCCGACCATGCGTTGCACGAGCGTCAGGAGAGCCTCGAGCTTGACGGGCTTGGCGATGAAGTCATCGAACGCCTCGGACGCGATGCGCGCCTCGATCTCCGGGTCGCGGTAGGCGGTGCACGCGACGACGGGGAGGTGGGCCGTGTCCCGATCGGCGCGGAGCCGGCGCAGCACCTCGAAGCCGTCCATCCCCGGCATCATGATGTCCATCAAGACGAGGTCCGGCTTGAAGCGCGCGATGGTGTACCCGGCGACGAAGCCGCTCTCGGCGACCTCGACCTCGTAGCCGCCCTTCAGGGTCAGGTAGTCCTGCACGGTCTCGGAGAAGTCCGGCTCGTCGTCGACGACGAGGACGCGGCGGACCCCGGCGAAGCTCGCGACGTAGTCGTCGGGCAGCGGGTAGTCGTTGCGACGGGCGAAGGCCAGGAGGTCCTTCTGGGCGATCCGCCGGTGACCGCCGGGCGTTCGGTGGGCGGCCAACAGGTCGTTCTTGACCCAGTTGACCACGGTCGGCAGGCTGACGCCTAGCAGCTTCGCCACCTGGTGGGTGGTGTGGTAGACGGGACCGTCACGCTTCTTCTGCCTGCCCACGCCCCGTCACCTCTGTTCCGGTGATGGTACATTGCCCGGCGCGTCGTCGTCGTCAAGCGCCACCACGAAGCGCACAGAACGACGCACGCCTCGGACGCGCGGGCGGTGCGTGTCCAGCCTGGTCTGGAGCGCGAGACAGGCCGCATCGATGTCACCGTCCACGGGAACCAGGAGCACCCGTGGTCGACCGGCCAGGACGCAGGTCCCCTCCCCTGCGAGGAGCGCCTGCACGGCCTGTAGCGCCTCCTCCATGGCCCGGCGCGGAAGCCCTTCGGGCCAGGAGGCGCCATCGATGGCGATGCGCAGCGCTGGCCGTCGAAGCGACGCGAGCCGACGGTCGACCGATGCGGGCTCGCACGGGGCGCCGACAGGGTCCGTCTCCAGAGCAGCCGTCCGCAAGCCATCCGCGGCGTCGGCGAGGAGCTGCGCCTGACGCTGCACCGCCGACAACATCTTGCGCTGCTTCGCGGTGAGCGGTCCCGCCAGCTCTTCGAGCAGGAGCTCGGTGTTGCCCAGCAGGACGCTCAAGGGCGTGCGCACATCGTGCACGAGCTGGGTCAGCAGGTGTTCGCGCAGACCCGCCAGACGCAAGACGGCCGCCTCGAGGCGCTCAGCGCGCGCCTCTTCGGCGGCCAGCAAGGGCTCGGGCCGGGGGATGCCCGTCTACTCCATGATGCGGAAGCGGAAGAAGGTCTCTCCGATGACGACCTCCTCACCACCGAACAGGCGACGCTCCGTGACCAGCTCGCCGTTGACCAGCGAGCCGTTCGAGGACTTGTTGTCCTCGATGTAGAAGTTGTCGCCCCGACGGAAGATCTTGCAGTGGTAGCGGCTGACCTTCGAGTCGTTCTTGATCTGGATGTCGTTGTCGCGCCCGCGACCGATCGTGATGACGTCCGACGTGAAGGGGTAGATCTGCTCTTCGGCGGTCCCCTCCTGGTAGAGGAGCAGAGCGCGCCGGTGACCCGCTGCGTCACCGTCGCCATCGCCGTCGCCTTCGTCGCCGAGCAGATCGATCTCGACCTCTTCGCCGCCGGCCTCGGACAGGATGTCGAGCTCCTCGCCGTCGTCCTCGACACCGAAGTCCACGTCGACGCTTCCGTCGTCGTCTTCACTCTCGGCGTCGTCGTCGACCTCGGCGGTCTCGATGGCGATCTCGGCCCCATCGGCGTCCGGCGTCATCTGGATCGCCGCCGGGCCCGACTCGGCATCGCCGAAGACCGCGCTCATGTCCTCCACCATGCCGCCGGTGTGGCTGTGGATGTTCCCGTCCCCGCGAGCATCGGCGACGATGATCTCGTCCACGGGCTCGGGCTCGGGCGCACCACCGAGCTCACGCCAGCGGCCCACCGCAGTCTCATACTGCTCGAGGTCGGTCTGGATCTCGGCGATGCGCTCCTCGGCGTTGCCCAGCTCCGCCTTGAGCTCTTCGCTCTTGGCGGCGAAGTCGTCGTCGGACAGCTCGCCGATCATGTTCCGGAGCGTGAGCTCTTCGACCGCGGCGGTGGCTCCCTCGGAGCTCGCCTGGATCTCGGCGATCTGGGCCTGCTGGTCGGCGACCACCGCTTCCATGTCGGCCACGAGCGGTCGAATGGCTTCTGCGGCTGCGCCAGCCTTGGCTTCGTTGTCGGAGACGACCTTCGCGATCACTTCCGGTGAGAACTTCTCGGTGGCCGCCTCGGCCTTCTCGATGAAGCCGCGGAAGCGCTCGAAGCTCTCGAGCTTCTCGTTGAAGGTGGAGAGGAGTTCGGCCTTTTCCATCGGTGCGCGCCCTGGGTGTGCTTGAAGGGGTGTCGACCCGCCCATCTGTCCCGAGAGGTCTATTGGATTTCGGGTGGTGCGGTCAAGCGTAGCCCCCGGGGAACTGTTCCGGACGGGCGAGGTTCTCGAACCGGGTGTACTCCCCGAGGAACGCGAGCCGCACGGTGCCAGTGGGCCCACCGCGGTGCTTGGCGACGATGATCTCCGCTGTGCCGCGATCTTCGGTGTCCTCGTTGTAGACCTCGTCCCGGTAGATGAACATGATGATGTCGGCGTCCTGCTCGATGGCGCCGGACTCGCGCAGGTCACTCATGCGCGGACGCTTGTTGGGGCGCGACTCCACTCCGCGGTTGAGCTGGGAGAGCGCCAGCACCGGAACGTTCAGCTCCTTCGCCAGGTGCTTCAGTCCACGGCTGATCGCGCTGATCTGCTGCTCGCGCGACTCGCGCGACCCCGCGTCGGCGCTCATCAACTGCAAATAGTCGATCATCACCAGCCCCAAGGGGTGCTTCGCCCGGGTGGCCAGGCGGCGCGCCTTGCTGCGAACCTGGGTGATCGAGAGCCCGGGGGTGTCGTCGATGTAGAGCTGTGCGTGGTACAGCGTCTCCGAGGCCTCCACCAGGCGCGGCCAGTCGTGGGTCTCGTCGAGCTCGCCCTTGCGCACCTTCTCGCTGTTCACACGGGCCTCGGCGCACAACATGCGCGTGGCCAGCTGACCGGCGCCCATCTCCAACGAGAAGATGCCCACCGAGAGCGGGTTGCCCGTCAGCGGGTCGGTGGAGCGCGTGGCGATGAACTGGGCGAGGTTCAGGGCCAGGGAGGTCTTGCCCATCGCGGGGCGCGCGGCCAACACGATCAGGTCGGTGCGGTGCAGTCCCGTGAGCAGGCGATCCATGTCGGCCCAGCCCGTGGAGATGCCCGGCATGGTGCCTTCGAGGGCCTGCACCTGCTCGATGCGGCGCACCTCGCCGTCGAGCACCACCGACAGCTCCTTCCAGTCCTGCTGCCGCTGCTCCTTCGCCACCTCGAAGATGCGCTTCTCGGCGGTCTCCATGAGCGCGGACTGGTCGTCGATGCCCCCGTAGGCGCCCTCGGCGATCTCGTAGGCCGCCTCGAGCAGGCGACGGCGCATGGCCTTGTCGCGCACGATGTGGGCGTAGTACTCGAGGTTCTCGGTGACCGGGACCTGTTCCGGCAGGGAGCTCACGTAGGCGATGCCACCGAAGTCGTCGGCGTTGCCGGTCGAGATCAGGTGGTCGACCGCGCCGAGCACGTCGAGGGGCTCGTGCTTCTGGGAGCGCTTGAGCATGAGCTCGAAGAGCCGTGCGTGGGCCTCCCGGTAGAAGTCGTCGGGCGCGAGCAGCTCGGCGATCGAGATCACGCGCTCGTTGTCGAGGAGCAGACCACCCAGCAGGGCGCGCTCGGCCTCGAGGCTCTGGGGGAACTGGCGGTTCTGGGGGTCTGCCATCGCCGACCGAGCCTATCGCACCAGAGCAGACGAGGGCGGACAGCCTGTGGCTGCCCGCCCTC
>Ga0114933_10003402_pt1 | contig 15543 bp, 16 predicted proteins | sample 4SBtaG_FD_89691 | JGI IMG/M metagenome (GOLD analysis project Ga0114933, IMG submission 89691) | Deep subsurface microbial communities from Kolumbo volcano to uncover new lineages of life (NeLLi) - 4SBTROV12_W25 metaG | ecosystem: Environmental > Aquatic > Marine > Volcanic | place: Kolumbo... | reverse complement strand
GCGATAGCCCTTAAAAATGAGACAGGACTTTGGCATTTTTAATGGTGTAATAAGTAAAAAGTAGGCACCTTTTTAGATTGGGATTAGTCTGGTCGGGTGGGTATACTTGAGTTTGGGTAATAATAAAACCGGGGTGGGTTAACCCCGGTTTTTTACTTTTATAGATCTCAAATTTGCCCCAAAACCACCATTTTTGGGGTATGTTGGGCTGTGGTTTTGCTTGGCTTATCTTAAATTTTAGAGGCGTGATGCATGGAAATCAATAATATGCACAGCTACTGCAACAGACAAGAATTTCCAATTTTGGTCGAGCATCATTCGCTTGCTCGATTATTTTATATCTTAGGTAATCCGGGTGTAGCCATTGATGTCTGTATTAAAACGTTCGAACGTTTTCATGGCCGGCGAGAAGGATAATATCGGCAGGTCGATGGGCGAAAATACCGACTGTGACAACACCAGGAATATTATTGATGACACTTTCCATTTCAATCGGTTTCATAATATCCAGATTATGGACATCGATAATTTGGTTACCGTTATCGCTGACAAAATCTTTGCGCCACTCCGGTTGACCTCCCAGTTTGATCAGTTCCCTGGCAACGAAACTTCTGGCCATGGGAATGACTTCCACGGGTAACGGGAATTTTCCGAGAATAGAAACATATTTGCTGTCATCGGCAATGCAGATGAATTTCTTGCTAGCTGCGGCAATCACCTTTTCCCGTGTCAGTGCTCCACCACCTCCTTTGATGAGTTGCTTGTAGTGATTGATTTCATCGGCACCGTCCACGTATATTTCTAATTCTCCAATACTGGATAAATCGAGAACTGGGATACCAAGTTTCTTCAAACGTTCGGTGGAAACTTTGGAACTTGAGACCGTACCGTCGATTTGGGCTTTAATATCCGCGAGCAAGTCAATAAAATAATTGATTGTGGAACCCGTTCCAACACCAATGATTGGAATTTCTTTGACATATTGAAAGGCCGCCTCTGCAGCTTGCTTTTTATGTTCGTCTTGTGTCATTTTCTATCAAAAATTCTTGCTACTAGGAGCTTGGATTAAATGGTAGATTGTACATTTTATTTCTTTAGATTAATCGGAAAGTTTGATGCCGCACAATAAATATATAGAAAAAATACTGCGTGCCAGGGTTTATGATGTGGCGGTGGAAACACCTCTTGAACCTGCACAGAGTTTGTCGGCGAGGCTTGGTAATGCAGTGTATTTGAAGCGCGAGGACTTGCAATCGGTATTTTCCTTTAAACTCCGAGGTGCTTACAACAAGATTGCGCTTCTCTCAGACACAGCAAAAGCAAAGGGTGTCATCGCAGCATCGGCGGGAAACCATGCTCAAGGGGTCGCCTTATCCGCATCAAGACTCGGAATTAAGGCTTTAATTGTAATGCCAAAAACGACACCAGATATCAAGGTTAAGTCGGTTCGGCAAATGGGTGCGAAAATCGTTCTTCATGGTGATTCATACGACGATGCCTGCGAACACGCGGAGGTGCTGGCAAAAGAAAGAGGGTTGACCTTTGTGCATCCCTACGATGATCCTGATGTAATCGCTGGACAGGGTACTATAGCCATGGAGATATTACGCCAGCAAATGGATGATATTCATGCAATTTTTGTGCCTGTAGGGGGTGGGGGGCTAATCGCCGGAGTGGCGGCTTATGTTAAATTTGTTCGGCCAGAAGTTAAGATCATTGGTGTTGAACCCGACGATTCTGATTGTTTGAATCGAGCATTGAAAGCCAATCGGAGAGTTTCTTTGAAGCAGGCGGGATTATTTGCCGATGGTGTTGCTGTCAAAAAGATTGGTCTAGAACCATTTCGCATCGCACATCGGTGTGTGGACGAGGTGATTTGTGTTAATACCGATGAAATTTGCGCGGCAATCAACGATATTTTTAATGATACCCGGTCTATTGCTGAGCCGGCAGGTGCTCTTGGAGTTGCCGGGATAAAGAAATATGTTGCGCGTGAGCGGATAGAGAACCAATGTTTGATTGCCATAGAAAGTGGGGCGAATATTAATTTTGGACGCCTGCGTCATGTGGCCGAGCGGGCCCAGGTTGGGGAACATCGTGAAGTGTTATTGGCGGTGACTATTCCTGAGAAACCGGGAAGCTTTCTAAGGTTTTGTAGGGCATTGGGTAAAAAAAGTATTAGCGAATTTAATTATCGGTTTTTTGATCAGATTGATGCTCACATATTTGTTGGCGTACAAATTGGGAGCGGTGCCGATGAGCGTTCAGAATTAATAAATCATTTGACCAATGCAAAATTTCCGGTAACCGATATGACCGAAAATGAACTGGCGAAGGAGCATATTCGCTATATGGTTGGGGGACATGCGCCGGAAGCTTTGAATGAAATTGTTTACAGTTTCGAATTTCCTGAACGACCGGGTGCGCTATTGCAATTTTTGTCGACGATGGGGGCTCGTTGGAATATCAGTTTATTTCATTACCGAAATCATGGTGCGGCCTATGGGAGGGTGCTGATGGGAATTCAAGTACCAAAGAACGAGCGGAAGGATTTTAAACAATTTCTCGGATCGCTGTCATTATCTGCGATTGAAGAGACTGCTAACCCGGCATACCGTTTTTTTGCCGGTGGTAACAAAATAGCCGATTGACTTTCGATTCGACAAAGATTTATGGAATGTAGGATTGGGTGTGGAGCTTGCTGTATTGCTCCGTCAATTTCGTCTCCCCTTCCAGGGATGCCTTTTGGAAAGCTTGCGGGTGTTCGGTGTGTTCATTTGACGGAAACATTACAGTGCCGGTTGTATGGTCAACCAGAACGTCCGCAAGTATGTTCAAGTTTTAAAGCATCGATAGATTCGTGTGGACATTCACAGCAAGAGGCCTTAGCGATGCTGTTTAAATTGGAACGACTAACGGATAATTCTCCTTAGAATCCGAAATCTTGGATTTTTACCCATCTGAAAATTAGCACGCTATAATTTTGGGAAGTATTGATGAATACTTTTTCAGTAAGATTCTGGCGTACTAGCTTAATAATCAATGAATAATTCCAATGAAAGTCAGTGTTTAATCTTTTCTCACCGTGGTGCTTCTTTGGAAGCCACCGAGAACACACCTTGGGCGTTTGATCGATCCTTAACTTATTGTATTGATGGGATAGAAACCGATGTTCAATTGAGTCGAGATGGAATACCGGTGCTGTGGCATGATCGATTTTTGGACAAAATAGCAAGGCCTAATCAGCGTATTGATGACTTCGATTTCGCAGATCTTTGTAGACTCCATTTGCCTGAATCTTTTTCACGAAATAAAACAAATGCTCGTATTATGGGTTTGGAGGAGTTTGTTCATTCTTATCATGCTCGGGCTCAATTATTAATCGAGGTAAAGAATAGACCCTGGGATCAAGGTACAGGTCGTCACGAATTGAAAATGCGTCATTGTATGGATTTAGCCAAAAGATTTGGAAGCTTGAATGGAGTGCGTGGGATTTCGATTTCGTCATTTAATCTTGATAGCTTGGCCTACGCTCATGACTATTCGGGGGAATGTCCGCTAATTTATAATTCCGAGGAATTGGTCGGTTCGGACCAGATCGAGGATTTTTTTCAAAATACAACCTTCATAGCTGGCCTTTGCCTACCCATAGAAAATTTAAACCAAACTAATGTCAGTACATTGAGAAGTCTAGATAAAACAATAGCAACCTATACCTGTAACAAAGACGAACATATATCGAGAGCGTTGCGGTTTGGTGTGGATATCTTGATTACCGATGATCCGCAAAGAGCGATAACGTTGAGGGGTTGATGAAACGTAGCTTAACTGATCTTGATGGTCGCCAATTTGATTTGTTGGTTTGTGGTGGAGGTATTTACGGTGCTTGGATAGCATACGATGCCGCGCTCCGTGGTCTAAAGGTTATCATCGTCGATAAGGGAGACTGGGCCAGTGCGACTTCTTCGGCCTCATCCAAACTGATCCATGGCGGGTTGCGTTATCTGCAATCACTGAACTTGAGTCTGGTGAAAAAGTCATTGAACGAACGGGAAATGTTTTTCAAAAATGCTCCACACCGAGTTCAGCCGTTGCGTTTTGGTATCCCGGCGTATGGGTCAAACTTAATTGGAAACTTGCAGTTGGGTTTAGGTCTATGGGTGTACGATCGGTTGGCCGGGATATCGAAGACAGCTTCAAAATATGGGCGCCATCATTGCGTTGGATTTTCAAAGCGCTTCCCATTTCTGAAAATAGAGGCCTTACGGGGTGGTTTCGATTATGTGGATGGCCAAACCGATGATGCTCGTTTTACCGTGGAAATTATAGACGGTGCACAAAAGGCGGGTGCAGTCTGTTTGAATTATTGTAAAGTTGTGCGTTACCTTTGTGATGTTAAAGGGCAGGTCGATGGAGCGGAATTGCAGGATGAAGTCTCTGGTAATGTAATCAATATACGGTCCCGAACAGCCGTCAATGCAGCCGGCCAGTGGATTGATACCATGACCGGCCTGCGAAATAAATTATGCCGTTTGAGCAAAGGTGTTCACCTGATATTGCCGGATTTGGGGTCGAAAGCCGCGCTATTGCTTTTTTCAAAAATCGATTCAAGAGTGTTTTTTATGATCCCCTGGTATGGAAGGACACTTCTGGGGACCACAGATAATGAATACGAGGGTGATATTGATCAAGTCCAGGTGGAAACGAGCGATATCGAATATCTGCTGGAGTCCGCGAATGACTATCTTGAATCTACGGTATGGACCAAAAAGGATGTAATGGGCAGTTTTGCGGGAGTGAGGGTCCTAAAAGATAGTGAATCGGCCTCGTCATATCTATTAAGTAGAGACTGGGAATTGAAAGAGCTTGAAAATGGGCTTTTTGTTTCATTGGGGGGGAAATTTAGTTCCGCGCGCCAAGACTCAAAGGCTATTGTTGATCGGATTTGCAAATTATTGACATTGAATGAGAATTGTATGACGGAATGTCGGGTATTTCCCTGGACACCCGATGGTCGATTTGACGATTGGAAACTGGAAATAGAGCAAAAAGCTTCGAAACTTGGGGTAGACAGTGAGAGCATTCGTTGGTTGATTTTTCGCCATGGCCGTCGAGTTGAGCGGATCCTCAAACTGATTGAAAGCAATGCGTCTCTCAATCAAAGAATCTTTCCCGAACTTCCTTTAATCTACGCAGACCTTATGCATTGTGCGCGAAGCGAAATGGTGTTGCATCTTGAAGATCTCCTAAGACGGAGGATGCCACTATTAATTCTCAAACGAATGGCTCGCGATGAACTCATCGATATTACAAACCGGGTTGCTGGAATATTAGGTTGGGATAACGAACGCGTACAAATGGAACTATCGGACGTAGCTAGACGATGGCGGATTCACTAGCTATTGTCTTAGATCTTGGCACCACAAGTATTAAGGGTGCAGTCTTCAACGCTGAATCCGAATTGGAAACCGTTTTTCGAAAGCAAGCCCCACCGGTGATTCAAAGTGGAGAACGCTTCGAAAGCGATGCGCTGGAATATGTAAATCTATGCAACGATTTGTTTTTATCCTGTCTTTCTACAGCAAAAGGTAATCCACCTTTGGGGATTAGTGTTCAACGTTCGTCATTCGTTATCTGGCAAAAATCTTCGGGAAAACCCGTCATTCCTTTAATTTCCTGGCAGGATAGCCGTGCGGCAGGTCTTTGTCGAAACCTAAGCTTTGATCGGGAATGCCTCAGGGAAATGACAGGGTTATGGCTGACTCCATACTTTTTTGCTCCGAAAGTAGGATATGTATTGTCGGAACAGCGGGAATTACGAAATGGATTGGAACAGGGCGAATTGCTAATTGGCACACTGGACACATTTCTGATTTGGCTCTGGAGTAAAGAGAAAGTATTCAGAACTGATTCCTCAATGGCGGCACGCACGTCGTTGTTCGATTTATCGCAGCAGAATTGGTCAAAGGATTTAAGCCAATTGTTTGAGGTGTCGACTGAATTTCTACCGACCATTGGACGGTCGGAACAGGTGGGTGTTGATTTAAAACATGGCGTTAAGCTTCAAGCCAGTGTGGGCGACCAATCGGCAGGATTATTAGGCGCTACTAGAGGGAAGAAAGGTGACATTGTTGTTAATTTAGGTACTGGAGGTTTTGTTTGTTGCTGGATTGACGAAATTGATGGTGTTGAACATTTAGGGCGCTATCAAAAGACTTTAATCTATCAGGACGCCAGTTCCACTTGCCATTTTGCTTTGGAAGGAACGCTCAACTCAATCGGCAGAGCATTAGATATGTATGCCTGTCAGGATTGCAGTCTCGATGCTGATGAACGGTTGACAGACTATTTTTGCATCGCTGAACCCAGTGGTTTGGGGGCTCCATTTTTCCGGGATGACATAAAACTATGTTTTTCGAAGGCCATACAAGATCTAAGTTCTCGGCAAGTATCGCTTTTAGTTGTCGAGGCGGTTATTTTCCGGATTAAACAGATATTGGATGATTTTGATCGAATCAGCGGTATCAATGCGGTGTTTTTAGCTGGAGGTTGGTCACGTTCGCTTGCAATACAACAAGGAATTGCCCAATGCAGTCCAGTGGCAGTCCACTTATTGCAGGAGCCTGAAGTTAGTTTGGTGGGTGTAGCCAGATTGGCTGCTGGAAAGCCCGGGTTGTCAAAAAGCATTCGAGTGGAAGCGAACAAGGAATCGGAGTATTTAAGATTAAAATACGTTGGGTGGAGAGAATGGTTGGAGGAGTTGCTTAAATCTTAGGTTTAATAGCGTGTTTGAGATGGTCAGGAATTTACCGATTATTGTTGCGCTGTGTCTCACTGGTTGAAGAGGGCGTCAAAAGAGAGGTTTCGTATCATTTAGACTTTGTAACTTGAGGGGCATCTCTTGCTGTTGTTTGTCTCCGCAATCTCAATACCAGATATTGGCATAAAAGAGTTAAAAGTTTTTGGAATAAAATCATGGATAAATGAGCGTCGTGTAAAGCGATCTACATTGGTTCACTTATTTTAGAGATCTGCCGCAAGATCTCGTGTGATAGAGGCTGCAGGCACTTCTCTGCAGCCTGTGGTGTTTTGGCCAGCCCACAGTGGTGAGAAATCTCGGTTACCCTGACTTTCAGTTTTTTCCCGCAATGGTGTAATAGCTGCGGAAGCTGACGGAAAGGAGGGCGTGTGGGGGTTTATTGGACCTAGTTCCTTGATGATGCGGTTGACAATGCTGCGAGCAGGTCTCCCACTGAATAAGTTCGTGATGGCTGTATGGCCTGCTGACTTGCTTTTAAGAGCAGTTCGGTGTACCCCACTGGTAGTGACCTCGGGACAAAGCAAATAGGCTGTACCTATCTGGACTCCAGCTGCACCTAGGCCAATAGCCGATCTCACGCCTTTGGCATCGGCAATGCCGCCGGCAGCAATAACCGGTACATTAACAGATCGCACAATTTGCGGTAAGAGTGCGAAAGTTCCTACTTGAGTAGACAGATCGTCCGACAGAAAAATACCGCGATGACCACCAGCTTCGAGACCTTGGGCAATGATAGCATCAACACCGTGATGTTCTAGCCACAGTGCTTCGTCAACGGTGGTTGCTGTAGCCAGAATTTTCGATCCCCACGCTTGCACTCTTTTAACGAGTTTAATTGACGGTAATCCGAAATGAAAGCTGACTATTGGAGGTTTAAATTTGACCAATATATCAGCGGTTTTCGAACTAAAGGGTTGGCGTTCTGAAATATTGGGGATTATGTTCGGGTCGATATCGAACTCATGGTAATAGGGTGAAAGTACCGATTTCCATTGTGCTTCGCGTATAGGGTCAGGGGTTGGTGCCCTATGACAAAAGAAGTTTGCATTATAAGGTTTGGTCGTCTGTTCGGTGATCGCAGCCAATTCTTTGCTCATTACGTCGGAATCCAACATTGCACAGGGTAAAGACCCGAGACCTCCTGCATTGGACACCGCGATGGCCAGTGCACTATTTTGTACTCCGGCCATCGGTGCTTGAATAATAGGTAGCTCGATGCCCAATAACTTCTGTAATGTCGTCATTTAATCGCCAAATGGGTTAGTGTTTTGAATTTTTGATAATAACCGGTTTTGAACGCTGTGAACGATGCCGATATGACAGCCAACAATTTTTGGTCAGTATCCGCTCTATTAAGAGTTTCGAGTGGATAGTGCATTAGAACCAAATCTAATTCCCTTCCAACCGTATTTTAAAAACGTTCTTATATTAGCGTGACTGGTACCATTGGGTTGCTCCAAAACATCTTTTCTATAAAAGTCACCGAATAGGGCGAGTGTCATTTCTTCGTTGAGGTTGTGTAATTTAGCGAAAGCAAAGATTTTACAAGAGCCTTGATTTTCACCAGCTCTATTGATTAATCTATGCTTGCCTTCACCATTTTCGAATTCACAAGGCGTGTAATCGTAATGCTTATCGATTACCTCCATAGTTTCCTCAAAGCTGATCAGTTCGTTATTTTTCAATCGAGACAAAAAATTATTCAATGGCATAGGTCACTTTTAGATCAGAGATTTGTGCCCACCGAAAGAGCTTCATTGGTAAATTGGTTGGCGGGATCAATTGTGAGGTAGATGACGTTTCGTATTTACTTGGTTGTTTTGCTTATTATATCCTTATCACGAATTAGAGGCATATGAATGGTGAGGTAGTATAGAAATGATGAAAGATAGAAAATGGTTATTATTGACTCTATCATTAGTAGGGTTTACTCCTTCAAACCCGACACATGCATCTGGAAATGATGAGACGCAAGTTAGGGAGGCTATGGCGCTATTTTATGTTGCTTTGAATACGATGTTTAGAGGTGACATCGCGCCAATGAAACAAGTTTGGTCCCATGCGGAGGATATTACTTATATGGGACCAATGGGTGGGTTCGAGGTTGGTTGGCCTAAGGTTCTGGCTAGTTGGGAACAACAAGCGAAGATGAATTTGGGGGGTAAAGTATCAGCTGAGAGGATTAGAGTAATTGTTGGTGAACACATTGCCGTCGCCTACAATTATGAGAGAGGCGAAAATATCGGTACGAATGGCCGTAGTCAGGTGGTTTCGATTCGGGCAACAAACCTGTTTCGTAAAGAAAGGGGGGCTTGGAAAATGATCGGGCATCATACGGATTTATTGTCGTTTATGAAAAAGCAACCTTCATCGCCAAATACCGATGTACTTACTCAATGACAAACAAGGCAGCTAGGAGCTATGGGGTCATAACGAATGATCATTTGCTGAAAGGATTGCTTGTTGTCTTGTTAATCGCTCTATCTGTAGACTTTAGTGTTGGCGCGGAGGAATCAGTGCCATTGCCCAATGGGTTCGTTTATATCGATAACGTAATTCCGGATATCAAACTGGATTTACGATATTATACAGCCCACAATTTCATTGGGGAACGTATAGATGGGTACGTTAAACCACGCGGTATTGTCACCTCTAAAGCGGCTGATGCATTAGCTAAGGTACAGCAAGAACTGAGGCCCTTTGGTTTAAGTTTGAAGATTTTTGATGCTTACCGTCCCCAACGGGCGGTTGACCACTTTGTTCGTTGGGCAGAAGACCTTGCGGATACTCGGATGAAAGCGGAATACTATCCGAATACAGACAAGGAAAACTTGTTTCGAGACGAGTATATTGCAGCGCGCTCAAGTCATACGCGTGGTAGCACTGTTGATCTTACGATAGTATCAATGGGTAAGGTAACGAACGAATCAAGCCTCGACATGGGGTCCGGTTACGATTTTTTCGGACCCGAGTCATGGCCATCTTACGCACATATAACGGCTGTACAGCGTGCAAATCGTTTGTTATTGCGTTCTCTGATGATTAATAATGGCTTCAAGCCTTATCCGAAAGAATGGTGGCATTTCACCTTGGAAGACGAACCCTATCCAGATACGTGGTTCAATTTCCCGGTGCAGTGAAACCGAAAATTACACGATGTTAGCTTCGTAGAGCATTTTTGACTGCGTTGGTTCCAACGGCTCGCCCCTTATGCCATAGTGGAGTTACGGATCCGTGTTCTAATTAATATAGGGTTTTACTTTGTATACTAGCCAGAGGACTGGAATACCGATAAGGGTAGTTAGCAGAAAAAAATCGCTATAACCCAAATGTTCGACTAACGCCCCAGAATAGCCGCCAAATATCTTTGGTAACAAGGTCATCAGTGATGAGAAGATGGCATATTGAACTGCCGTAAATTGAATGCTGGTTAGGCTTGATAAAAAGGCGATGAACGCGGCACCTGCAAGCCCAGCAGATAGGTTGTCCATGGAAATCGTAACATAGAGCCAAGTGATATCATGCCCCGCATTTGCCAGAATAATGAATAGCAAGTTTGTGAGGGTAGATAATAAAGCTCCCCAAAAAAAGATTTTGAATACACCGATCCTTGTCGCTAAAATGCCGCCTAAAAACCCACCGGCAATGGTCATAAATAAGCCAAAAGTTTTAGCGACGGTGGCTATTTCTAGCTTGGTGAACCCGATGTCTTGATAAAAAATATTAGAAACAACACCAAGAACTATGTCACTGATGCGATACAGACCAATAACTGCGAGAAACAGTATTGAAACTGAAGTTCCATAACGATTAAAGAATTCACGAACCGGTTCAATATAGGTATTGTTAACCATAACAGAGTTGACAATTTTCAATTTCACCAAAATCGTGGCAACGATATAAGCACTGAATAACGCAAGTAATAATCTGCCGCTTCCGACCAAAAGCGTGGCTAAATTATGATTGGCAAAAACTGCCGTTAGTGATTGCTCGAATGTTTTAGTTAAGCTAGCTGTAAAAAGAAAAAATGAAATAAATGTGCTGACTATGGTTGCGAATAATATAAAAAACCGAGCATATTGGGCAGTTGTGTAGTTTGTTTCATGGGTTCTTCGGTTTTCGGGTTCATTAATAATTAAAGTGGTCGTTACACCTACCAGCATAACGCCTGCCATAATGTAATAGGTCCATGACCAAGCGTGATAACTGTAAAATTGCTTGGAAGAACCAAATTCGCTAGCTAACAGTAAACCACCAGCACCGGCAACCAACATGCCAATGCGATAACCCGCAATATAAGTTGCAGAGAGCATCGATTGCAGTTTAGGTTTAGCAGATTCAATTCGATAGGCGTCAATGACGATGTCTTGAGTGGCCGACGAAAAACCTAAAAGTACCGCACTATAGGCGAGCATTGATAGGCTATCAATGTCGACCCGAGGGTCAGTGGATGCCATTAATACAATTGCCGCTATAATAGCGAACTGTGAAACCAGCATCCAAGATCGTCTCCGGCCTAGTGCTTGCGTTAGAAGTGGAATTGGCAGCCGGTCAACCAAAGGCGCCCAAACAAACTTGAATGAATAACCCAGGGCCGCCCAGGAGAAGTGAGTAATGGTGGATTTTGTTAATCCTGCTTCGTTGAGCCATAACCCCAACGTAGAAAAAATTAGTAAAATCGGGATGCCCGCTGAAAATCCCAAGAAAAGCATAGTCAATATCCGTGGGTGGGTAAATAATTTAATACTTTCAAGCATTGGAGATAAATAATTCCGTATTAGCACCCATTGTATCTATTGATATGCACATCAATGAAATGGAGGATTTAGAATGAATTGTCCAAAATAGGTCAAGGAAGCTAAATGCCTATTTTTCAGGACTTTGGGCCATGGGTTAAAATTTCATGTTAAATTTAGATAGTCGAAGAACCTAATCAACATGCTTTTCAAATATTGAATCGAAGGTCCCATCTGCTTTTCTCATCGAGAGCCATAGGTTGACATATTCTTTCAGCTTTTCGTCCTGCGGCATTAGGAATCCTTTTTCTAGATGGGTAAGGGTTTTACCAGGCATTGCCGGGCAAAGCCTAGAATGTCTTGTAGTTTGTAGTTTGACCTCTATTGAATCGGTAATCATCAGATCTGCTTTTCCACTTATAATCTGATCAAAAATAGTTCGATTATCCTGATGCAAGATTTTTTGGGCTTGTTGGAAAGTTACATCAACAAATCGTTCGTTGGTACCGCCAGGGTTAACAATAATCCGTGTAGATGGTTGATCTATTTTACTGAGGCTGTCAAACCTGTCCGTGTTGGCACAAAGAGTGACCGGGGTTTTGCCGCCACGATGGTAAACGTTGCTAAAGTAGCCCACGCTTTGCCGGGCAAGAGTTCTTGAGATTCCACTCATACCAACGTCATATTTTCCATTTTCCAAATCTTGGAGTAGGGTCGGCCAAGTAGTCCTGATTATTTGTATTTCAACACCTAAAGCTTGGGCGAGGTCTTCAGCTAGGTCGATATCGATGCCCACGTAGCCTAATTCCGATGATTCCCGATAAGAAAATGGCGCGTAGTCACCGGTCGTACCCACGCGTAATTTATTTGAATCCAACACTTGTTTTAAACGGTTGTCATAGAATTTTATAGCGATCAGTGAGTCGTATAGGTTTTGCTTACTGTGTTCACTTAAACCCTTAACGGATAGATCCTCTAGAAATTGACTCCGGTTCGATTCGTTAAAACGTGAATGTTTGAGGGTGGAAAGCTTGTTTGTGATGTCGTTACTGAGTCGTATAAGTGCGGGGCGCAGTACTCCATTAAGGTCAGGCGCTTTTTTTGGAGTGGGATTACCTTTCCAGTAGTCAAACCAATAATGTTGTATTTCTTTTGCAGCATGGATCTGCTGTCTAAAAAATTGTCGACTGGACTTAACCTGAATACCGGTCCTTAGACCTTGATGGATTGCATTACTCACGACAATGGTTTCTCTCTGTAGATCCTCAATTGGCAATTTGTGGAGCCATTTGTATGCAGCTACCTCGTCCATAAGGTTCAATCTTGCATGGATTAGGTCGAAGAGGCTTCCCTCACCGGCTTCTGCTAGTGAAGAAGATATCAAGAGTAAACAAATGGAAATGTATCGAATCACTTTGGCCTGTGTCTAAAGGGATTATCAGATTTGTAATTAAATTGTGGTTGGCTCAATTGGGCATATGGCTTTCAGCCAGTAAATAATAGTTTTGGGTTGGAGAGCCTTTGAAGCGATATTTTAGATAGTGTTTTTATGATCGTGTTAACAGATAAGTTATTAAGGCCCATAAGACAATACGGACTTGGCTTTTGGGTTAGGGATCAATGATATGTAAAGTTCTCCTTGAGGACCTGGCGGACCTAAAAAAGGAGATAATTACATCTCTAGTGAAAGCTTAAGTTATTGGAAATATAACTGCAAATATCACATATTTTTAGATCCAAAATGTTGGAAGGAAGTCTGGTGGGTAAAGATTCAGATAATGATACGAAATATTTTTCGTGAGTTGACCCACCATGGGTATGACGACAAAGGAAATTGGATTTTTTTCGCCTATACACGCACAATTCCAGGATGGAAATAATAACTTTTGTTTTTTTTAGCCCTATTTACCTCCGCAAGTGTATTTACCTTGGTGATATTGGCTTGGTCAGAACTAGCGAGTACTACTGAGTCTAATGTCATTGTGCCGGCATTAGGCAAAAAACCAAGTGAAGTGGCCGCTATTGCGATGATGGTAACCGGTTTTGCCACAGTTATTCTTTGGCGATTTTATGGTCTAAATGCCCGGGTATATGAAGGCATACCCGGGATCATCGCAAGTCTGTCTATATTTTTTGGGTGGAGTTTTTTTGAGTACTATTTTTCAGTTAAAAAAAATTCCAATTTCTGATATTGATCAAAGCTAATATACACTACTGTTTCAGATAAATTGCTATTTTATCGCTGGCTCAGCAACCTTATCTCTATGGAATCCATATCACCTTTTAACGAATTTATTCAGGTTGCAGGAGTGATTGACCGTGCAGAATTGAAGCTGCTTATGGACTGCGGCGTTGATTTTCTTGGATTTCCACTGAGGCTTCCCGTGAATACAGAAGACCTAACCGAATTAGAAGCCTCGAAAATCATTCGGTCGTTGGTATTACCCCACAGGGCTATAGTCATTACTTATCAGAATGATGCCAGGAGTATAGCTGAATTCATGTCCTTCCTGGGTGCGGATATTGTGCAACTGCACGGCGATATCTCGTTCGATCAAATTAGTCGGTTGAAGAAGATGCGACCAGAGTTAATCATTATTAAAAGTCTCGTTGTGGGACAGCATGCAGACGATGTCCTAACTGATATGGTGCGGGTGTTGAGCTCAGTAGTTGATGCATTTATCATGGATACTATGGATTCCAAAACGGGTGCTTGTGGCGCAACAGGCAAATTACATGATTGGGGTATTAGCCGTCGATTGGTGGAAGTATCGGCACGCCCGGTCATACTTGCCGGTGGATTGAATCCGGAGAACGTGCGGGATGCAATTCTCGAAGTAAGCCCGGCCGGTGTCGATGTCCATTCAGGAGTCGAGGCAGCTTCTGGGCGTAAAGACCGGTATAAGGTGAAAACCTTTGTGGAAGAAGCAAAATCAGCGTTTGCCGCGTTAAGGGGACAATAAATTAATCTTGGTTCAAATGTACTGAATCTGCTCCATTACGCTCACTTTTTAAAATAATCGATTACTAATTTAAAGATATCCGAGACGCTTGAGAAATGAGAAGACTACAAAAAATCCTGCTTTTCTTCATATTTTTTGTTTTCGTTAATTCAATGCGTTTAAACGCAGAACCTATATCTAAAGTCCATGATTTTTCAAGGAATGGTATCGCTCTTTTTTTAGAGCAGCACTATGATCCAGATTTCGTTGCGGTGTATGAAGACATCCTCCTAATTCATGGTCTTACCTACTCGTCACATGAGTTTGATGTGGATTATTTCGATTATAGTATTACTGATTTCCTGGTTCAAAACGGGTTCTCAGTTTGGCAGCTTGACATTGCCGGTTATGGCCGATCTGGGGCCGTTTCCAATGGTTTTCTTGTTGATTCCGAATATGCAAGCAACGATATCTTGGCGGCAATAGAATATATTCGGAAGCAGGGAACTGATGACAAAATCGATTTGCTCGGCTGGAGTTGGGGGACGGTAACTACATCGCTTGCTGTAGCTGAGCATCCAGAGTGGATTGAAGCATTGATATTATACGCTCCTTTGTTTCGTGGTTTTGATGGGGCTCCGCCTTCTAAGCCATGGCACAAAAACTCCTGGAGACATGCCGCTGGAGACTTTCAAAAGACCAGTGATGGGAAAATAAATACCGAGATAGCCGAAATTGCCGTTGCTGCGATGTTCTTATCGAATGCGTGGAAATATGATGGCGAAACAAGTCCGAATGGTGGAAGAAAGGATCTAATGGTCGGTATGGATCACCAACTGATTGATCTCAAAAAATTACATGTACCGATTCTTCTGATCGGGGGAACAAAAGATCCTAATATATATTGGGACATCGTTTCGGGTGCTGTTACATATTCTGATTAATTTGAACACCGATTCTGGCCAACTTGAACACCAGAAATCTAACGGATCGATGATAAGTTATTTTTACCCCAAGTGTTCAAGTTGGGTCAAACTATTTAATT
>Ga0114933_10003400_pt1 | contig 15548 bp, 17 predicted proteins | sample 4SBtaG_FD_89691 | JGI IMG/M metagenome (GOLD analysis project Ga0114933, IMG submission 89691) | Deep subsurface microbial communities from Kolumbo volcano to uncover new lineages of life (NeLLi) - 4SBTROV12_W25 metaG | ecosystem: Environmental > Aquatic > Marine > Volcanic | place: Kolumbo... | reverse complement strand
TACACTTAGCAATTTCACAAAAAAGATAAAAAGTAAATTTACTTTAAAAAACCCGCCACCTAAAAATGGCGGGTTTTTTTTTAGTATTTTAACAATACTTCTTCTTTATCAAAGTTATGTATAATTAAATTGTCTCCACTACCTTTTCTATCAATGACTAGAAAATCTGTGTTTTCAGTGGAAATTAAAGGAAAATGCCAAACTCCAGGTTTATAATTAATTCCTTTTTTAGGAGGAACTATAAAAGATTTAATCTTATCAATTTTTGGTAAGTCACCTGGTGGAGCAACAAAAGCTAGGAAAGTAGTTTCTTTCATTGGTATAAAAGCTTGACTACCTAATGGGTGTTTTTCCATCATATCAATCTTCATTGGAAAACTTCTTTTTATTGCGGAAAAAATACTTACTATAGTTTTACCTTCATCCTTAAGAGTATTTATATTTGCTAGATCGTCAAATCTCTTTGCATAACCTGCGTTAATGTCAATTGGCTTTATATTGTCAGATGATATAACGTCTCCAAAATCAGAGAAATTCTCTTTTGATATTTTAACAGGTTTTATTATATTTTTCATTATTTAGGATTCCCAAATAATCTTATTCTCGATATTCCTCCGTCAGGAAAAATATTAATTTTAACATAATTTATTTTAGTATTTTTCATTAAAGTATTCTTAAAATTATGTTTTTTATGAGCTTTTAACTTAACTTTATTTAATAATAATTTCCATTTTTGTGAATTTTTAACAATTGCTTTTGGAGCTTTATTTTTTGGTATATAAGCAGCCTGTAGCGTACATGAATCTGGGTAATTTCCCTTAAAGTGATGCGTATCAATTTGAATTTTTTTTACTTTACCTGCTGTAGCACACTTTAGTATAAGCCAATCATAATTTTTTCCTCTACTTCTTCGTGTTTCCCATCCATCTCCCATATTTTTTCCTATACCTGGAGCAAGTATATTTTCAGCCTTACCAAAATGTTCGTTATTACATGCTATTATTGATGCACCATTTAGAACTGAAGTAAGATTAATTATTTTTTTATTAAATTTAATCTTATTAGTTTCTATAGAACCATAGACTCTAAGTCTTGCAACTCCTCCATCAGGGAAAATATTTAATTTAATATGTGAATAGACAGTTTTGCTATTTACACTAAATAAATGATGACTATTCGCTTTCGTTTTTTTATTATTTATTATTTTATTCCATTTTATTTTTTTAGTTGGAATATTATTTTTACTGAAGCAAGCTTCTAGAGAAACATACATTGGTTGGTTTCCATTAAAAAAAGATGTATCTACATTCACTTTAGAAATTTTTCCTGGCTTTCCTAATTTTATTATTAGATAGTCGTGTCCTTTTTTTCTTTTTCTTCTAGTCTCCCATCCATCCATCCATTTTCCGTGAGAGTCAAAAACACCTTCCTTAAATACAGGAGGTAGCGGGTTTATAATTCTATTGGCTGAAGCAAAAAATTCATCAGTTTTAAAAACAACTTTAGAACCTAATCTTGATTGAGCTAAATCAATTAGACCATTTGCAAAAATATATTTATTTTTTTTCATAACCAAATTTAAATATTTGAATAATTTTTTATCCAGTGATTAGCAATATCAATACGTTTACAAATCCAAACGTCATCATGTTTTAAAACATAATCAAGAAATCTTTTTAATGATTGTATTCTTCCAGGCCTTCCAATTAAACGACAATGAAGACCTACAGACATCATTTTTGGATTTGTTTTTCCTTCATTATAAAGTGAATCAAAACTATCTTTTAGATAATTATAAAATTGGTCACCACTATTAAACCCTTGATTAGTTGCAAACTTCATATCATTGTTATCCAAAGTATATGGAATAATTAATTGTTTCTTTTTGCCCCGTGTTTCCCAGTAGGGTAGATCATCGCTATACGAGTCACTATCATAAAGAAAACCACCTTCTTCCATTACTAAGTCTCTTGTGTTTGGACTACATCTACCCGTGTACCAACCCAAAGGTCTTTTTCCAAATATTTTTTTAATAGATTTTATTGCTAGTTGCATGTGTTTTTTTTCTTTTACTTTAGATATATTTTGATAATCAATCCATCTCCAACCATGCGATGCAATTTCATAATTAGATTCTTTTATTGCATTGCACACTTCTTGATTTCTTTCTAAAGCCATACCTACACCAAAAATAGTTATAGGGATTTTTTTTTCTTGGAATAATTCATGGATTCTCCAAAAACCTCTTCGAGAACCATATTCATAAAAAGATTCCATATTTACATGTCTTCCTTTTATAGGAAGAGCCCCAACCATTTCTGATAGAAATGTTTCAGAATGACCATCTCCATGCAAAACACAGTTCTCAGAACCTTCTTCATAATTTAAGACTATTTGAAGAGCTAATTTCGCGTTATTTGGCCATTTTATTATGGGAGTTTTTGACCCATAACCAATCATATTTCTTGGATAATTCTTTTTCATAGAATAAAATATTTATATATTAAATTAAAAAAGATTTCATAACAATTTATACTTAAGGATAGATTATGGCCATAAAATATTTAAAAAAAGCGACCAAAACTCCTTCTACCGATGATCATAAAACAAGGGAGGCTGTACAAAATATTCTTAATGATATTGAAAAAAGAAAAGAAGAAGGAATCAAGGAAATAACCAAAAAATTTGATAATTACGAAGGTGAAATAATTGTATCAAAAGAAAAAATCGAAGAAGCAATAAAAAGAGTTGACCAAAAAACAAAGGATGATGTCCAATTTGCCTATGAAAGAATAAAAAAATTTGCTGAACATCAATTGAAAAGTATGAATAATGAATTTGAAGTTGAGCTTTCAAAAGGGCTATTTGCAGGACAGAGACTCATTCCAGTTAATACTGCTGGTTGTTATATACCTGGAGGACGTTATGCTCATATTTCATCCGCGACAATGGCAATAACACCTGCGAAAGTTGCTGGTGTAAAAACTATAATCTGCGCAAGCCCACCAAAAGACAAGAATGGAGCCCACCCTGGAATTATTTATGCTGCTAACCTATGTGGAGCTGATGTAATTTTAAATTTAGGTGGGATAGCTGCTATAGCTTCAATGACGTACGGATGTTTTAATAATCCCCCAGTTGATTTTTTAGTTGGAGCCGGAAATCAGTATGTATCTGAAGCTAAAAGAATAGTTTATGGAAAAGTTGGTATTGATCAATTTGCAGGACCAACTGAGATAGCAATTATTGCAGATAAATCTGCAGATAAAGAAATTGTTGCAGTAGATATCGTAGGTCAAGCTGAACATGGTTACAATTCACCTGGATGGTTATTTACAACAGATAAATCTTTAGCTGAATATGTAATGAAAAGAATACCAGAGTTAATTGAAGAATTGCCTGAGCTTCCAAGAACAAGTGCAGAAGCTGCATGGAAAGATTATGGGGAGGTAATACTTTGCGATTCAAATGAAGAGTTGGCTAAAATAAGTGATGAATATGCAGCTGAACATTTAGAAGTTCATGCAGAAAATTTAGATTGGTGGCTTAAAAGATTAAGAAATTATGGATCTCTATTCCTAGGAGAAGAAACAACAGTTGCCTACGGTGACAAATGTTCTGGAACAAATCATATTTTACCAACTAAAGGAGGCGGTAGATATACTGGTGGCCTATTTGTGGGGAAGTTTATTAAAACATTGACATTTCAAAGAATGACCAAAGAAGCGAATAAAATAGTTGGTGCAACAGCAGCCAGATTAGGGAGAGCAGAGGGAATGGAAGCCCATGCAAGAACTGGTGATATAAGACTAAAAAAATATGGCCATTCTAATTAATTATGCAAGCTCTTGTTTATACAGGTACGCAACAACTAGTTTATAGAGAAGAAAGAGATCCTAAAGTTGTAAGTGGTGAAAGCATTGTTAAAGTATCTGCTTCAGGTATTTGTGGTTCAGACATGCATGCTTATCATGGAAAAGATAATAGAAGAATTCCACCTTTAATTTTAGGGCATGAAGTAAGCGGTGTGATTGATAAAGGAAAATTTGCTGGAAAAAAAGTCATTCTTAATCCACTAATCACGTGCGGGAAATGCGAATATTGTTCTAATGGTAGAGAACATTTGTGTAATAAAAGAATTATTTTAGGCATGAACAAACCCATAGAAAGACAAGGAGGCTTTGCAGAGTTTGTTTCTATTCCTGATCAAAATATATATGAGTTACCAAAAACTTTAGATATTAAAGAAGCTCCAATAGCAGAACCAACTGCAGTTGCATTTCATGCAGTTGAACTTGGAAATAAAAAAATCACTAAACCTTTCAAAGATATTAAAACTCTAATAATTGGAGGTGGTGCAATTGGTTTACTTTGTGGCTTAATTTTAAATAAAATTAAAAATTGTAAAGAAATTACTATTTCAGATCCTAATGCAAAAAGGTTAAAGGAATGTTCAAAATATTTAGATGGAGAAGTAGTCAAGCCAGAAAGTAAAAGTATTATTGATGACAATTTTGATATAGTTTTTGATACTGTTGGTTTGGAAGCAACTAGACAACAAGCAATTAAAAAAATTAAACCAGGTGGTACTATTATTCATATAGGACTAAGTCAACCTAGTGGAACTTTTAATTTTAGAAAAACAACTCTTCAAGAGATTACTTTTATAGGAACTTATTGTTATACTAATAAAGATTTCGAAGAAACTATAAAAATACTAGCAGATAAAAAGCTTGGCAATCTTGGGTGGATAGAATATCGAAAATTAAAAGATGGATCATCAGCCTTCAAACAAATACATGATGGAACCTGTTCAGCACCAAAAATTATACTTCTAATATAATAATATAATTTTCTATTTTAATATATTTAAGAAAGTTTGTTTAACTGGCTTAACAATATTTACAAATCTCAATATAAATTGTCTTGTTATTTTAGCTGGTAAAATATTAGATGTATAAAGGTTAATTATACCATTTGTAGCTAGATATACAGGGGCAGCTGCTCGATGTAGTTTAAATTGGTAGTTTTTTAAAAACTCAATTAAACCAAAATCATTTTTATTTTTTATAGAAGTTTTGATATCATTAATCAGTATATCTAATCCTTTTAAACCTAAATTAAATCCATGAGCAGTAACTGGATGCATTCCGACAGCAGCATCACCTATAACTGCAAATCGATGTGATACAAATTTTTTTGCATAAGTAGTTATCATAGGGTAGGAGTAACGTTTTCCAACTAGTTTCATTTTTCCAAAAGAGTTACTAAAATTATTCTCCATCTCTCTATTAAAATCTTTTTTATTCATCTTCATTAATTGAGAAGTTAAATCTCTTGTAGCAGTTGTTACAATACCTGATTGATTTTTAACATATGGTAATGATGCCTGTGTTTGATTATATCGAAAAAACTCATAAGCAATATTCTTATGCGATTTCTCATGCTTCATTCTGCAAACTATCATATTTTTTTTAAAATCACGTGTAAAAGCTGAAATACCCATTTTTGATCTCATTTTAGAAAAACGACTATCAGCAGCAATTAGCAGTGAAGTTTTTATTTTTTTTCCATTTGACATTTTTAACTCAGCATATTTTTTGTACATATTAGCTGATATACATTCTGTTTTATTAATAAGAGTTACGTTTTTAAGATTTTTGACTTTATTATAAAGACTTTTTTTAATTATATGATTAGGAATGATATAGCCTAAACGCTCTTTTTTAATTTCTTCATGTGCAAAGTTTAAAAAATATTTAGAATCACCATCTAAAACACGAGCTTCTTTAATTTCAGATATAGTTTTTTTTGAAATAGAATCCCAGATATTAAGTTTTTTTAATATTTTTATTGATTGTTGAGTAATCGCAATTTCTCTACCATCAATCTTTGGATTTATCATGGCTGTTTTTGGAAGTTTATCAACAATTGCTATTTTTAGTTTAGTATTTGCAAACCCACATGCGAAAGCAATTCCTATTGGGCCAGCACCTACTACCACAATGTCAAACTTTGATTTATTATTTAAACTCATAATAGAAAGAACTTTTCAATCTTATCAATAATTTAATCTTATAAATACGTTATAAATAAATACTAAAAAAGTAGGCAAAATGTCTATTAAGTAATTCGATATTTTGAGACAAATTAACTCTTGTATTTTAATACAATCTTTAGGATAGTATTTTATGATCTTGAATATATTTCTTTTTAATGGATACGGCTTATTTATATGGCCAGCATTCATATTTACTTTTTTAGCATGTCTTATTTTATACGTAAGAACTTATAAAGAGTTTAAAGCATACGAAAAATTATATTTAAAAGAATTTGAACAAAAAAGATCTATTAAAATTATTGATACCAAAACGAGTGAAGTTTTATCTAGAAGCTCAATTTATTAAAAACTTCTAACTAAATTAAATATAAAATGCTAGGTAAAAAAGCTAAATCAAGAATGATATACTTGATGTTCTTTTTTTTATTGGCAATTGTAGTCATTTTTTTAGTTTTTAAATCATTAAGAGAAAATGTAGTTTATTTTTTTTCTCCAACTGAGATTTATAATAAGCCAAGTATTTCATTGAATAAAAAAATAAGAGTTGGTGGTCTTGTTAAATTAAACTCAATTACAAAAGATAATAATTCTATTAATTTTATTATTACTGATTTAAAAAATGAAATAATTGTTACATACAAGGGAATAACACCAAATTTATTTTCTGAAGGTAAGGGTGTTATTGCTGAAGGAAAGCTAAAAGATAAAAAATACTTTATAGCAAATAAAATTTTAGCAAAACATGATGAAAACTATATGCCACCTGAAGTTTACGAGGCATTAGAAAACAAAAATTAAAAAACTATTTAATAGTAAATTTTTATATATAGTATATTAATGTTCAAAAATTTTTTTCCAAGTAGATTGCTAGCATTAAATAATAAAGTTCTTAACATGTTGATAATTATAATGTGTTTAATAATTTTAGTTGGACTGATATTTGCATTATTTTTATCGCCACCAGATTATGTTCAAGGGGATACAGTAAGAATCATGTATGTTCATGTTCCTTCGTCATTTATAGCTTTAACAAGCTTTGCATTTGTTGGAATAGCCTCCATATTAAATTTAATTTTTAAAATAAAAATTGCACCATTATTAGCAAAAAGTATTGCACCTATTGGATTTATTTTTTCAATTATTTCAATTGCAACTGGGTCACTATGGGGAAAACCTACTTGGGGTATATGGTGGGTTTGGGATGCAAGACTTACATCTATGTTGATATTAGTTTTATTTTACTTGGCCTATATTTTAACATGGAAGTATATAAAAAATTACGAACGAGCTAATAAAATATCATCACTAATTGGAATTATCGGCCTGTTAAATTTACCACTAATTAAATTTTCAGTTGACTGGTGGAATACATTGCATCAACCATCAAGTATAACTTTAACTTCAGCACCAACAATACATTATTCAATGCTTATTCCTCTTATAATTATGTTCTTAGGTTTACTTATATACTCGTTAGTAATTTTTATAATGAGATATAAAATTGAATTAATTAAAGCTAAAATTAAAAAAAATAATTAAGTATTTCTAAAATTTCTACTCTTATTCCAAATAATAAATAAACCAAGAATAAGAAAAAATAACGGCAACAACCAGAGAAGGATATTTGATAAATTAAATGCAGGTTTCAAAAGTATAAAATCGCCATATCGATCAGTTAAGTACTTATAAATTTCTTCTTCACTTTTACCTTCTCTTAATTCATCTCTTATTAAAATTCGTAAATCTTTGGCTAAAGGTGCATTGGATTCATCAATAGATTGGTTTTGACAGACCAAACATCTAATATTTTTTGATATGATTCTAGCCTCTAATTCCATTTTTTTATCAGCTAGCATTTCCTCAGGCTCAACTCCGTTACTTATATTAGGAAAAATTTGAAAATTAAAAAAAATTACAAACAATAAAGTTAAATTAATTTTGAAAATCTTTTTAGTTTCTCTCATTTTATATTATCAATTATTAAAACTATTTTTTTGTATATTTTTTTATTAATTGGTCCAACATGTCGATATTTTATAATTCCATTTTTATCAATAATAAAAGTTTCAGGTATTCCATAAACACCCCAATCAATTGCAATACGTCCATTTTTATCAACAGCAATTTTAGAATATGGATTTCCAAATTTATTCAACCATTCTTTTGTTTTTTTTTTATTATCTTTATAATTTATTCCAATTAGTCTTATATTTTTTATATTTGATAATTTTTGAATATAAGGGTGTTCATCACGACATGGTTTACACCATGTAGCAAAAAAATTTACTAAATTTACTTTACCTATTAATTCGCTATCTGAGTTAAAATTTTTGTCAGATAAAAGCCTATTTGTTTGAAATGAAGGTGCTTTTTTATTTAATAAAGCTGAAGGAATCTCCGAAGGATTTCTATCAATTATTAAAAGATAAAAAAAAATAATTAAAATTAATATAAAAAATAAAACTGGTAAAATTAGTATTTTTTTTTTAAACATTATAAAAATTTTATTTTATTTAAATTATTATTTGTAGAAATTAAACCACCTATGAATACAACTAATGATCCTATCCATATCCAAATTACAAGAGGATTATTATATATTCTTACTGTCCATCCATCATTCATATTACCTTCGCCTAAAACAATGTACAAATCTCTTAAAAGATTTGTATGTATTGATGCCTCAGTAGTAAAATTATTTTTTACAGGATAATATCTGTTTTCCGGTTTTAGATTAGTAATAACTTGTTTTTGTTCATTATACACAACAAAATTTCCTTGAAGCGCTATGTAGTTTTCGCCCTTAATCTCATTAATCTCTTTAAAATTTACTGTGTATTTTTGAATATTAGTTTCATTTCCTATTTTCATTTTTATAATTTTTTCTTCTTGCCAAACACTAGACCCAGTAATTCCTAAAATTAATATTCCAATACCTAAATGTGCCAAAATCATACCATTAGATATTTTTGTTTTTTTATTAAAAAACATTAATACGTTATTTGAAATTATCCAGAAGGAGAGAATTATGCCTACAATACCAATAAAATTATAAGATTTATAAAAAGAAAAAATTATCACCGTTGAAATAATAGTAATTAAAACACTAGGTGCTATTTTTTTTAAGATTTTTACCTTATCTTTGGAACCCCAAGACATCAAAGGGCCTATGCCCATAATAATAATTGCAGGCATCATTATTGGAACAATTATTGTGTTATAATAAGGTTCACCAACTGAAATTTTATTTCCTGTAATAGCTTCTACTATAAGAGGATAAATTGTACCTAATAAAACAGATCCACAAACAACCAGCATAATAATATTATTAAATAGAATTGCTCCTTCTTTACTTAAAAAAGAAAAATAATTTACATCAAAATAATCTTTTGCTTTTGAAGCAAATAAAATTAATGAATAGCTTCCTAGTATTCCAATAAATGCAAGAATATAAATTCCTCTTGATGGATCTAAAGCAAATGTATGAACACTCGTTAATATTCCTGATCTTACCAAAAAAGTACCAAGCACGCTTAAAAGAAATGCAAGTAATGATAAAAACAAAACCCATGATTGGAGAGATTTTTTTTTCTCAACAGTAATCAAAGAATGTAATAATGCAGTTCCAATTAACCATGGCATAAAAGAAGCATTTTCAACTGGATCCCAAAACCACCATCCACCCCAACCTAATTCGTAATACGCCCAAATAGATCCCAACGCTATGCCGATCGTTAAAAATGACCAAGCAACAACTACAAAAGGTTTCATGTAATTATACCACGCTACTTCTTTGTTTATTTTTAGAGTTAAAGTAGCTACACCAAAAGAGAAAGCTGCTGAAAAACCAACATAACCAATATAAAGAAGCGGGGGATGAATAGCTAAGGCTGGATCTTGTAAAATAGGATTAAAACCTAAACCATTATCTGGAATAGGAAATATTTTTTCAAATGGATTTGATGTAAAAATAGTAAATATTACAAATCCTATAGTTATAAACGCCTGCACTTCCAAAGATTTTGAAATAAATTTGTAATTTTTGTTATTATACAATTTAAACATGAAATAATTAAATAAGGCTAGAACAACTATCCATAAAAGCATCGAACCTTCGTGATTTCCCCAAACAGCAGAAATTTTATAAATTAATGGTTTTGTTGTATGTGAATTATTAAAAACATTTAGAACACTGAAGTCAGAAACAATATATAAATACATGAGTAAAAAAAAGGAAAGAAGTGAAGAAATTAACAATCCTTTAACTGAGAAAGATATGAATTTCAATTTATTATTTTTTCTTGAGTAAAATAGCTGGGAAATTGAAAAAATTAGCACAAGCCAAAGAAATAAATTTCCTAAAGTTGAGATCATATTATAATTATAATACTACTTTTTTGATAATTTTAAAAACTAACTATGCGTCACACTCTAATTCAAGCTTAATTATACTAAGGGGTTGTTATACAATACTATAAACACAACTATTAATACCAAGTAAATCAATTTTTGTCACACCAAATATTGCATATCTGAAATTCTATAAAATCAATAGTAAAATTTTTTTTTCATAATATTAATTTTGCAAAGGAGCAATTATGTTTAAATTAAAAATTATTATGCCATTAGTTATATTGATGGTTTTAACATCTTCAAGTTACGCAGAAACGACTGTTTCCGCTGAAGTGAGTTTTATATTTAATACTTTTCTATTTTTAGTTTGTGGTTTTTTAGTTATGTTTATGGCTGCTGGCTTTGCAATGTTAGAATCTGGAATGGTTACATCAAAAAGCGTTTCGGTAATATGTGCAAAAAATATAGGATTATTTTCAATTGCTGGGATTATGTTTTGGTTATTTGGTTATAATCTAGCTTATGAAATACCAGAAGGAGGTTATATAGGTAAATTTCTTCCCTGGTCAGATTCAAGCGCACTGAAAAATGGTTATTCCGATGGATCTGATTGGTATTTCCAAATGGTATTTTGTGCAACTACTGTTTCAATAGTTTCAGGAACATTGGCTGAAAGGATAAAACTGTGGCCATTCTTTTTATTTGCTGCCATTTTATCCGGAGTTTTATATCCAATTGTTATGGGATGGCAATGGGGTGGTGGCTGGTTAGCTGTTTTAGGTTTTTACGATTTTGCTGGATCAACCCTAGTTCATTCCACAGGTGGTGCAGCAGCATTAGCTGGAGCTATTATACTAGGAGCAAGAACTGGTCGTTTTAAAAAAACAGGAGAACCAGAACCTATAAAACCATTTGCGGCCTCATCAATTCCATTAGTTACAATAGGTGTATTTATTTTATGGTTAGGTTGGTTTGGATTTAATGGAGGGTCTCAGCTTTCTATGGGCACATTTGATGACGCTGTAGCAGTGTCAAAAATTTTTATTAATACTAATTTAGCAGCTTGTGGAGGAGTTTTAGCTGCAGCTGTAGTAACTAGATTAATGATTGGAAAGACAGATGTTATTCAAATGTTAAATGGAGCTATTGGCGGTTTAGTTGCAATTACAGCTGAACCATTAATGCCATCTCCCTTTGTAGCAATATTAATTGGGGCGACAGGAGGAGTAATAGTAGTATTTGGAACTAAGTTTTTATTATCATTAAAGATTGATGATGTAGTAGGTGCAATTCCCGCACATTTGTTTGCTGGTATTTGGGGAACTTTAGCAGTACCACTTACAAACCCTAGTGCAAATTTTGTATCTCAATTATTAGGAATTATTTCAATTAATGTATTTATATTTTTAGTTTCATTTATTATTTGGACAATAATGAAAAAAACAATGGGTATAAGATTAAGTAAATCTTCTGAGCTTAAAGGAACAGATGTTTCGGAAACTGGTGTTATTGCATACGCTATCAGAGATTAAATATTTTCTATCCTCTAATGGTAAATACCTCGGCGATATATTCGCCGAGGATTAATATTATAAATTAATCAAGCGCAACTATTGAAGCTGCTATAGAAGCCAACCTTGCTTCTGCTTCATCTGAGCGACTAGTTATTACGACTGGCGCTTTACCACCTAAGACTACTCCCGCCGCACACGCCCCCATAAAATAGATCATCATTTTAACAAGCGCATTACCTGTTTCAACATTTGGAACTAACATAATATCAACATCTCCAGAAACTACGTTTTTAATTTTTTTAATTGCTGCAGATTTTTTTGATACTGAATTATCAAACGCTAATGGACCAAAAACATCAGCATTGATATTTTCCTCTTTTGCTCTTTTCGTAATTATATCTGCCTCTATAGAACTAGGAACACTTTCTATAATTTCTTCCGTAGCAGATAAAACTGCGACTTTAGGTTTAGTTATTCCAATTTTATTTGCGAAATCAACAGAATTTCTAAGTATATGCATTTTAACCTCAAGTTTAGGCAACACATTGACTACACCATCAGTAATAATGAATGGTTTATCATTTTTATCTAAAGTCATATGCCAAACATGACTCAATCTTTTTTTTCCAATTAAATTTAAATCTCTTTTTAGAACTGCTTTCATTAAAATATCAGTATGTATGTGTCCTTTAACTATAATTCTTACTTTATTTTCACTAGCCAGTTTTGCTGCAATAGGGGCTGTATCATTTTCATTTTTCTCGTCAATTATTTTATATTTTGAAATATCCCAATTTAATTTATTTGCATATTTTTTTATATTATCTTGATTACCTATAAATATTGGATTAATTAAATTGTGCTGAACTGCTTTATGAACTGATTCCATCGGAAAAATTTCACCAGCATTTACAATTCCCGCATCAACGGTGCCTGATTTTTTAGCAACATTAATCAGATTATTAGGACATACAATTTTTTTATTCGATAACATTATGTATTTATCTATTATATTTTTTCATAGAAGCGTTTGCTAATATTAAATTTGGATCTAGAAAAATCTTAGATAACTTGACTTTTTTGAAAGATTTAAAGGCAAAAATTGCGATAGGCAACTCCGTACATCCAAGTATTATTTTTTTACATTTCATTTTAATTAAATAATTAACAGCAGGTTTTATAATTTTTTCAGCTTCTTTTACTTTTCCCATTTTTACAAATTTTATTGCTCTATTTACATTTTTTATCTGAATTATTTTGCTTGGATTAATTAATTTATAATTTTTATCAAAAAATTTATTATAAATTCGAGTTTTTAAAGTTGCTTCCGTTGAAAGAATTCCAATTTTTGAATTTTTTTTACATTTTTTTTTAGCATATAGATAAACTTCTCTAGGCATGCTTAATATTGGAATTTTAATTTTTTTTTGAAGATCATCGTACCAATAATGAGCAGTGTTACAGGGTATAACAATAAATTTACACTGATTTTTTTGAAGTATAGAACATCCATTGTATAAGTTTTTAAAAATTTTATTATATTTATATAAATTTTCAGGACGTGGAGGAATATTTGATTTATTATATAAAATAAATAAAGGATATTTTTGATCTACTTTTCCTCTATTTAAATGCGCAAGCTTATTACAAAAATCAAGACCAGCTTGAGTTCCCATTCCACCTAGAATTCCAATCATATAAATCTAATAGTTTTAATTTTTTCGAACATACTAAATTATTTATTTATGTTATTAAGTAGAATATGCAAGATATATATATTGGTGACCAGGGAAAAGGTGAAGCACTAGTATTGATTCATGGATTTTTAGGATCTTCAGAAATGTGGAAACCTCAAATAGAGTTCTTTAAAAAATATTTCAGAGTTGTAACACCTGATATTCCTGGATTTGGAAAAAGTAATAAAGCTAAATCATTTAATGATATTAATTCTATAGCTCAGTTCGTTCTAGACCTCCTTAAAGAAAAAAAAATAAATAAATTCTTTTTATTAGGTCACTCTATGGGAGGAATGGTAGTTCAAGAAATGGCAAAAATAGATAGTCATAAAATTTTAAAGTTAATATGTTATAGCACTGGGCCTAAGGGTGAAATGCCAGGAAGATTTGAAACTGTAGAACAGTCTAGAAAAAATTTAAAAAATAATGGATTAGAATTTATGGTTAAAAATATTGTCAAGACATGGTTTGTCCAAGGCGAAAAAGCAAAATTTTTTAAAGCTTGTATTGAGTCAGGTAGAAAATGCTCACTTGAAGCAGCGGATAATACTCTTATCGCATTTCAAAAATGGAATGGTGTAGATAATTTAAAAAATATTAAAAATAAAACATTAATTATTTGGGGAGATAAAGATAGATCATATAATATAGATCAAGTTAAAATTTTAGAAAAAAAAATTAAAAATAGTAAGCTAATAATGTTTAAAGGATGTGCACATAATATACATCTTGAAAAGGCTGATCAATTCAATCAAACTTTAAAAAATTTTATCTTTTAAATTTTTTATTAATTATTTAGCTTTTTTAAATCATCAATTATAGATTTAGATAAAGGTATATTTTTATTTAAATTTTTTTTATATTTATTGAATTTACCTTCACCAGGATACAAAATTTTTTTTGTACCTTTCGTCTTAGGCAATTTTTTAATTTTTTTTATATTTTCTTTGATTCTTTTATTATAATTATTACCAACAAATATATTTGATTTTATAACTATAAATAAATGTCCTATATTTTGTGGTCCACTGAAGTCGTCAAATGGATCTTTTACTTTACCACCATGGTTGCCTCCAGTAAAAACACCACTTAAAATATCTACCATCCAAGCTAATCCAGATCCTCTAAAACTGGCTATAGGTAGTTGCACACCTTGAAGTGCTTTTTTAGCATTTGTTGTTGGTTTACCAAATTTATCTAAAGCAACATTTTTTGGAATTTTTTCGCCGCGCCTTGCAGCTACCCTTATTTTGCCTCTATTGATCATAGATACAGATGTATCTAAAATAAAAGGTATTTTAAAACCAGTAGGAGTGCCAAAGCAAATAGGATTTGTTCCGAATAGTTTTTTTTTTGCTCCAAAAGGTGCAATGGCTGGTGGAGCATTTGTGAAACAAAATACAGTTAATTTTTTTTTAACTGCTTGTTCCGCATAAAAACTTGATAAACCGTAATGACCACTATTTTTTATTCCGACCATTCCAAACCCTGTTTTTTTAGCATTAGAAATTGCTTTTTTTATTCCAATATCCGCAGCAACAAAGCCAATAGAATTATCAGCGTTAATATGGGAAATAGATTTAGAAATTTGTCTTATTCTTATCTTTGGTTTCGGATTAATAAGTTTTTTTTTAATTCTATCGCAATACATTTTTAGCCTAGCAAGACCATGTGAAGGAGCGCCCATTAACTCTGCTTGAACTATAAAATGCGATGATATTTCTGCGTGATTTTTGCTTAATTTATGTTTTAAAAATATATTTTTAACAATTCTTTTTAAATTTTTTTTGTTAGTTAAAATTGATCCCATATTTAAATGCACTTATTACGAGTTAAAATTTCTGGAGAGAATCAGATATAATTCAATTGAGGTGGTGGCGGGAG
>Ga0114933_10003397_pt1 | contig 15556 bp, 15 predicted proteins | sample 4SBtaG_FD_89691 | JGI IMG/M metagenome (GOLD analysis project Ga0114933, IMG submission 89691) | Deep subsurface microbial communities from Kolumbo volcano to uncover new lineages of life (NeLLi) - 4SBTROV12_W25 metaG | ecosystem: Environmental > Aquatic > Marine > Volcanic | place: Kolumbo... | reverse complement strand
GAACCATCTTGAGGAGATGTAATTATTACTTCGGGGGGGGTGGTATCTTCCTTATCCTCACAAGAAAAGACAAACAGCAGAAATATAAAAGGGAAATAGCGTTTCATTTATACGGTACTGTATTTCCATCTGAATCTGTTTTTCGCAGAATGATATCTATACCGCCACTACCGAAAGACCTTGTTGACCCTGTCATTATATACCCACCATCTGATGTCACTTGTACTGATTTACCAACGTCAAGTTTTGGCCCACCATAGGTTCTCTGCAAGCTACATCCCCATTGGAATTGGTTTTGAAAAGCCAAGCATCTATGTGTCCTGCACCATATGAATTAGTTTGTCCCAAAAGAATATAATCGCCATTTTTAGTGATATCTAAATCCCATCCAATATCATTTTTTGAACCACCAAGCGTTTTTTGCCATAATTCTTGCCCTTTTGAATCTATTTTTAAAATCCAAATATCCCTATAAAGATTTGGGCTTCTTTTCGATCCAATTACCACAAAATCGCCATGACGTGTTTCCTTGATAACTTGCCCACGTGGCAATCCATCCCCCTCAATAATCGTTTCCCATTCTTTATTACCATTTTGATCAGTTTTGATTATAATTGGGATTGATGTACCCAATGGCGAATAAACTGATTGAGTTCCTAATAATATAAACCCATGATCCGTGGTTTGAACTACATGGCGTCCGGCACCACCTATTTCAGATGGAAAAATTTGATTCCATTCTTCGTTGCCGACAGCGTCCGTTTTGATCATCCATATATTCCAATTACCATCTTTGGTATTGACTGAGGTTCCTCCAGTTATTATATATCCACCATCAGCTGTAAGTTTAAAAGAGAATCCCCTATCTGAATACTGATAACCAAAAGTTTTACTCCACTCTTCATTACCTTGTGAATCTGTTTTTATTAACCATATATCACTACTTCCATTTCCAAAGGAACTTGTCGTACCTAAAACGGAGTAACCGCCATCTGGTGTTTCTTCAACATTGACACCATCATCAACATTATTTCCGCCAAATATTTTATCCCACTCAACTTCGCCATACTTATCAGTTTTAACTAACCATAGATCACTAAAACCGCTTCTCTTATATGTATAACCAACAATAATATATCCGCCGTCCTTAGTCTGTTTTACTTCTTGCCCTAAGTCTGATTTTTCAGAACCAAAATATTTTTCAAACATAATTACCTCAGTCTTTTCAAACCTATCCTCGCAAGAAAAGATAAACAGCAGGAATAGAATATGAAGGAAACGTTTCAATCTATTTGTTCCACATTTAATACCATAGAATAATCAGACTTCCTGACAGAATTAAGTTTTTGGGGATATGGATTGAGTTCCTTCAGCCTAATTTTATAGTTTAATAGAAGAATTGTTTCTGGGTCAGCGATGGTATTCAAAATAAAATTAATTCCTTTGGATTGGCCTTTTTGATTTAAACGTAATAACACTCGTCCATTACCCGCCCTACCACAAATATGATCCTGGGGACAACGTAAATCCTCTACAACGTCCAGAAACTCTATTTCTACTTGTTCAGAAAAATATTTTATTTCGTAAATATTTAAAGAAATATCACCTTCAAAGGGCGTTAATTCTTCTTTATCCTCGCAAGAAAAGACAAACAGCAGAAACAGAATAGAGTTAAGACGTTTCATCTAAAGCGGCTTCAATTTATTTAAAGAAATATATTTTATATCTCCTCCAGATTGGTAGAATAATAAATTATCCTTAATTAAAACATGTCTGATTTTGCCATTAATCAACTGAATCCGTTCGTTATGTTTGAAACCGTCCTTTGTATAATAGATTCCATTGTCAAGCGTCACACTAAAAAATGAATTGGGAGCCCTGGGATCACCGAGAATAGACCTTGTCTTAAAATAAAAATTATTTAGATCAACACTTTGCCAATTGAGTCCGCCATCGATTGATTTATAAACAGAATGATCTCCTAAAAAGTAAATAGTATTCTCATCAGCAGAATCAAAAGCCATATCAAACACCCTTACTAAACTTGAATTAAAATCAACATATGTTTTTAATGATGCTCCATATTCATTCCAACATATTAATTTCCCGTATTCCATCGGACCACCACCAAAGGACCATACTTCTTCCGGTTTAATCGGATGCCATATAATATTTCGATACCAAAAACTCATCAGATCATCCCGATAAATATGGTCCCATGTCACACCCCCATCTATAGATTTATAAAAAGAAGTACTTCCCTCTATAGCAATTAAAATATTGGGTTTGTCATAAGATCGTTGAACCTTGATTACATTTAATTTATCATTCTCTTGTTGACGATTACTTAAATAGGTATTCACCCATGTTTCTCCACTATCCAAACTATGCCAAAAATGTTCATTTCGGCTGGTTATAATTATATCTTTATCGTATATCGAAACGCTTGTTGCACCCGCTTTACCTGTCGTATCTGTGAAACCCAGATATTCCCAATCATTTTCTATAATATAGTTTTTCCGCCACAACCCCTCTTTGTTCAATGCCACATAAATATAGGGGAATTCAATTTCCATATCCCAGACATCAAACATTTCAATTTTATCAGGATAATAATCACCGGGAAGGTTTTGAATGGTAACACTGATATGTTCTTCAGTTAAATTCCCCGATTCATCATTAGAAATAATTTTAATAAAATGTTCTCCATTCTCATGCTTTTTTGTGTCCCAATAATATTGGTATAACGAGACGCTATCAGAAAAATAAAGAGAACCGTCTATATAAAAGTCCACATGGGCAATTCCACCTTCATCCGTGGTTTTGATATTGATTAAAACAGTATCCCTTACCGTTTCGCCATTTATTGGTGAAATAATATCCAATAATGGTTGGTAATAATCTTTTTTCTCGCAGGATAAAAGCCAGCCAAAGCAAAGAGTAATAATGAAGATGGTTTTTTTATTCATTCAATACCCTCGATTGGAAATGTATAAATCCCCTCATTCGTTCCAATAATTAAAAACTCGTCATTAATATCGAGATATACACCGAAATTTTTATCCCCGTCCTCTCTGAACTTGCCAACAAATTGCATCGATTCTAATCCATCATTGGAATAAAATACACTGTCATGTTTTGACAGAAAAAGACTATTGGAATGGCGAGGATCTGCAATAAAACTATAAAAAGATGGATATTGTATGTTGTTACCAATTTGCAGCCAAGATAAACCACCGTCTGATGATTTGTAAAAGCCTTTTGTTGTATAAATATAAATGATTTCACTATTTTCTGAATCAAAGGACATATCATAAACCCAATCCTTTGAAGCATCTCCCAATAGAGTACCTAAATCCACATTCACTTTAATTTCTGAACCATAATTTGACCATCCAATAAAGGATGACCACCATTCAGGGCCTCCTCCCCAGCCGAAAGACCATACTTCGCCTGGTTTATGAGGATTCAACCGGATGTTTGACATATCCTTGGGGCCAACAAAATCTTCGTAGGCCACCAACTTCCAGGTATATCCATTGTCTACTGAAGAAAATAATCTTCTATCATTCTCAACTGAATAAATAACATCCGGATTATTTGGTGATCGTTCCACATTAAAGATACGTAATTCTTCTTCATCTCTATTAATGAAGCCGGGTTTCGGTTTGAACCATGTCTCACCGTCATCCAGACTGCGCCAAATCCGCTCTAGCCGGCTTGCTACCAGAATATCATTCCTGTATGCGTCCACATCCCGTGCACCATCAATTCCGTCACTAAATGTTGTATCAAAAAAACCAATGTATTCCCAATCACTATTATCAATTCTAAAGTTTTTTCTCCAAAGACCCTGATCAACAAGAGCAGCATAGACATATGGATCATCCAATTCCATACTATACGGAAATTTCCATTCAGGGGTCTCGATTAGAATGGAGTCTTCATCCGGTAGTTGGTCAATGGGGGATAGATTATCACACCCTTCAAGGTAAATAATCACAATACAGATCAGGAATGTTTGTTGTAGTTTCATATTTACTGAACTTACAGAACACCTATTGAATATGGGAAATAAAACATGCTGCTTTACCTAGTATCAACTTTTTGTGTGAAGTCCATTCGGGTCAATATATCCTTTCTTTTGTAAACTAATTAATATCGATATCGTCGAGGGAAATAAACTTGATGTCTCCTTTAACTTCATAAAATAATATGTTATCCTCAATGATTACCCTAAATAGCTCCTCGTCGAAAGTTTTAACTAAATTGATTGAGCTAAAACCATCTTTCGAATGATAAATATTATGAGCGTCTGAAAGGAAATAACTGCCGGCTGTTCTTGGGTCTTCGACGATTTGTTTGAGCCAATTATTTACTTCTAGGTCAATCTGGAGATTTTCCCATGTAAAACCACCGTCATTTGTTTTATATATTATACTTCCACCAGTTAAGGCATATACTACATCAGGATCTCTGACATCAAATGTTAAATCCCAAATTAAACCTAATTCTGATTTTAAATTAATTTTGTACTTCAGTGAAACACCATAGTTCTCTAATATAAAGGCCCGACCTTCTAATAAAAAATCTACTACACCCCATATCCATACTTCCCCTTCTTTATGGGGATGCCATTCAATATATTCAAAAATGCTAGAACTTCCTAAACCGCCATAGATAAATTCCCAGGTATAACCACTATCAGAAGAAATAAAGAACCCAGCTCCGCTTTCTTGTGCAATAATTACATTGGGGTCATGGAGAGAGCGCTCTACCCACAGTACATATAGTTTATCGTTTTCCTGATTGACATAATTTAAATAAGTATTCTCCCAGGTATTTCCCCCATCAATGCTGTGCCAAAAATGTTTCCTTGAACTGGAGATAATAATATTTTCACCATTTACAGATACATCCGATACTCCTGCGTGAGTAGTATCCGTAAATCCCATGTATTCCCAGTCACTGTTTTCTTTTGTGTAGTTTTTGCGCCATAAGCCTTCTTGACGGAGAGCTGCATAAATATTAGGGTCTCTCAATATCCAACTCAAAAAGGATCCATTCGACAATTATTTCAGGGATATAATCTCCCGGAGGAAGTGGCTGTTTTTCTTGTTTATCCTCACAAGAAAAGACAAACAGTAAAAACATAATTAGGTAAAGATGTTTCATTTATACGGTACTGTATTTCCTTTGGAATCTGTTTTAATCAACCAGACATCAGACTTTCCATCACCAAAAGAACTTGTATTGCCTGTAATGATATACCCACCATCAATGGTTTGCTGCACAGAACGACCTATATCAAATTCATTTTCCCCAAAGGTTTTTCTCCATGTCTTGTTTCCATAAGAATCTGTCCTGATCAGCCATACATCTTCTTCAGTAATACCTGTAATAATATAACCACCATTGCTGGTTTGTTGAACAGACTCACCTTCATCCCAACTGCTCTCACCAAAGGTCTGATTCCACTGTTCATTCCCTTTGGAATCTGTCTTGATCAACCATACATCGGATAAACCATTCCCAAAAGAGAACGTATACCCCGTAATGATGTATCCACCGTCGGTTGTTTGTTGAACGGATTTACCCTCATCACGTATACTTCCACCGAAGGATTTATTCCATTCCTCGTTCCCTTGAGAATCTGATTTGATTAACAAAACATTTCCATATCTATCTCCCGTAGAATTTGTGTATCCAGTAATAATGTATCCGCCGTCAGTCGTTTGTTGAACCGAATAACCCCATTCAGTTCTATCTCCTCCAAAGGTTTGATTCCACTGTTCATTTCCATTGTAATCTGTCTTAATTAACCAGACATCTACTCCACCATTCCCAAATGAAATTGTCCCGCCTGAAATGATATATCCACCATCGGTAGTCTGTTGAACAGAATGACCCCAATCATCATAATCTCCTCCAAAGGTCTTTTCCCATTCCTCATTCCCGTTGGAATCTGTCTTAATTAACCATATATCTTGAAATCCTTTTCCGAAAGATTCTGTATTGCCGGTAATAATATAACCACCATCAGAAGTCTGTTGAACAAAATGACCCTCATCGGAATCACTTCCACCAAAAGTCTGAATCCACTCTTCGGTTCCTTCCGGACCAGTTTTGATTAACCAGACATCAGAACTACCATCCCCAAAAGATCGTGTAGAACCTGCAATAATATAACCACCATCAGAAGTCTGTTGAACATTATGACCCTCATCAGAATCGCTTCCACCAAAAGTTCGAATAAAACTTAAAAATACACTTAAAGTTATCGGGGCGCTTTCATTCATATTCCCACTATTGTCATAAGATCGAACTGTTATCTTATAATAACCGTCATCGTAGTTGGTGGTATTCCAATCCAAAGAGTATGGTTGAGCATAATCCGCTATACCTGTAGAATCTCCATCTACCCATAATTCAACCTTTTCAACCCCTTTATTGTCCGTTGACATACAAGTGATGGTTACGAGTTCCTTTACAACTGAGCCACTTGTGGGAGATGTAATCCAAATGGTTGGAGCGGTAGTATCCATTTCTTTCTTATCCTTTTCCACATTATCCTCACATGAAAATACAAACAGAAGAAACAGAATTGGGAAAAGACGATTCATTTATACGGTACTGTATTTCCTTCTGTGTCGGTCTTGATGAGCCAGATGTCAGTCGAACCATTACCAAAGGAATCTGTATACCCTGAAATAATATACCCTCCATCGGTAGTTTGTTGAACTGAAATGCCCCCATCACTACCATTTCCACCAAACGTCCTATTCCATTCTTCATTTCCTTCTGCATTTGTCTTGATTAACCAACAATTATCATGATTATTTCCCAAAGATCTCGTCGTGCCCGTAATGATAAAACCACCATCTTCTGTTTGTTGAACTGAATGGCCCCGATCACCTCTACTTCCCCCAAAGGTTTTATTCCATTTCTCACTCCCTTGTGAATCAGTCTTGATTAACCAGACATCATATGCACCACTCCCGAAAGAATAAGTATCTCCTGAAATGATGTACCCACCATCTATTGTCTGTTGAACTGAGTTACCTTCATCACTATGACTACCCCCAAAAGTTTGATTCCATTCCTCAATCCCTTGGGAGTCTGTTTTGATTAACCAGACATCACTACGACCTTTCCCGAAAGAACTTGTAAATCCAGTAATGATGTATCCACCATCACTGGTTTGTTGGACCGAACGACCCATATCCCACCCTCCTCCCCCAAAGGTTCTATCCCATTCCTCATTCCCATCGGAATCAGTTTTGATTAACCAGACATCCCAAGAATTTATACTTCCTATAATAATATATCCACCATCGATGGTTTGTTGGCCGGAGTTACCAATTTCATAACCACTCCCACCAAATGTCCGATTCCATTCTTCCTTCCCGCTGGAATTAGTTTTGATTAACCAGACATCTCCAGACTTATCTACCCATGAACGTTTATAACCGGTAATAACATATCCACCATCTGCTGTTTGGTGGGCGGAATTACCATAATAAATATTATTTCTCCCAAAAGTATGATTCCACACTTCATTCCCCTCAGAATCTGTCTTGATTAACCAAAGATTAGATCCTTGATTTCCCTCTTTTCTGCCAGAAAGAATATATCCGCCATCTGTTGTTTGTTGTACTGAATAACCAATATCATGACCACTAAATCCAAATGTTTTTACAAAGGTTATAACTTCGTTATCTTCTTTATCCTCACAAGAAAAGACGAATAGTAAAAACGAAATGGGGTAAAGGCGTTTCATTTTAAATTATTCATTCAATGGTTTTGCTGTACGATAAATACCGCCCCAATCTGAAACTGCAATCAAGTGTCCTTCACTATCTATAAGTAGTTTCAAGATATCGTCCCTGCCTAATCCAATATCATTTAATCTCTCCCAAGAGCTACCCTGATCTTTTGAAACAAAAATTCCCAAATATCCACCCAAATAAATATTTCCATTCTTATCTACTATACCTGTAAAAATATTATAAGGATCATCGCTGATTTTAATCCAACTTGTACCACTGTCCATTGACCGCCATAAACCCGGGGGACTGCAATGGGAACCCTGCATACTCCCCACAAACACATCACTATTCGAATTAAAAATAAAGGATTTGGAACATAGGTGATTCCATTCTGCGGAAATAGTCCAATTGAGACCATCTGAAGAATAAAGAATCCTGGATGACTGTCTGAAAAAATTCAAATTTCCTGCGTAATACTTACCCGTCGGACTGATCGCAAAATAATCTATAAATGATTCTTCATTTCTATTCTGTTCTGGATTGGTAAAGGAAATTTCAGTCCATGAATCACCATGATCTTTGGAAACATAGTTTCCACAGTCAGTCCCGGCAAAAAAGAGGCCGTTTTCTCCAGACTCAAAAGCATACACTTTGCAGGAGTCAAAATAGATCGTTTCCCAAGTATACCCGTGGTCAATTGATTTTAACACACCAGATTCAGTCGCAATGTACAATTCATCATTACCCGTAATTGATAGAGGCGAAATCCGGCTTCCCGTCATTTTCTTTTCAGTCCAAGTATCTCCTTTATCACTGGAAACATATGTGGAACTGAGAAAACTGGATGCAATCCAATTTCCTTGGCTATCGATAATCATGTCATTAAACCATATTTCGTTCGACGCACCGGTTTTTACCCAAAAATCTTCTGCAGGATTATCATTTCGTATTGTCACAGTTGGCAACTCAAATTTATGCGGCCCGAAGGTACCATAAGGATAGGGGCCTGAATAATGATCATACCATGTTTTCCGCAGTTGTTGTTCCAACCCATACTCAATATCATTTTCTCTGATATTTAGCCGTATGGGAGATCCAATTTTATAAGTCCCCGGTTTCATTCGATAATATTCCATAAGATATCGAATCCCTTCAGGAATTATTGATTTTCCTTCCTTGACAATGGAGCCTCCGGGATTCAGTGTTGAAAATTGATAAGGTGTTATTTCACCAATAGGAAAAATAATTTCATCCGGTGAAGAATAGAGGGCAATCAAAGTAAACGGTGGATACCTTTCAATCGATAATCTAAGTGGCTTATCGGAAACATTTGTAAAAGTAAACTTAACTTCAATCGAATCGCCAACACTGTAATCTGAATTATCTGACCAACCATTAACCTGGATGAATTGTTTGAGTTCAACCGGCTTTAACAAGCCATTCTTATCAACGCTACCTTCACCAAATAAGATTTCATTATTTTCAATTCTGATCGTCGAAGAGGATAATGCATAGTCCACTAAAAAATAATAAATATCATAGGAACCGTCTTTAATCGTATCCCCATCAATTGATATGGTATATGCACCAGTTGAATCTGTAATCGTTCCTTTATTGACCCCATCTATGTATACCACTGCATTTGAATGGTCCGTTTGGTTTTCAAGAATAACCTGGCCGGTTAGTTTGGTGGGGTCTACCTTGTCTTCCTTAGCTACTTTATCCTCACAAGAATAGACAAATATTAAAAATAGAATTGGGTAAAAGTGTTTCATTTATATGGTACTGTATTCCCTTCTGAATCAGTCTTGATTAACCAGAAATCAATTTTACCATTCCCAAAGAAACTTGTTTTACCTATGATGATGTACCCTCCATCAATGGTTTGTTTTGCGGATCTACCCCCATAATCTCCAGAACGACAAGGTCTTGTATGTCAGCCAAAACCATTATTTGATTAACCTATATCCATATTTTTCAATAGGAGTATCCCCTCCAAAATATATTGTTGCTACCATGCCATCTTCTTGTGAGAAAACGGCTAAATGCCCGGATCCATCCAAAAAAGTGGGTGTAGCATCGTAAAATACGATAACATCTTTATATACCTCAGAAAATAAATCAATAGAGTCTGCATATCCAATAAAGCGATACTTATCTATTTGATTACCAACCTGAAACAACGAGGAAGTAAAATCTATTGTCACCAAATTAGAATCAATATGTCCAAGTGGCAACAATCCACCATGATTTGTTACAATACCAAATACTTGAGAGTGATTATTTCCTACTTGTCTTAATAGTGAGTCTTCAATCTGAAACTTAAAAGTGACAGTATCCCAATACGAAATGGAATCCAAACGGATAGGGGTCTCATAAAAAGTAATTATACTATCATCTTTAGCAACGATGGAAACCGAGATCGTATCTTCAGAGTATTGAATGTCTTCTGAATGGGGCTTCCACCATTTTATATATAGCCATTCTTGGCCGACTTGCAATTCTGTGAAGCTCGAGTAAAATTTTAATTCATTAGGTGCATCATTATTACAACTAAGAAATTGTTGGGCTAATAACAACAGAAGTAGAATGGGCAATAAGCGTTTCATTTAAGGATAAATCTGCTTAAAAGGGTTCATCATATCCCAAGTAAAAATACTTGTGGATTGTTTTTGAAACTCATTTGAATCGGGATTAATTCGATATATCTCTATTTTCTGAATTAGGAAGTTTTCATCATAAGTGACAATCCGTTTTGATCGGTAATCATCTTCGCATCCAATTAAACCTGATAATATTGTTACTTTATTTCCTACCCATTCGTATTTGGAATGAACGACTTCTCTACATTCAGACTTTCGATTATCATTTATCATAAAAACCTTTTCTAAACGTCTACCGTCATCCTTATACTCTCTTTTGGTAGAGTATGTATACCCACTTGATTGTGTATGAAGACTATACAATCTTTCACCATACTCATTAAAGATAGAATTACTTTTTAATCTCACACCATTATTCCTTACATATTCACTCGATCGGTTTAACCCATCCCAATTATATGAAATAACTAATGTATCACCTGGAGCATGATAAGTTTTATTAAGAACTTTCCATACATCGTATTCCGCATAATACTTTACATTAGTTGGAATATATATTGACTCTATTTCAAATCCGTATTCGTTGAAATCTGCAACTTCTATTACTTCTCCATCTACAATTGTCTCTTCACGATTCCCGTTCCATTTATATGTTGTTATTTTTTTCTGACCATCCTGAGAAGTGGTTTCTGTTGATAGTAGTTTAAAATTTATCCAAGTATCATAAAATTCAAAATTATTTGATTGTTTATCCTCACAAGAAAAGATAAACAGCAGGAATAGAATATGAAGGAAACGTTTCAATCTATTTGTTCCACATTTAATATGATCGAATAATCATTTAAGGAGATTTTATCAGGATAAACCGGGTATGGGTTTAGTTCTTTTAACTCGACCATATAGCCCGATAATTCAACTGCGGTTGGTTCTAAATAAAAATTAAGAGTAAAATAATTAATTGAACTATTTATCGATAATCTCAAGGATATTTTTCCATTTCCTGGCCATTTGCATACAACACCTTTCGGACAGCGTGAATCCTCATTGACATCCAAGAACCCTATTTCTACTTCTTCAGAAAAATATTTTATTTCGTAAATATTTAAAGAAATATCACCTTCAAAGGGCGGTATTACTTCTTTATCCTCACAAGAAAAGACAAACAGCAGAAATAAAAAGGGGAAAAATCGTTTCATTTTACTTTTATAAATGAAAATGAGCCTTCACTGCTCTCATGAACATTATCATTCTCTGGGTCAAGCATCATTTGACCATCAATGATATACTTATATTTATATATGCCAGGATTGAGATCAAAATGCCTAAGCCATTTCCCCCCTCTTTCATAAAGAGCTACAGGCTGCCATTTATTAAAATCGGCAGATATTAACACACTTTTTGCCTTGGTCTTTTCTAAAGAAAAGATTGTATTACCTGATAAAACATTCTGATTAAAAGTACGAGGAGGGCCCAAATGCTCTGAGAGCGTCTGTAAATATTTATACCCTCTTAAATTTTTTCCAATGATTTTTCCGTCGGGATCAATTAAATAATTGGCCGGAAAACCCTTAACATTATATTTTTTAACAAGTTCATCATTTAACATAGTTTGCAAAATTTGTGGCCAGTGTAGGTCTCGTTTATTAATAAAATTTTTGACCTTTTCAGGTGTATCATTGACTGAGACACCGATAATTTCGAATTTGTCTCTATGATAAAAGTTGTAGATATCCTTTATATATGGGATTTCACTAATGCAGGGCGCACACCAAGTTCCCCAGAATTCCAACAAGACATATTTCCCCTGGTAAGAAGACAATTTTATGGTTTTACCTTCAAGGGGTGATAGAGAAAAGTCTGGTGCTGTTCTACCAACAACCACTTTTGAATTATCCACTCTATCTACTTTTGTAAGTGTAACTTTATCTCCAATTAAAGTAGATGATTCAAACGTGTAAAATTCATTTCCTAATTTAAATTCATCGCCAACATGGTATAATTCATCTGTTTTACTAGGTGCTTCATTATTATTTTTTATCAACAAGCGGGTAAATTCATAGTTATAAAGACCATAGTTTGAATTCCACAAGTATAGGTCAAATTCCTGACCATCTATCCTGATATTTGCTTTTCGATGTTCGGAAGTTCCGACATACATAGCAGGTCTCTTATTATTATATCCGATAGAATGATCCGCAACTTTAAAGTAAGGGTTCATCTTGATATCCATGGTAGTTTCCTTAATTACTTCTCCATCGTAATACTCTAAGGAAACAGGCACAACAGGTAAGTTTGTAATGAATGCCTCCGACTCAGACTCAGATAATCTATTGAAATGAGTAAAACTTGATTTTGTATATACCATTGGTTTTTCATCACTAAAATCTTCATCGTTGTCTGTGTCTAAAATAATAACCCGATTCCCTTTTTGATCTTCTGCTAATACAAGGGACATGATTAAATCGACATACTGATCCGTCAGGTGAGTTGTATCAACATTACCATGTCTATGGAAATACAAATCACTCGGAAATTGTCCATGCTTATAAGCCTGGTAAATGAATTGCTGAAAATTGAAATATTTGATTTGTAAACTGACATTGAATAAAGTATCCGGAATGCCTTTCAACTTTTCCATTGTAACTCGGTAAGGAGATTTCTCCATTATTTCTGCGGTAATACCACCCCCTTCTTCAAAAGGACCTACACCTTTCATTGTTTGTGTTTCAATCACAAATTTATCTGGTTTTGAACAAGCCAAAAAGATCAATAACATTAAAAATACAGGAAGAATCAAAATTAATATTTTGGGTTGTTTCATAATTTCAACTGTAGTTGGGTTTTAGAGATCAATGCTTTATTGTTTTGGTTATCTCTGAAATAGATATATTCCCCATCATGTCCTAAGGGTAAATCGGGCAGCATTACTTCCCCGTAATAAGTCTCAAAATCTTTTGAATAGACCTGGCACCAATGGCGGTCCTTATCATCTGTTACTTCACGATAAATGACACAAACCACTTTTCGATGGTGAAAAATATCTATTGTTCGGCTGCCGCGTTTGATCCATTCACTGAATGATTCATTTTTTCGTTTATAATCCCAGTAACCGAAATTTGGGCTGTCTTTTAGATCATCCTCCAATTGAAAATGATTTCCTTTTACGCCGGTCATTTTGACTAATTCTAAATTCGAATCAAGTTTTCTCACGATGGGGGAAGTGGAAACAATGTAGTATAAATTACCATCAGAAATAATGGATCGAGTATAATGCCAAGTTATTCCACCTCCGTCATAACCCGGACCTATTGTTCCACCCATTTTGAGAATATCCGTATTGGGGTATTTGAATTTTGCAAACAGTATTTGTTTATTGTCATGCCAGCCCAATCCCGAGATTATAAATGTATTGTCCGGAAATTGATGTAAACCAAGTCCGTTAAAAACAAATTTTCCAAGTTTTTTGTGAAACACTTTACCCATTGATTCAGCTTTCTTATTAAATAAAAGAAATTGGGTAGTGTCCCGCATATAGCTTTCATTCAAATAACCACACACAGCAAGTGTATTATTTTTTAATAGATGTATACCTGCAAAATCATATAAAGCCTTGGGTGCTGTGTTAAATATGAGTTTTCCGTTTTTATTAAATCCTAATATGGGCAATCCTTTCTTTTCATAAACATATATATTCTCATTATTAAAGAAATAGAATTGAGCATCTTTATTCTCTATTAATTCGGGCCGTTCAATTGTGCGAATACCTACATGGGTGAGAATAATTCTCCCATTCTCGGAAGTGGATAAAACAGGTAAGGCCGTGCAGCCGTTAAATGCTGACAACACGAGCCATAGAAACAATCCTAATTTTATCTGTTTTTTCTGCATCACTTCCACCTCATTACGGCCCACATCCCCAGTGCCACCCCCAGAATGGCCAGAAAACCAAGTTCTTGTATTTCAGCCAATAACATTATTTTGTCAATTCATATCCATATTTCGCAATGGGACTATACCCTCCAAAGTATATTGTTGTTACCATGCCTTCTTCTCGAGAGAAAACAGCTAAATGCCCGAATCCATCCCAAACCGTAGCTCTAATATCATAAAATACGATAACATCTTTATATACTTTAGAAAACAGTTCAAACGAGTCTGCATATCCAATAAACCAATTCTTATCTGTTTGATTACGTACTTGAAACAAAGAGGAAGTAATATCTATTGTCACCAAATTAGAATCAATATGTCCAAGTGGCAACAACCCACCATGATTTGTTACAATACCAAATACTTGAGAGTGATTATTTCCTACTTGTCTTAATAGTGAGTCTTCAATCTGAAACTTAAAAGTGGTAGTATCCCAAGGTGAAATGGAGTCCAAACGGATTGGGGTCTCGTAAAAAGTAACTGTACTATCATCTTTAGCAATAATGGAAACAGAGACAGTATCTCCAGTGAATTTATTTTTTTCTGAATGGAGCTTCTGCCATTTTGCAAAAAGCCATTCTTGACCGACTTGCAATTTTGTGAAGCTCGAAGGAATTTCTTCATCATTATGTGTGATTTTATCACAACTAAGAAATTGTAGGGATAATAGCAGTAGAAATAGAATAGGAATAAGTCGTTTCAATCTATTTGTTCCACATTTAATATCATAGAATAATCAAATTTTCTGATAATATTAGAAATTTGGGGATATGGACTAAGTTCCCTCAACTTAATTTTATAGTTTAATAAATAGATTGTCCTTTGATTACCATAAGAATCCAAATAGATATTAATTCCTTTGGGTAGGCCTTTTTGATTAAAACGTAATAAAACTCTAGCATTCCCCGGCCAAATACAAATACCATCCAATGGACAGCGCGATTCATTTACAACATCCAGAAACTCTATTTTTATTTCTTCAGAAAAATATTTTTTTTCATAAATATTTAATAAAATATCACCTTCAAATTGTGTTAGTACTTCTTTATCCTCACAAGAAAAGACAAACAACAGAAATAGAATGGGGAAAAGGCGGTTCATTTTACTTTTCGGACTTGCCATGTCTGTTAATAATATATTGAAAAACCAAATAATAAGGAATTAAACGTCCTGAATTTTGGTCCAATTCTCTCAGACTTTATTACATTTTCACGGAATTGATTATACTGTTTGATATATGATACACCGCCAAGT
>Ga0114933_10003396_pt1 | contig 15556 bp, 13 predicted proteins | sample 4SBtaG_FD_89691 | JGI IMG/M metagenome (GOLD analysis project Ga0114933, IMG submission 89691) | Deep subsurface microbial communities from Kolumbo volcano to uncover new lineages of life (NeLLi) - 4SBTROV12_W25 metaG | ecosystem: Environmental > Aquatic > Marine > Volcanic | place: Kolumbo... | reverse complement strand
TTTTCACCGTGTAGGCAAAAATAAACCTATCTTGTCCCTATGAACGTAACTCAAATCTTCTATAGGAAGCAAAGTGTTGAAAGCCAATTATGGATTTTATCGCTACTGATAGTCCTCAGTGCGATAGCACCACTTGCGGTCGATATGTTTTTACCGGCGATGCCTTCTATGGCATCTGAACTGGACATTAGCTCGACTACGCTCCAGTTATGTGTGACTCTTTTTTTACTTGCGTTTGCAGGCTCTCAGCTGATTTATGGACCGTGTTCTGATCGGTTTGGCAGAAGACCAGTGATGACGGGCGGCCTTTTTTTATTTATTTTGGGGGGGATAGTTTGTGTCTTGGCAAATGGGCCGACGATGCTAATTGTAGGTAGAGTTATTCAGGGTTTCGGTGGCGGCGCTGGAGCGGCGATCAGTCGCGCGATCGTGCTCGATCATTACGGTAAGGAAAGCGCGGCTCGAGCGCTTTCTTACATCAATGTTGCGACACCTCTGGCTCCGATGCTTGCACCGATTATCGGAGGCCTTCTTCTAGAGGTATTCGATTGGCAGGCTGTTTTCTTTGCACTCATCTTGCTCGGTGTGATGTTGTTGATTGGGTATAGAGTCTCATTTTCTGAGACGAATCGTTATCAGGATTCAACCGCGCTAACGTATGACTCAATCCTTAAAAATCTAGGCACACTTTTTTCAACTAGAGATTTTGTCGTCTATTCAACCACTATTGGTTTTATGTTTAGTGCACAATTGATATTTATTTCGTCCTCGTCATTTGTGCTTATTGACGAGTTTGGACTTTCGCCTAGAAACTTTGGATTTTCTTTTGGTCTGATGGCGTTCGGAATAATGTTGGGTGCATGGACGGCGAGTCGTTCTATAGGGCGGATCAGAACAAGAAGACTTGTGCTTATTGGAACCGGGATTGGAATGCTAGGTGGAGCGACCATGGTCGCCTTTACTCTGACTGGGATGAGTAATGTATGGACTATCGTACTGCCGATGACTGCCACCGCTTTCGGGTTTGGATTTGCCAGGCCCGCAGCCATGGCTGCGGCGATGATCCCATTTCCCCAGATCGCCGGTATGGCATCAGCGATATTGGGATTCGTACAAATGCTAGGCGCTTCGTTTTATAATGTGGGCTATGGTTCATTATTTAGTCCAGACGCGGTGAATTTATCCGTGGCTATTGCGATCGCGGCCTTTGTCGCATTCATGAATATATTAATTTTGCGACCGGATGGCGATTCGTAGAGGAATTAATTGACAGATAAAAGACAAAGACGATCGTGCGAGTAGGAGATCAGTCATGCGTGTTATTTCAACTCTTAAATCAGTGCTGCGGTTCAAAAAATTTGAATGGGATCCTGTAACGAGGAGACTTGAGACTGCGGCAAGCATCTTGGACTTGCGAGCAAAGGCTAAGCGACGGCTTCCTGGCGGGGTGTTTGATTACATCGATGGCGCTGCAGAGGATGAAGTGACACTGCGGAGGAACAGTGAGGCGTATGGAGCTGTTGAATTCAGACCACGTATTTTCCGTGATGTGAGCAATATTTCCGTGCAGTCCAAACTTTTCGGGAGAGACCTTTCATTTCCTCTAATACTTGCACCGACTGGTTTTGGCCGAATAGCAGACTCTCAAGGTGAATTGGCTGTGGCACGGTCTGCGGCTCGAGCGGGAATTCCTTATACGCTTTCAACTCTTGGGACGCGATCGATCGAAGAAATTGCCGAAGTATCATCTGGTAGGAAATGGTTTCAGGTATATGTGTGGCGTGATCGTGAACTCGTGCGTGAGATGCTTGAACGGGCGATTGCTGCTGATTATGAGGGGATAATGATTACCGTCGATACTGCGGTGCTTGGCCGTAGGGAAAGAGATGTGCGGCAGGGTTTCACTTTACCGCCAAAAATTGGTATGGGTACGATTATCGACGGTATGTTACATCCAGGCTGGACTTGGGATTTCATAACTTCTGACCCTATCTCGTTTGCAAACGTTAAAGGTAAGGGTGTCGGTGACGGGTCAGACCCTGTGACATTGTCGGATTATATTAATTCACAATTTGATCCGAGTTTATCGTGGTCAGATGTCGAATGGTTTCGGTCTATTTGGAAGGGCCCGATCATAATCAAGGGGATACAAACTGTGGAAGATGCCAAAATTGCATCAGATTTGAAGCTCGAAGGCATCGCGCTCTCTAATCATGGTGGGCGACAGTTAGATGGAGCACCGGCCCCATTTGAACTGCTCGAGTCGGTAGTCCAGTCAGTTGGAGGTGACATTGAAATAATTTGTGATGGTGGTGTTCGCAGAGGAAGTGACATAGCGAAAGCTATTGCTTTGGGTGCTAACGCTTGTATGGCAGGGCGGGCCTATTTATATGGTTTGGGTGTGGGTGGCGAGCGTGGTGTAGATCATGCTCTCTTGCATCTGCGAGAAGGATTAGAGCGCACGATGGCATTAGCCGGCGCATCTTCTCTTTCCGAATTAACTCCAGATTTGGTTCGTGTGCGACGGGACTGAAATCTATTTTTAACGGGCTACTAGATTGCCAGCACTGATTACATATTTAATATCTCGAAGGGCGCTTAAATCTTTGGTCGGGTCTGCGCCTAGTGCCAAAAGATCTCCCCTATATCCGGTTTCTATGCGACCGCGGTCGTTTAGATCAAGTAATTCAGCACTAGTGCTTGTAGCTAGACGTAAGGTGTCGAGGGCACTGAGTTCACTCATATCCTGCATAACTTCAAGTGCATAACTTAAGTCTTCGTGCGGAGTATTAGGAATTCCGCAGTCGGTTGACATCAAGATTCTGGCACCACTCTCAACTAACTGTTTGGTCAAACCTGCCCGACGTGTGTAGCGTTCGGTACCTTTTTGTTGACTCAGAGCGCCAACGATCGTCGGCGACACGATGGTTTTACTGCTGACAATATCTGAGATAACGTCTTGGACTGGTTCACTACCGTTGGGCGTTTGGAACGAGCAGTGCTCGAGCATATCTACGCCACCGGCTAGAGCATGACGAATTCCTTCAACACCATGGGCGTGCGCCGTAACCGACGTACCTAGTCGATGGGCCTCGTCAACAATTGCACGCATTTCATTGATGGAATACTGGGCACGTTCAACGTTCGTGCCGGGTGTCATATTACCTCCTGAAGCCATGACTTTAATCCAGTCTGTACGGGCTTTAACTCGTTCCCGCACGGCTACTCTGACGCCTAGCTCACCGTCGGCTTCGCCGCCCATAAAATAGCAGTGTCCTCCTGTCGGTGTGACTGGTGCACCTGCGACGATGAGAGAAGGGCCACGGGTCACTCCGGTCTCGATCGCATCTCTCAATGTGACAGCGAGCTCTGTCGGTGCTCCTAAATCACGAACTGTGGTAATTCCTGACCGCAGCATCTTTTGACCATTTTCAACCATTCGTAACAACATACGTGAAGGCGTATCGTTGTCATATACGGTTCGCCAATCGGCTCCTGCGTTGAAGCAAAGGTGTGCGTGGGCTTCAATTAGACCAGGAATAAGTGTGAGACCAGTTCCGTCGACGTTTACTGAATTTGTAGATGGCTCGTCTACGAAAACACCATCTTGGATAAAAATATCTCTTTTGATAGATGACTCTTGAGTTCCTGACCAAACCATCGCATTGAGAATTGAGAGATGTGTCGATGGGTGTGTCATGAGTCTCCAAACTAACAACTATATGGTTGATGTGATTTTTCTATCATCTGTGCGTCTAGTGTAATGAATTATTAAGGAGCATAAGAAAATATTGTATAGAGTTAAAGTATGGAAAAAATTAAGTCGAAAATATTTATCTCGTTTGCAATTCTTTTTGGTCTGGTACTAGCCGCTGTTGGCGCATTTTTGTTTCTATTTGTATTCCGGTCAGTGGAAGACGAAGTGTCGTTAGAAGCTGCCATCGCCTCTGTCGCCTCTGCTACGCCAACTGCAACTAGCTCAGTTACCCAAGTAGTGGAAACACCTACTGCGAAGTCCGAGGAGGAATCGACAGCGGGGAGTTGGATACTATCTGAGTCGCAAGACTCATTCGTTGGATACCGGGTGGACGAGGTTCTCTCGCGGCTCGGAGAGTTCACAGCGGTCGGTAGGACATCAAATATTGAAGCGGCTTTGGAATTTGATGGGGAGAAGGTGTTATCAGTTCAGATAACGGCTGATCTGGCGTCGTTGAAGAGTGACAACAAGTACAGAGACAGAGCGTTACGAAGTCAGGCCATAGAAACCGATCTTTATCCTCAAGCAGAATTCAATTTAATTGATGAAATTGAGATAACAGAGGACTATAAAACTGGCATTTCACTGTCCTTTGATGTTGCCGGATTGTTGACCTTGCATGGTGTATCGAGAGAGATTGAGATAACAGTCGAGGGAACGCTAGTTGACGATGTGCTCATCATTATCGGATCCTATCCCGTCATATTTGCTGACTATGACATTGAACAGCCATCCTCGCGGTCGGTTGTTTCGATCGAAGATAATGGAATATTAGAGTTTCAGTTATTTTTCGTGCAATCTTAATTTGTCTAAAAGCTGACTTGCTCCTTCGGTGACTGTTATATTTCTTGGGGACTAAGGGAGGATCTAGAATGAATGTAGGCGCACTACAGTTTTTTTCATGGCCTGGTAGACGAGTCCCACTTCCTGAGGTGTATGAGCGGGCATTGTCTCGCGTTGAGATCATGGACCAAACTGGATACGACTGCGTATGGTTAGCCGAACATCACTTTTCGACCTACTCTGTTTGTCCTTCTGTCCACATGATGGGAGTGCAAGTAGCCTCGAGGACGCAAAATATTCGAATTGGGATGGGGGTGACCCTAGCCGCGATGTATCATCCGTTGCGAATCGCCGAAGAAGTTGCTTTGTTGGATCATTTTTCTGGTGGTCGAGTCAACTGGGGTGCTGGGCGTGGTTTTGATCGTAAAGAGTATGAAATTTTCGGAGTCACACCCGAGACTGGTGGAGAGCAATTTAGAGAAAATTTCCAAATTGTGGTTGAAGCTTGGAAGAATGAAAAACTGACGTATCACGGAAAATATTGGGATTTTGAGGATGTTGAGGTCCTGCCTAAACCACTTCAAGATCCGCACCCACCGGTATGGATGGCTGCAACATCACGAGAATCTATCGAGGCTGCTGCGAAGCTCGGTTTCTCTATTCTTATGGATCCACATTCAAGTCATGAGGAAATTGGCGAAAAGAGACAGTTCTTTTTTGATACGTTACGGGAACATGGTCATTCGATCGAAAATCGTATACTTCCGACTGCTCGTTTAATCGCGGTAGCTGATACGGACGCTGAGGCTGAGGCGATAGCGAGCCAGGGTGCAAAGTGGATGCTTGGAAGTTACATCAATCGTCCAGATGAAGACATGGATCCGGTTGATCGGTACGTGCAGAAGGTGATGATCCACGGCACGAAGGAGAAGGTGGTTGACGAAATTCTTCGCTTGCAGGAGGAAATAGGGATGGACTATTTGATGTGTGCACCGCTCAGTCACGATAGTTTTGTTCGTTTTACGGATGATGTGTTGCCAAATTTACCGATCAAAAAATAAAAACAGTGTTGGGCGTCAATATTAGATGGCGCTGCTTAGATAGATCACATATTTGGCCTTGTAAACACCTACTACTTGGTATAACTTGAGGCTCATAATAAAACAATTAGCTTATAAAAATTTTTAAGCTACAAGACTGTCAAACAAGCTCGGAGTGCGGGCTTATTAGGGGGATTTAACGTGCAAGTTGCGGACGCGATAGCAGAAATTTTAAAACAAGAAGGTGTGGAGTTCATCGTAGGTTATCCAGTGAACCCGATCATCGAAGCGGCCGCTCGGGCAGACATTCGGACGATTATTGTTCGGCAGGAGCGGACTGGAATACACATGGTTGATGCCTTCAGTCGCATCAATTCCGGTAATGAAATTGGTGTATTTGTGATGCAACATGGTCCGGGGACTGAGAATGCCTTTGGAGGTGTTGCTCAGGCGTATGGCGAGTCAGTCCCAATAGTGGTGATACCAATGGGGTATCCGAGAAGTCTTACAAATGTGACCCCAAACTTTAGTGGTCTTCTAAATTTTCAACATGTCGCGAAGTCAGTTGAGCAGGTGACACTTTCCTCTTCAGTACCTGATGCTATGCGCCGAGCCTTTAGTGCGGTACGCAACGGTCGACCACGTCCAGCGGTGGTGGAGATACCCGGCGACGTTTTCGCCGAAGAAATAGAGAGCTTGTCATATACCCGCGTGAAGACTGCAAGGTCTGCTCCGGATCCGGCGGATGTGGCCAAGGCGGCCGAGATACTAGTTAAGGCTGAACGTCCGCTTATTTATGCGGGTCAGGGGGTCCACTATGCTGAAGCTTGGCCAGAACTCAAAGAGTTAGCAGAACTGCTTGAGGCTCCAGTGACTACAAGCTTGGAGGGAAAGAGTGCATTTCCGGAAAGTCATCCCCTGTCATTAGGCTCGGGCGGTCGATCACTTCCGCAGCCAGTCCATGAATTCTTGCAGGGTTCAGATGTGGTATTTGGTATAGGGTGTTCATTTTTTGCCACAGGATTTGGAATCCAGTTTCCAAAAGGTAAGACTGTAATTCATTCTACCTTGGACCCGCTAGATTTAGACAACACATTAGAGGTTACCCAGCCGCTGGTTGGGGATGCGAAGTTGACCTTGCAGGCACTAATTCCAGTTGTTGCTGAGCTTGTTGGCTCTGGTGGAAGAGGACGCGCGGATTCTATTGCCGCCGAAATCTCTACTATCCGTCAGAAATGGTTGGGAGATTGGCAAGCGAAACGTGATGATGACAGTGCTCCGCTCTCACCCTACAGAGTATTGCGAGACTTACACGCGACTGTAGACGTCGATAATACGATTATCACCCATGATGCTGGGAGTCCTCGGGACCAATTGTCACCGTTTTGGACAACAGATGTTCCGTTGAGTTATATCGGATGGGGAAAAACTACTCAGCTCGGTTATGGCCTAGGTTTGGCAATGGGAGCCAAGTTGGCTCGTCCAGACAAGCTTTGTATCAATGTTTGGGGTGACGCCGGGATTGGCTTTACTGGAATGGACTTTGAAACGGCCGTTCGTGAGAATATTCCTATTCTGTCGATTCTGCTGAATAACTTTTCAATGGCTATTGAGATTCCAATCATGCAGGTGGCGCAAGAGAAGTACGGGTCGACCGATATTTCAGGGAATTATTCCGAAATGGCTAAAGCATTTGGAGGGTACGGGGAACGAATTGAGCGGCCTGAAGACATCGTTCCGGCGATTGAGCGGGGAATCAAGAAGACTCAAGAAGGCACAGCAGTATTGTTAGAGTTCATCACACAACAGGACTACACCTACTCGGTATTTAAGTAGTAATTGGTGTTATCAGGGCTATCTAGTTTCCCTATATAGCGGTAGAGACATCCGTCCTAATAGATGATCTACGTTGAGTTAGGTCCATCTGGATCGTAATGGTGGTCTAGGCCGAAAAATCCAGAAAACCTTTATTGGGATGTGGTCATTTGATACTTTGGTAGCTCAGAAGATCAGGAGTGCGCTCATGGTTCGTTTATCTGACCTTCATCCGAGTGAGGCTGATCATTTGCGCGCCCGAGCCGATGCGATGCCTGAGTTTGACTGCGAACAATGGCTCACGCCGCCACCTTTGAATGAGTCAACCGTCGCACTGGTTTCCACTTGTGGGATGCATCGGCGTGACGATCCCCCATTCACTTTAGGTGCTGTGGACTATCGCCTGATCCCACGCGGTGTAAACTGGGCTGATGTTGTCATTTCGCACGTCAGTACGAACTTCGATCGCAGTGGGTTGGCGGACGACCCGAACGTAGCAATGCCACTCGACCGACTCGAGGATCTTGCCGCACGTGGCGTGATCGGTGCTGTATCTAACTGGCATTACACGTTCATGGGTGGACATCCGCAGCCGCAGATGTTCGAGGAGGCCGGCAGCGAAGTAGGCCGTCTCCTTGCCGAGGATGGAGTCGATGTGGCGCTCCTCGTGCCCATTTGACCACTCTGTTCGGGCGCAGTCGGCGCCCTCGCCCACTTCATCGAGCGTGCTGGCGTAGCCACGGCCTCAATCAGTCTTGTTCGTGAACAGACCGAACGGGTGAGACCGCCTCGAGCGCTGTGGGTTTCGTTCCCACTCGGACGCCCACTCGGTATACCTGGAGACGCCGATTTTCAACATGATGTGTTGCGAGCTACGTTCGGCATGCTTTCCACCGCAACAGAACCCACGATCGAGGACTATCCGACTAACTTACCAAATGATGACTACGAAGCGTGGGCGTGCCCACTGGCCCTTGAAGTGGATCCCGACGATTCGTTAGGTGGCCGACTGCTAGCGGAGGTAGGCCGTCTCCGACCGTGGGCGGCTGAGACCCGCCGCAGTCGAGGACGCACACTCTTTGGGCTCTCTGGAGCTGGTCCCGACGGGATCGATGATGTGGTCACGGTTCTTGCCGAGGTCGCTGAGTCAGGAAATGTTACGGAGCTGCCGGACACCGACACTGACTGGGCACACCCTATGCCCTTTCTGCTGCGGCATCTCGCCGAAGACCTTCGCAGTTTCTACCATGAGGGGATTGCTGCTCAGCCCGGGGACACACCTCCGAATCACGACGCACTCAACAGATGGATCTTCGGCGAAACTGTGCTTGGCGAGGTGCTCCTTACGATCGGTGACCACCTCAGTACCGCAGGTGATGCTGACCCGATGGCACTAGTCACCCGCAACTTGATGATCCCAGCAGGGCATTTCGAAACTGACCGGGAAAACTGATGGCACTGATCGTTTTCTTGAAGACGGGGCGAATTGTGATTAGAGGATGACATTGCATACTCTCTATGATGGTAAGCGAAGAGAAATGTCTGAATGGTTAACATTACTATTTCCAGAAATTCGTCCCGCGTTCATTGCCGATGATGGTTGCTGGATAGCATCTATGATGACCCGTAGCGCCGATCACAATCCTCCCTGGGCTTGGATAGGCTGGGCATTCGACACTGTGAGTGGAAAAGGGGGATTTACTCGACTTCAAGAGCGAATGATAGAAATGCATGGTGATAGGAGTTGTGGTGGTCAAGAGGTGTTTGATGAAGCAGCCCGTCTGCTGGTTAGTGCGACCTGTGCTACTGCTTGGAGTTTGCAAAAATTTGGCTCAAGTAACCTCCCACGATTAGATGGAACGTTTTTTGAAAGCAGTGAATCTTGTAACTGGGTCGTATCAACTGATGGAAAGAGGGACTTTGCAATCAACGTCGTGCGGTTACAACCAGCGAGTACTCAACAGGGGATTGTGCGGCAGGTGATTGACGCGATAGAAGTAACCGAACTCAACAAACCAGAGGGAGTTGCAGATATTTATTTATATGTGGACATTTGGCATGAGGGTCCTGGTTATGCGCACGGGTTTGGATACAATATCGAGGTAACCCAGCCGATTATCGATAGTCTTTCAAGTTATGCCGGCGGTCTCGGCATTCGATATGTTCTTACAAAACCTTTCCAGTGGGGTAATCCCGTAACCGAATGGCTTTAGCTGATCGCAAATTTTTTAAAAAAGATGGCTACGATCAGTTCACGTGGGAAGCCATGAATGCGTATTAGATTTTTTTTGGACGTAATTTTGCCGGTAGTGGTTTTGGGGATTAGATATTTTGTTTTCAAGAGATATATCGGTAAGGGAGTAAAGTACTAGGGAAAATATTGAGCAAAAACAAAGCGCCCCGTAAGGCGCTCTGATATTGGAATGGAGTCTCTCGATCATAACATAAATTAAGGTTTGTATGTCGATTTGAGAAAACCATTTAGCACTTTTACCCTACTAGGTGATGTTATCTAGATTTTGGGTGCGGTCCTCAGTAGTCAATTGATTTACAAAGATGCGAATCGACGAATAACATTTTCGAGCATTTGCGAAATTCCATTATCTCCATCATTGTGGTTCAGGCTCCCACAAAAGCAAATGGATCCGACAGAGAATATTGCGCCACCATTAGGTTTGGGGCAATAAACGATTTCCGCTCGAACTAGATCTTCAGGGCGTTCTCCTGTTTCTGTATTAATGTGCGTCAGTAACTCTTCGGGCACCGCTATAAAGCTATCGCTATGATTTTCACTTACGGCGAGAATTATAGTTTCTGGTGGGCTGCCAAGTTCTGGATCTGCCCGATCCAGCTCGAACCCTGCAGCGCCACCTCCACTCAACCCATAATTACCTAATTTCTCTTCGCTGACGCCCTCGAAAATCCATGACACATCTTGTTGGTAACTTTCGTGGGTCCGTTTATAGTAAGAACTTTCAAAAAGTCCCTGAGCCGAAAACCCCACGCCTACAAGCTTTTGTGGTGGGCGGCCATTACGTCTCCATAACCCGCCGTATCCACCATCCAGTTGGTGGTGAGACTCGCCAGGCTTAGGTGACCAAGCACGGATTCCACCTTCAGCCCGACGCAGTTCGATAACACCAGGGAGTGTGGGGATACGGGTTATTTTCCAATAGAAGCCGTTACCGCCAAGGTATACCAAATGCCCCCCCGAATCGACATAACTTTGAAGGGAATCCAGCATCTCGCCAGTATGATATTCGGGATGTGAACTAGTAAGGATGGTGTCGTAGTTTGCAATTAATTCTGGGCCCTCATTGTCCAGATCCTCATCCGTAACAACATCGAACGGGATTCCTTTTTTTTCTAACCAATACAAAAGATGAGTGTCAGCTGAAAAGTGTCTTAAGCCAGATCCAGCTCTATCAGTGAAGGTGATATAGCCGGGACGAACCGTCAGTGCCGGCCGAAGTCGAGATGAAATTGATATACCTGTTCCATCGGGATGAAAATTATATGTGGAACGTCCGTAGATTGGATAATCGTCTGGATTGAAAGGACTCGCCTCCCATTCTTCCATCCGAGTTCGCATTTCAATATCACAATTTCCGCGGGCATGATTTGTGTAGGCCTGATGGGTAAATGTGGATGCCAAGAAACATATTTTATTTTTTGGGCCGGTTTTGTTAGGCAGTACGTAGAAAGGAAGGATGTCAGTGGAGTTGTCTTTTTCAAGTCTCACGCCATAAACCCCGCTTGGAGTGCCCGACGGAATCGTGATTTGAAAATTAGTATCCCAATCGCAGTCATAGAGATCGTCTTCATGGAAGTGGATTGCTGCATACTCACGCGGGGCCTTCTGCCAATCCATTTCGTTACCTGACCAACGTGATCCCGCCATGCCTCGGTAGGGGATATTAATTAATCTTCCCGACAAGCCAAATGGGCCTTTATCGACAATACTTTGAGTATCTATGCCGATGGCAAAGTCCCACCAGGCTAGGATGGCACCTGAGGGTGCTTCGTGCGGATGCGGCACAGTCATAGGTTCTAAATATGACTCATTATAAAAAGCAGGATCTTCCAAGCGACCGTTGAAATGTTCCTGAGAAATTGATTCCGTTCGACGAGCTGCAAAGATAAGAGGAATTTCATCTGGAAGCGGGTCAAGATCTTTTGACTCAGATAGGCTATTTATCTTCTTATCTTGAAGGTCTCGGACACCTAAACGCAGGTGATTTTTGTAAATATCATAGCCAGCCCAGACATGATGCCAATTTTTGTATGTGAGAGCGTCTGGCAATTCAATTTGATGCAGTTCTGATCCAGCTGCTTGATAGGAGAAGACAAGGTTTCCGTGCCTGGTACTCAGTTGCCACCCGGTACCCGAACTATCGAGCGCACTGGCGATCACGGAGGTCTCTTCTTTAAGAAGCCATGGTTGAACTAGTACTGTGAATAACATCCTCTCACCAGTGAAACAAACATTCTCAGGGACGACCGCATATGACCCGATGTTGATGTCTTGTGATCGTCCCGTATAGTTTGGTTTTAGGCCGAAATCATGCGGTTCATATAGCACGCCGGGACCCTCTGGATTTGGGTCTCCAGAGATAATTCTGACAGTGTCGACGTCAAACGTTCCCTCAAAATCGGTACTAACTTTGACGGAAATCGATTCTCCTGGACCGGCCGACATTGGGTCAAGATAGCCGGTGATTGGGAGTACAGCTCTTTTCGAATGGTTTATCACGTCAAAGTCCTTTCAACTCAAATCAACTTCGTCTTTTGGGAAACGAGGAGTTAAATTTCTGTTGTTGTTGGTTTAGGTATGTGTAATCTCAACAACCTGTTTCTTCAGGGAATTCTCATATCATAGTCAATCTGGCTGCAATTAGATCTAACTGCAGCTGTCTATTTGCCTTTTTTATTGTGTGCGTTAATTTGGAATTCCAGGTGCAGATTATTTTTTGCTTGAATAGTTTTTTATTCTGGCGAAGAGTTAGAATTCTACCACTAGGAAATGGAGAAAATATGAGACTTTCAGCGACCTTTAAAGTGGGCAATATCTCGGTTGCAGCACTCTCTGATGCTGCCGCAGAAATGCCACTTCCAAAATTTTTTAATGAAGTTCCAGATGAAGAATGGACTACTGCACTTTCGATTGATACTCCAGACGAGTCAGTACCGTTTAATTTTGGTTCGTTCTTACTTCGAGGTAGCGGTCGAACAGTACTTCTTGATACTGGTTTTGGTGAACAGGGACCATATGCTGCGGCAGAGGGTGCAGCAGGGTTATTGGACCGAATTCGTGATTTAGGAGTAGGTTTGGATGAAATTGACGCTGTAATTCACACACATCTTCATTTTGATCACGTGGGTTGGAATACTGTGACGGACGGTGACAAGAGAAGTCCAACATTTAGGAATGCTGTTTGGCGTGTGTCTGATGAAGAAATTAATTGGTGGAATGCGGGGGCTGTGCAGCCACATCCGGATTACGAAAACATACTAGAAGATGTTTTTGATCCGATCGTCGGACAGGGAAAAGTCGAGGCATTTTCTGGCGAGACATTAGTAGAACCCTTCCTTACATCGATTCCGACACCCGGTCATACACCCGGCCATACCTCATTTTTGCTTTCATCTGCTGGTGAACATTTGCTCTTGGTGGGTGACGCAGCTCATCATCCAGAGCATCTTACTCATCATGATTGGGTTCCCGCGGTGGACAACGATCCCTCAGAAACGACACGTTCACGTAGACGTATCGTTAACCTTGCGATTGAAAAAGATGCAATGGTTACTGGCGGACATTTCCCAATTTTGACTATAGGAAAACTATCTGAAATTGACGACGAAATTAGTTTTTTGGAAGTTGATATTGATGAAACCGATCAGTTTTAGGTCGCATGCTAAATAGATTGTATTCACTGTGAATTAACACCTATCGTTTATTATGAATGATGAACATATATACATCAGTAGGAGGTAGTGGTGGCGAAATTTTTACTTGTTGGGTCATATGGTCCTGAGGCTTTAGCAGCTGCGGCCAACCAAGGTTTTGAGGGTCGTGTGAAGTACATAGAAGAGTTGGCAGAATCACTTGGCATGACCATTGAAACTGCCTACTTTGCATATGGCGATGATGATATTGTCCTTATCGGTGACGGTACTTCTGAGGCCGCATTAGCCTTTTCCCTAGCGGTTAACTCATCTGGTGCTGTGGCAGCAACAATTACTCCATTGATTACTGCTGCCGAAATGGATGCTGCTGCGGCCAAAGTTCCTAACTATCAGCCACCACAATAGAAATCGCTAAATCAGTCACAACATTTCATCTCTAATTATTATTATGGGAGATGTAGTGAGGCAGCTATCTCCTCTATTAGAGCTTTCTGTGCAGGAGTGAGTTCTTGGCCGGGCATATCATCTCTACCAGCTTGGTCACTAATTTCAGTTCTAAAACCACTTAACGCTTCGATTGTGGCGAGTCCACAAAAGGGTACGTATCGCTTGGAATAGCCTCCTTCATGTGAGAGTACTAGTTTACTGTCACAGGCATCCGCGGCAATCGCCATTAGTTCTTTTGTGAGATCTCGGTACGCCTCCGCTGTGAGTAACATCCTGCCTAATGGGTCATAGACGCTCGCGTCAAATCCGCATGGCACCAGAATCAGTTCAGGCTGGAAGGCCTTAATTGCCGGGCCAATAATGCGTCTGAATACAGTTTCATAGGCGCCGCGACCCGAACCAGCAGGTAGCGGCACGTTTATGTTGTAATTTTCTCCAGAATTTGCACCACGCTCTATAAATTTTCCCGATTCTGCAGGGAATAAGCCGTCTTGGTGAATTGAAATAGTTAATACGCTCGAGTCTTCGTAAAAGGCTTGTTGCGTGCCGTTTCCATGGTGAACATCCCAGTCAATGGTGGCAATTCGTTCAAGTCCCCATACTTCCTTGGCATGCATCGCAGCAAGTGCGACATTAGCGAATATGCAGAAGCCTCTGCCTAAATCTCGTTCAGCGTGATGTCCAGGCGGACGTACCAGCGCGTATGCATTGGTGACTTGGCCTCTAAGTACAGCATCAGTTGCAACTATGGTTCCACCTGCCGCTAGCTTCGCTATTTCGTACGAACCTGCACCAAATGGTGTACCTGGTCCAGCCAACCCACCATGCGCGTCACTCAAGGTACGTATTTCTGTTACATAATCCTCGGTGTGAAATCGCAGGAGTTCTTGTTCGGTAGCCATTCTCGGTTTGAGTTGTATTAATTCATCACTTAAGCCAGAAAGATCGAGTAAATTTTTAAGTCTTCGTTTAGTATCGGCATTTTCAAAATGTTCATCAGGTTCAATATTTGAGGCCGCACCACTCCCAGTATCGTGCCACATATATTTTTCGTGCCAAACAAAACCAGTAGACATCTTGGCCCTCTCCTATTCCAGTGTGTTAGGAGTCTAACAAGCCGTAGTATTTTTTGTATTGACCTTTTTAACTGCTTGCGGACCGGCCGCCATCGACGCGGAGTGCCACGCCACTAATAAATTTAGCTTCTTCGGAATGCAGAAATAATGACGCATTGGCAATATCCCAGCCTGTTCCCATTTTTCCACCTAAAGGTACTTGGCTGTCTCTCTGTGCTACTAATTCAGCTCGGTCTGCACCTGCGGTGACGCGTGCTTCTATAGCCATGGGTGTATTGATCAGCCCAGGCAGGATCGTATTGGCACGAATCGAATATTGAGCGTTTGCGGACGCCAAATTTTCAGTGAGGGCTATGATCGCAGCTTTGGTGGTTTTGTATCCTATAAATGGATATGACCCTGAGAACACAGCCATGGATGAAATATTAATAATCGATCCGTGTTGTTGTGTTCTCATATGTGGAAGGACATGTTTTGTTGGTAGCCACACTCCTCTGAGATTGACCTTATATATCTGATCGAATGCTTCTGCTTCCAAATCTGTGGCCGATCCATCTTTAAGAGCTACGCTGGCTCCGACATTGTTATGTAGAATATCGATTCGTCCAAATTCATTCATGCGAGTTTGTATCGCAGCGGCTATTTGTGATTCATCGGTAACGTCGGCCTTGCACGAGATGGAGATGCCGTCGTCATCTTTGATCATTTGACTCGTTTCCGTCGCAGATTCA
>Ga0114933_10003395_pt1 | contig 15559 bp, 18 predicted proteins | sample 4SBtaG_FD_89691 | JGI IMG/M metagenome (GOLD analysis project Ga0114933, IMG submission 89691) | Deep subsurface microbial communities from Kolumbo volcano to uncover new lineages of life (NeLLi) - 4SBTROV12_W25 metaG | ecosystem: Environmental > Aquatic > Marine > Volcanic | place: Kolumbo... | reverse complement strand
CCGCCGCCGCCGTAACCGCCACCCTGGTTGCCGCCGCCGCCGTAGCCACCACCGCCGCCGCCGCCGTAGCCGCCGCCGCCGCCGCCCTGGCCGCCCTGGCCGCCCTGGCCGCCGCCACCGTAGCCACCGCCACCGCCGCCGCCGCCCTGGCGCTCGCCGCGTCCGCCGAGGAACTTCACCTCGTCCGCCACGACCTCGGTCGACCAGCGATCGCGACCCTCGCGGTCCTGCCACTTGCGGGTCTGGAGGCGGCCCTCGATGTAGACCTGACGGCCCTTGTTGAGGAAGCGACCGGCGTTCTCGGCGGTGCGCCCGAAGAGCACCACGCTGTGCCACTCGGTGTGGTCCGACCAGTTGCCATCCCGATCCTTGCGACGCGTGGTGGTCGCGATGCGCAGGTTGCAGACGGTGGTGCCGCTGCCGGTGGTGCGGACCTCGGGGTCCTGGCCGAGGTTTCCGACGAGGATGACCTTGTTGATCATGACGTTCTCTGGGTGTGTGGAGAGGAAAAGGTATGCAGCGGGGCGGTCAGAAACTGTCCGGGCCCTACAAGCCCACGAGCTCCGCGCTCTTATCCCAGAGGGCCTTCGCCAGCTGAGGATCCGAGCCCTGCGCGGTGGGCGCAGTCGGCTTGCAGTCGATGAAGTACTTGCCGGAGACGCCGTCGACATCGGGCGAAGCGGCCAACCAGATCTGGGTCTGGGCGCCATCGTCGACGCTGGTCATCATCGGCCGCGCGAGGCGCAGGACGATCCGCCACAGCCCCTTGTTCTCACGGCCGAAGCCCGTGTGGATGACGCCGGGGTGCAGGCAGTTCGCGGTGACCTTGCTCCCCGCCTCGTCCAGCCGGCGAGCCAGCTCGAGGTTGAAGAGCATGTTGCAGAGCTTCGAGGTCGAGTAGACCCCCATCCCGTCGAAGCGACGCCGCTCGTATTGCAGGTCGTCGAGGTCGAGCTTTCCGCGCTTGTGCGCCCGCGAGGCGACGTTGACGATGCGCGCCTTGACCTTGTCCAGCACGAGGTTGGTCAAGAGGAAGGGCGCCAGGTGGTTGACGGCGAACATCAACTCGTAGCCGTCCTCGGACAACAGCCGATCGGTCTGCATCATGCCGGCGTTGTTCATGAGCACGTCCACGTCGCCGAGCCGCTCGGCCAGCGCGCGCACAGAAGCCAGCGAGGCGAAGTCGGCGGCCTCGATCCGCGTCTTCGCGCCGTTGTGCTCCTCGATCTGCTCGGCCGCGATGCGGGCCTTGGCCTCGCTGCGGCAGACCAGTGTGACGTCCGCCCCCCGTCCGGCGAGCTCGCGGGCAGAGACGAAGCCGAGCCCGGAGTTGGCTCCGCTGATGACGATCCGGCGTCCTTCGAGGTCCTTCATGGCGGGGACCTAACGGGCCGTTCACGCCGCGGGTACGTGGATTTCGCGGAGCCCCGACAGGGCGCGGTACCCTTGGCGCACCTGGGCAGGTCGGAGTTCACATGCGCGTCTTGATTCTGGGGGCCCTCGCGGCCTCGCTCACCGGCTGCACCTTCGCCTCCGGAGCCTTGCTCGGCACGGCGCTGTGGGGCGAGATGCCCGCCGGAACCTCGATGTTCCATGCCGGGCCCGGCACGGCGATCGTCTGCGTCGGCTCCACCGATCCCGCGATCGAGGCCGACTTCGATCGCCTCGAGGCCCGCGGCGGAGTCCGCTACGAGCTGGACCCCGCCGAGCTCGACTTCAACCTCGTGCCCTGCCACGACGAGCCGATGGACGCGCTGGCCGTCGAGACCGAGGGCGGCGAGGTGCTCATCGGCTACGCCTGGCAGCTCCAGGACGGCAGCGACTACACCAACATGGTCTACGGGTGGGAGGACGAAGCGAGGCTCGTCGTCACCCGCGGCGAGGGCGACGCGGTCGGCTTCGCGGTGTGGGAGCAGCAGGACCTGGTCTACGCGATGGAGTCCGGCCGAGGAGGCCGCACCGACCTGGCAGCCGAGGTCGACCTCTCCATCGTCGAGGGCGACACCGTCGGCGTGATCGAGGGCGACTGCACCACCACCCGGACGAGCGTCCAGATCACCTCCGAGAGCTCGGACGTGACGCTGATGCCGGGCGAGGACAAGTTCTTCGACGACCCCGACGCCCGCGTGAGCTGGGCCTGCAGCATCGACGCCCGAACGAGCGAGGGCGACTGCGACGAGCCCTCCGAGCTCAGCTGGATGGTCTTCTAAGGCCGCGTGCCCAGGACCCGATCCCAGGCGATCTCGTCCAGGGGCTGGTGGCGGACCTCGCCTCCGGGCTCGGCGTGCAAGACGAGGCCCTCGCCGGCGTAGAGCCCCATGTGCCAGGGCCAGAACTTCGCATCGCCCTCGACGTGGAGCGGCTCGTCCGGGATCTCGACGCCCTCCAGCAGGAAGTAGACGACGTCTCCAGCCTGAAAGGGCACCTCGTCTCCCCGCTCGATCGTGGCGACCTCGGTGCCGAGCAGCCCGCTCGCGACGAGCTCCGAGGGGTTCACGGGGTACCTCGAGCGAGGGGTGCCCGTGGCCGCCGAGTAGCTCCGGAAGACCAGGCTCATGCAGCCCAGCCCGGGGTTCTTCGTCGTCGCCTGTCCGTTCCAGGCCCAGGGCGTGCCGAGGTAGGCGGTTCCGTGCTCGAGGGCGGCCTCGTGGACCTCGCCGGCGAGGGCTGTGGCGATCAGGAGCATGAGCCCTCAGACCACGGTCAGCCGGTGCGGTTCTTCGCCGCGAACTTCTCCAGCTGCCGACCCGCCTGGGAGCGCACCTTGTTCTTGACCATCGGCGTCCATCCCAGGAGCAGGCCCGTGAAGCCGAGCGCCTGGCGAGACCAGGCGTAGAAGTCGAAGTCGTCCACGTGCCGCACGAGCAGCCCATCGCGCACCTCGAAGGTCGCGTCGATGACGTTGTGGACGGCGTTGCCGGTCGCCGAGAAGGTGTACCAGGCCTCCCAGTGGGCGCTGGTGTCCGTGACGGCCGAGTACTCCAGGCGCAGGTCCGTGCCGCGCTCGCAGAGCATCCGCCACATCGCCGCGGCCATCGGCCCGTGCAGGTCCGGAAAGACCGGATCGGAGAAGTGGACCTCCGGGTGGTAGCAGGCCGCCATCGCGGCGTGGTCCCGGCGGGAGAAGGCCTCGTAGAAGCGCTCGATCAGTTCGGCTGACATGGGGGCACAATAGACTCCGGCATGCGCCCCACTCTCGCCCTGATCGCCCTCTTCACCATCGCCTGCACCGGAGGCGACGAGGACAGCGCGATCGAGCTCCTCGACACCGAGCGCGCGGACGACTGGCAGCCCACCGGATGCGAGGTGCTCGAGGTCGGCTTCGATGGGGCCGACCCGCCGAGCGTCGGCGACACCTGGACCGTGTGGCCGGTCTGCGACGGCTCGCCCGTCTTCGGAGCGATGGTCGTCCAGGTCGACCCGACGAGCTGCGCCACGATCGGCGAGGGCGAGGTCACCTGGGCAGAGTCGGGGGCCTGCGAGCTCATGGTCCAGTCCGGCTCCCAGAAGGCCTACGAGACGGTGGAGGTCCAGTGATCCTCCTCGCGCTCCAGGGCTGCCCCGAGCCCCCCGAGCAGAACGAGCCCCCGCCGCTGATCGTGGACACCTCGCCCGAGGACTCCCCGACGGACAGTACGGCCGACTCACCGATCGACTCGCCGATCGACTCCCCCGTCGACACGGAGCCTCCCTGCGAGCCGATCTCACTGACCGAGGTCCCGGAGTTCTGCTCCCACGACGACCTGGGCGGCACCACCTGCGGCCTCGACGGCAGCTTCACGGTGGCGCCCTACATCTACATGGAGGCAGCGGGCGGCTGGTGGACCAAGCCGACCTCGGGGGCGCCTACGGTGCCGATCGAGGACGACGGGACCTGGACCGCGGACATCACGACCGGGGGCATCGACTCCTCGGCCACGCGCATCTGTGCCTACCTCGTGCCCGACGGAGAGAGCCCGCCTCTGGCCCTGGGCGAGGCGGACCTCGACCCCAAGCTCGACGCCTGGGAGCACGCCTGCGTGGACCGCCCGGCGCCCGACAACACCCTGGAGTGGGCCGATCGCACCTGGCAGATCAAGGGACAGTGCGGCGCCAGCTACGGCCCCGGTCCATGCGTCTTCCGCGAGGACTTCGCGACCGTCGCCGACGGCAAGCTCACGCTGCACGCCGAGGGCACGCCAACCTGTAGCGAGGTCTACCTCCAGGAACCTCTGGGCTTCGGCCAGTACTCCTTCACGGTCGAGACCCCGCTCGACGACCTGGGCGATGACAACGCGGTGCTCGGGCTCTTCACGTGGGACGACGACTCCGCCCACAACCACCGCGAGATCGACTTCGAGTTCGCCGTCTGGGGCACCGAGGGCGCCGAGAACGCGCAGTTCGTGGTCCAGCCCTACACCACCGACGGAAACCGGCACCGCTTCTACACGGACGACACAGCGCCCTCGACCCACACCTTCCAGTGGACCGAGTCCGGGGTGGTCTTCTCCTCCGGCGAGGAGTGCCTGGACTACGCCGGCGGCGACACGCCCCCCGAAGGCGACGAGCGCGTCCACTTGAACCTCTGGCTGCTCGGCGGCGAGGCCAAGGACACCGCCTGGTCCAAGGACGTGGTGCTGACCGACTTCTCCTTCACCGAGGACTTCGAGCCCATCACGTGTCCCTGATCCTGCTCGCCTGCTCGACCGAGCCCTCGGTCGTCTTGAGGCCCCGCATCTCCGCGGCGGTGATCGGCGATCCCGTCGTCTTCGAGGCCGAGGTCGACGCCTGGGGCCCGACGACCCTGGAGTGGTCGGCGACCAACCGCTCCCGCCCTTGCGACAGCGGCCCGACCGAGTGCGAGCTCCGGATCCTGCGGGGCACCAACACCGTCGGCGTGACCGTGACCGACGACCAGGGGCGCACGGCGAGCGACTCGGTCGAAATCCTGGGCCTCGATCGGGAGGACCTGGTCTGCTTCATCGACACGCCCAGGGCGAACGCCCTGGTCGAGCCGGGTCCGGTGACGCTCGAAGCCCGCGAGGTCCACGGCGCCCGCTACAACTGGCAGTTCGGAGACCTGGCGCTGAACGGTCGGGTGGTGGAGGTCGAGGCCGATCCCGGAGCCCACGTGGCGACCCTCGAGATCGAGACCGACTGGGACCTCTGCGAATCCGAGCGCGCCTTCTACGCCGGCTGCGAGTTCGAGGCCGCCTGGATCGGTCCGAACGAGGTCACCGAAGAGGACGTGCTGTCCGTCCAGGCCGACCCGGTCTGCTTCTCATCCGGCCTGAGCTACGTGGCGTCCTGGTGGAGCGACTCCCAGGGCTTCCTCGGGAGCGGCTACCTGGGCGACGACTACGTGGCCAGGCTCGCCGCGTTGCCTCTCGATCCGGGCGAGCACGAGCTCACCGTCGTGCTCGAGAATCCCCTGGGCGTCTCGGTCGAGGTCGTCGAGGTCATCACGCGAAACTGAGCTGACCGCGGACGGGCGACTCGGCCTGAGTAGCCTCGCGCTGTGCTTTGGCAACTCCTCGCATGCGCTCCCGCCGTCGAGCCCTCGGAGGTGTCCGTGCAGTGGGACACCGGACCGGAGAAGCGCCCGGTCCGAGCCCACGCGACGCACGAGCCTCCGAGGTCCTGCGAGATCCTCCGCCCGACGGACGGCGAGCCCGCCGGCTTCGACATTCCGCTGCAGTGGACCAGCGACCCCGGATCGACCAGTGCCCGCTGGCTTCTGGATGGCGTGTTGGTCGCCGACGGCCGGACGCCGCGACTCGAGACGACGACGCGCGGCCGAGTCGACCTTCGCCTCGAGGTGGACCTCCCCCGGTCGACCTGTGTCGACGAGATCGATCTCTGGACCGGCTGCACACCGTGGGCGACCTGGCCTGACGACTTCCGCACGGAGGTCTCCGAGAGCGACCTGTTGGAGGTCGTGGTTGGAAGCAACTGCCCACAAGCCCACGGCCCGCTCTGGGTCGAGTGGCGAACGGAGCGCGGCGCCATCGCGACCGGGGACCGGCCTCAAGGTCTCGACTCGATCGGCGCCGACGCACTCGATCCTGGCCTCAACCGTCTCACCGTCACCGTGGAGAACAGCGCTGGCGACACCGCATCCACGCCGATCGTCGAGGTCTACCTGCGGTAGCCAGGCGGCCAGCTCGCCACATCGGGCCGCCACCGTGCCGCTTCGTGGCCGGTTCGCGGGAACGCCGTCCGATCCGTCACGTTCGTACCCCATCGCGCCGCCACGAGGACCGTCTGCCCGAGCTCAGCCGTCAGCTCGCCCGTTCTGGCCGGGCTCTCCCCTCCTCCACGCTCTCGCCAGCCCGGCTTCGCTCCGCGCTCAGGGCCCCTCTTCCCGCTTGTCCGGGTGGGACGGTGGCAAGGCCCGGGCCGCTACTCGTAGCGGTAGCTGGCGCCCTCGACGAAGGCCTCGGCGTCCAGGCCCTTGTCCTTCAGGGCGTCGACCAGCGGCGTCAGGATCCGGGTGGGCAGGCCGATGGCGGCGCGGGTGTCGTTCACCAGGTCGGTGACCAACAGCACCTTGGGCTCGAAGCGACCGACGAGCTCCTGAACGGCGTCGTGGGCCTCGTAGTCCACGCCGCAGATCACCCAGTCCGCGCCTGCATACTTCTGGGTCGCGCGGGCCAGCCACTCGGCGTCGGTGTCGTCGTGCAGCGAGCAGTTGAGGTGAAGCAGCGTGCCGCCGTCGGGGAAGGTCAGGCGCACGATGATCGGAGCGGCCTCGGGCAGCCGCACCCGACGCCTCAGACGTCGGGCAGCCGTGAGCGGATTCGCCAGTCCTGCCGCGGCCTTGCGTACGAACTCCGAGGGCGTCGCGTAAGGGATGGGCTTGTACTCCATGGCCTCGACGAGGACCTTCTTGTCGAGCTTGCCGCCCAGCGTGAAGTCGTCGACCGCGCCGAAGCCATGCAGCCACATGCGCAGATCCGGCGTGGCGACCACGGTGGGCTCGACGCCGGCCCGGATCGCCGCGACCACGCCCTCGGCGCGCTCGCACTCGTGCCAGGTCAGCACGCAGTGCTCCGCGTCGGAGACCTCGGCGAAGGGGTCGAAGCGGATGGGCGTACCCGGCCACTCGACCCGGATCGCGCTGTGGCCCTCGTGGGTGAGCCGCAGTCGCCAGGGAAAGTCCGTCACTCAGCCCGCCTTGGCGACGACCTCGGCGGAGAGGACCTCGCGCACGTGGCCGAGCGCCCAGTCGAGCTCTTCCTTCGTGATCGTCAGCGGCGGGGCGAAGCGGATGACCTGGTGGTGGGTCTCCTTGGCCAGGATCCCGCGGTCCATCAGGGCCTCGCAGAAGGGGCGGGCCGTGCCGCTCGACTTCTTGACCTCGACTCCGACGAGCAAGCCGCGGCCGCGGACCTCCTTGACGTGGGGGCTGTCGATCTTGCGCAGCTCGTGCATCAGGTAGTCGCCCATCGCGGCGCTGGCCTCGACGAGGCGCTCCTCGATGAGGACCTGAAGGCTGGCCAGGCCGACGGCACAGCCCAGCGGGTTGCCGCCGAAGGTCGAGCCGTGGTCGCCGGGGTTGAAGACCCCCATGACGTCCCAGCTGGCGAGGAAGGCGCTGACGGGGAAGACGCCGCCGCCCAGGGCCTTGCCCACGGTCACGCCGTCCGGGCGGATGCCCTCGTGCTCGAAGGCGAACATCTTGCCGGTGCGGCCGAAGCCGGTCTGGATCTCGTCCGCGATGAGCAGCGCGTTGTAGGAGTCGCAGAGCGCGCGGGCCTCGGCGAGGTAGCCGGCGGGCGGCACGTTGATGCCGGCCTCACCCTGGATCGGCTCGACGAGGAAGGCGACCGTGTTCGTGTTGAAGGCCGCACGGAGGGCCTCGATGTCACCGAAGGGCACGACCTTGAAGCCCGGCGTGAAGGGGCCGAAGCCGTCCTTGTACTGGTCCTCGGTCGAGAAGCCGACGATGGTCGTCGTGCGCCCGTGGAAGTTGTCCGAGCACACGATGATCTCGGCGGCGCCGTCGGCCACGCCCTTCTTCTTGTAGCCCCACTTGCGGGCGGCCTTGATGGCGGTCTCGACCGCCTCGGCGCCGGTGTTCATGGGCAGGGCGGCCTCGAAGCCGGTGGACTCGCAGAGAGCCCCCAGGAACTCGCCCAGGCGATCGTTGTGGAAGGCCCGGCTGGTCAGCGTGCAGCGGTTCGCCTGGTCGATCAGCGCCTGGATGATCTTTGGGTGCCGGTGGCCCTGGTTGAGCGCGCTGTAGGCGCTCAGCATGTCCATGTACCGCTTGCCCTCGGGGTCGGTGACCCAGACGCCCTCGGCGTCGGAGATCACGATGGGCAGGGGGTGGTAGTTGTGGGCGCCGTACTTCTCGGCGAGCTCGATGGCGGAGTGAGTGCTCACGCGGGCTCCGGGAGGGGGGTGGAAGCCCCCGGAACCTAACCGGAGCCGGCTACGATGGCGCGGTGCTTTGGTTCGCGTTTGGCCTCGCCGCTGCAGAGGACGATCCCTGGGGCCTGATCCGGGTCGAGGACCCCGATCACCCCGAAGCGATCGCGCGCTCGCACCGGTCCTCGATCCTGCTCGCCCCACCGAGCGACGGGGCCGAGTGGTTCGTCGAGGAGGTCCCGGTCGTGGACATGGGCTCGCACGTCGCGACCGGCGCTCTGGACGCGATGAACGTGTCGCCCTGGCACGAGGCCGGCCACACCGGCGAAGGGGTGAAGCTCGCGGTCTTCGATCTGCAGTGGTACGGCGCGGAGCTCGACGACGCCGAGCTGGGCTCCTACGAGACCTGGGACTGCTGGGCGCACGAGGCCTGCACCCCCGAGATCGACACGCTGCGGCCTCGCTTTTCGTACGAGAACGGCGTGCACGGTGCGGCCTGCGCCGAGGTCGTCCGGGACATCGCGCCGGACGTCGAGCTGCACCTGGTCCGGACCAACGGCGTGACCGCCTTCGAGAACGCCGTCGAGTGGGCGATCCGCGAGGAGATCGACGTCGTCACGCTGTCGATGTCCTATATGAACAACAGCTTCTACGACGGCTCGGGCCCGGTGAGTGGGCTGGTCGAGGACCTCTCGGAGGGCGGCGTGCTCCTGGTGACCTCGGCCGGGAACTACGCGCGAGGCCACTGGAGCGGGCCCTTCGTCGACACCGACGGCGACGGGCTGCACGAGTTCGAGGACGGCTCCGAGCGCCTGGCGGTCTACTTCCGCGCCGGCAAGAAGCGCGGGCTCGCGCTCCAGTGGGACAACTACCGCCGCTGCGGGGACACCGACCTGGACATCACGGTCTACGGCGCCGACGGCACCATCCTCGACGTCGGGGACAAGGTCCAGGACGGCGAGAAGGGCTGCTCTCCCGTCGAGCGCCTGGCCCCGACCCTGGCCGAGGACCAGTGGGCCGAGGTCGAGATCCGCCGCGTCGCCGGGGACCCCGCGGTCTACATGAACCTGTTGACCTCGAGCGGGCGGATCGACGGCGCCCACGCCGACCGCAGCGTCACCGACCCGGGCACCCATCCGCTGGCCTGGACCGTCGGCGCGGTGGACGCGCAGGGCTACCTCTCGAACACCGTCGAGGGCTTCAGCTCCCAGGGTCCGAACATGGCCGGTGACCCGAAGCCCGACATCGTGGCGACGGACGGGATCACCTCGGCCGCCTACGGACCGCGGGGCTTCTACGGCACCTCGGCGGCCTCTCCCTCGGCGGCGGCGGCGCTGGCGCTGGTGCTCTCTCGCGACCCCTCGCTGAGCGCGCGCGAGGCCGCGGACCTCGTCGAGGGCTGGGCCGTCACGGAGGGCACGAGCTGGCAGGAGGTGGACAATACCCACGGCGCCGGTCGGCTGCGGCTGCCGGATCCGGACGCCGCCCTGCCCGGCTGCTTCGGGCGCGCCGGTTGGCTGGCGCTCGCAATCGGCTTACCCTTCCCGCTGCTGAGACGACGACGTTGCTGACGCTGATCCTCCACGGTTGCCACCTCTTCGCAGACGGTTCGATCCCCTGCACGGCCGACGAGCTGCCGGACTGTGCGGAGGTCGAGGGCGACGCCGACACGGACACCGACGCCGACTCGGACACCGACGCCGATGCGGACGCCGACTCCGACGCCGACTCGGACGCCGACACGGACTCCGACACCGACACCGACATCGGGGATCCGGAGGCGGCGGTCGCCCTGTCCCTGAACGCCGGCGCCAGCGCCTGGCGCTTCCTGGGCATCGACGAGACGGGCGCCGAGGCCTTCGACGTGGGCGGTAGCGGCGCGCTCACCGGAGCCCCCATGTGGGTTCCGGGCTCGGGCAACGCCGCGGTGGTGACGGGCACCGAGCTGTGGGTCATGAACTCCGACGGCGCCAGCTTCCAGAGCGACGCCGGCGTGCCGCTGGTCGACGCCGCCTACAGCGCGGCCTCGGACACGGTCTGGGCCGTCTCCGAGGAGGGGCTCTGGGGTGACCAGTTCGATGGCACCGGCATCAACCTGTACGCGAATGACTTCGCGCGGAACGCCCACGTCCTGGTGAACAACAGCGCCGTCTGGATCATCGACCTGGGCAAGGACGGCCGTCCGGACCTGCTCCGCTACACCCAGACCGAGGGGCTCTCGGTCGAGCACGAGGACTACGACACCATCGAGGGCCGCTCCATCGGCGCCTACCTGGGCCCCGACGACCGGGTCTGGGTCTGCAGCGAGGGCGGCGGCACCTGGGCCGTAGACGCGATCGCGAGCGGCGACACCTCACCGAATCGCCTCGCCCAGGGCGCGCTGACCGACGTCATCGACTGCGGCTACGACCCGGGCACCGACGAGGTCCTGATGATCAGCAAGTCCCAGGGCGTGTTCCGGGTCCAGGCCGACAACACGACGACACACTGGGTCTCCGGCCTGTCCGAGGTCATCGTTCGCGGCGAGGTCGTCCCCGCCGACCTGTAGAGTGGGCGCGTGGAACACGCGGACGCACTCCTGCTTCGAGGCCGCTGCGGCGCTTGCGCCGAGCGCGTGCCGCGGGTGGTCGTCCTGCGAGGCGGAGACTGCCCGAAGTGCGAGACCGGGCTGGAGTGGAAGGCCGCCGGCGCGCTGTCGGAGAGCCTGCGCTCCCAGCTCGGGTGGAAGCGCTGGCTCGCTTATGTCCTGGTGCTCGCGGGGAGCTTCCTGACGGGCCTGATCCCCGCGGTGCACGTCGTCCTGCACCCGCTGCTGATGCTGCTGGCGCTCTTCGTGGCCCACGTCTGGGTCGTGCGGCACGCGCTGCGCTGGCTCGGCCCCGGGCGTCGCGTCACGGCGCGGCTGAACCTCAAGCTGCTGGCCGCTGCGCTGACCTGTCTGAACCTGGTGGTCAACGTGGGGGTGGCGCCGCTGTTGTCGGTGGCGTCCGTGCCGCTGGCCATCTTCTCGGTGGTGCTCTTCGCGATCTACCTGGAGACCGCGCTCTCGATGATCGGCCGGCGCCTGGAGTGGGAGGCCTCGCAGGAGCCGCTCAAGACGATGGAGTGGATCGTGCCCGTCGGCCTGCTCGTGGGTCTGCTCGTGGTCACGGTCGGGGGTGCGCTCGGCATCTGGGGCATGTTGTACGCCTTGACCGAGGCCGAGATCCCCGCGGTCAGCACCGTGGCCGGCTGGCTGCTCGGAGCCGAGTGATGGAGCTCGCCCTCGTCCGCTTCCTGGCCCAGAGCTTCGGCGTCGCCTTCACCGCCTCGCCCCGGCCGGCGCTCACCTTCTTCGCGGTCCAGGCCGTCGTCGCGGTCGTCGCGCGCATCGGCTGGGTCGTCGTTTCGCCAGGCCTGGCCTGGCTGATCTCGGTGCCGGCGCTGATCGTCGCCTTCGTGATGGCCGGCCTGGAGATCGCCGCGCGCCACGACGAGGAGATCGACGAGCTCCTCCGCGATCTCAAGATCGCCCACCTGCTCGGCGTCTTCGGGACCTTCTCGGGCTGCCTGGTCTTCGCCGCCCTCGGCCTGCCCGAAGACGAGGCTCTGGGACTGGTCGACGACGGCGCTGCCCAGGACGTCGGCCTGGCGATGTCCCTGGCGGCCGCCTCGGAGCACCCGGAGGCCGCCCAGTACGGCGTGGTCGGGGGTGCGATGGTGGTCAACGGGGGCGTCACCTATGCCCGCGGCCACATCCTCGAGTTCCTGGCGACCTTCGACCTCGACAAGCAGTGGCACCGCATCGAGACCGGCGGCGCGATCGGGGTGCTGACCCTGATCATCTGGCTGCCGGTGCTCGCGCTGGTGGTGGTCGTGCTCATGGGCGTCGCGCTCGCGGTCATCGCCGTCGCGGTCAAGGCGGCCGAGTCGTGGATGGACCAGCGAGGCCGCCGCCCCTGCCCCACCTGCTCGACCGAGATCCGCAAGGAGGCTTCGCTCTGCTTCCAGTGCAGCGCGGTCGTCGAGCCCGAGGTCGTCCTGGGCTCTACGATGTCGAACAGATGGAAACGCCTCTTCGCCGCCTTGCGTCGACAACCGGCCTGATCCTCGCGGTCGGCTTCGCGCTGGCCTGCACCGGTGTGGACGATCCGCCGCAGTCCTACACCATGCCGCCCTCGGGGGGCATCGGGAACGACACCAGTGACACCGGGGCGTGGTGCGGGAACGCGGTGGTGGACGAGGGCGAGGACTGCGATCCGGGCGCCGGCGGCTCGGACACGGACTGCGGCTGCACCTCGGATTGCCTGTGGGTCGCCTCAGGCACGAGCTGCGAAGACGGCGACCTGTGCACGGTCGGCGACGTCTGCAACGGCACCGGGGACTGCCTCGCCGAGCCCATCGACTGCGACGACGACGACGCCTGCACCACCGACTCCTGCGATGGGAGCAATGGGACCTGCGTGCACGGGCCCTGGGAGGGCGACACCTCGGAGCTCTTCGACCTGGACATGCTGCGCGACCCCGACACCCTGGACCTCGAGTTCCTCGACACGGACACGGTCGAGGTCGACGGCACCTACGTCGAGGTCGCGGAGATCGCCTTCACCTCGTATGAGTCCGTGGACTGCGAAGTCGGCGGCATCCGCGTCCAGGCCTTCGTCGCCTCGACCGGATCGGGGCCCGGGCTGGCGATGGGGAGCGCCTCGGGGGGCAGCAACGACGTGGCGGAGTGGGCCGTCGACTACCCGGTGGTGGCGCTGATGTGGTCCTCGCCCGGCCAGGGCAGGTCGCGGGGCGAGCCGAACACGACCGCGCACATGAAGGACCTCGACGACGACCCCCGGGACAGCTGGTTCTGGGAGGACGCGGTGCTGGCGATGCGGGCGCTGACCGTGCTCGAGCAGTGGCCCGGTGTGGACGTGAACCGCCTCGGGGTGATGGGCTCTTCGGGCTCCGATGTGGCCGCTCAGCTCGTGGCGGGGGTCGACGACCGGGTCTCGCTGGCGGTCGTGTCGCCCAGCTTCGTCGACCTGGGCAACAAGCAGGACCGCTTCGAGGAGACGCTGGTCGTCGAGGCCTCGACCCCGACGCTGGTGCTCGGATCGTCCACGGATCTGCAAGGAACCGCCTCGGCCTTCGAGCTCTGCGAGGACGCCGACGGCCGGCTCTTGATCGACAGCGAGTCGGCCCTTCGCTTCTGGATCGAGGGCCGCTGGGAGCTCGACTACGGCTTCGTCAACGTGCCCGACCATCCGGTGCTCAGCGGCGGCACCGTCGATGTCGGCTCGCACGAGGGCTACACGGTCGTGGACACGACGATCCACGGCGACTGGGCGACGGTCGAGTACGAGTCGACTTTCGGGGATACCTTCGAGCTGTCTTCGACTCCTTGAGCCTGTGCTTCTCTGGCTGATCGCGGCCTGTCCCGCGCCCGACCCCTTCATCGACCCGCCCGAGAGCGGCTTCGACAGCGAGTGCGAGCCTCGGCTCCACTACGTCGACGCCGACGGGGACGGCCTGGGCGATCCGAGCGGCTTCGTCGAGGTCTGCGTCGGCACCCCCGGCTACGTCACGGTCGGTGGGGACTGCGACGACACGGACCCCTTGCGGAACGAGGACCTGGACGAGGTCTGCGATGAGCTCGACAACGACTGCGACTCGGTCGTCGACGAGTACGCCTCGGACCGGGAGTTCTACTACCTCGACGAGGACGGGGACTCCTACGCGGGGGACTGGACCTTTGCCTGCTCGGAGCCGACCTCGGCCGTCAGCGTGGACAGCATCGAAGACTGCGACGACACGGACGCCGAGGTCCACCCCGGCGCCGACGAGGTCTGCGACGGGGACGACGAAGACTGTGACCTCAAGGTGGACGAAGGGTGTTGATCGCCTTCCTGGAGGTGCTGGCCACCGCGCTGCTGGTCGGCGTCGCCTACAGCATCGCGGAGCACTACGCATGGTTCCGCTCGGACGAGAAGCGCGATCGGGACGCCGACGTCGACCTCGAGGGCGTGGACCTCGATCTGGGCGAAGAGTAGCGGTCACCACGCTTCGACGACGGCGGTCGCGCTCAGGTCGAGCTCGGCGCAGTTGGTCCACGCGGTCAGGGTGTGGGTCCCCGGCGTGAGCGAGAGCTCCGTCGGATCGTTGCGATCGCCCCAGTCCAGGTAGCCATCCAGGTCCGACTCGAAGCGGATTCGGCCCTCGGCGATGTCTGCGCAGGCCGGGAGCGTCGCGACGACCTCGAAGGGGACGCCGGCGTCGACCTCGGCGGGGAGCTCCAGGCCCAGGACCGGATCGCAGCCGACCGAGATCTGCCGCACCGTGTCGCAGGCGCCGCCGAGGGTCTCGACCTCGAGCCCCAGAAGGTAGTCGCCGTCGGGGAGCTCGATCGTGGCCTCGGGCGAGGTCGCGACGATCTCGTGTTCGATCGACCAGGTGACGCCGAGCTGATCGTCGGTGCGGAGCTCCACTTCGGGGCCGGGCACGAGCCACAGCGGGGACTCGATCACGCAGCTCGGTTCGACCGCCTGGATGGCCACCACGATGGCGCTCTCCTCGGCGTTGCCCCAGGGTCCGCCGGCCACGAGGGTGATGCGATGAAGCCCCTCGTCGGCGTCGACGCGACAGCTGGTGATGCCCTGGACGGCCCGCTCGTCCCGACAGACGCGCTCTCCGTCCAGGTACCAGAAGGCGTTCGCACCCGGCGTGATCTGGCCCGTCGCCGGAATCGGCTCGCCGACGATGCCGTGGGAGGCGACGTGGAGCTCGACCGAGGGCGCGCAGGCGAGGAGCAGCATGGGCCGACGCTACGGGAGCCTCGGATCCGCATCGATGTCAGCGCGAGATCACCGCAGCCGCTTGCAGGGCCGACAGACGAAGTGGGTTCGGCCGCCGTCTCCCCGGCCCGAGGTGGGACCGACCGGCTGCTTGAGCCAGGCGAACAGAGCGTCGACGGGCCGCAGCGCCCGGCACCGGTCACAGCGCAGCGCCGGCCGCCAGATCTTCAGTCGTCGTCCTTTTCATCGTCGTCGTCTTCGGACTCGTCTTCGTCGTCGTCCTCGCGCTCGACGTCCTTGATCTTGCCCTTCGCCGTGACCTCGGCCTCCCAGAGCTCGCCCTCGGCGGTCTTGACGTCCACGTCGTAGAGCTTGCCGTCCAGCTCCGCCTCGATCAGCGTCGCCCCGGGAAAGCGCGCCTCGACGGCGGCGCGGACCTCGGCGGG
>Ga0114933_10003394_pt1 | contig 15561 bp, 10 predicted proteins | sample 4SBtaG_FD_89691 | JGI IMG/M metagenome (GOLD analysis project Ga0114933, IMG submission 89691) | Deep subsurface microbial communities from Kolumbo volcano to uncover new lineages of life (NeLLi) - 4SBTROV12_W25 metaG | ecosystem: Environmental > Aquatic > Marine > Volcanic | place: Kolumbo... | reverse complement strand
GGACCGAACTGTCTCACGACGTTCTAAACCCAGCTCGCGTACCGCTTTAATTGGCGAACAGCCAAACCCTTGGGACCTGCTCCAGCCCCAGGATGCGATGAGCCGACATCGAGGTGCCAAACCGCGCCGCCGATGTGAACTCTCAGGCGCGATCAGCCTGTTATCCCCAGAGTACCTTTTATCCGTTGAGCGATGGCCCTTCCATACGGAACCACCGGATCACTAAGGCCTGCTTTCGCACCTGCTCGACCTGTCGGTCTCGCAGTCAAGCGCCCTTCTGCCTTTGCACTCTACGGCTGGTTTCCAATCAGCCTGAGGGCACCTTAGCGCGCCTCCGTTACCTTTTGGGAGGCGACCGCCCCAGTCAAACTACCCGCCAGGCAATGTCCCCGGTCCAGATAATGGACCTAGGTTAGAAGACCAGAACAATCAGGGTGGTATTTCAAGGTTGGCTCCACAAGGCCCTCAAGCCCTGCTTCAAAGCCTCCCACCTATCCTACGCAGACTGCTCCGAGCTTCACTGCCAAGTTGTAGTAAAGGTTCATGGGGTCTTTCCGTCTAGCTGCGGGTACACGGTATCTTCACCGCGATTACAATTTCGCTGAGTCACTGGCCGAGACAGTGGGGATGTCGTTACGCCATTCGTGCAGGTCGGAACTTACCCGACAAGGAATTTCGCTACCTTAGGACCGTTATAGTTACGGCCGCCGTTTACCGGGGCTTCAGTTCGGTGCTTCGCCCGAAGGCTAACACCTCCCCTTAACCTTCCGGCACCGGGCAGGCGTCAGACCCTATACGTCATCTTACGATTTCGCAGAGTCCTATGTTTTTAGTAAACAGTCGCAACCCCCATTTCACTGCAACCCAACGTAGCTCGAGACGCGAAGTCCGTCACCACGCCGGGCGCACCTTCTCCCGAAGTTACGGTGCAATTTTGCCGAGTTCCTTAGCCAGTGTTCTCTCACGCGCCTTGGGATACTCACCCCGCCCACCTGAGTTGGTTTGCGGTACGGACACCGAGGGAGCTCTGTGCGCAGCTTTTCTCGGAAGCATGGGATCACCGAGTTTCCAGTCCGGAGACTGGCCTCATCACCTCTCGGCGTTGACCTCGCGTTTGTGTCTATCGACTCCTACGAGATCCGCCTACTGGCTTGAACCAGGACGACCAAACGCCTGGCTCGGCATACCCTTCTTCGTCCCTGCTCACTTCAACGCTGTCCTCGATGGTGCAGGAATATTAACCTGCTTCCCATCACCTACGCCTTTCGGCCTCAGCTTAGGATCCGACTAACCCATGGGAGGATGATCCTTCCCCAGGAAACCTTGGGCTTACGGCGACAGGATTTCTCATCCTGTTTATCGCTACTCATGCCTGCATAAGCTCTTCTCAGATCCTATAGCGCTCCTTACGGTACACCTTGTATCTACCTGAGAATACTCCGCTACCGCTCTTCTTACGAAGAACCCGAAGCTTCGGTACCATGCTTGAGCCCCGTTATATTTTCGGCGCGGGTTCGCTTGACCAGTGAGCTATTACGCTTTCTTTAAAGGATGGCTGCTTCTAAGCCAACCTCCTGGCTGTCTGAGCGCCCCCACATCCTTTGCCACTTAGCATGGATTTAGGGACCTTAGCTGTCGATCTGGGCTCTTTCCCTCTTGGCTACGGACCTTATCACCCGCAGCCTGACTCCCGAGTAGTTGTCATCGGCATTCGGAGTTTGGTTGGGTTTGGTAATCTGGTAGGACCCCTAGCCCATCCAGTGCTCTACCTCCGATGCAATTCACTCGAGGCTATACCTAAATATATTTCGCGGAGAACCAGCTATCACCGGGCTTGATTAGCCTTTCACTCCGACCCTCAGCTCATCCCCTGGATTTTCAACTCCAGTGGGTTCGGTCCTCCACGCGGTATTACCCGCGCTTCAACCTGGCCAAGGGTAGATCGCCCGGTTTCGGGTCTACGGCACGCCACTCATTCGCTCTGTGAGAACTCGGTTTCCCTACGGCTACACCTAACGGCTTAACCTTGCGACGTACCGTAACTCGCAGGCCCATTATGCAAAAGGTACGCTGTCGCACATTCCCGCAAGGGGCATAGTGCTTCAACTGCTTGTAGACGCGCGGTTTCAGGTACTATTTCACTCCCCTCAACGGGGTGCTTTTCACCTTTCCCTCACGGTACTTGTTCACTATCGGTCATCAGGTAGTATTTAGCCTTGGAAGATGGTCCTCCCAGATTCCCACGGAATTTCTCGTGCTCCGCGGTACTCGGGAACATTCTCGGGAGGTCAGTGCAGATTCGTGTACGGGGCTGTCACCCTCTTTGGCCGGCCGTTCCAAGCCGTTCTACTTCCACCTGATTTTGTAACTCCCTCGCAGTTTACAGGACTGCTGAGACGTCCCACGACCCCGTACCAACAACGGCCTGTCCTTACATTGGTACGGTTTAGGCTTTTCCCCGTTCGCTCGCCGCTACTGAGGGAATCTCAATTGATTTCTCTTCCACCGGGTACTTAGATGTTTCAGTTCCCCGGGTTAGCCACCCCAAGCTTATATATTCAGCAAGGGGTTAACCGGTGTTGACCGGTTCGGTTGCCCGATTCGGAAATCTTCGGATCCACGCTTGTTAGCAGCTCCCCGAAGCTTAACGCAGCTGTCCACGTCCTTCATCGCCTCCTGATGCCTAGGCATCCACCGCGCGCCCTTTGTAGCTTGACCTACTCCCTAAGGCACGCGTCGATAGCTCGAGACCAGGGCTCGGATTGAGAGCTCTGGCTCGTGCTCGACTTACGTCTAATTAGTTGACTTTTGGTTACGAATTACAGCGCAGTTCATACGGAGCCGATTCCTGACGGAAGGGTCTCCATACAAGCTGTGCTTGTATTCAGATATTCATATTCAGTTATCAAAGGTCAACTGGAGCTGGACGGGATCGAACCGACGACCCCCGGCTTGCAAAGCCGGTGCTCTCCCAACTGAGCTACAGCCCCGTATGGTGGTTCGCACGCTGACTTAAGTGGGGCTAGCTAGACTCGAACTAGCGACCTCACCCTTATCAGGGGTGCGCTCTAACCACCTGAGCTATAGCCCCGGCAGATTGCAGGTGCTCCAGTACATTGACTTTCAGAGAACCAAGCAGCCCTACGAGAGGGCTGGTCAGTGCCTGAAAACTGAACCGGAATGACTTCCACGTGAATGATGATGCCTGGTCTACATGAACCAAATGGCAGCATGCCGACCGAGCAACACCTCTCCGAAGAGAAGAGTCGCGGGCATGACTGAGCTGTCGAGCTCGAGAGCTCGACGATGCTCCTTAGAAAGGAGGTGATCCAGCCGCAGGTTCCCCTACGGCTACCTTGTTACGACTTCACCCCAGTTACCGACCACTCCTTGGGGACCTGCCTCCCTTGCGGGTTAGCACAGCCACTTCTGGAGCAGTCGACTCCCATGGTGTGACGGGCGGTGTGTACAAGGCCCGGGAACGTATTCACCGTTGCCTGCTGATCAACGATTACTAGCGATTCCGGCTTCATGCAGTCGAGTTGCAGACTGCAATCCGTACTGAGGCCGGCTTTTTGTGATTGGCTTACCCTCGCAGGTTCGCAGCACTTTGTACCGACCATTGTAGCACGTGTGTAGCCCCGGACATAAGGGCCATGAGGACTTGACGTCGTCCCCACCTTCCTCCGGCTTGACGCCGGCAGTCTCATTAGAGTGCCCAGCCGAACTGCTGGCAACTAATGACAGGGGTTGCGCTCGTTGCGGGACTTAACCCAACATCTCACGACACGAGCTGACGACAGCCATGCAGCACCTGGACTACGGCTCCCGTAAAGGCACACCAATGTTTCCATCGGTTTCCGCATTTTTCTAGCCCGGGTAAGGTTCTGCGCGTTGCGTCGAATTAAACCACATGCTCCACCGCTTGTGCGGGCCCCCGTCAATTCCTTTGAGTTTTAGCCTTGCGGCCGTAGTTCCCAGGCGGAGTGCTTAACGCGTTAGCTACGACACCTCCGGGGTCAATACCCGAGACATCTAGCACTCATCGTTTACGGCGTGGACTACCAGGGTATCTAATCCTGTTTGCTCCCCACGCTTTCGCGTCTCAGCGTCAGTAGTCGTCCAGGAAGCCGCCTTCGCCACCGGTGTTCCTCCGGATATCTACGAATTTCACCTCTACACCCGGAATTCCGCTTCCCTCTCCGACACTCTAGACCAGAAGTTTCAGATGCAGTTCCTAGGTTGAGCCCAGGGATTTCACACCTGACTTTCTAGTCAGCCTACACGCGCTTTACGCCCAGTGATTCCGAGCAACGTTTGCACCCTCTGTCTTACCGCGGCTGCTGGCACAGAGTTAGCCGGTGCTTGCTAAAGAGGTACCGTCAAGGGCAGGTCGTTATCTTACCTACCTTTTTCGTCCCTCCCCACAGAGCTTTACAACCCGAAGGCCTTCATCACTCACGCGGCGTGGCTGGATCAGGCTTTCGCCCATTGTCCAATATTCCCCACTGCTGCCTCCCGTAGGAGTCTGGCCCGTGTTTCAGTGCCAGTGTGGCTGATCATCCTCTCAGACCAGCTAAGCGTCTTTGCCTTGGTAGGCCGTTACCCCACCAACTAGCTGATGCTACGCAGGCTCATCCTCTGGTGGTAGCCGAAGCCACCTTTTACCCCAGCACCCGCAGATGCCGTGGTCTCTTGCGGTATTAGCTGCCCTTTCGAGCAGTTGTCCCCCTCCAGAGGGCAGATTACCTACGTGTTACTCACCCGTGCGCCACTCTACTCACTCCCGAAGGAGCTTTCGCGTTCGACTTGCATGTGTTAAGCCCGCCGCTAACGTTCGCTCTGAGCCAGGATCAAACTCTCCAGTTGAAAACTGTGAGCGTTTGGTCCCGATTCACATCGATTCATACACTTAGGAGCGAGCTCCTAAGCCAGAGGACTTCGACGTTCATCGAGGCTCTAGTCCGTTTGGCTATACCCACGAGATTGCCGGACTCTACCTTGTGACCCCACCCTCGAACTTACGTTCGAGCGCAGCGCACAGGCAGTGCAACCTCGCTTTATTTATTGGGACCCGCGATTCTATTCGATTCGCGGAAGTCTTCCGATTCAGTTTTCAGGGACCGACAGTGAAGTACGTTGGGACCGGGTAGGTCTCGCTGCATCCACCAAAATGGCTGCGGACAGTAGGCCGAGTAGCGATTGGCGTCAAGCGACTTTTTCGCTTTTCGTTGCTCGCGCTGCCCGAGGGCAGTTCAACTCAGCTGCGCCTTTCGGCGTCCCGCTTTCCCCTTTCGGGGACCCTCCGTCGTGAGCGCTCAGTGGCTGGTGCCAGGAAGCGCCCGCTCGGGCCGTCGCGTCACCAACCTGGGAGGGTTGAAGCGGCGCGACTCTTGGGCGGCGGAATGTAGCTGGTTGACCGAGAGAGTCAAGAAGTTTTTGAGAACTCTTGGGGCTCGTTTTGAGCGGCTCGCGTTGCCCGGATGGGGTGGCGCAGAGACCGCTCGGAGCGAGCGATTCATGAGAACTCTACGTGAGTATCTCGGCGGCTACCGTCTTCAGTTTTCAACCCCGAGGAGTCCGAAGACCCGCTGAGGAGGCCGATCACTAGCACCGCCTATTGGAGCGTCAACCAAATCGACCGATGCGAGAGAAGTTTTTCGGCAGACCCTTTAAAACAGGGGCAAAACGGCAGCCTTTTCGCCGTCCGAAAGATCGAGATGGGCCATCGCCGATGCCTCAACGATGATCGGATCGCCCGGAACGAGCTGAGCGCGGCAGGGCACCGCCCGAAAGTAGGGGGGCTCGGCGCGGGCGATGGCGACGAGACAGGAGCGCACATGGAGATCATCGGGTGCTGGGTCACCCGCGTGGACCTCCGAGAGGCGGGTTCGTTGCACGAGCTCAATCTCGTCGGTGGCGGCCATGAAGTGGGGCCCTCCGTCGAACGGGTCTACCCGGTGGTTGTAGCGAAAGCCGATGCGGCGAAGCATCTTGGCGACGCCCTTGGTCTGAGGGCCCACCTCGCCGATCACGTCCTGCGCGGCTTGCGGGAGCAGCGGCACATAGATGTCGCCCCGAGGAAAGAGCGCCGCGATGAACTCCTTGTTCTTCTTGGATAGCCGGTCGGCGTCCCGGTAGGACATGCCGGTGAAGTGCCGCCCGACCGCCTCCCACAGGAGAGAGGTGCCGTCTTCCTCGAGGGGCGGCATCAGCTCGGCGACCACCCGAGGCTGGAAGAGCTCCCTGTGCATCGCGATGAAAAGGAAACGAACATAGGAGATCAGCATGCCGAGACGCTGAGGCGACTTCCGGGCGTCTGGATGCACAACGAGGCCACCGATCTCCGTGGGGCCGTGGTAGCTCTGGCCGATCGTGAGCACCCGATGGACGAAGTGGCGGTCGAGCGTCGAGCTGAACCTCTCCTCCTGACGCACGTCGAAGAAGACGTACGGATGAAAGCGGGAGCCGAGCTGCGCGATGATCATCGAGGTACCCGAGGCGCGGCCGAGCTCGAGGTCATGCAGCGCAAAGATGTACTGCCGGTCCCTCGGATTCGCGTCCTCACCCGAGAACGCGCGCTCGGAGGCCCCGAGGATCTGCGCGATCGCGGCCTCGTCGTGCGGGAGGTTGACCGAGTTCAAGTGCTCCGCGAGTCGATAGAGGTCGGGTTGGTCCTGAAGCGTCGCGGCGCGGATTTCGTATCTCATCAGAATTTCTTTTCGGTATCGACGAGAATGGTGACCGGTCCATCGCCCCGGCTGCGCACGTCCATCATCGCCCTGAAGCGCCCCGTGGCGACCTCGAGGCCGCGGGCTCGCAGCCCGCTGACGACCGACTCGTAGAGGATCTCCGCGGCTTCGGGGCCGGCCGCCTTAATAAAGGAGGGACGTCGACCCTTACGGACGTCTCCAAAGAGCGTGAACTGAGAGACGACCAGCACGCCGCCCGAGACGTCCTCGACCGACCTGGACATCTTGTCTGCGTCGTCTCGAAAGATACGGAGGCCCGCGATCTTGCTGACCATGGTCGCGACGGCCGCGTCGTCATCCGCGGCTCCGGCGCCCAAGTACACCAAGAGGCCGTGGCCTATGGCCCCGACCACCTCTCCATCGACCAAGACCGACGCCTCGAACACCCGCTGAGCGACAGCACGCACGCCGATCCGGGTACCACGGATGCAGATCCTGAGTCGAGACGAGCGGCCCGCCGTGTTACCAACGGGTCGTGGGGTTCGAGATCGTGGGGCTGACCGGGGGCATCGGCTCCGGCAAGAGTACGGTGGCTGGGTTCTTCGGTGACCTCGGCGTACCGGTCGTCGACGCCGACCAGGTGGCGCGCGAGGTCGTCGAGCCCGGAACCGATGGGCTCGCCGAGGTCGTGGCCGAGTTTGGCGAAGGCGTGCTCGACGCTGACGGGGCTTTGGATCGAACGGCCCTGGGTGCCGTCGTTTTTGGGGACGCCGGAGCACGGTCTCGGCTGGAGGCCATTCTCCATCCCCGGATCGGTGCGCTGAGCACTCAGAAACTGATGTCCCTCGCCCAGCAGGGACATCCCTACGCCTTGTATGAGGCCGCGCTGCTCGTCGAGAAGGGTTCGCACAAGATGATGGGCAAGCTCGTCGTCGTCGCGGTCGACGACGCGACGCAGCTCGCGCGGGTCAAGGCCCGCGACGCCCTAGATGATGAGGCGGCCTTGGCTCGGATCGCGTCACAGCTTCCCCTCTCCGAGAAGATCGCGGTCGCGGACCACGTGATTCGGAACGATGGGACGCTAGAAGGGACCCGCACCCAGGTGCAGGCTGTCCACCAAGAGCTGCTCGCCGCCCTGGAGACCGGCACATGAATCAGAGCAAGGTCGCGCTCGTCACGGGGTTCCCCACCAGCTTCCTGGCGGTGCGCATCGTCGATAAAATCCTCTCGGAAGAGCCGACCTGGTCCGTGCGCCTCGTCGTCCAGGCGAAGTTCATGGAACGTGCGCTTGAGGCGATCGCCGCGATGACAGCCGAGAGCCAGGCTCGCATCAAGCTCCTCGAAGGGGACGCCGCCGCCATGGATCTCGGACTCTCGGGAGCCGAGTTCGTCGAACTCGCGGCGGAGGTGGACTTCATCCATCACTGTGCGGCGATCACCTATCTCGGGGTGTCGAAAGACTCAGCCGCCCAGCTGAACGTGGGGGGTACGCGTGAGGTGCTCGAGCTGGCGATGGAAGCGGACCACCTAGAGCGGCTCGTGCACTGGTCCACCGCCTTGGTCTCGGGGGGGCGCCGGGGCTACGTGCTGGAGGAGGAGCTGCTCGCTCCGAACGGGTTTCGAAACGCGATCGAGGAGACGCGCTTCAAAGCCGAGTCGATGGTTCGACGCAAGAGCGATCAAATCCCGACGACGATCCTGAGGCCAGCGGTCATCGTGGGGGACTCCGCCACCGGGGAAATCGATCGACTCGAGGGGCCGTACCTCCTGGTCTTGCTGATGCTCAACGCGCCGATGGACCTCCGGATCCCGCTGCCGGGCCGCGGAGAGGTTCCGCTCAATCTGGTCCCCATCGACTACGTGGTGGATGCCGGCTTCGCGGTTTCGCGAGACCAGAGATCGCTCGGCCGGACCTTTCATCTCGTCGACTCTCGGCCACGCACCGCGAGACGCGTCTTCGAGCTGATCGCGCGTACGGCCGGCCGGCCGATGCCGAGAGGGTTCCTGCCGACGAATCTCGCGACCGCACTGCTCCGCACCCCGGGGCTCGAACGATTCGCGAACGTGCCGCGCGCGTTCCTCGAACAGTTGGCGACGGAGGTCGTCTACGACGAGCGCAACACGCGAGAGCTGCTGGCCGAGAACGAGATCGAGTGTCCGCCTTTCGAGAGCTACGTCGACGTCATGGTGGACTACGTGCGGGACCAGCAGTCCGCGCGCCGAGCCGCCCAACCTGCGTGACGTCGGGGGGACCTCACGACCACGGTGGGGCCGTGAGGCGGCGCTTACCGTCTCGGGTCCGGGGCTCTTCGGGGTCGAGATCGACGCGATCCCAACGCTGGCAGGTCACCTCTTTGTGGGCTTGGTCCAGCGCCTCGCAGTAGTTCGTAAAGAAGCAGCGCCGAACCTCGTCGCCGCGACCCAGCCGGATCTTCCGAAACCAGTCAGGATCGCAGAGGGACTGGCGCGCCGACGCCACAATGTCGGCTTGCCCCGATTCGAGCGCCGCGTCGGCCTGCCAGGGAGAGCAGATCCCGCCGGCACCGACGATCGGAGTCTCATGGCCTGCGGCCCGCACGGCCTGGCGCACGGCGGCGGCCAGCGGGAGATTGCGACCGAAGGGCCCGCGCTCGTCAATCTTCGCGTGCGGCATGCACTCATGTCCGCTCCGGCCCGTGTACGGGTAGGCGGCCGCGCCGAGCTTTGGCTCTTTGGCGTCCTCGAACTTGCCTCCCTTGCTGATGCTGAGGAAGTCCATGCCCGCCTCCGCAAAGCGCACTCCAAAGTAGGCGGCGGCGTCGATCCGTCCACCACCGGCAATGACCTCGTCGCCAAGGAATCGAGCCCCAACACAAAAGGCGGGCCCTACGCGCGCGCGGACCTGCTGGAAGACTTCGAGCGGGAGACGGACGCGGTTCTCCTTGGCGCCACCATAGCCGTCGTCGCGGGTGTTCAACGGGCTGAGGAACGACGCCATGGTGTAGGCGTGCGCGTAGTGTAGTTCGACACCGTCAAACCCCGCTTCCACGGCGCGAGCGGCCGCGTCGGCGAAAAGCGTCGGGAGCGTCTGCGGAAGCTGCGCGACAGCGGGCTCGTGCACGTCGGTGACGCGCTGACGAAACCCCATGCGCAAGCTCTCGAGGTCTCGGCTCGAGAGCATCGAGAGATCGGGCGCCGCGATCAGGTGTTCGCGGATCGCCTCGTCGTCGAGGCCGTCACAGCGCTCACGAAGTCGGTCGTCGATGACGAGGAAGCGACGCAGGAACTTCTCGCGCGAGACCCGACGCTTCAGGGGTAGGAAGTCGATCAGCTGGATCAGCAGCTTGGTGTTCCCGTCGCTGGCTTCACGTACCACCCGAACCAACGCACGCAGGCCCTCGACAAAGCGGTCATCATCGATGCGCAGGAGGGGGCCGCTGGGCACGTTTCGAACGCCGGTCGCCTCGATGACGATCGCGCCCGGCCGCCCCTCGGCGAACCGCCGATACCACGAGAGCACGGCCGGCGTGACAAACCCGTTTGCGGTGGCACGCCAAGGGACCATCGCAGGAATCCAGGTCCGCTCTTGGAGCCTGAGGGGACCGACCTGAATCGGCGAGAACCAACGCATCGCCGCCGCTTCATCTCGAGACGGCCAGCGCTCGACGGGAAGCAGGCGCGAGAGACGGCGGTCGCTCACGTTCCGGCGAGCGTCATCGAACGAATCCGGAAGGTCGGGGCGGCCACGGAGGTCCGGTGATCCAGGTCGTTCGCGATGGCGTCGATCCCCTTCAACATCTCATCGAGGTTGAGCGAGATCGTGACCTCTGAAACCGGGAACGTCTTCTCGCCGTTCTCGATCCAGAAGCCAGCTGCGCCGCGACTGAAGTCACCGGTCACCGCGTTGAATCCAAAACCCATCATCTCGGTTACGTAGAGACCCGACTTCGTCGAGCCCAAGAGCTCTTCCGGAGTCATGTCGCCGGGCTGGAGCATGAAGTTGCTGGTCGACGGGCCGACCCCGCCGCTAGACCCGCGCGAAGCGCTCGCGGTGCTGGCCTTGCCGAGCTTGCGCGCGGCGTAGGAGTCCATGATGAAGGTCCGCAACACGCCCTTGTCGACGATGACGTTGCGACGCGAGAGCAAGCCTTCGCCATCGTAGGCGCGCGACCCGGGCGCGCCTTCGATCAGCGGGTCGTCGATGACAGTGACGAGCTCACTGGCGACCGGCTCTCCCTCTCGTTCGAGCAGATAGCTGGATCGCCGCCAGATGGCGCTGCCGTTGATGCAGCCAGCGAGCAGCCCAAGGATCGAGCGACCGACGTCCGGGTCAAAGACAACCGCGCACTGCTGTGTCTGGACCTTTCGGGCGCCCAACTTTGCGACGGTGCGGCGGGCCGCCTCTCGCCCCACTTCCTCCGGCGAGAGCAGGCCGGAGAGGTGCCTGCGCGCGGTCCAATAGGATCCGCTCCGCTTCTTTCCATCATCGTCGTCGGCGACAGGACTCACGGACAGAGAAGCGTAGGTACCGCGCGTCGCGGCCGAGAAGCCGCCGCTGGTGACGAGGGCGCGAGCTCCGTTGACGCGGGTGAAGGTGGCTCCCTCGCTGTTGGTGATCCTGGGATCGTGCGCGAGGGCAGCGGCCTCGGCGGCCTTGGCCTGACCGAGCGCCGTCGCCGCGTCGATGTCTTGAATGGACGGATCGTGGAGGGAGAGGTCTGCATGCTCTTCTGGCTTGGAGAGCAACGATGCGTCGGGCGGGCCAGCGGTCTCGTCCGGCTGCGAGAGGCGGGCGAGCTCGATCGCGTCTTCCACGAAACGCTGCACGCCCCGATCGGTCAGGTCGCTGGTGTAGCTGACCGCGACCTGCTGCCCGACCATCACCCGAACACCCAGTGCTCGGCTCCCCGCCTCCTCGACGAGTTCGGGTTCACCCAGGCGGATCTTGGTCGAGAGGTGCGACCCCTCGGAGATCACCGCCTCGGCAACATCGGCGCCCAGCGTACGTGCCTTCTCGACGACCTGGGCGCCCAGGTCGATCAGCTCGTTCAGATCTTCAGCCAATCTGGGTACCTCCGACCGTCACACCAGCGATCTTCACCGTCGGGCAGCCCACGCCGACAGGCACGCTCTGGCCCTCTTTGCCGCAGGTCCAGATTCCATCAGAAAGCTCCATGTCGTTTCCGAGCATGGTGACCTTTCGCATCACGTCGGGACCGTTGCCGATCAGATTCACGCCCTTCAAGGGCGTGGTGAGCTTGCCGTCCTCGATGAGGTAGCCCTCGGTCAGAGAGAACACGAAGTCTCCGTTCGAGATGTCGACCTGACCGCCGCCGAACTTGGTCGCGTAGACGCCCCGCTCGACGCTCTTGACGATCTCTTCTGGGTCGTGCGGCCCATTGAGAAGAAGCGTGTTTGTCATCCGCGGCATCGGGTGGCTCTTGAAGCTCTCACGCCGTCCGTTTCCTGTGGCGCCGACATCGAAGAACTCGCTGGAGTGACGATCCTGCATGTATCCGCGGAGCACACCCTTCTCGATCAGCGTGGCGGCTTGCGGGACGTTGCCTTCGTCGTCGACGTTGATCGAGCCTCGGCTGTTCGAGATGCTGGCGTCGTCCACCACGGTGCAGAGATCGGAGGCGACTCGCTCGCCAATCTTGTCCGTGTAGTTGCTGGTCTTCTTGCGGTTGAAGTCGGCTTCGAGTCCGTGGCCCACGGCCTCGTGGAGCAGGATTCCACTATCGCCAGGGGCGAGCACGACGTCCATCTCGCCAGCAGGGGCCTCTTGCGCGTCCAACATCGCGACGGCTTGCCGCACCGCTTCCTTTGCGTGGTACTCGGGCGACTTCGTCTCGAAGTAGTCCCAGCCAGTGCGCCCTCCCCCGCCGGAGCTGCCCGCCTGACGGTCGCCGTCTCTTTCGACGATCACGCGAACACTCATGCGCAGCAGGGGCTGTCGGTCCCTCACCAGGCGCCCGTCACTGGTCGCGATCAGGACCTCTCGCACCTGCTCGGCGAGTGAAGCCGAGACGCGCTTCACGCGTGGGTCGGCCGCCCTCGCTGCCACGTCGGCTCGGGCCAGAAGGTCTCGCTTCTTCTCGCCTTCGAGATCGAGCGAGAGCTCCTCGATTGCGTAGCGGTCAGGATGCGAGATCGCGGACAGGCCCACTGGCTCGGGGGCACCGCCACCGTCGGCGATCTGGGCGGCGGTCTTTGCCGCTCGCTCCATCGCCTCGACGGAGAGGTCTTCGACGTATGCGTAACCCGTGGCGTCGCCCTTTCGGACGCGCACCCCGAGCCCTGTGCTCACGGAGCGCCCTGCCGCCTTGAGGATGCCTTCCTCGAAGGAGTAGCTGCCTGTGACGTTGTATTCCCAGAACAAATCGGCGTAGTCACCGCCGCGGGAGAGCGCGACCGTGAGCAAGCGCCGCGCAATCTGTGCGTCCACGGCGGCTGGACCGTCGGACGCGAACGGAGCGGTATAGCGGCTCATGCGCGGACTCTAGCAGCGCGCGGCGAAAATGGGCGATCCCCGGTTGCTAACGGTGGACCTCCTTCTGTTACCCTGGCAGCGCCAATGGAGGGACGAATGCAGGAACACCAAGAGGCTATGGTCAAGTCGTTGGTCGCCGTGGCCTGGGCGGACGGCCGCATGGATGGCGAAGAGACCGAGGTCATCGAGGCGCTCCTGGGCGCATTCGAGATCTCGACCGAGGATGCGGAGACGATCCGCGAGTACGCCAAGGAGCCCAAGAAGCTCGCGGACGTACCGCTGACGGACCTCTCGGCTTCGGATCGTCGGCTGCTTCTGCAGCACGCCGTGATCCTCACCTACATCGACGGTGAGCAGTCCGAGGACGAGAAGAAGGTGCTCGACGAGCTCATCGAACGCCTCCGTATTCCCTCTCCCGAGGCGAAGGTTCTTCTCGAGGCGTCCGAAGCGCGCGCCAAGCGGCTGCTCGACCTTCTGTGACACCGCAGGGGGCGATGCCCCTGACGACGCTACTTCTCGACGCGGGCAATACGCTCGTGTTTCTCGACATGCGCGCAGTCGCCGACGTGGCGGCCGAGTGCGGGGTCGAGGTCGACGCGGGCGAGTTGGCCAGGGTCGAGGGAGACGCGAAGCGACATTACGAGTCCTTGCTGACCGACGGTGCCTCCCACGAGACGGGCTGGCGGCTTTATCTACGGACGCTGCTCGTCGAAAGCGGGGTCGCGCCTGACGTGGCGCCCAGCCTGATCGATCCTCTTCGAGCCGCGCATGACCAGCTCAACCTCTGGAGGCGCGTCCCCGAGGACCTGATGGAGGCGCTGGCGGCGGCGCGGGAGATCGGGTTTCGGCTGGGCGTGGTGAGCAACTCCGAGGGCAAGCTGGTCGAGCTCTTCGAGCACGTCGGACTCGATGGGCAGTTCGAGTGCATCGTCGACTCGGCCCACGAGGGGATCCGCAAACCGGACCCCGCGATTTTCCTGCGCGCCTGCGAGCGCATGGGTATCGCCCCCCAGCAGGCCCTGTATGCGGGCGATCTGCCGGAGGTCGACGTCCGTGGTGCGCTGGGCGCCGGACTCCAAGCCGCGCTCATCGATCCCTTCGGGTTCTATCCCGCGCACGACGCCTCCGCGCGGTACGCGTCGGTGCACGAGCTGGTCGAAGCCCTCAGACGCGCTCGATGATCAGCGCCAAGCCCTGACCGACGCCGATGCAGAGCGTGGCAAGGCCGAGCGTCGCGTCGCGGCGCTTCATCTCGTGGAGGAGCGTGACCACGATCCGAGCTCCGCTGCAGCCGATGGGGTGCCCGAGGGCGATCGCGCCACCGTTGACGTTGACCTTGGATTCGTCGAGGCCGAGCTCGCGCACGCAGGCGAGCGATTGTGCCGCGAAGGCTTCGTTGAGCTCGATCAGGTCGAGATCGCCCACCTCGAGCTTGGCCTTGGCGAGCGCCTGCCGCGTCGCCGGCACCGGGCCGATGCCCATGTAGTTGGGATGAACACCAGCGACCCCGGTGGCGCGGATCCGAGCCACCGGCTCGAGCCCGTTCGCCTTCGCGTAGTCATCGCTGGTGAGGAGCAGCGCCGCCGAGCCGTCGTTGAGCGGTGAGGAGTTGCCAGCGGTGACGCTGCCGCCTTCACGGAAGACCGCTCGCAGCGTGGCGAGCTTCTCGAGGGTGCTGTCGGCGCGCATCGACTCATCGCGCTCGAAGGACCCTGGCGCGCCCTTGCGAGACTTCGGCGGTGTCGTGACGGCGACGGTCTCGTCGGCGAAGCGACCTGCCTCCCACGCGGCCATCGCTTTTTGGTGGCTGCCGAACGCGAAGGCGTCCTGATCCTCTCGAGAGACCGCGTACTTCTCGGCCACGTTCTCGGCCGTCTGGCCCATGCCGATCATCTCGAAGATCTCGCCCATCTTGGGGTTCGTGAAGCGCCAGCCGAGGCTCGTGTCGTACACGGTCGGGGGCTTGCGCGGGAAGGCCTCCGTGGGTTTCGGCATCGCCCAGGGGGCCCGACTCATCGACTCGACTCCACCAGCCATCACGACTTGATGGTCTCCGAGTCGAATGGCGCGACCCGCCTGAATGACGGCCTCCAGCCCGCTGCCGCAGAGTCGGTTGACGGTGACCCCGCTCACCTCGAAAGGCACACCTGCGAGGATCGAAGCCATGCGTGCGACGTTGCGGTTGTCCTCGCCGGCCTGATTCGTGTTGCCGAAGATGACCTCCTCGAGGTCCTTCTTCACCCCAGGGTTCCGCTCTAGAAGGGCGCTGATCGTGCGCGCCGCGAGGTCGTCGGGGCGCACTCCGCTGAGGCCGCCTCGTTGGCGGCCGATGGGCGTACGCAGCGCATCTACGATCACAGCTTCGGTCATCGTCTCTCCTCGTTTTCGGCGGGTTGC
>Ga0114933_10003393_pt1 | contig 15574 bp, 25 predicted proteins | sample 4SBtaG_FD_89691 | JGI IMG/M metagenome (GOLD analysis project Ga0114933, IMG submission 89691) | Deep subsurface microbial communities from Kolumbo volcano to uncover new lineages of life (NeLLi) - 4SBTROV12_W25 metaG | ecosystem: Environmental > Aquatic > Marine > Volcanic | place: Kolumbo... | reverse complement strand
GCGCCATACGTATATATACCTTCTCATTAATTTTTTTTTATTTTTAGGCGTGGCTTATATATAGGCGATCTAGGGAAACGCTGAACTATATAAGGCGTTCGGTCGATCTAGATCGCACTTGAACTATATAAGGCGTTTGGCACTTAGAACAAAAACAGAGTAGATCGCAAAATGAGTTGAACTATATAAAGCGATTGGGACTTAAGGATATGACAGTATCGATCAAACGTTCGTGCCTGAATGATCGCTGTTCGTGCCTAGTTGCGATCTTTTCGTGCCTAATCAGTTGATCTGACAAGGACTTGTCGGGGTTAGTAATGACACTCGAAACAGAACGACAAGAGTTAGAGGCAAAGTTAAAGGCACTCGACGAAACACAGTGGAAACAAGTCGCTCCACACTTCAAAATCGTTGCAGAATATATCGCCCTACACCTCACCAAATCAAGTTCTAAGAACGATAAAGACGGCAAACCTTACCCTGATTCGGTAGATTCAGAGGCACTAGGCGAGTTACTCACAAAGAGTCAAGATACGGTCAATATTGAGAATAGATTCAGATTCGGTCTTGTTATCTCACCAAAGAACTAGTAATTAGCTTAAGCTAACGAATGAAAATGTGGAACTTTTCCACGCACTTTTATTTTTATAGAATGTTACGCCTAGTGCGTATGGCGAAAATCTGATTTTTTGAATTTTACCACATATATATAAGGCGTAGGTTATTTATCGGTTAATTCGTGGTTCTCTATACCGTTACTAACAAGTGTACCCTGTACTCTAAATAGACACCTAATAAGCTGTCTTTTTGAGTGTTCACCTAGGTGATCGTTACAGGCAATACACATAACCTTTTCGAGTTGTTTATTACCGATCATTTCACTTTCCTCGAAAATGTAAAATTATTAGTAGCCTTTATATACTCATTCGTGAATTCCCATATCTCACCATTATCCAATATAACGGTGAAAACTTTCTCTATCTCACTACCATATTCGGTGACTAGATATAATCTACCTCTACCCTTAGGTGTATCTACCCATACTTGTTGTTGTAACTCTAATATACTAATCATTTAAATCATCAACACGTTTACCACAGGTTCTACAATAGAACTTGAATTCCTTAAAGAAGAAATTAGGGTGGTTACATGGTCTATGTACGTTCATTACTTATTCATAACCTCATAGTCATTTATAAGTTGTTCTATAATTTTACGCCTAAACAAATCGGTGGCTTTACTAGTACCAATCTTAGGTAGAACTTTCTTCCATTCTAAATAATGTTGCTTATAAGTCTTTTCGTCACTATACATCATGGACATATCCTCGTTGAAGCTGTAAAGTGTTGTACACAGTCTTCAGTTGTGTTCTTTATGATCGGTGTTTCATAGAAAAACGTACCATATATCATCGTTATAAAGAATATAAAAAGGGGGATAATCCATATCCACTTTGTAAATATCAATCCATTTCCTCCACTATTGGTTCTAATAATCTTACATATGCCATTATCTTATATTGAGAACAACCACTAGCTTCACTTAATACACGATATGATATTCCCATATTACCGTACTTTCTACTTCCATCTCTACGTTCTGTCAATCTGGGCTCCCAAACATTTGATACATTTCAAAGTCCCTCATGGTCTTTAATTTAGGTTTCCCATGACACGCACATTTACAGTCAACAGGTTCTTCCTCATGCTTTTCAGTACATACATCACAAGTCATATGTAACCACACTCCTTACTAAGCAATCGTCTTTTATATATGTTCTTTTTACTGTTACCTTCATTACTTTCTCCCAAATGCGTACTTTAGTCTTTTCGCTCCACATTTGTCGCATATTGGAGCCCCATTGAATTTGGTTACAGTGTGTTGGTCAAACTGCCTCCAACAAACTTCACATTGGAATTTCATTGTGAATAGAACCACCTGCTTACTTCTTCTGCGTTATAATTGATTAGATCCCCATTAGGATAATCCAAAAGCATGAATTTTCCCTGATCGAAAATTTGTGGTAAACATAACTCACAAATGAAGAAAAGACCAATTGTTGGTCGAAAGACCTTTCTAACGTGCTCCGTTTTATCACAAAGTTCACATTGTTTCATAATCGACTTATCTACGTGGAAGATATATATAAACCTACCCCTACAAAAAAAACGCCTTCGGCGTTAGTCCTTCTCGTCTTTTGAATCAAGTTCGTCTTTAAGTTCTTTAAGTTTGTCTTCGGCAAGAAACGTTAATTTCCAAAAAACACGTACTGCTTTATCCGATATTTGATTTGTATCTTTTTCCATACCGTACTTGTGTGTAAACCAATTAAGTATCTCTGAATAATCCTCAGGTTCTAACTCCACCATGAATTAGCTTTAAATAATAGTTTAATAAGGATTGCCTAGCTACTTCGTTACGGTAGTCCTTCATTTCCCTGTCATAGTCTAAGACTATTTGAACACATTGTTCAAGGTGAAATGTTATGCAAACTCACACCACTAGGCAACAATCTTTATATTAAAACACCTATTATTATTATTTATGGGATTACTAACAAAAAATGAACCTGAATACGAAATAGATCCAAATGAACATACACATGAGAATGGAGTTACTCATTCACATGAAGGTGGTCAAACCCCACATACACATGATTGTTTATGCGTAGAAAGACGAAATAGACAATGCAAACAACATGGTGGATAGTGACGATTTCTTGACATTTTTGGACAAAGTTTATATATAGATACCGAGAGAAAGAAACATGGGTTTTGTAGATAAAATTCGTGGTGTGTTTAGATTAACTGATAAAGGTTTTACAGAAACCACAACTAGACCTTCAATAGCACAACCTTACATGAGTACCGATACAGGTGCTAAATTACCAATTTTTCCATTCCCTCTCATAATGATTTATGAGTTAGCAGATAACATTGATGCACTTAGAATACCAATTGAAACCTTAAACAGAGAGATGTTTAAGAATGGTTTTGAGGTAACTGAAAGATGGAAGTACCAATGTAATAACTGTAAGAAGGAATTTCAGTATAAACCATTAGCTAGTGACTTGCCTGATGATCAACCATTTGAAACTAACAATGATCCAGAATCAGCACAACCACGTAAAAAGGCTAATGAACCTAAGTTAGATCTAGATCAAATACAATGTGATACTTGTGGTTCTACCGATTTAAGACGACCTATACCTGAAAACCGTAAGATATTGGAAGATATGTTAGCAAACCCTGTTAATGGAAATATGCAAACATTGGAAGATGTTTCAAGACAATTAGAACGTGATTTAGAGATAGCTGATAACGCATACTTACTTTGCTTAAAGAATTATTACATAGATGAACGTACAGGTAAAATAGACCATGAACGTTCTGTTATAAAAGAGTACCTTAGACTCGATCCACCACAGGTGGCGATGATAGCTGATAGTGATGGTCGTATAGGTTATGACGATAAAAGAAATAAGATTTTTGTTTGCCCACGTTTCGAACACAGAGATAAACGTTTAACCGAACCTGTTTGTGATAGATGTGGTGCTCAAGCTTTAAAAGCCGTAATGGAAGTTAACTCTGTATATTCAATAGGTATTCCACAGCCAAAACGTGTTGTTTATGGTGAAGGTGAAGTTATTTGGAAGGCTGGTAAATACAAACCATCGTTAATTTATGGATTTTCCCCTATCTATTCTATATGGTCAAAGGCTATGTCATTATCACATATGGATGAATATATTAGAAAATACTTTGATAAAATGCGACCACCAAGAGGTTTACTTGTTGTTGCTTCACGTAACTATGAAACATTTAGAAAGTCTTGGGATGTATTAAGTCAAAAAGCAGCAGAAGATCCATACATGATACACCCACTTATGGTAGAAAGTGACAAGGGTAATGGTAACATGGCACAGTGGATGGACTTTACAGGTTCATTGAAAGAATTAGAATTTATTGAGATTAGAAGAGAATTAAGAATGATTATTGGAGCAGTATTTGGTGTATTACCATTCTACTTTGGTGAAACCCCAAGTGGTTGGTCACAAGAAGGACTTCAAGTAACCATTACTAATAGAGCAGTAAAGTGGGGACAAGACATACTTGAAAAATCATTTTTCAGTAAAATCGCATTAGCCCAAGGAATTGACGATTGGAAGATTGCATTGAAAGCTGGTGAAGAAACAGATAAACTTAGAGATTTACAAACAGATGGTGTAGAAATACAGAATATGGCTATGTTACAACAAATGGGATTTGAGGTAACAAGAACACATACAGGTGAGTTTAAAGTAAGTAAAGATAGTGCTATGACAGCCGAAACATTGGCAATGGGTATGAGTTTAATGGGTAATAGTGGAGCAAATGGTAGAGGTAATGCAATGGGACAGCAAGAAGAGAATAAACAAAGCTTTGGTGGAGAACCAAAGAATTCAAGACCAAGTGATGTTGGTGGAACTATGGGTGGTTCACCAGCAAGTGGTACAGGTACTACAATGAGTAAAAAGAACTATGTTGACGGCATAACACCAAGTAACTTTGAAGTAGTCAAGAAAACATTACAAACTTCAGTTGACTTTGGCTGGACTAAAACAAAGACAGTTGATGAATTAAGAAGATTTGGTGGTATGACAGTTAGACAGGCAAGAGATATTGTTAAGAATGAATTTGAAGGTATGAAGGGATGGGAAGATGAAGAAGAAAGTAAATAAAACTACAAAAGGAGTTGATTCTGGGACACAATTCAGTCCTTGGGTAAAAAAAGAGGAAGCAGAACAAATACATAAAGAACAAGTAGAACGTGTCGTAAAAGCAAAGAAAATAAAATTAAGTAGTGGTACAGTTAATGTTTACAAAGCAGAATTTGGTGAAATAGACAAATGCTTAGATGAAATACGAAAAGAATGTAGAACACATGGATTGACAAATTATTCATGTAATAATATTAAAATCATACTTGAAGAAACATTAAAAAGGATCAAGTTATCAGAGAACTAGTATGGCAACAAAGTTAGATACAAATGCTGATGCTAATGATTTAACAAAAAAACTTTGGGAAAAACATCAGTCAGATGAGTTTACAAGGGTAGATCATTACAAAGAAGCTGTTTGTATAAACTGTTTTAAACGTGATGCAAGTGCAGCAACAATAGTTGATATTTGTGGTGACTGTGCTGGAAAGCGTGGTAGAGAACCATTATTAGCTAAAATAAAGGATAATTACTATGGATATTGTTTCTTTTGTAATAAGTATAAATTTCACGTAGAACAGATTAATGCAAGATTTTGTAAGACTTGTCACCGTAGAATTGCAAATAATCTAAAAGATTTCAACAAAAAAGGTGGAATGTATGGAGCAGATCCATTTTGGCAAAAAATGAAGAAAAGACATGGTAAAGATTGGCAAATAATTATGAGTCAAGGTTTAGGTAATAAGAGATGAGTTACATAGAATCATGCCCTAAATGTAAAGCTACTAAGGGTTGGAAATGGACTTGGGGTAAAAATGATGGTCAATCAAAGGGGTTTTCTACCTGTAATGGTTGTGGTGCAAAATTTTGATTTGTAATGAAGGTGGTTGGTTTTGGTTTACTAATTGGTTTTTCAATACCTGTTTAATCTAAACCTTTACGTTTTTCTAACTTCCATTTCTCATATTCTTTCAAATCAGGTGGTGTTAGTAATAATTCTAGTAATTTTTGAATAGTTTCTAATGTATTCTCTATCTTTCCTAAACTTTCCTCAACATCACCTAAAAATAAATCAAACTTCATTCTTATCACACATAACCAAGTTTATTCTATCTCTAAATAAATCATAAAACCTATGTCCATAATCTATTTTTTTATCTTTGGTATTTTCACCATAAAAACGATCTACACGTAATGATAAAAGTGGTCTTCTTAAAAATTTTGGAAATATTTCTAACTTATTTTTCTTTTGATTGAATTTTAAAGATTCATGTAATACTAGTTTTTCTTCACCATTTCCCCATTCACCTAAAGATTTGTTTCTAAAATGAACTATTGAACGTTGTAATTCAGGTTGTTATTTATGTAAACTTGTGTTTGTAACAACAAACAATTTACCTTCTCTAACATACAAATCAATTAACTTTGTTTCTCTCATCTCGTCACCTCTCTCAAGACCGTATATTTTATTATATTCTTTTAATGATTCGTAGATATATATCGCAGTAGCCATGTTTTATCAAAGCAAAACTTATTTATAAACCCTTAGCAAAAAGAATATGACTGAAATGGAATGTAACTGTGGTCATAAAATGTATGGTTATACAGATGATGAAGATCATAAAATTTTTGTTTGTTATAATTGTGGAAAATTTGAAGGCACAAGTAATGGGGATGAGGAATTCATGGACATGGTTACAGATGAACCGTTGGTTATAATATCCATGATTGAAAATAAACAACTTAGACCATTCTAATCTTTAAATAGAACAAATCCAAAAGGTATTTATGTTCGAAATGATCGATGATTTATTTTCAGAAATAGTAATAGCAATAGCACTTGGTAGTGGTGGAACTCTTATAGCATATTTTAGAAAAATATCACTTACACAAAAAGATCTGTGTAATAGAGTAACTCAACTCCAAAAAGCCCTCATTATTTTAGCAACAGCACTAGATAGACAATCAAACAGGCTTCATGAAGAAGCAGATTCAGATATGGAAGACCTAGTGGGTAAAGTTTTAGACGATAAATGAGTAGTAAATTATATATATTGGTCTAATGGGATTTGATTATGGTAGATCCAGTACTAATAACTGTTGGCGCAGCAGTAGTCGGTGCAGGTTTAAACACACTACGAGGTTACTTACATAGAACAGATGAATCTTTCTCTGCAAGAAAATTCGCAGGTGCTTTAATCATTTCAACCTTCGCAGCAGTAGCAATAGGTCAAACTATCGCAACTGAGGGCATTGGTGAAGTTGGTTTAGCCTTAATTGGTTTAACCACTGGTTTCGCAGCTGATTTCGCAGTTACAAAAGCAAAGAAAGAGTAAATGGCTATGTTTTGGGTGTATAACCCAACCATTTCACCTTTTTTTATAAAAACTTTATATACAAACAAATCTAAATCTATACGTGGAAGAAGACTTATATTTCAATAGACTAGTGACCAAATCACTACACCCTATACAAGGTGATAGTAGATTCTTTGAGGGATATCTTACTGTTCAAGTAAAGGATAAACAAGGTGAAATTACAGTAGTTGATGAATTAATCAAAGTATTACCTATTTGGATGGATAGAGGAGCACCGATTAGTGATACTCATTCTAATCGTATCATAGGTAAAGGTATCAGTTATGCACAAACAATTTACAAAGGTAGTAATGGTGAAGAATATCCAGCTATTAAAATAACAGGTAAAATACATAAAAATTATGAATTAGACAATGAAATTTGGTCTAAAATTAAAAGTGGTGAGTATAAGGGATTATCATTTGGAGGAGCAACTAAATCAAATAGAACCCCAAAAGTAATGAAAGATGGTTCAGTAGCATATGAATTAAAGAATTTAGAGCATTATGAGGTAGCAGTTTGTAAAGATCCAGCAGTTCCATTAGCAGTTATTACTGATTATAATCCAATTGCCAAGGCAATGACTGATAATTATAAAGAAAGAGAAGATGGTAAAATGCTTATTCAATGTGACGGATTTGGGTGTTATATTGACAAATATAGTCTTGGTGGTGAACAGATGCACGCACATGGACAAAGAGGATTAGGTCATGATCACGCATATAATCAAAATTCAGGCATAGGCACAGGTGTTCAAACAACTGAAGTAAAAGACACAAATGAAGAGGAAAACAGTGAAAAAGACTCTGAAGGCAAACAAGATGCCGAAAATGACGGTACTAGTCATAGTATGTATAATCAAAACGTTAATGAAGATGCAAGTTCTAATAGACAAAAATCAAACGAAGAAGAAAGGTTTTTCTTCACTAAATCAGGGTATCAAACCGAAGACGGAAATAACCAATTAGGTGGTCAAGGTAAGGCAGATGACGATGCATATAAAAGTAGCGAAATATATATAAACTCGAAAAATCAAGGATCTAATAACAACATGGCTGAAGAAGAATCCAAAAAAGAAACTTTTGAAGAAGCTGAAGATGAAAAAGAAGAATCCAAAGAAGAGGTTGAAAAATCCTTCGAGGAAACTGTAAACAAAAACATGGACACATTAACCGATGTAATCCAATCTCTAGCAGAAACTCAAAAATCAGTTGACAGTACCCTACAAGGTATTGATAACAGATTAAAAGCACTCGAAACGCCAACCGACTTGCCTTTAAAACCAAAAACTTCTGACTCAGAAGACGTAGGTGCTAAAGTCACAGTCCCAGATGATTACCAATCAAATTCAAGACAAACTAGTCTTAATTCTGATCAAGAAGCATCTGACGGTGAAAAACACCCAGAAGGCGATGAAGGTGAATTGAAAATGCAAGAGAAAGCAGAACATTCCTTTTCAACTGAAACTCCAAGACCATCAGCAGCACAAGATGTGAATAAAAACTTCTCTGAAGATTACTCACCAATCTTGAAAGATGCAAGAGCTGAAGGTTATGAGGGCTTAGCAAACGTAGCTCGAAACATTCTGAAAGGTACATACTATACTCCATCAGCAGATGAGGTAGGTCAATATTAAAATGGTACAAATACGAACAATAGATGAGCTAGAAGCACAATACTACGGATATAACCGTAACCTTCTTAGAAAAGCAGATGCTCCAGTAACAACAAGTACAGCAGGTACATTCAATGCTATATTTGGTGCTTACGCATGGGCGCAATTAAACCTCGAAGCTAACGCTTTCGGTATATTGCCAAAATACCCATGGGATAAATCTGGATGGAGGGTTATTACAGCAAAACCTACACTGAACACTAACCAAGGCAATACTGCTTTAGGTGGTACAAGTGAGGGTGGAAATATCGCCGAAACTGTAAAGCCAACTTTACAAGAGATCGATGTTAGACCAAAGACAGCTCAATTGCCATTTAGTGCAACTGAGGTTATGGAATGGTTAGCAACACACTCTAAAGACGATATTTGGGGAGGACTTGGTTCTCTACGTTTATACATGGCTGTACAACACAAAGAATTCCTAAACCGTATGCTACTAGCAGATGTTGAAGGTACAGTAAGTGGATCAGGCACATGGGCAGGTACAAAAGACTTTGAAACTCTCGACAGAATCATTTCAAGTGATGCTGAAGAAGATGCTCTAGGTGGAAGTACAACAGGTTCATATGATCCATGGGCAGCTAACGCTACCATTGACAGAGATAGTGGTACTGACTTTGATAGTACAGTAGAATCAGCTTCAGGTACAATAGGTACTAATGGTGTCTTAACTGATGACACTCTAAGAACTTTCTTACGAAAGATTAGAGTTGCAGCAGGTAAAGATCCTAACGTATTCCTCGGTTCGCATGAGGTTTACTCCGAAATACAAGGTTTATATATGCCTTCTGTCCGTATTCCAAATCCATACGGTGAAAGCTTAGTACAAATCGATGTAAACGGAATCCAAACATTCAAGGGAACAGGTGTCGGAATTCACGTAGATTCAATTTACGGAATACCATTCATTCCATCCAAAGATGCACCAAGTGACTCTGGCGACTCAGCAGAGATCGGTAGATTATTCGCACTTGATACATCAGATGCAGAAGGATATGGTTATCCAAGAATCGGAATCCAAATCGCAATTCCAACAGAATACTATGAAGCAACTAGAAGATCTGCTGGATATCCATTCATCAACAACGCATTTGTTGAGAAAGGTGTATTCAGAACAATGGGCGAAACAGTTTGTCGTCACTTCAAATCTCAAGGTAAAATTAGAGATATTAAACTCTAGTCTAATTACCATCCTTTTATTTTTTTTAAAACTTTATATATAGGTCGTTCATACACTAATATATGGCAGTTACAGTAAGTACATCCGACTGGACAAAAGCTAACGTGAGAAAAACACTCTCATGGCAAGCAGCATTAACTTCAAAACTGCGAATCTATAAGGTCAAAGTCACCGCAGGTGGTTCTGATGCTTATGCAACTAACGGAGTGTCAGCCGACCTCAAAGAGGGAAGAATCTCTACACTCGTAGCAGTGATACCTGAATTTACAGATTCACTATACAAAGTAGAATATGACAAGGCTAACGAAAAGATTAAACTCTATTCCGTAGGTGGTTCAGCAGGCGCTGTATTTGCAGAGGTAGCAAACTCTACTTCAATCGCAGATAAAGTGTTTGAATTTCTAGTCATAGGCTACTAGAGTCCAAAATAGCCGACTTTTTTTTCTTCATAATCCTTATATATTCCTAATTATAGAATATAGTCATGGTAGAACTAAACCATAATGTAGTATCATTTAATGCAGATACAGCTATAAAAGCCAGTCATGGCGTTGTCGTTGCCGTCTTTTGTAGCAAAAAAGGTTCTAGTGGAGCAAAATGTATCTTAAAAAATGGTGACTCTAGTGGAGTAACAGAATTCACTATATTTGGTGAAATTGAAGGAAATTATCAAGATATTAACAGAAGATTTGAAGATGGGATATATGCAGATGTCACAGGTTCAGCAGAATGGACTGTTGTTTTTAAGTAAATTTAAATACATACTAAGTTTATATATTACATGGCTACAACTTACTGTTCAGTCGAAGATGTATCTGATTTTCTCAGAGTCCCCATTACTGCTAATACTACTCCTAATAAGACACAAGTTGAAAAAATAATCAATAGAAAGGAATCTGAATTTGAACGAAGAACAGGTCATGCTTGGCGTGTTAAAACTATCACAAGAGAAGTTCACTCATTACCTTTACTTTATACATTTGGTTGGGGTACACCAATTTTCCTAAGACATAGAAGAATATTAGATTTAGATAATGATCAAGGTGATAAGGTTGAGATATGGCAAGGTGCTAGTGCAACATGGGAAAATATAGTTACAAATGGTCAATGGTTTGATGTTGAATATGAAAGAGGTTCATTACATTTAAGAGGGTTCTTATTTAGTATTTTAAGACGAAACAGAGTAAGAGTAACATATCGTTATGGTGGTGAAGAATACTCTGGAGATACAACTATCCCTGATGATATAAAAGATTGCATAATAAAAATGACAGCGATAGACATAATGAATACAAGTTTCAGAATGGATGAACTACCAAGTGGTGGTACAACATCACCTTCTGAGTCAAAAAAATATTGGCAAGAAGATATTGAGAATTGTATTGCAAACAGAAGAGAAGTCGTTGTTGTTGGAATATAATGGTATTTGATAGAATCCGTAAAGGTATTGCTGGTTTCACTGGTTTAGTAGTGAAAGAATTTGTAGATATAGCTCGTACAACTGCAGCAAGAATAGAAATTCATGTTGACGGAAAAAGAATACAAGAAGAAGAAGAAGATAATATGGAACTGTATGAAAATGCACAAACGGTTGAACCTATTTGGTATTTACCTGATAATGTAAGTGATGTACAATTTTCCGATGATGCTTCACCAAAAGAGATAGGTATGTTAATTGCTTCTGCACAAAGTACACAGCCAGAAGATGAAATTGATGATAGATGGATGGAATACATAAGTGAATATCCAGCACTCCCAGCACCAAAAGTAATCCCAGCACTTCCAGAAAATTTACAAAGAGGATATTACCCACAAACAATTAAACCAAATATTGATGCAATAAAACAGTGGGTTATAAACGTAAAATTGGCTGGAGCTAGTAATGAAGATATTATTGAAGAATATTACAGAGATAGAGAAACACCAAATAGAATCAAAGATCCTAATTGGACACGAAGATCAGATTCAATTACAATGAATGATAATAATATATACAGAATAAAAGAAAGTGTAGTTGATTCAATAGCGTATAAAGTTGCACGAAAAATATGGTATGTTGGAAGAAGACCAGCAAGTATGACTGATGGTCAATGGGATGAACATACTAAATATAGAAGACCTGAAGAAGGATCATTTGGTAAAAATGATACTTGGGAAGTATTCAAGTATGATGTCAACTATAAATATGAGAGTGGGGTAGATGAAGATATATGAGTATTATAACATATGATGCAGTTGATGAAATAATTGAGTTAATTAAAACCAAATGGTCGGACATAAGACCACCTAGAGTATCTGCTATATGGGATAAAAGAACTGTTGGTTTTATTGATGATAGAAGAGATGAATTATTATTATATCCAAAAAATGAAAATATCACATATTTCGGATTAGGTGGTTCTGCATTTTGGCATGAACAAATCATGGAATTGGAAGTGAGAACTTATCAAGATATTAAAAGACATAATGAAGTAGTTAAGAGGGTTGTTAAATTAGTGAAAGAAAATATAACAGGCACAGCATATACTGATTTGAGAGTAGTCGGTTCTTACAGTAAAAACTACAAATATCGTAATATGTATAGTTATGTACTTACCTTATCTTATAGAAAAGCTGATCCCTAATAATCTTTAAATACGAATAATACACCTCTTATAATATGGTAGTTTATACAGGCGCAGGCGCTTCGGTGTTTTATGGGTATGAATCAGCATTTGGTGCTGGAGCCACATACAACAAAGTGTTTGGTCTAAATACTAGAGTAAACTCTTTAAGTGTTACAACAAATCGAATTGATTTAGGTTTATTAGGACAAGTAGAACCAACAGCTTTTGCATACGGACAACAACAGGCAAGAATGGGGGTTAATTTTACATTTGATAGTCAAACTTCACATGATATATTCAAAGGAATTTATGGCACAGCTTCAAGTTCAAAATATCCAGCAGATTTAGGTGAAACCAAAGCTTCAGTTGATTTAGTTGATAAATCTATCGCAGCAAAAATTTCAATAGAAACACCATCAACAACAGGTGCTGGTTCAGATTATGGAACTGGTACACATACTAAAATGGAAAGATTGTTGAAAGGTGGAGTTATTCAAACATTAGGTATAACTGCCAATGTAGGTGAAACAGTTAACGGAACTTGTGATCTTGTGTTTGGTAAAGAAGAATCCGTAACAAACCCATCAAGTGGAAGTATTACAGAACAAGATACAGTTGCAGTAGCTGGAAGTCCTTACACATTTGCACATGGCGTTTTCAAAGTTTCAGATGGTAGTGCGTTACAAACAATTGGTGAAGTACAATCCATAGATGTTAATTTCAATCAAAACTCAGAATTACTATATAAAATAGGTTCTCATTATGCTACTGATGCATTTAAGAAAGTATTAGACGTATCAGGTAGATTTAAGACTTCATGGAAAGAAGGAAATCACTTACAACACGTTTTGAACCAAGCAATTGGTACAGGTTATGATAGTAAAGGTGGTATTAACCAAACAAGTGGTGTATCTGCCGAATTAAAATTTACTTCAACAGAAGATAATGGTAAATCATTACTGATTGAATTTAAAGGATTATCGTTTGGTGATCACACTGTTACTGGATTAGAACCAGTAGAACCTGTCTTTGAAGAGCTATCATGGAAAGCTCAGGCAGCAAGAGTAACATACACAGTTGCATAACCCTTATTAAATAGAATTACATATTTTTTTACATGGCTATAAAGACCATTAAAATCGAATATGATGGTAAGGAAGAATTTGTTGAGTTTAAAGACTCTTTAACATTTGGTGAAGTTGAATCACTACTTGGTGGTTCAGTTGATTTATCAGATGTGACAAAACCAAAAATTAATTTACCGTTTTATAGAATGAAACTTCTAACATTGTGTTTAGTAAAAGCACCATTCAAAATTGGTGATGAAACAGCCATAAAAATGCTTAATTCAAAAATAGCAAACAAAATACTAGATGAGGTGCTAGAATACCACCCTTTAGCCGAATATATAGAGGGCTGGATGGAAACTTTCCAGAAGTTGAAAGATCAGAAAGAACCAAGTACCTAGCATATTACCTATGTGCCAAAGAGTTTGGTTGGGATAAAAAACAAGTAGATTCACAACCTATTGAATATCTTAAGAAGTTAATAGGCACACATATAGAACAAACTAAGAAGCAAAATGAAGAGATGAGAGAAGCTAGTAAAAGGAAAAACTTTTAATAGTCATTTATAAGTATTATATGTATGAAGCAGGGTACTATTGAAAAAATATTATTGAATATTGAGAAACACGTTAACGAAATGATGAAAGCGTTTGGCAAACTCAATGAATCAGAAATGAAAACAATACAAAGTATGAATAAATTAAGTGAAAAAATAGTTGAAACTACTAATCAATTAGAGATGACAAAGAAAGAATGGAACTCAAGAAAATGGATAGTAGCAGAAGAATCTAAAACTAAAATAGAATCATTAAACATTTCAAAAGAAATTAACAGAGAAAGAATATTTGGAAAAAGACTTTTAGAACAAGAACACAGAGATAATGTACAGAGTAATATTAAACTCAGAGAAAGTTTTAAGCAAATGGATGTAACTATGGGTAGGGTTACAAAGATGTTTGGTGGAGTAACTCCTTTACAAGTAGCTGGTATGGGTGTTGGAGCTACTATGGGAATGACAAGAGCTCGTATGCAACATTCATCTTTAACAGAAGCTATTGATGCTATACACCACGAACAATTAAAACAATTATTCACTCCTAGATCATTTACACCTGAAGGCAAACAAGATGCAGAATTATTATCATCAAAATTAAGATCCATTGAAAGAGATTTAACTAATGTTAAAGAAACAAAAGCATTTAAAATTATGGAAGATAATCCAATACTTCAGGCAATGTCAAAACAATTAGAAAAAGTTGGAAATTTCATGGCAAAACATTCAACAGGCGTTATAATTAGTGTGGTTAGTTTAGGTTTATTGATAGGACTGTTTAAGGCAGCACTTTCAGTTTCACCAATGTTACAAAAAATGTTAGAGTTAATGACTATGACTTTTGGACTCATATTAAGACCATTTGGTGATTTCTTTGGTTTTATATTAAGACCAATTGCAATGGCTTTCCTTTCAACTGTTATGCCATTCTTTAAAGATATGTACCCAAGAATGATGACGTTAGGAGATCAAATAGGTAATTCATTATTACCTTTGGTTACATCAATATTAGTGGTGTTAGAATCAATATTTGGTGTTTTAGATTATGCATCAGATCCAAAGAATCAAGAATCAATCTCACAATCTGGCACAATCATTGCAGGTGGATTAGGTTCAACTGCTGGTATTGTGGGTGGAAGAAAAATCATAAGTGCTATTCAAAATGCTAAAAGGGGTTATGGTGCATTTCCAAATAGAGGATCTCTTATGCCTAACTTTAAAAATATGTTTACACAACAAGGTATGAAAGATGCTTTTAAAAATGTGAGAGGTCAAAAAGCAGGGTACATAGGAGTTGCAATATCATTACTCGGAGCATTATTGCCTTTACTCTTAGGAGAAGCAAATGCAGTTGATGAAATGACACCTGAGGAAGGTGGTCAGCATAATGCACTATTAGCTACTGATCCTTCATATAGATTAATGAATGATTTAACT
>Ga0114933_10003391_pt1 | contig 15578 bp, 11 predicted proteins | sample 4SBtaG_FD_89691 | JGI IMG/M metagenome (GOLD analysis project Ga0114933, IMG submission 89691) | Deep subsurface microbial communities from Kolumbo volcano to uncover new lineages of life (NeLLi) - 4SBTROV12_W25 metaG | ecosystem: Environmental > Aquatic > Marine > Volcanic | place: Kolumbo... | reverse complement strand
GGCTGAAGCGAGTGTGGAGGCCCTGCCGACCCTGTCTGAGCGAAACGGCCCCCCTGGTGAGAAACAGGGACGCCCGCAACACCGCGAAGACCACGACCTGTAGCGCAGCCCCCTAGCCCTGGAATAAGCGCTGAGGCGAGCCCTGCGGGGATTTCGTTCGCTCGGGGCCAAGTGTTGCGCCGATGAGCCGCCGCCAAGCCGAGGTCGACGCGCCGTCGCCAGTCATGGCGCCCCTCAGGCTCTGTTGGCGGTACACAAGAGTCGCTCGGCGCGGGCTGGGACGGATCCGTGGCGCAGGCACTGGAGGAGAGCCGCGACAAGAGGGGTTGGCTCAGGTCTGCAGTCGCGCGATGCCTCGACAGATGTCGTCGGCGAAACGATGCGAGCGAGCGACACGCACGATGACACTGCGGGCGTGGTGTACGACACGCGCAGCGACGATGACGAAGGCCTGGCGAAAGCGCTTCCACTCCCAGCGTACGGCTTCCTTTGGGAGCGCGATCTGTGCGAGCCACGACTTGATGTTGCAGGCCAGCCTTGCGCAGACCAGGTAGGCCCCGTTGGCCAGAAAGTTTCCCGTTGGCATGGCCATGGCCGCGATACCGTTCTGCAGCTGTTCGATCACGTTCTCCTGATCGCAGCGCTGATAGGTCAGCCTGACGACCGCCTCTGCCGAGTGGCGCGGCGGCATGTTCGAGATCACGAAGCGGTAGCGCCACAGGGTGAAGAGTTCGCCTTGGTTCGACTCCTCGATGCGCTGTCTGCGGATGATGACGCGGTAGCTCTGCTTGGCCCTTGAGGGCTTGTACTCGACCTCGGCAAGCCACTGCCTCTTGAGCTTCAGGTCGCGCTTGCCTCGTTTCTTTGCTTGGCGTCGGCGGACATTGCATCCGCGCTTGCGGCGCTTCGCCTTGCTCTGCTTTGGCGCTGGCTTCTCAGACCCACGAAACGGTTTCCATGCCTTGCCCTGTAGGCTCTCCGCAATGGCGACGAGGTTCTGGTGAGCTGGCAGCACGATCGCGAAATCATGCCCGTTGGCGTCGCAAGCGTCGTAGATGTCGTGACGAGCGAAGGCGCTGTCTCCACGGACCACGATGCGCTTGAAGCCACCTTCCAAGAGCGGGAAGACCTCCTCCAGCAGCTCGGCGGCACCCTCTGCAGAGGGTGTGTTGCCCGGGCGATTCACCAGCCGCAAGCACTCCTGAGTCTCCGCCAGCGTGATCGCCAAGGGGTGGTAACCGAAACTGCCCTTGTAGGTGAAGTCGGTGCCCTCCATCTGGTGGCCGTAGACCGGGTGGACGTGGCTGTCCATGTCGACCAACGCCACAGCTCGCTTGCGCTTGCCATTGGCCAGCTTCCAGGCTCGACCCTGTGCCGTGTCGATCGCCTCGTCGAGGGCGACAAGATCTTCCTCACCGAAGCGACGCAAGAAGTCACCCGCCGTCGTCGGATCAGGAAGGCTCCTGGCACCCAAGAGCCGACGGATCGGCTCGCTACCCTGAAGATGGGCGATGTCCTCGATGCAGGTCCCACCCACGAAGAGATTGTAGACATGCGTCAGCACGTGATCCGCTTCGCTGTAGGGACGGTGCGCACGCAGAAGGTCCAACGACGCATCAATCTCTGCTGGCAAACCGAGCTGCGACACCAGTTGAGCGGCCAAGCTCAAGCCGCCATACGGCGTGGTGTCCGTGTCCTCCACATCGACATGCAGCTTGGGATGGAGAAGCTCACCACCACGCCGCCCGCGTAATGGCAGATCCACCCGCTGAGACGACGTTCCGGCGTTGACGTGGCTGGCCCGTATGCGCGACGATCGTTTCACCTGAGGCTCCTTCCGCTTGTCGTGTCTTTCTCGCAGAAACCACGATAAACACAGCGGGCTGGAGCCTCAGGTGTTTCTCAGCGCTTATTCCAGGGCTAGCAGCCTGTCGGAGTAATGCCCCGTGCGCGTGGACACGGCAGTGATCGCCCTGGATGCTGAGCTTTCCCGAGGATGTCGCGACAGGCGTTCTCCACCGCGAATCTGACGGTCCGCTGAGCCACGGGGCCGGATGGGCCGCCGAGGGCGCCATGCTGGCGGCCTGTGAGTCCTGCCGGGCCTCTTTCAGGCCGTCGCGGGCGCCGAAGCCCCTGCGAGCTTCAGCAGATTGTGGACGGTGCACAGCAAGGCCCACTCGCCTTGCACGTTGCCCAGTCCGCGCCTGAGGAAGCGCCGAAATCCGCGGGCTTCCTTGATCTGCCCGAAGACGGGTTCGACCGTGTGTTTTCGAAGTCGGTAGGGGCTGTCCCAGCCACCGTCTCGGAGTTTCTCCCGCATCGCCGTTGCCAGCGGCGCCTGGTTCGCCTGTGCATTGGACGTGGGGCTGGGCGTGCCGTGTTTCTGTCGACCGGTGGCGATGTACCCGTCAACATTGCGCTCTTGGAGCGCGGCGATATTGCTCTCCGAGCAGTAGCCCGCGTCAGCGGAGAGTTGCTCGGGAAGCCTGCCCAAGTTGGCCTTCACCTGGTCCACCATGGGCGCGAGTTTGTTGCTGTCACTCTGCTCGTTGCTGAGCGACTGCGCGACGATCACCTGGCTCTCGGCATCGACCGCAGCCTGGGCGTTGTAGCCCTGCTCGTAGCCATTCGCAGTCTTCAGGATCCGACTCTCGGGGTCCGTGAAGTTGCTCTGTGCCTTGTCCTTCGGCAGACCGTCGAGCGCCTTCGGTTTGGGCCCTCTCAACTTGCCACCTTGCTGGGCTTGCCTCGCCGCCCGCTCGGCCTCCACACGCTCTTTCTCCGCCTGAGCCTGCGCCTCCAAGCGGGCCTTGGCTGCTCGGATCTTTGCGAGCTGGCGCACCTTCTGTTGCAGGTGTTCCGGCATCTCGTCGCCGCGCTTGCCCTCGCCGTGCTCTGCGTCTTCAGCGTCGTCTTCCTGTTGAGCGGCGTCGAGCCAATCACGCACCTGCTTCGCCAGCTCAGGCTCGACCTTCTTCATCCGCTTGTAGCTCATCACCGAATGCTTCGACGCATTCGCAGCCATCTTGGTCCCGTCCAACGACACATGCCCCAGCTTCGCCAGACCGGCATCGCGGCAAAGCGCCAAGACCTGCACGAAGAGTGAGCCCAGCGCGTCTCGGTGCCGCCGACGAAACTCAGCGATCGTGCTGTGGTCGGGGCGTTCGCTGCCCACCAGAGCCCGAAAGTCCAAGCGCTCTTCGCAGGCCATCTCGATCTTGCGCGAGCTGTACGTCCCCCGGCAGTAGCCGTACAGCAGCAGCGCTGTCATCAAGCCGGGGTGGTAGGGAGGCTGCCCTCGGGACGAATCGTAGCCAGCGTAGATGGCTGAAAGATCGAGATCCTCGGCGACCACCCGCCGGACGAAGTGCACCAGGTGGCCCACCGGAACCAGGTCGCGGAACGCAGGCGGGAATAGCTCGTGCTGGTCCACATCCCAGCGACGGAAAACGTGTTTGCTCATGCCTCATATATCGGTGTCTCATGCCCGCCTCTGAGCTGTCTGGGACACCCAGCATCAGCCAAATGCGGGCCCGGGGTCCGTCGATTACTCCGACAGGCTGCTAGCCGCCGAAGTACTTGCTGCGGATCCACTCCGGCTGGTGGCGATCCGGGACCCGCTCCCGGCCGGACAGGTCGACCCGAGCCGGTTGCAGCTCGTCCACAGTCCAGGGGCACTCGTCGCCGCTACGTTCTTGCCAGTCCTCCAGCAGGGCGCGCAGGTGGGAGAGCTTCTCGGCGTGGGCCGGGTCCGCGGCCAGATCGTTGCGTTCGTGGGGATCGGCGACGAGATCAAAGAGCAAGGTCACGTCGATCTTCGGGTAGCGGATCAGCTTCCAGCGGCCGTCGGTCACGGCGCGCTGGCTGTCGCGGTAGAGCGTGAACAGCGAGTCGCGCACCGCCGGCCGCTCGCCGCGCACGACAGGCAGCAGGTCGCTGCCCTCCACGCCCTCGGGCAGCCGGGCCCCGCCGACCGCGCAGAGCGTCGGGTAGAGGTCGAGCAGGTAGGTCAGCGCTTCGCTGCGTCCGCCGGCCGGCACCCCCGGTCCGCGCAGGATCAACGGGCTGCCCATGGAGTGCTCGTAGAGGTTCTGTTTGCCAAGCAGCCCGTGGCTGCCCATGGCCAGACCGTGGTCCGCCGAGTAGACGACGAGCGTGTCGTCGGCCAGGCCGAGACGCTCGAGGGCCGCGAGCACGCGCCCCACCTGGGCGTCGAGGTGGCTGATCAGACCGTAGTACTCGCCGAGCTGCTGGGACAGAACCGCGGGATCTCGAGGCCAAGCGGCCAGGACCTCGTCACGCAGGGTCAGCGTGGCGAGGTCGAAGCACCAGGGGTACTGGGGCAGCACGTTGGGCGGCAATGGCGGCGGGTTCTCCCCGTAGTACTCGCGCCAGGCGACGGGCGGATCCCGCGGGTCGTGAGGCGCCGTGAAGGCGACGTAGCAGAAGAACGGGTCGTCCGAAGGGTTCTGCGCCTGCTCGGCCAGGAAGCCGATGGCCGCGTCGCCAAAGAGTTCGCTCGAATGTCCCTCACCTGTGCGCTCGTTTTCGAACCCCGAGCGGTCGGCGATCATGTCGACCAGGGGCACGCCGAAGTGGTCGGACATGCCGCCGAACATCACCGCCCGTCCCCGCTGGAAACTGCGCCGAAAAGACTCCCGCCCGTTGTGCCACTTGCCCGTGGCGAAGGTGCGGTAGCCAGCGCCCTCGAGCACCTCGCCCAGAGTCGTCACCCCCGCCAGGTCGTCGCGCACGTTGTGCAAAGTGCGGCCGCTCATGAGCATGGCCCGTGACGGCTGGCACACGGCGCCGTGCCGCGACCCCATGCAGTGGTTGCCCGTGAAGGCGAAGCCCTCGGCCGCCAGGGAGTCGAGATGCGGCGTCTTGATGTGCTCGTTCCCGAGGGCCGCGATCGTGTCCGGTCGCTGATCATCAGCGAAGAGGAACAGGATGTTGGGGGGCGGGTCACCGCCGCGCGCGAACGCGGTCATGGCGACCAGACAGAGCGGGACGGCCAGCCAGCGCGCTCTTCGACCAGGGGGCAAGGCGCCCCGGGCGGATCGCGGCTGCAAGATCAGATTCATGCCCTGGATCCTGGCACAGAAGTCGGTCCTCAGCCAAGTGCAGCGATCCCGTTGTCAATCGCTCGGTGATTCAGGCTCCGCGCCAAGGGACAGAAGCCTCCGAGAGCGAGGCCAACGACCATCGCAAACACATGGCAGCCTTTGCGGATTCTCCGCATCGAATGGCCTCGATGGTCACGTCCCGTAGGAGCATGATGGGGCTCCTGTCCCCGACGAGGCCAGAATCATGATCGATCGGCTCCAGCTTGCCCACGCTGACGACGGCACAGACACGACAGTCACCGGAAGGACCCTCGGCAGAGGTCTGGCCGCGCTCTCGATCTCGCTGCTGGCCCTGTCCTGTAGCAACGCTCCACCACCGCCTGAGACGGGGACCAATCTGCCACCACTCGACCCCGCCCGGCAGGAGGTTCATCTACCCGCCGCACCCGGTTGGCAGGCCAGCCTGGTGATCGACAACGGCGAAGTGGGCATCTGGACCGTCGGCACCTTGGACGCGTTCACTCTCTACGGCTGCCCGGACATCTTCGGCCTGGACGATCGCGGCCGCTGCATCTTGCTCTCGAGTTACAGCGGCAAGTGGACACCCCACTACACCGTCGAGGACGGCGCCTGGCTCGGCGCCCTGCAGCAACTCGACCTCGATCCAGCCGTGGCCGGCCGCGAGATCTACGCCGGCGGCCAACGCGGCAACTTGATCCAGATCGTGCCCCTGCGAGAGGGCGGGTTCGATGTGCGCACCATCGCGCGCTTCGCTGCCGAAGAGATCCACACGCTCGTGGGCGGCGACTTGCGGCCCGAAGGGGCCGGGGCCGAGTTGCTGGTCTTCACTCATCGAGGCGAGACCTACCTGATGACACCCGACGGTCGCGGTGGCTTCGACGCGTCTCTTGTCGGCAACCTGAATGCACGAGTGCGCCAGGCCACGCTCTTGCCCCAAGAGGTGAACGAGCGGCCCTGGATCGCGGCAGTCTGTCGCAACGGGGAGGTCGTGCTCTTGCGTCTCGGGCCCGATGGCCTGGAGAAGCGGGTGATCCTCTCCGAGCCCATGGGCTTCGGGCGTCTGGCCCTGCGGCCCGGCACCCAGCCGGGCGAGGCGCACGTTCTCTACGTGACCCGTGACGACGGACTGGTGCTGCGCCTGCAGGGCAGGCCCGAGGGCGGAACGTGGCAGCGCGAGATCGTGTACGCCGGTCCCCAGGGGCCGCGGGGTCTGGCCACGGGGCGCTTCGATCCCGACCCGCAGGTAGAGACCGTGGCGGTCTTCGGCTATTCGGGCAAGGTACAGCTGCTCTCGCGACCACCCGGCAGCACCTGGGAGGCGACCACCCTGTTCGTGGATCGCGACAAGGGCCACTGGCTTGCGGCCGCCGAGCTCGACGGCCGCAACGGCACCGACGAGCTGATCGCCTCGGGCTACGGCGGTCGCATCGTGCTGCTCTCCTGCGCTCCCGGCACGGGACTCGCCGGCGTCCCCACCGACCCGGACCCGGCGCTGCGGCCCTAGCTCACAGCGGCAGGTGTGGTGACGCCGGCGCACTGCGCGATCAGCCGCCGACGATGGTCGCGAGCAGACGGCTCGAACGGATCTCGATGCAGCGCCTGGGACGCCTCGCATGGGGGCGCCCGCGCTTCATGAATCCAACTCGGTGCCATCGCTCAGCTCCTCCGGAGAACGGAGCAGGCCAAGCCTTCTTTGGAAGGGAGCGAGACTCTCGGGCAGGCGTTCAGCGAGAAAACGGAAAACCACAACTTTTTCTCTCACAGAGGGCGGGAGAGGGAGAGTAGAAGTACGCCGTGTTCATCCTCCTCAAACTTCTCCTGACCCTTTTGCTGGGGCTGCCCGCTCCAGCCATTGCGGACACGGTCGGCACCTCTGCCGACCGGTGCGACGTAGCCGATCAGCCGGCCGTCGACTTGGCCGATGAAGAAGAAAAGGATGACGATCTCGCGCCCTCACCGCGGATTCACCTTCCCGCTCTGTGCCGCGCTTGCGGCGGATCGGACCTCGACGAGGCCCAGTCCCCTTGCGAGCCTCTCGGCACGACCCCGCTGGCTCGCGCTCCACCCCTGACCTGACGACCCCATTGTCCCCTTACGGGGGTTTTCACGTCATTGGCGCGTCTCCGAGGCCCTTCGCCGAGGAGCGCGCTCGGGTTCCAGGAGAAGGTCCATGTCCGCCCCCTTCAGCGGGTTCAACGCCGGAGACATCAAGTCCGGTTTTCTCGTCTTTCTTATCGCTCTGCCGCTGTGCCTCGGGATCGCCTTGGCCAGCGGGTTTCCTCCGGTCGCCGGAATCTCCACCGCCGTCATCGGCGGTGTCATCGTCTCGTTTCTCGGAAGCTCTCGGCTGACGATCAAGGGGCCAGCGGCCGGGCTCATCGTCATCGCACTCGGCGCGGTCCAAGAGCTCGGTGGCGGCGACCCCATCGTTGGCTACAAGCGCGCCCTGGCCGTCGGCGTCGTCGCCGCGGGGATCCAGATCCTGTTTGCCCTGTTCAGGGCGGCGTCCGCCGGCATCGCCATGTCGCCAGCCGTCGTGCATGGGATGCTGGCCGCGATCGGCATCATCATCGTGTCCAAGCAGGCTCATATCGTCATGGGCGTCTCTCCGGAAGGGAGCGAGCCGCTCGAGCTGCTTGCGGAGATCCCGCACAGCATCGCCAACGCCAACCCCGAGATTCTTCTCCTTGGCGTCTTGTCGTTGTTGATCCTGTTCTTGCACCCGCTCATCCGACATCGCATCGCCCGAGCGATCCCCGCGCCTGTGATCGTGCTGGCGTTGACGGTCCCCATCGGACTCTTCTTCGACCTGGATCATCTGCACTCGTACCACCTGTTCTCGAAGGATTTCAGCGTCGGGCCGGAGTTCCTCGTCGAGCTTCCCGGGTCCATCGCGAACGCGATCGCGTTCCCCGACTTCTCCGTGATCTTCACCGGAACATCGCTGAAGTACATCGTGATGTATGCCCTCGTCGGAACGATCGAGTCGACGCTGAGCGTCCTCGCCGTCGACACACTCGACCCGGAAAAGCGGTCGTCGAACCTCAACCGCGACCTGCTCGGCGTAGGTGTCGGAAACCTGGCCTGCGCGATGATCGGTGGACTACCGATGATCTCGGAGATCGTCCGCAGCAAGGCGAATATCGACGCAGGTGCCAAGTCGCGCTGGTCGAACTTCTTCCACGGCGCGCTCCTCCTCGTGAGCGTCGCTCTGATCCCCGGCCTCCTGCACATGATCCCGCTCGCCGCGCTCGCGGCGATGCTCGTCTATACGGGCGTGCGTCTGGCGTCCCCCAAGGAGGCGTTGCACGCCAAGGAGATCGGGCTGGATCAGTTCGCCCTGTTCATCGTGACCCTCGTGACCACGCTGGCGACTGATCTGCTGATCGGCGTCGCCGTCGGCCTGGCCCTCAAGACCGTCCTTCATACGTTCAGAGGCGCAAGGCTCCGCGACTTGGTGCGCACGCGCGTCGTGGAGGAACGCGAGGGCGGAGAGCTTCGCATCAAGCTGCATGGGGCCGCGGCCTTCACGAGTCTCCTCCGCGTTCGGCGGGCCCTCGAGAAGGTCGACGAATCCGTCGGCACCGTGATTCTCGACCTGTCCGACGTGGTGGTCGTCGACCACACGTTCCTTCTTCGGGTCCGCGCCACGGCAAGCGAGTGGCCAGGAACCGAGATGAAGATCCTCGGCATCAACGAGATGGTGACGGCGTCCAGCCACCCCGACGCATCGCGCCGGAGGCTCAAGTGACAACTGTCGATTCAGCTGAGCGCTCCGAGCGGTCGAGCCTGGAGTCCGCCCTGGAGCACGCCCGGCACCTGCTGCCCAGCCAGGCTCCTCTGCACGCCTTCGTCCATCACAACACGCTGCATGCGTTCGAAGATCGAACGTTTGATGACGCCGTTGTCGCTGCATCGAAGATCTACGGCACGGAGCCCTATCAGTCGGAGCATGCCTTCGCCGAGTGCATCAGAAACGGGCGGATCCACGACACCGATCTGCGGGAAGTGATCGTCGGCGATCCCACCGTTGGCGACGGGGAAGTCTTCCCTGGCGGTCCTGCGCGCCGAGATCTCAGGTTGTTTCGGTTGCGGCACCTGTTCGAGATTCCACGCAACTCCGCGCTCCGATGGACTCTGGACGAGACGGATGCGCTGCTGCGGTTCTGTCCCGAGGTGACGCCAGAACGCCGACGTGAGCTGCTTGCGGAGGCCCGGCTGGCCGTGGGCGTTCAGGCCGATCGATCCGAGCCCGCCCTACAGGCAGCACTTCTGGGCGATCTCTGGCGCGCGCTGGACGCAGCCGTGCCTGCCCAGGAGCAGCGGGTACCCTGCCCCCGGGTTCGCGACCGCGTGCTTGCCGCTACCGGGGTCGACACCGACGAGATCGTGCAGCCACTGCTGATCCGCCTGGCCGGGGCGTTTCTCGATCAGGGGCTGGCGTCCTGGTCGATGCCCGACCGTGAGGCGGGCTTTCTCGTCGCTTGTCGCCGACTCTACGGTCTGACGGCTGTGTGCGAGCCACACGGTCTCGGAGGGCTCTCCGCCATCTTGAGAGAGCACGAGGCGCAATCCTGGAGTGCCGACCAAACCGTCGAGTGGGCGCTCGGCGCGATGGGAATCCCGGACGAAGAGCGTGGTTCGGTGATCGATGCCACGCTCCTCTCGCTCCGGGGCTGGGCAGGCATGGTGCACACCTTCGAAACGCGCCCCGATCTCGCCCCGGTGGAGGCTCGCCCCGCTCGGCTGATGGACTACCTGGCAGTCCAGCTGACTCTCGACGTCGCCGCGGCTCGCAGGGCGCTCGCCAACGACGGGAATGGGTTGGAGATGTCGACCCTCGCGGACTCCGCTCCCATGGATCGGGTCGCTGAAGACTCGTTCCGGACCGAGCTGGTGTACGAGGCGTTCATTCTCAGCCAGATCGTCCCCTTCGAGATCAGCCAGCTTCTCAAACCGGACAACGCCAGGGCCTGGGTCGGTGAAGTGCGCCAGTTCAACGGTCTCGAGCGAAGGCGGCTCTTGCATCTCGCCTACGAACGCCGCCACCGCATGGTTGTGCTGGATGGTCTGGCGGCGCACTGCCGGCTCGGGGAGCCCAGCCCCCCCGAGCCGGAGTTCCAGGCGGTCTTTTGCATCGACGATCGTGAGGAGTCCCTGCGCCGCCACCTCGAGGAGTGCGCACCGGCGGTCGAGACCTTCGGGTTCGCAGGCTTCTTCGGCGTGCCCATGGCATACCAAGGCATGGAGGACCTGCATCCGCGGCCGCTCTGCCCGGTGACCATCGTTCCACGGCACGTCGTCAGAGAGTTCCCGCTGCAGGACACCTCAACTCGTGACTACGAGAGGGCGAATCGAGCCACAGGCCAGCGCAAGCACTTCCTGACGAGAGCGTCGCACAGCTTGTTCAGCGGCGGCATCGTGACGTCGACGATCGGCGTCGCTTCCCTCGTACCGATCATCGGCCGGTGCATGTTTCCACGCGCGTTCGAGAAGTGGACCCACCGGCTTGCCGCTCACCGCCCAGCACGCCCGCCGACCCGTCTTCAACTCGAATACTGTGCGGAGTCGAGCACCGCCAAGATGCAAGCCGGGTTCCACGTGGCCGAGATGGTCGAGATCGTCGCGAACACGCTCGAGACGATGTCGATCGGAAGCCTGTGTCCGATCGTGCTCATCGTTGGGCACGGCTCCAGCAGCTTGAACAACCCGCACGAAGCGGCCCACGATTGCGGCGCCACCGGTGGAGGCCGGGGGGGGCCGAACGCGCGCGCGTTTGCGGCGATGGCAAACCACCCAGAGGTTCGCGCGGGCCTGTCGGCCATGGGCCAGGCGATCCCGGAGGGGACCTGGTTCGTTGGGGCGTATCACAACACGGCTGACGGAGCGGTCCTCTACTTCGACGAGGACCTGGTGCCGTCGGCTCTCACCGAGCCATTTGGCGAGGTCAAGCGCAAGATGGCGGAGGCGTCTGTGCTCGACGCGCACGAACGCTGTCGCCGATTCGAGTCCGGGCCACGGGGGTATTCGTTGGGGCCAGCAGTGGCGCATACCGAGTCACGGTCGATCGATCTGGCTCAACCCCGACCGGAGTATGGACACGCCACCAACGCGGTCTGCATCGTCGGTCGGCGCGCCCGGACACGCGGCCTGTTCTTGGACCGTCGAGCTTTCCTTGTCTCCTACGACCCCGATCAAGACGACGACGAGGGGAGCGTCTTGACCAGGCTGCTGTTGTCTGTCGGCCCGGTTGGAGCCGGGATCAACCTCGAGTACTACTTCAGCTTCGTTGACCCCGTCGGGTACGGGTGTGGAACGAAGCTCCCGCACAACATCTCTGGGCTCTTCGGCGTGATGGACGGACACGCGTCGGACCTGCGCACCGGGCTACCCTGGCAAATGGTGGAGATCCACGAACCCGTTCGCTTGCTGACGATCGTCGAGGCGAAGAGGAGCTTGCTGGAGAAGGTCCTGGAGGAGACTCCGGCGTTGGATCGCCTCATCAGAAACGGTTGGATTCAGTTCATCGCCTGGGATCCCGATTCCGATGCGCTGCACGTCTTCGACCAGGGCGCGTTCGAGGCACACCAGCCCGAATCGCTGCGACTGCCGGCGGCCATCCGCTCTGCCGACTACTACACCGGAACCCTCGAGCATCTGGCGCCGGCGCACATCACGGCCGCCTTCGGCACGGAGCCGATGCCTGAGACACCCCGAGCTACGGCTCTCGCGAGGACCTTCTGATGTTTCAGGCGACAATGTTGGTTCTGGTGATCGGCCTGCCCTTCTGCGCGGTATTCTTTCTGGGAGTTCCGGCGTGGTTCGGCGTGAAGATGAGCGAGGAGACGGTCGCTCGCATCGTTGGGGGGACCTTCATTCTGGTAACGCTCGCGGCGCTGGCCCTCACGGGCTGCGTGATCGTCGATGAGCACCACGCCAAGGACATCGACCTCGGGTCCTTCTATTCGGTGGGGGAGTATTCGTTCAAGTTGACCCTGGTAGGTGACGGTCTTTCCGCGACCTTTGCGGCGTTCTCCGCGATCCTCGTGGGGGTGATCGGAGTGTTCTCGCGCCGCTATCTTCATCGAGAACCGGGCTTCTTTCGCTTCTACTTCCTGCTCACTCTGTTCGGCGCGGGTGTCCTCACCGTGGTTCTCGCTGGCAACTTGGACCTCGTCTTCTTCGGCTGGGAGCTTGTCGGGGTTACCTCCGCGTTGCTCATCGCGTTCTTTCACGAGCGCAAGAAGCCGGTCGAGCACGCGCTTCGCGCGTTCTTGACCTATCGCATTTGCGATGTGGGGCTGCTCGGCGCCGCGGTCTGGCTGCATCACAAGGCGGCTGCGACGGCCATGGTGGCGTCCCCTGATGCACCATGGATCGGCTTTGCCGCGCCCTCTTCGGAGCGCGACACGCTGTTGATCGCGTTGCTCTTGCTGTGGGCTTCGATGGGAAAAGCGGCTCAGATGCCACTGGGCGGATGGTTGCCCCGAGCGATGGAGGGCCCCACGCCATCCAGCGCGATCTTCTACGGGGCGATCTCGATTCACCTGGGCCCCTACCTGCTTCTACGCGCCGGGCCCCTCATCGAGAGCTCTGCGGTGGCATCCGCGGCGGTGGTCGGCGTAGGCGCCCTGACCGCGATCCACGCGGCCTTGGTCGGGCGTGTTCAGACGGACATCAAGTCCTCTCTCGCCTATGCTTCGATGGCCCAGGTTGGCCTGATCTTCGTGGAGATCGGGTTGGGGTGGCGCCTCATCCCCCTGATTCACATCGTCGGGCATGCAGCGGTACGCAGCCATCAGCTCCTGCGCAGTCCGAGCCTGCTCCACGACCATCACCAGCTCGAACAAGCCATGGGTGGAGTGCCGAGACTCGGCGGCCACCTCCAGCGCTGGATTCCGCTGAGTAGCCGGGCTCGGCTGTATCGATACGCCCTCGAACGGGGTGGCTTCGACGCGATCCTTCGTGAGCACATCGTCGGCGGCTTCTTGTCTGTGTTCACCAAGCTCGACAACGTCGAGCGACGAGTCGCCCGAGCACTTCGCTCGGTGAGCCCACGGTCCAACACCAAAGGAGACCACTCATGATCGCCATCGGGCCTGTATCCTGCGCAGTTCTCCTCCTCATTGCGGCGGGCTGGACCTGGCGCATGACAGACTGCCAGAGCGCACGCCGTACGGCCACGGCATTCGCTTCCCTGGCGGTTGCGATCGCGGTCGTCTGCCTTGTGGCGCAGTCCATGCAGGAGCCAGGTCTTGGAGCGTCCACCCTTCGGATTGCACCTGAAGGGCTGCTCGGTCTGGCCCCCCTGGTCACCTGTATAGCTGGCCTCACTGCCGTGGCGCTCGCTTCGGTTGCTGATCACCCGCCAAGGACGCTCTCGCGTATTCTGCTGCTCTTTGCGGTGGCTCTGCTCTTTCTGTCGTTCGACAATCTGGTCGTCCTCTTCCTGCTTTGGTCGCTCTCCGCCGGTATCGCCTACACCGAGCTGAAGAGCCGGGGAGACCTCAACGGCTGCGCGAGGCTCTTCGCCCGCTACCATGTGCCGAGCGTCCTGCTGTTCGGCTTTGGGGCGCTCGCCCTGGCGCTGGGGTGGCCCGGGTTGGGTGTCGTCTCCATGCTCCTGGCCATCGGCGTTCGAGAGGCGGTTCTGCCCGCACACAGCTGGTTTCCTCGGTTCGTCGAGCAGGCTCCCATGGGAATCGTCGTGGCCTTCTCCGCTACTCAGCTGGGTGTCTACGCCAAGACCCGGCTGTTGGCCGAGAACCTCTCCGCCGGTGCCGGCCAGTCCCTCGCAGCCATCGGGGCTGCGACCGCCGTGACAGCTGCGGCCCTTGGGCTCGTGCAAGTGAAGCCTCGGCGCGCCCTCGCCTACCTCGTGATCAGCCAGACGGGCCTCGTCGCGTTCGGTTTGGAGAACAGGTCCGTCGTCGCTTTCTCCGGCGGGCTCTTGGTGTTGTCCGTCCTGGCGCTCGCCGTATCCGGGTTTGCCATGACGCTGTCGGCGCTCCTGGCTCGGCGGGGAGATTTGACCCTCGAGACGCCAGGAGGGACCTTTGCGAGAACGCCTCGGCTCGCCGTGGCATTCCTGCTCCTTGGATTCTCCACGGTCGGGTTTCCGCTGACGTTGGGCTTCGTGGCCGAGGACCTGCTCGTGCAAGGTTCGGTGGCAGAGTTCCCCCTGCTGGGGCTCAGCTTGATCGTTGCCACGGCCCTGAACGGGATGACCGTGATGCGGGCGTTCTTCACCCTGTTTTCCGGGTCCGACCAGCACGAAGGCGAGATGGACCTCGTACCGCGAGAGAAGGCCGCCCTGAGCCTGGTCATGGCCACTCTCCTCTTGGGCGGCATCTTTCCGCGCCTGGTCGTGGGGCTGCAGGCACGAAGCGCAGAGGGCCGATCCATCACATCCCAACCGGCGCAGTACGAGCTCCCAGAGAGATTCGCACCACCTACTCAGAAGAAGGCACACTGAGCCACCCGCGCCCGGGCGGGTGTCAAGCAAGTTCCGCGGGCTCGGGGCCAGGCGATCGCCCTGGATCTGGCCAGCTCCGGTTTCGATCCCGACTCACCGGGAGGGCGCCGGGAGCCAATTCACTGACGAACGCAGGGCCTGTACACTTCGTGGCCATGGACCGTAGGACCGCCTGCTCCAGCTGTCCCGGAGCCCGGCGCTCTGAACGGGCCCTTCCATAGACCGTCGCCAAACCAACGAGGTGCCAATGCGTTTCCTTCCCCACCTGATTCAACGAAACCGTGACTGGTCCGCAAGACAGCTGAAGACGGACGAAGCCTTCTTCGATCGTCTCGCACACCAGCAGAAGCCCGAGATTCTCTGGATCGGGTGTTCGGACAGTCGAGTTCCCGCAAACCAGGTCGTGGATCTACCGCCGGGCGACGTGTTTGTGCACAGGAATATCGCCAACGTCGTCGTCCACAGCGACTTCAACTGCTTGAGCGTCATCGAGTACGCCGTGGCGTATCTCGAAGTGAAGCACATCATCGTCTGTGGGCACTACGGCTGCGGCGGTGTGACGGCAGCAACCAAGGACCGTCAACTCGGCCTGATCGACAACTGGCTCCGGCATATTCGGGACGTACGGCAGAAGCACGGGAAGGCTCTGGGGGCTCTTGAGAGCGAATCCGAACGCATCGACAGGCTCTGTGAGCTCAACGTCGTGGAGCAGGTTCGGAACGTGTGCCACACCACCATGGTTCAGAGCGCCTGGGAGCGAGGTCAGCAGCTCGCCGTGCACGGCTGGATCTACGGGCTCAGCGATGGCCTCCTCCAGGACCTGGAGGTGACAGCGGCCAGCGTCGATGAGATCGATCAAGCGTACAGAGTCGCCACGACGCGCGAAGGGGAACGCTAGTCCGACCTATTCACGGACTCCTGCTGCGAACGCGTTTGCGCCTTCGTGGACTGCGTTGGAGTCCACGATGCCATCCTCAACGGGGTGGCACCCCGCCTCCGGTGCCATCGCGCCCTCC
>Ga0114933_10003390_pt1 | contig 15585 bp, 15 predicted proteins | sample 4SBtaG_FD_89691 | JGI IMG/M metagenome (GOLD analysis project Ga0114933, IMG submission 89691) | Deep subsurface microbial communities from Kolumbo volcano to uncover new lineages of life (NeLLi) - 4SBTROV12_W25 metaG | ecosystem: Environmental > Aquatic > Marine > Volcanic | place: Kolumbo... | reverse complement strand
TTATTTAATTGTTTTACTAATTTCTTCAACGATCTTAGATTTCTTTGTAGCAAAAGCAATTTTTAATACTCAAAATGCTTCAAAAAGAAAAATTCTTCTCATAATTACATTAGTTGGAAATATCGGATTGCTAGGTTTCTTCAAATATTCTGATTTCATGATTTTTGAGTTTAATATGCTTGGACAAATGTTTAATTTAGAATCAAACATTCCATATCTGAATTTAGCATTACCAATTGGAATATCATTTTATACATTTCAAACAATTGGATACACTGTTGATGTTTATAGACGAAAATTAGAACCGTGTAAATCATTTTTAGAATTCGCATTGTTTGTTTCATTTTTCCCACAGTTGGTTGCAGGTCCAATTATTAGAGCATCAAACTTCTTACCACAACTTAGAGAAAAGATTTCAGAGGTAGGAAAAAATTCAAGATTACGATTATTTTCTGTTGAGAGTAGAAATCTAAAGGCAGGAATAACGCTTATCGCATTTGGTTTTTTGAAAAAAATGTTTTTTGCAGATAATATAGCTCCATTGGTAGATGACATATTTGCCAATCCTATAGGTGCAGAATCATTTACAATAATTCTTGGTGCTATTGCATTTGGTATACAGATTTATGGTGACTTTTCAGGATATAGTGACATAGCGATTGGAGCTGCACTAGTACTTGGATTAAAGATTCCTATAAACTTCAACAAACCATATTTTGCAAGTTCACCATCTGACTTCTGGAGAAGATGGCATATTTCATTATCATCATGGTTACGTGATTATTTGTATATACCACTTGGTGGAAAAAGAAAATCTGATCAAAGAACTTATGTAAATTTGATAACGGTTATGTTTTTTGGAGGTTTATGGCATGGAGCATCTGTCAATTTTATAATCTGGGGAGTATTACATGGAACATATTTAATTATTCATAAGATTATTTTGGATAAAGTTCCAAGTTTAAAAAATAATTCATTTTTCAAAACTAAATTAGGACGTTTAATTGCAATATTTGTAACACAATATTTTATTTTTCTAACATGGATATCATTCAGAGTTAGTGAAGTTGATCATATGATATATTCTATGCAAAAATATGTAATACTAGATTTTCAAATTACACAGACACTAGAAGTAATTTATTCACATAAAATTTCTATCTTTCTTCTGGTACTGTTTATTTTCTTACATTATGTTACATATAAAAAAGAAGGAATTAAAGAAAAAATTTCTAATCTTTCATATCCTTATTGGATATTATTTCTAGTATCAGTGATTTTAGGGATTTTACTGCTTTATGATGGAAATCCAGAAGATTTCATATATTTCAAATTTTAATAAATCAGAAAATTATTTTTTCCTACATACTGCAATAAAGTATAATGGAGAATGAGCATTTTCATAGGGAATAGGTACAAAAGTTGGATTTTGTAGATTAAAATAATTTTTTTGTTGTTTTTCACGAATGTTTAGTACTGTTTTTTGCAGATGAAGTTTATAGAAATTTGAATTAGGATCAAGTTTTAAGAGAACATTTTTTGCAACATTTTTTAATTTAGACATAGGATTTTCAACTAAGGGTAAATCTTTCATAGTATCTTTATCTAAAGTATTTCGTTGAGAGAATAAATCAACAGTAGAAAAATTTTTCTTTAATAATTCCATAAATGAATTTTTAGAAAATTCATTTGAGGTATCAGGTGAAGATGGATTTACATCCAGTTTATTTTTATTTAAAGTAGATATTATCAACACCCCACTATTATTCAATAATTTATAATATTCATTAATTTTTTCTTCTGGGTTTTCATCATACTGAATGGTTTCAAATGCAAGGATTGTATCAAATGATTTATCATCAAATTTGTAAGTATCAAATTTTTTGAATTTTAATAAGTGGTTTTCATCAACATAACGAAGATTTACTTTGTTAGGAACATCCGTATTTTTATGCCAGACTTGTTTGCATCCATTATCCAACAATTCTTTTGCAAAAGAATATTCGGTGTTTAATAGATAATTATTATTAAGAACTATTCCTTTTGAGAGAGGTTTAATAAAATCAAGGCGATATTTTTGTTCTTTATAAAAATCTCTGAATTTTTTCATGTTAACATGCTCAGACTCAATTTTTCCTGCCGTACGACCCCATTGATCATTTATTCTAATAACATCATCAAGTTCAATAGTGGATGATTCAATAAAAGTAAGATCGGTTACTGCTTCAACTCTATGAATTATTCCGGGTTTTATATGATAGATTTTACCAGAAGCGATTTCTATTTTCTTCATATTTTGAACAAAATCTTGTATTTCTTCATCAGAATATTCTTGAGCATTAAATTTTTTTATATCAATTGGATTTTCATTGTAATACAGATAGCCTTTTCCAGATTTGACGTATGTTGTTTCATGTTTGTATTCATGAAATTGAATACTAGATTGAAAAGAAGTACGAATCATGATTTCTTTTAATGCATATTTAAAATCCGGTGCACCATCGGCAATCCATTTTTCATGCCCCCAAGGTTTCTTAATTGTCTTAGTATTTTCAATATCAGTTATTTTTATGAAATCTGTATTATTATCGCTCAATGATTATTCACTAATTTAGGCAGTATTATTTTTTGTGAAGATTTCATCATTAATCAGTTTTGAACCATATGCCATCAACAATTTATCAAAAGGCGAGTTATGTAATGGAGCCATATTGAGGAATGTGATACCAGATAGGATTCTAATACGTTGTAGATTAAGATTTTTTGAAATTATATAGTCCTCAAAAATTTTTATTAATGAATCACGTAGTTCCCATTTTTTCAGATTGATTTTAGCAGTTTTATTAGACTCAATATATTCAAAATTATTATCTCTTATATCTTGAAAATTAATAATTAATCCAGCATAAAGTTTTGCTAGATCATAATATAGATCACCAAACTCAACAAATCCAGCAAAATTAGGTCTACAATCAATTAAACAGAATTCATTTTCATTATATAATATATTTCCAAAATTAAGATCGCCATGTATAAAACAAGGAATACCATTGAAAAGTTCTTCCCAAGGAATATTTTCAAGTATTTCATCTAACATATGAATATCACCTCCATTTACCGATAGAGGTAATTGATAATCTAAATATTTTTCTTTAAAATTATTTATTCTTGTAATTGTTTTTTCATAATAAAATTTTTTGCACAAAACATTCATTTTTTTATCTTCAATATCAATTGTATGCCACAAATTTTTTTCTAACCAGTTCAAAAGTAATTTAAATTTATGTGTACTATTAATATTATATAAAATATTTCCATTGAAATATTCATAACAAAAGAAATTTTTTCCAGATGATTTTATTTTAGGAAAAATATTAGAATGCATTTTTGATTTTGATATAACTTGTGAAATATTTTCAGATTCTGTAGAGAATTTTATTACAGCATCATTAATAAAGTAAATAAATTCATTTGGTTTTGAGAAATCAAAATTTTCGGATTGTGATAATATTTTTTGGTATTTTTTTAAATCACCAATGTCTTCCCATTTGATATCAATTGGGGTAAGTGTAGATTTTTGAAATAACGTAATGATTCCATTAGAAATTTGATGTTCATTCTGAATTTTTTGATTATTTTTTAGACCATCCCAGAATATTTCATAATCATTGACAAATAATGGAGCAGAGAATGCGACGTAATCAGAATCAGATTTTTTTTTATCTTGAACGCCTTTGACAAGACCGTTTTCTACTTTGAGATTACAATATGAGATGGATTCATCTGGAGAGACTTTTGTGGTTCCAATCCAGTTAGTTTGTGGTAAATTTTCTAGATTTGTGTGTAGTATACAATCACAAGGCATATAGTAAAATGGTTCATTCAAGTAATTTTTACAACAGAGTAATGATAATCCAGGACCACTTCCATCGTTTTCAAAATTTTCAACATCAACATATTGGAATTTTCTTTCAGGATGAGCCATAGAGAGATATTCCTTTACTTGATAACCAAGATATCCCAGAGCTATAACAAATTCATCTGAATCTTGAAAAGAATCTATGATATGACTGATAATTGCTTTATTTCGAATAGGCAAAAGAGATTTATTGATTTTTTCTCCATATTCACCCATTCTAGTTCCTTTTCCAGCAGCAAGAATGCATATTTTCATAAACTAAGATATAAAAAATATGTTCTTTACTAAAATATTTCTCTAGATTTATCACCTATTATTATAAACCAGTTGAGAGGAAATTGATTATGACATCAGAAATGGGTAAAAGCCCCAAGGTTTTTTTGGTCGATGTTGACGGTGTAATGACAAATGGTCAGTTTGCATATACAAAAGAGGGCAAAATAATGAAGAATTTTGGACCAGATGATCATGATGGATTATCACTTTTGAAGAATTTTATAGAAATAAAATTTGTAACGGGAGACAAGAGTGGGTTCGAAATTACCAAAAAAAGAATTGTTGATGACATGAAATTTCCTCTAGAGGTAGTAAGTACTGTGAATAGAATTAAATGGATTTCAGAACATTATGATTTAAGTAACGTTATCTATATGGGAGATGGAATTTTTGATCACTATGTCTTTAAAAAAGTAGGATATGCCATAGCACCAGCAAATGCAGATAAGATTGCAAAGGAATTTGCAAATTATGTTACAGAACGCCATGGTGGTGATAGAGCAGTCGCAGAGGCATGTTTGCATATTTTAGAAAAGTTCTTTGAACCATATGATCCAGATAAATTACCGGATTCAGATTTAAAAATGTCAGGAGAATGGACAGTATAAAGTTAATAAAAAAATTATGTGATACACAAAAATGTACTTTGTTAGGTATTGGTCCAATGAGTAAAAATTGTGTTGATTCAACAATAAAGATATCAAATGAATATGATATTCCATTGATGATAATTGCTAGTAGAAGACAAATAGAATGTAAAGAATTTGGAGGAGGTTATGTCAATAATTGGTCAACAGAGGAATTTGCTAAATATGTAGAAAAAAATGATGTTAAAAAAAAAATAATTTTATGTAGAGATCATGGTGGTCCATTCCAAGGTAAAGATGAGATAGGGATTGGATTTGAAAAAGCAATGGAGAATGCAAAGAAATCTTTTTTTGTAGATATTAAATCAAATTTTAAAATTATACATATAGATCCAAGTGAGTTTTTAGATGGAAAATGTAGTATTGAAGAAATGTTACCAATAATTCATGAACTTTACGATTTTTGTTATTCGACTGCAAGAGATAATGGAAAAGAGATTTTTATTGAAATAAGTATAGGTAGAGAAGATGGAGGAATCCATAGATATGAAGAAGTCGAATATGCAATTTCAAATATAGAGTCTTTTTGTAATGCAAAAAAAATTCCATTACCATTATTCATTGTAATTAGAACAGGAAATTATGTCATGGAGACAAGGAATATTGGGATTTTTGAAGAGATTGTCAATGGAAATAGAAAAGACGAGGAAGAAAATATTAGAAAAATTATCAAATTATGTAATCAAAAAAATATTATGATTAAGGAACATAATGCAGATTACATATCAGATGAATCACTTAGATTTCATACAGAATTAGGAATACATGCAATTAATGTTGCACCAGAATTTGGAGTAATTGAGACTAGAGCAATATTGGAATGGTTTGAAAATAATGGTCTAAACAATGAAAAACAACAATTTATTGATATATCGTTTCAATCAAACAAATGGAAAAAATGGGTAATTCCGCATTCAGATATAACGGATATGGGAAAAGCTATAATTTCAGGACATTATGTTTTTTCTGATACAAGAATTATCGATATTTTAGAAAAGTCTAACAAAGTAATCGAAGGAGATAGATTGAATACTTGTCTGAAAAAAAAGTTAGAAGAAAATCATCTAAAATATATGAAGTGTTTAAAAATAATTTAGATTATGGAAATTAATATCCTAGAATCAAAAGTTAGAAAATTATGTTTTTTCTGCAAAAATGAAGATGTCATAAAAAAATTTAATATTTTAGATGCTCCATTAGTACTAGGCTGTACAAAACAAGAAATCAATCATGATAAATTAATTTCTTTTAATGTTTTTCAATGTCCTAAATGTGAACTAATCTTCACAGATGCCGATTTAGAGGATATAGGATATTCAGATGTTCACTCCGAGGCAGTAGGAAAAATATGGGAAGAACATCACAGGATGTTTTCTAGATTCATTGATTTGAAGAAAAATACAGAGACATTGGAAATTGGTCCGTCAAAAAATCCTATTTCCAGAAGAAATACAACGTTTGTGGATATGTTTAATGATGTTCCATTTGTATTACAAGAAAATGAAAAATATGTTAAATCAAGATTTCCTGAGATTGAATTAGATAAAAAATTTAACAGAATTGTGGCATCACATGTCTTTGAACATTCAACAGATCCTGACCAATTTTTAAAAAAATGTATAGAAATTTTAGATGATAATGGAGAAATTTTTCTCAGTATACCAAATTTTGAGTTCTGGATAAATAACAAATATTGGAATGGAATTACTGCAGAACATCAAATTTACCCATCAATAAAACAGATTAATAAAATTTGCAATAAAAATGGATTAAATTTAAAATATGAATTTTTTAAAAATCATTCTGTTTTTTTGAGAATAAATAAGAACAAAATAGAAAGTGATTACAATGACAGGAATAATATCAATATCTTAGGATGGGCAAAATCAATAAAAAATTCGATTAAAGATTTGGAAGGAAAAATAACTAGTGAAGGTATTGAAAGTGTATTGATTGTTGGTGCCAGTCATATTTCACAATATCCAATTTTAATGTCACCTATAATCAGAAGTATCACAGAGATTTCACTTGATAATTCATCATCAAAACATGGAATGAGACTCTATGGAACAACATGTATTTGTAAATCATTTGATATTTTAAAAACAATCGAGAATCCCATAGTGATATTATTCAATTCGCCATATATTGAAGAAATGATTAATCAAATAAAGTCACTAAACAGTAATTCAAAAATTATTGAATGCTAAGTAATTATAACTAAAATTTATTTGAAAGTGTTTTTGAATAACATATAATTGAAAAAAGGAATTTTAGTTCAAGGACCTATAACAAAGTGGACTGCAGACATAATCAAGGAGTATAGAGATAATTTTGATGATGTAGAAGTTTTGCTTTCAACATGGAATAACGAAGATGTTAGTGAAATTGGATGTAAAATACTTCAAATAGAACCTCCAGAAAAAACACACCCACATCAATCAAGTATAAATTTACAGATTAAGGGTGCACAAGAAGGATTAAAAAAAATTAATGCAGATATAATTTTGAAAACTAAAACTGATCAATTTATTCATAATAATGAGATTTTTAGTATTTTTGAAGATGAGTGTAAAGATTATCAAATTATGACGACAGATCTTAATTCATGGAGAGATAGAGATTATAGAATAACAGATTTTTGTCAATTAGCAACAAAGAAAGTTTTAGAGGAGTATTGGAATAATATGCCATTTTATGATGGAAGTTATGCCATACCACCAGAGGTTTATCTCACAAAAAATTATGTTGTGAATTTTAAAAAAGATAATAAACCATGGAATGAAATAATTGATAATTATTTTTGCATAAAAAATTACTATAAGGATTTTAAAATTGAATTTGAAAAATTTGTTGGTGATGAATCAAAACAAGAGTGGTTTAAAAAAAATATGAGTGTTGATGAATAATTGATTGGATGTATAATTCAAGCAAGAATGGGCTCATCCAGACTACCTGGAAAAGTAATGATGGAATTAGATGATGGAAATACCATATTAGAATATGTAGTAAAACAATTATCGTTTTGTAAATTAATAGATAAGAAAATTATTGCAACAACCAACCTAGAACAAGATAATGTTATTGAAGAAGCTGCAAAAATATTAGGTTTAGAATTTTTTAGAGGTAGTCCAGAGAATGTTTTGGAACGATATTATGAGTGTGCAAAAAGATTCAGTGTAAAGCATATTTTACGAATAACTTCCGATTGTCCATTGATTGATCCAGAGATTGTTGATAGAGTTATTGAAGAATATTTAACAAAAAAATACGATTATGTATCAAACACACTTGTAAGAACTTTTCCTATTGGTATGGATGCAGAAATTTTTTCATTTGATATTTTAGAAAAGACATGGAGAAATGCAACATTACAATCAGAAAAAGAACATGTAACTCCATATATTAGAAATAAAAAAGGAAGTTTTAAATTAAAAAATATACAAAATTTAGAAAAAATGGATCATTTACGTTTGACATTAGATAGAATTGAAGATTATAATTTAATTAAAAAAGTAACAAGTGAGATCGATAAAAGACCAATTGTAATGAAAGATGTTTTAGATTTATTTTCAAAACAACCAGAATTAATAAAAATTAATGGACATATATCACCAGATGAGGGAATGTTAAAGTCACCAGAAAGCGATAGAAAATGAAATCAATAAATAAGAATCATCTAATTCTTGTTTCGAATAATAGCATTATACATCACATAATTAAATAAACAGAAAAATGAATAAGTTAAAACATTTGCAACAGCAATGCCAGTAGTTCCATAAAATGTTCCTAATCCAATCATGCCGACAACCATTATAACACTAGATATTATTCCACCAATAAATGGAATTTTTGCATTTTCCATAGCGAGTAATTTCGAGAAATAAAAAACATTAATGGTTATAGGTATAATTGATAAACTCATAATTTGGATTAATAATATGACATCAGTGTATGTTTCAAAAAATATTGGGAGTATGATTGGCAATACAACTATGGAAAAAGCAGTGATTAATACTGAAAGTAAAATTGTAATATTCTGTAATTTTTTATTATTTATTCCGCTGGCAGAAGTTGGTAATACAAATTTGAAAATTACACTTGGAATAATAGTTAAAATTAAGATTATTTGTTCCGCTAAAGCATAATTTCCTAAAACAGTTAAACCCAAGATAGGAACAATTAACAATTTATCTACTTGAGCTGTAACAATATTAGTTAACATTAGAAAATAATTAGAAGAGATAAAATTTTTATTTCTTTTTAGTTCTAGAAAATCTATTTTGTATCTTCGTATACCATCAAGTATCAATCTAGAGTATACAAAATAAGATAAAGATATCCCAAGTAGAATCCACTCCACTCCAAGAAAATAATAAGCAGTGATTGAAAAAGAGACCATCAATATTTTTTGGATAATTGAAAAGAGTGAATATTTCTTAAAATTTTTTGTTCCAAGAAGAGTTGATATTCCTAAAGTGAAAATAACATTACCTATAACTAGCAATCCGATATCAAATCTATTGTAAAAAAAGAATATGATGAAGAACGAGATTATAGAACCTATGGCAGATATAAAGAATAATGTTGAGATGGCAGAATTATTTTTTGCAAAATAAACTGTAAGTGAATTTTGTGTACCAATCAAAGAAAATGTAGATACAATAGCAGCAATACTAAGGAAATAATGAATTTCTCCATAAGCAGAAGGTAAAATTATAGATGCAAGATAAAACCAAAATAATGCAGTGATACCTTTTGAACCGATATCACCAATACCAATAAATGAAATTTCTTTTAGGCTTCGTGTAAAATTCATACTAATTTCTATAATTCATTAGATTAAATATTTAGTATCCTTTAGAATCCAAATTGTTAAATTGGTTAAATAATTACACATATCCCATTTTTCTTAATTCATTTTCTATTTCATTAGAGGTAAGATCATTTTCATTAATTTTTAATTTTTCATTATGGTTTATGATTTTATTTAAAATAGATTCCAATTCGGATACTAAAGACGTATTTGATTGAGCAATATTTTTTTCTTCGAATGGATCATTCGAGAGATTAAATAGATAAACTCTATCTGTTTTTGAATCTTTATCTCTAAAATATTTGAATTTTGAAGTTCTGATTCCTATTACATCATTTGATTTAATTTCAATCATAGGATTACTTTCAATGTATGCCGGTTCTTCTTTAAAAATCTCCTCACTTTTAAGTGGAAATAAATTTTTTCCATCAATAAGTGTATAATCAAATTTAATATTTGCAAGATAACATATGGAAGGAAATACATCTATGAGCCTCACTTGTTTAGAAAAAATTTTATTTTTTTCCACATTTTTTCCTACAAATAATAGAGGGACTCGCAATTTTTCATCATAAAGGTCATGTTCTAAAGAGAAACTTGCAGATAAGAGAGCCCTTTTCTCATGAGGTTTTAAATCATATTTAGATAATAAAGCAGATTTTTTTAGTTTATTTTTTAATTCTTTAGAAAAGAAAATTTTATCCTTTAGTGGCTTAAGAAATTTTGGAGTGTGAGATACTAATTTCTTTTTTAAGATTTCAGATTCTCCATCATCTTCAAGATCAATTATTTTGGAATTTTTTTTCACTTTTTTGATATAAGTTCCATGATCTGCAGTAATAATTAAAATTGTATTGTTAAAATCAATATTTTTTATAAATTTACCAATCCACTCATCCATTGATGATATAATTTGTTCATATTTTGAGAATCCAAATTGTTCATTTTTGAAAGAAGAAGGTACAACAAGAGGAAAGTGCAGATCCATCAAATGTATGTTAAGAAACCAAGGATTGTTAGTTGGTAAAGATGAGAATATATCCAAGATTTTATCACCTAATCCAGAATCTAATCTTTCAGTAAAATCATATAGATTATTTTTATTCTGAAATTTAGGAAACAAACCAATGGTTTCAGAAAATGTTGGGGTAAAGCTAAAAAAAGAATAGTTAGATTGTTCTAGAATATTAAATATGGTAGAAACATTTTCATCTAATTTGTTGAAACGCGATGATCTAATTCCAGTTTTAAATGGATGTTTTCCTGTATAGAGCCCAGACCATGAAAGTATGGTTGCATCAGCAGAAGAAATGGCTTGAGTAAAGTATGTTCCATTTTTTATAAGATTATCAATATTAGATTTTTTACTAGTTGTGGTAGAATGAGAGAATTTATCTGATCTGAATGAATCAATTACCAAGAATATTACATTAGGATTCATGGAATTAAACAAATTTTTGTCTTAATTTTTTTTGTGCAGGTATTTCAGATTGCCATATTCTTTTTTTCCCATCACCAAGTATTTTCTCAATTGAGCGTACATCTCTAACTAGCCTTTGTAATCCACCTGGTTCTAATGATGCTGCCTGATCAGAACCATACATTGTTCTATCTAATGTTATATGCCTTTCAATAGAAGTTGCACCAAGTACAACTGCAGGAATGCAAATATTGTATGAACCAATTTCATGTCCACTATATCCTACTTTACATTTATATTTTTTTGATAAAAATGGTATAACACGTAAATTTGCTTCATCATCAGACATGGGATATGAGCTATTTGAGTGCATTAATTCAAATGGACATTTATGCCTACGAAAAATTTTTACAGCGTCATCGATGTTTTTTAGTGAACTCATTCCTGTAGAGATGAAGGTATACTTTTTTTCTTTTGCAACAGTTTCTAATAATTCTTTATGAGTGAGCATAGCAGATGCTATTTTATTATATTTTGTTTTAAATTTTCTAACACTAATTTGACTTTCAATATCCCAAGATGAAATATACCAAGAGATTTTTTTCTTTTTACAATATTTGTCAATAATAGAAAATTGTTTTAGAGAGAATTCAAGACCATTTTTTTGATCACGAGTAGTTTTGCCCCAAGGACTTTCACGAGGAGAATCCAAAATATCAGAAGAATAAACTTTTTCTACAGTCCGTTTTTGAAATTTTACTGCATCACAACCAGAATCAGAGGCAATATCAATAAGTTTTTTGGCAATTTTGATATCACCATTATGATTAATCCCTATTTCAGCAACTATGAAAACCATTTTCTCACCATGTAGTCCATCCTCCATCCACAATAAATGTGGAACCAGTAACATAACTTGATTTTTTACTAATTAGATATTCAACTATTCCATTCAACTCATTTTTTTTCATCATTCTATTCATTGGTGTTAATTTTGAATATTCTTTAATGAATTTTTTATCCTGATTAAATTGTACTCCACCAGGTGCTAGACAATTTACTCTGATTTTTGGTGCCAAATGAGTTGCTAAAAATTTTGTTAGGTTAATAACGCCTGCTTTTGAGACTGAATAACCAGGATGTTTGTGTGCCCCAGCATACAAGTCTGGGCGTGCAGAGACTATTCCCGTTGTTGCAGAAAAATTAACGATTGAGCCTGTTTTATTATTACGTGCAAATTCCCTACATACAGAAAATAATGATGTTAAGTTTACATCTAAAAATTTGGAAAAAGAATCTAGTGATATATTGAAAATAGTATTTTTTTTACGTTTTGGATCGACATGATCATTTAATGCAAAACAATTGATTAGTGCATCTGCATGATTTTTTTTAAACCAATTTTTAACAAATATCTCATCCGATAGATCATGACCTAACAATATATCTAATTTAATTATTTTATTTTTTTTTGAGAGATAACGAAATATTTCTTTCCCCAAGAGACCTTCAGAACCTGTAATAATGATTTTCATGCCTATCTAAAACATATTTGTTATATCCTTTTTTCAAGGTATCTATTAACAAATTCTAAGTACTTTAAACAGGTTAATTCTGGATTAATCTTATCAGAGAAATCTTCCCTAGCGCCTTGAATTATTAGATCACCAGTATAATCAATATCTCTTAATTTTTGGAAGAAATTATCAAAATCCACATCTCCAGATCCTAAAGGTACAGTTTTTCCATGTATCAGTCTGTCTTTAACATGAATATTTACTATCCAATTTTTCAAAGTTTCTAGTTCTTCTGAAGTAATAAAATTATTAGACACACTATTTCCTATATCATAATTAGCTTTGACATTAGGATGATTAAATTTTTTAAGTAAATTTAGGAAAGTTCTAGGTTCCAAATCAGTTTCTAAACCAAGTATAACATTACACTCTTCAGCACATAAAATTGTAGATTGTAAATTTTTTAAGATTTGTTGTTGATGTTCAGAATTTTTCAGTGATGATGAATCTACAAAAGGTAATTCTAAAATTTTTATATGACATTTTTGACATTGACGAATTAATTGTTCTAATGTTTCTAGGTTTTTTTCAATTATATTTTCAGGACTTTTGAATAAATAATCATTCATAAAAATATCCGCACATAAAGAATTAATTTCAATACCATTATTTTGTGATATTTTAAGAATTACATCTATTTTCTCATCATCAAAAATAGGATTTGATCGTTCATCTACGATCCATTCGATCGTATTAAATCCTAATTTTTTCGCTTGTTGAAATTCATCTTCCCAAGAATTATGTGGAAACGCTTGAATTCTATCATTAATCTGAGTAGAGAGTCTACCTTGCATTATTCCTAACTTATTTTTCAACAGTCAAAAGAATCTTAATCTTCAAATATTATAGTATTTGGACAAAATTAGTAAATGGAAAAAGAACTAAGATCAAGACTAGAAAAGATAAAACTAGTGATTACAGATGTAGATGGAGTATTAACTGATGGTGGAATGTATTATACCAAGCAAGGAGATGTTATGAAACGCTTCCATGCACGAGATGGGATGGGCGTTACATTATTGAGAAATATAGGAATTCCTACAATAATTATTACAAAAGAAGAAACACAAATGGTAAAAATATGGAGTAAAAAAATGAAGATACAGCAATTGCTGGATGGTGTAAAAGTTAAAGAATCAACATTAAACAAAATTTGTAAAAATAATGATGTAAAACTTAATGAAATTGCATACATAGGCGATGATGTTAATGATTTGGAGATTCTGAAGAAAGTTGGTTTAGCCGTAACTCCAAGGGATGGAATTGATTCCATAAAGAAGATTTGTCATCATGTATGTTCTAGAGATGGTGGACATGGAGCATTCAGAGAACTTGTCGATTTAGTATTGGAGAGAGAGAAATGAAATTAAAAAATGGAAAAATTAATAAGATTTTTGAGTCTAGTTCTATGGCAATACTTGATTCAAAAAAATTATCAAAAGAAATTGAGAAAAGTATTACTCTAATAATAAAATCAATAAAAAATGGAAATAAGATAGTACTTTTTGGAAATGGAGGTAGTGCTGCAGATGCACAACATATGGCTGCAGAATTTATAGGCCGATTTATGAAAGAAAGAAAAAGTTTTCCTGCAATTGCACTATCAACAGATTCATCAATAATTACTGCAGTTGCAAACGATTATAGTTTTGAAAAAATATTTTCAAGACAAGCTGAATCGTTAGTAAAAAAAGGAGATGTTATAATAGCTATTTCAACTAGTGGTGAATCAAAAAATATTTTAGAAGGAATAAAAACTTCAAAAAAATTAGGAGCAAAGATCATATCTCTGACAGGAGAAAATGGCATGAAGATGAGATCAAATTCAGATGTTTTTTTGAATGTTCCATCCAAGATAACTTCTAGAGTTCAAGAAGTACATAGAACAATAATTCATATTATTTGCGAGATAGTTGAAGATGATTTATCAAAGAGAAAATGATGAAAAACACTATTGCGTTAATTCTTGCCAGAGGCGGTTCGAAAGGAATTCCTAATAAAAATAGCAGGAATTTTTGTGGTATACCGCTAATAGGATGGTCAATACTACAAGCAAAGAATACCAAGGGTATTTCTGATGTTTGGTTGAGTTCGGATAGTAAAAAAATCTTAAAAATAGCAGAGAGATTTGGTGCAAAAACAATATGTAGACCAAAAAAACTATCAACATCTACAGCAAACGGAGATGATGCATATTTACATGCATTAGATTTTATTGAAAAAAATGTACATCTACCGGATATCGTTGTTGCATTACAAGCAACTTCTCCAATAAGAGAATCTAAAGATTTGGAAAGAGGATTAAAGAAATTCAAAAATGGAAAATATGATTCATTATTTTCATCATGCTTAGCTGAGGATATTTTATTCTGGAAAAAATCTGGAGATAGACTAAAAAGCATTAATTATAATTATCAGAAAAGACCTAGACGTCAAAATTTTAAAGAATATGTAATTGAAAATGGTTCTTTTTACATTTTTACTCCACAACTTATTCGTAAATTAAAAAATCGATTAGGTGCGAAGATAGGTAATTATGTAATGGACTCATGGAAATTATTTGAATTAGATGAACCATCAGATATAAAATTTTGTGAGTTAATCATGAAGAACTATATTTTAAAGAATAAGAAATTCAAATTGGTAGAAAAATGAGAGTCGTATATCATAATGGGAAGTATGTTCCTGAAAATGAAGCCAAGATTTCAATTTTTGATTCTGCGTTAATGTTTGGTGACATGGTTTTTGAAATGACACGTTCCTTCAATAAAAAACAGTTTAAACTTAAAGAGCATATTGATAGATTATTTGCATCTATAGAACATGTGAAGATTCCGATTAGCATGTCAAAAGAAGAGATGGAAGATATTTGTTATAAGACAATTGAAAAAAATAAATCAGTTTTTGAAGATTCAGACGAACATAGATTA
>Ga0114933_10003389_pt1 | contig 15586 bp, 13 predicted proteins | sample 4SBtaG_FD_89691 | JGI IMG/M metagenome (GOLD analysis project Ga0114933, IMG submission 89691) | Deep subsurface microbial communities from Kolumbo volcano to uncover new lineages of life (NeLLi) - 4SBTROV12_W25 metaG | ecosystem: Environmental > Aquatic > Marine > Volcanic | place: Kolumbo... | reverse complement strand
CTTCAATCGCCTGACCTTTGACCGCGCGCTCGATCTGACCGCACTCACGGTGCGGCGCGGCTACGTGCCCAGCGGCGTCAACGCGCTCGAGCGCGCGCTGCTCACCCACATGGACTCGACCCCGCTCGACAAGGGGCAGGACACGAGCGTGTTGCTGCCGACGGCGCAGAAGGCGACGCGCTGGCTGCGGGACAAGTTCCGCAAGTTCGACGGCCGCAAGCACCTGCCCGGCAAAGTCTCGAACGCGGACCGCGACGCCCTCCACGACAAGGTTCAAGAGGCCAGCCTCAAGCTCAACAAGACGTCCCGGCTGCTCGAGTCGATCGACGGCCTGTGGCGCAGCTACCAGCCGTTTGTGCACGACCACGACTTCCGCTTCGAAACGAGCGCGGTCCGCAAACGCAGCGCCGAGCTGAACCCCGCCGACCAAGCCGACTTTGGCTGGGACCTCGAGACCCTCTGCTGGCGCAACTACTGGATGAACGTCGAGATCCCCGGACTCGACAAGTGGTCACTCCCCCTGCTCCGCGGCAAGACCGTTCCCGACGACGAACGCCTCGACCTCGGCGGTGATCCGCCGGCCGTGGCGGCCGCGGCCCTGCCCGCGTCGAACGAGACCCCGCAACTTCAAGAGATCGGAGGCGCAGAATGAGCGCAGCGTTCATCACCGGCGGAACGGGCTACCTCGGCTCCTACGTCGTCACAGACCTGATCGAGCGAGGCGCCCTCGACCGGCTCTACCTGCTGACCCGCGGCAGCGGCCAGGACGAGAACATCAAGAAGCTCTGGAAGGCGCTTCAGCTGCACTGGGACGCCGACCGCTTTCACGCGGAGTTGCCCAAGATCGAGCTGATCACCGGCGACCTGCACGAGCCCTACCTCGGGCTCTCGGAGCGCACGCGCGATCGTCTCGCCGACGAGTGCGACTCGGTGCTGCACGTCGCAGCGAGCTTGAACCGCAAGAGCAGCAAGTCCTGCTTCAACTCGAACCTGCGCGGCACCCTCTCAGTCGCCAAGCTGACCCGAGACATCGCCGAGAAGCGCGGGGGCCTGCGCCGCTTCGGCTACGTGTCCACCACCGCGGTCGCCGGGACCCGTGAGCACCAGGTCGTCACCGAGGACGAGGCCATCGACTGGAGCCTCTCCGACTACGACCCCTACGCGCGTACGAAGAAGTTCGCGGAACACATGATCCGGGAGCTGCTCTCGGATCTGCCCATCGTCATCATGCGGCCCCCGACGGTCATGGGGGACAGCCGTTTCCCCGAGACCTCCCAGTTCGACATGGTGAAGTTCTACACGTGGATGATCGACGCGCCCGCCGTACCGATCGAGCCCGACACGCGCCTCGACTTCGTGCCCGCGAACTTCGTCGGCCCCGCCATCTCTGAGCTCTTCACCAAGCCCGAGCTCGCTTGGGACTGTTATCACTTGAGCGCCGGCACGGGCGCCAAGACCGCCCGAGAACAAGACCAGACCTTCGCGCGAGCGGGGATTCGAACGCCGTTCTTCCTGCCCGGCATGCACGGCACGATCAACGGCATCGCCGCTCAGCTCGCCGGAGCCCCCCGGGGCAGCGTCTCGCTCGCCGCCTCCCTGATGAAGGTCTTCCTGCCCTACTTCACCAACGACGTCGTCTTCGACAACACACGCGTCGTCACCGAGCTCGGCCGCGCGCCGGCTCCCTTCACGGACTACTGCGTCGACCTCTACCGCTGGGTGAAGTCGGTCGGATTCGAGTACCCCTACGCGCCGTTGCCGGCGAAGCCGAGCACCGCTTCAACCACGAGGGTCAGCAAATGAGCCTGACAATGCAACTTCTCGGAAGGGCGGCCAAGGGCGCGCTCGACATGGCCAAGGGCGCGCTCGATCCGGACCGCATGGTCCAGATGGGCATGAGCGGACTGATCGAAGCCGCGCGCACCCGACACGAGACCGACCCGACGCCGGCATGGCGCCCGGGTGAGCCCCTCAAGCTGCTTCTCGCCGGCTACGTGGGCACCCGCAACACCGGCGCGGACGTGCGCGTGGAGGAGATGATCTTCCAGCTCCGTCACCTCTTCGGCGACGACAACATCGAGCTCTCCGTCTGCACGAGCGACCCGGAGCTGACCCGCGGCTACTTCAAGACCACGCGGCAGCTCACGATCCCGCAGGTCTTCCACAAGTTCCTCTTCGACACGGTGCGGGAACAGCACGGCGTGATCGCGTGCGAAGGCTCGATGTTCAAGAGCAAGTTCGCGAACGCGCTCTCGACCATGATGGTGGGTGCGCTCGGGCTCGCTGCTGCCGAAGAGAAGATCTCGGTCGGCTACGGCGGCGAGGCCGGCAAGATGGATGAGTCGCTGCGGCGTCTGGTCGAGAAGCACTGCCATGACACGCTCGTCATCACGCGAAACGAAGAGAGCCGCGTGGTGCTCTACCGTCTCGGTGTGCCCACCGAGATCGGCACCGACACCGCGTGGACGTTCGAGCCGGGCTCGAACGAGCGCGCGCTCAACCTCTTCCGGCGCGCCGGCTGGGATGGCGAGAAGAAGATCGTCGCGTTCTGCCCGATCAACCCCTTCTGGTGGCCGGTGAAGCCCGAGCCCCTGAAGGCCGCCCTGCACGGCATCAGCGGGAGCTACGCCGACGCTCACTACAAGAGCGTCTACTTCCACAAACACGGCGCCGACGTGGACCGGCAGCTCGAAAAGTACATCCAAGGTCTCGCCGGGGCGCTGAAGGACTTCGTTCGCAAGCACGACGACTGGTTCCCGATCCTGGTCGGCATGGAGCGCCTCGACCGACGCTCGGCGGAGCGGCTCGACGAGCTGCTCGGCGGGGGCACGCCGATGTTCATCTCCGACGACCACGAGATGTACGAGATGGTCTCGATCCTGCGCAGCTGCTCGATGATCGTCAGCTCTCGCTACCACGCGCTCGTCTGCTCGATGCCGGGCCTGGTGCCCTCCGTCGGCGTCACGATGGACGAGCGCATCCGCAACCTCATGGCGGACCGTGGCCAGCCAGAGCTCGCGCTCGAGGTCGACGACGAGCACCTCGACGTCAACCTGCTCGCCGCCATGGAGGCGACCGCCGCCAACACCGAGGACGTCAAAGACGGCATCGGCCGCTGCGTCGTCAAGAACCTCGAGCGCATGGGCCGGATGGGTCAGATCCTCGAGAACTACGTGCTCGACCTGCACCCCGACTTTCCATTCGCGGAGCGCGGCGATGACCCCTTCGAGTACCTGCCGCCACTCGGCCCCACGACGGCGCCGCTCGTCGAACGCTACCGGACCTCACAGAGCAGCTGATGCTCACCCGGGACATCGATGACGGCATCCTGACCGTCACGCTCGACGGCGGCGCGTTCAACGAGATCGGCCTGCCGATGCTCCGCGCGCTCGAGGGCGTGGTCGGTGACCTCACCCGCGATGACGTGCGGGCGCTGGTCATCCAAAGCGCCAACGAGGGGGGCTTCTCCGCCGGCGCGGACCTCCGCGAACTGCACGCGAGCCTGACCTCGGTGGACGGCGCACCGAGCGAGCTGCTCGACCACGCGCTCGGCCTCTTCGACTCACCCCGGACCGCGGCACGCTCCGGCGTCTCGGCGCTTCGAAACGCCATCCGTCGACGCGACGTGCGTCCCATGAACACCGCCAAGGTGTGGGGGGTCCGGGCATTTCTCGATCGTGTGCACCGCGTCTTCGATGCCATCGACGCGGCCCCCATCCCGACGATCGCCGCCGTACACGGCGTGTGTTTCGGCGGAGGGTTCGAGCTCGCCCTCACCTGCGACATCATCGTCGCCGACAAGACCGCGCGCTTCGCCTTCCCCGAGCTTCGCCTCGGCCTGATCCCCGGCTTCGGGGGCATCCCCCGTCTGGAGCGCGACCTCGGCAACGGCGTCGTGCGGGACATCCTGCTCAGCGGTCGCTCCGTCTCCGCGAAGCGCGCCCACGAAGTGGGACTGATCAGCCAGCTGGTCGGGGAGGGGCACGCCGGCAAGGTGGCCAAGCGCCTCGCTCAGCAGACCACCCGCTTCGACGCCCACACCCTCTCGGTCGCCAAGCGATTCGCCAAGCCCATCCCGCTCGAGCGACTCGCGGCCGAGAAGGACCAGTTCTGCGAGCTGCTCGTGCGCCCGACCGTCGTCGAAGCCCTCACCCGCTTCGTCGAATCCAAAGACGCGATGCCCTACTTGCCCGGAGCGCGCGCTAAGCGCGCGAGGACCACCCCATCATGAGCGCGCCCACCAAAGAAACCGTGATCGAGCGTCTCTTCACGCTCGCCGCCACCCGCTTCAACAAAGAGCGGGACACGCTCAACGCGAGCGACGACCTCTTCGACGCCCTCGAGATCGACTCGATGCAGGCGCTCAGCTTGCTGACCGCGCTCGAGGAGACGTTCAACGTAGAGATCCCCGACTACGAGGTTCAGGACGTGCGCACGTTCGACGAGCTCGCGGACGTCGTCGCCAGCCGACTGTGAGACCCATGAACACCGCCCCCGAAATGATGGATCCGACCCACTACGACTCGCTCGGCGAGCTGCTCTGGGACGCCCTGCTCACGTTCAAGACCGAGACCGCGTTGATCGAGGTCGAGCGCAAGGTCGAGTCGCGCCGGCTCACGTACCTCGAGACGAAGCACGAGGTCGGCCGCGTCATCCACTACCTCGAGGGCCGAGGGGTCGGCGCCGGCGATCGGGTCGCCGTGATGATGAGCAATCAGAGCCGCTGGCTCATCTGCGCGACCGCCGCGTTCTATCGAGGCGCGGTGCTCGTGCCCCTGGACTACAAGCTCAGCGCAGACGAGCAAAAAGCATTGCTGGCCCACGCCGGGCCGAAGCTGCTCGTGACGGAGCGCAGCCTCATGCGTCGCTTCAAGGACGCGCCGCCGGATGTCGACCACACGTTTGTCGTCGACGAAGATTGGGAGAAGCTCCCCGAGACGACCGAGCCGACCCCCATCGTCGAGCGCACCCGCGCAGACCTCGCGACGATCGTCTACTCGTCCGGCACAGGCGGCATCGCGAAGGGCTGCTTGCTGACCCACGACGCCTACCTCGAGCAGCTCCAGGGGCTGATGTCGCGTTTCCCGATGCACACGGGTCACCGCGTCTTCTCGATCCTGCCGACCAACCACGCGATCGACTTCATGGTCGGCTTCGTCGGCCCCTTCAGCGCCGGCGCGACCGTCATCCACCAGCGCACGCTGCGGCCCGAGTTCCTGCAGTCGACGATGCGCGCCTATGGCGTCACTCACATGGCGCTCGTCCCGCTCATCCTCAGCGCCTTCGAGGAGTCCATCAAGGAGGCGCTCACCGAGCGCCCACGCTGGGCGCGCCGCATGGTCAGCTTGCTCGGTGGGCTCAACGAGATGCTGACCGCCAAAGAGCCCAACCACGCCTTGAGCCGCGCGCTGCTCAAGCCGGTGCACGAAGCCTTCGGTGGTGAGCTCGAGCTGCTCTTCTGCGGCGGCGCGTTCGTGGACCGAGCCCGAGCGGAGCACTTCTATCGCCTCGGGCTGCCCGTGGTGATCGGCTACGGGCTCACCGAGGTCTGCACGGTCGCGACCGTCAACGACCTCTCGCCCTTCCGAGCGGACACGGTCGGTCGACCGCTCGACGGCGTGAAGATCAAGATCCACGAGCCTGGCGCAGACGGCGTCGGCGAAGTTTGGATCAAGGGGCGCACGCTGATGTCGGGCTACCTCGACGAGCCTGAGCTGACGGCCGAGACCATCACCGAGGACGGCTGGCTGCGCACCGGCGATCTCGGCTGGATGGACGCCGCCCACCACCTGCACCTGGTCGGCCGCAGCAAGAACATGATCGTGACCGCAGGCGGAAAGAACGTGTACCCCGAGGACGTCGAGGGGGCCTTCGAGGAGCTCGAGGTCGAGGAGGTCGCAGTGTTCGCTTCCGGCTTCCTCTGGCCCGCAGCGCTCGACGACGAGCAGCTCATCGCGGTCATCCGCCCCCGCCGAGGCAACGGCATCAGGGAGCGCTCGAAAGAGGCCGTGCTCTCGCAGCTCCGGAGCAAGAACCGTCGCCTGCCAGACTACAAGCGGGTCGGCGCGGTGCTCTTCTGGGAGGAAGACTTCCCCCGCACCGCTTCGATGAAGGTGAAGCGACGCGTGCTCGCGGAGAGCCTCCGTGAAGACGCCGCGACGAGCGCGCTGGTGAACCTGTGAAGGTGCCGATCGAAGAGCGCTGGTTCACGGTCGTGAACCCGGCCGCGGGGGGCGGACGCTGCGGAAAGCGGGCGCCGTCGGCGCTGGCCAAGATCCGCGAAGCAGGCCTCGAGCTGGACGTGCGCAGCACGACGGGTCCGGCGCAGGCCAGCCAGATGGTGAAGGACGCTTGGGCCGATGGGTACCGACGCTTCCTCGGCCTCGGTGGCGACGGCACCGGCTTCGAGATCATCAACGGGCTCTTCCCGAACGAGACCGACGAGCGCCCCACGCTCGCGCTGCTACCTCTCGGCACCGGCAACTCGTTCCTTCGCGACTTCGCGATCGACAACCCGGAGACCGCGCTGCGTGCCATCACCCGCGGCGAGACCCACACCTGTGACGTCGTGCGCGCGACCCACGCCGCCGGCGAGCTGCACTACATCAACCTGCTGAGCCTCGGCTTCTCCGCGGAGGCCGGCCACCTCACGAACGAGCGCTTCAAGCCCTTCGGCCCTGCCGGCTACATCGCCGCGGTGCTGATGACAGCGGCGCGCCTCAAGAGCCCTGTCTTCCCGCTTCGGGTCGACGATGGCATGACCGACGAGCGCCCCTGCGTGCTGCTCTCGTTCTCGAACAGCCGCTACACCGCGGGCACGATGATGATGGCGCCGCACGCGGACGCGTCCGACGGAGCCCTCGACGTCATCCGGATCGGCGAGATGGGTCGCCTCTCCTTCGTTAAGAGCTTCCCGAAGATCTTCGCCGGCACCCACGTCACCCACCCGGGGGTCGAGGAGTCGCAGGCGCACCGGATCGATCTCGATCTGCCGGGGCCGGTCAACGTCATGGTCGACGGCGAGATCCTCGAGCTGATGCTCGAGCGACTCGAGGTCGTGCCCGGAGCCGTGGAGATCGTAGCGTGAGCGGCGGCGCCGCAAGCCCGTCCACCGACGGCCGCACCGAGCGTGCGAAGCGCAAGCGTGAGCTGCGCCGGCGCGCGATCCTCGGCGCGGCGCTGCGCGTGTTCAGCGACAAGGGCTACCACCGCACCCGCATCGCGGACATCATCGAGGAGGCCTCGATCGCGCGAGGCACCTTCTACCTCTACTTCGACTCGAAGAACGCCATCTTCCACGAGCTGCTCGAGCTCGTGCTCGAGGGCATCGACGAGAGCGTGCAGGGGGTCGACACGGAGCCGGGCGCCAAGCCGGTCCGTGACCAGCTCCTCGCCACCGTCCATCGCGTATTCGCCGCGTTCGCCGCCGACCGCGCGCTCGCCAAGCTGATCCTCCGAGAGGCGGTCGGCCTCGACGAGGAGGTCGACAAGATGCTCGAGCGCTTCTACGGGCGCCTGCACCGCTGGCTGAGCACGTCGCTGGCCAACGGCCAGAAGATCGGCCTGATCCGGGACATCGACACCGACCTCACGTCGTGGCTCATCCTCGGCTCGGTGAAGCAGTTCGCCGCGCTGGTCCTGAACACGCCGGACGAGGAGATCGACATCGACAGGCTCGCCGAGGTGATCCTGGACTTCAACCTCCAGGGTGTGCGCGCCTTCTAGGGGGCGCTCCGCACGGGGCCCTATCGACTGGACCTGCGCTTGCCTCTTCCGGCCGGATTGGCCACCCTGATCTCATGACGAGAAGAGAGCCGTGGATGCCCGCCCTGCTCACCGTGGTGACGTGCGGCGTCTACTATTTCTACTGGCAGTACATCACGACCGAGGAGCTCAAGAGCGCGACCGGTCGCGAAGACCTGAATCCGATGACGGACATGCTGCTCTCGGTCGCGTGCTGCGGGCTCTGGGCCATCTACGTGCAGTACCGCAACGCGCAGGTCGTGCACGAGACGATGACGGCGCGGTCGCAGCAACACGAAGACAAGTCGACGTTCATCTTGATCCTGCACGCGCTCGCCGCATTCAACGGCGCGACCGGCCTCTTCGCGATCCTCCTCCTGCAGGAGGAGTACAACAAGCTGGGCAAGGCGCTCGAGGCCGGCGGCGGCGGTGGTCCCTTCGGCGGCCCGCCTCCGCAGGTCTTCTGAGAGCGAATCGGCGCCCTTGCGACGACTCCTCTACCCGCTCTGGAACGCTGAGGAGAGGCGCCCCCGCGCGCTGATTCGAATCGGGATCCAGCTCAGCGTCTTCGGGCTCTTCAGCTTCCTGCTCCAGCTTCTCTTCTGGTTCGTTCACCGCTGGCACGGGGCGACCTGGCTCACCCACACCGTCATCTTCATCGGCATGGCGGGCGTCGTCGTGGGCACGGTGCTGCTGGGCCGCCGCTTCCTCGACCGGCGACCGATCCACGAGCTCGGGCTGCGCTTCGACGGTCGTTGGTTGAGGGACGCGCTCTTCGGCTTTGGCCTGGGCGCCGCGCTCATCCTCAGCGTCGGCGCGGTCGAGCATCAGCTCGGCTGGGCCACGTACCAGGAGCGCGCCTCTCAGGTCCCACTGCTCCTGGGCCTGAGCACCGCGTTCATCGTGTTCTGCTCGGTCGCCTTGACCGAGGAGCTGCTCTTCCGTGGCTACCAGCTCGTGAACCTGGCCGACGGTCTCCAGGGGGAGCGACTCTCTCGGGCCCAGGCCGTGCTCGCCGCGACTGCCGTCTCCTCGGTCGTCTTTGGGCTCTTCCATGCGCTGAATCCACACGCGAGCCCCATCGCGACCCTCAACATCACCTTTGCCGGCGTTCTCCTGGCGGCGGGCTTTCTGGTGCGGGGGGAGCTCGCCATCCCGATCGGGCTCCACCTCTCGTGGAACTTCTGCCAGAACCTGCTCGACATGCCGGTCAGCGGTCAGAGTCAGTTCTCCTATGGCGCCATCGTGGACCGGACCGTCACGGGCTCCGATTGGCTCACCGGCGGCGCCTTCGGCCCCGAGGCAGGCCTGACCGGCCTGGTCGCGATCAGCGCAGGGATCGTCGCCATCGTGCTCTACGCACGGGTCCTCGAGGGGCGGTGGGGCGTGCATCGGTCGCTGCTCCCGAAGTGAGCGTGCTATGAAGCGCCCGTGGACAAGCTCTTCGCGAGCCTGCGGACCTTTGGCGTGCTGCTCGGCCTGTGGGTGATCCTGGCGGTCGTCGGCATCGTCACGGGCGTCGTGCCCCTCGGGTCGGGGTCGACGGTCGACATCGGTGAGGCTGATGATCCGGGCGACACCGACGGGTCAGACGGCGGCCTCACCGAAGGTGACGCGGGCGCTGCGACCGAGGTCGACGACACCTCCGTGGCGGCGAACGCTCCCACCGAACCAGCCGCGGACACCGCCGCAGCGGACATCGCGGCGGACACGAACACGGACACCGCAGCAGCGGACACCGCAGCAGCAGACACCGCCGCAGCAGACACCGCCGCAGCGGACACCGCCGCAGCAGACACCACCGCAGCGGACACCGCCGCCAACACCGACACGGACCCGCCGACGGCCCCGCCATCGGCGCTCTCCGCCGCTCACCTGGAAGACGGTCAACGCTGGTCGGTCTGCGCCTCCTCCTTTGAGCCGTCCTTGTCCGTGGCCGACGTCTTCGGCGACGCACGGCCCGAGATCCTCGTCGGCTGCGCGGACGGCTGGCATGTGCTCGGCGTCGGCCCGTCGGGGCCATCTCGGATCGCGGTCTTCGCGATCTCGGCCGCCCCCAGCGGTCAGCGCGCGGTGGCCGGCCCCGCCGGCCACGGCGACGTGAACGGTGACGGCTCGCCCGACCTCGTGTTGCCGCTCGCCTTCTCCACCGACTCCGGCGCGAGCCGCGGAGGCGGGCTCTACCTCGTGCCCCGCGACAGCTACGGCGGCATCCGCGAGCCCGCCACGCTCGCGCCTATCACGGCCGTTTCGGTCGCCCTCGGCCCCCTCGACGGCACCCGTGGGGCCGAGATCGTCGCCATGAACCGCGCCAACGCGTTGGCGCAGTTGCCGAGCGAGGCTTGGGTCTTCTCGGGCGGCGGCGCCCCGACCCGAGCCGCTGCCCTCCTCACCGGCCTCCATGGGGGGCCGGTCGGCATCGCCGACGTCGACCGGGACGGTCACGCGGACGTCATCGCGGTGGGCAGAAGCCGCGTGGACCTGCACTTCGGCGACGGCGACGCCGCCTTCGAGCGCTCCCACACACTCAACCTGGAGGGCGCACGTGAGCTCGGGCTCGGCGATCTCGACGGCGACGGTGGCACCGATCTGGTGGTGTTGGGCGAGCGCCTTCAGTGGATACGCGCTGGCTCGCTCGAAGGCATGGAGCCCCACGGCGTCGACGGCGTGCCCGCGACGCTCCGCGGGCTCCAAGTCCTGGACGCGGACGGCGACGGGTCGCTCGACATGCTCGGGTGGGACCATCCCAGGCTCGTGCTCTTGCGACAGCGTGGAGCCGTGGACTTCGAGCCTCGCACCGCCTTCACACTCGCGGGCGCGGCTTTCGGCCCGCGTCGACACGTGGTCGCGGACCTGGACTCGGACGGCCGAGCCGACGACCTGGTGCTGCTGGGCACGAGCGCCGAGGCGAACGCCCGGGTGGAGGTGATCGTCGTGCTCGATGCGCTGAGCGGCTCGGAGCTCACGTCGACCGCCAGCGCGCGTTCGGTTCCCGACGCGCCGCTGGTCCTGAGAGCGACGCTCCGCTGAGCCACCGGGGGCGGGCCCCGAGGAAGATCTGAGCCCTCCCAGCGCACTATGCTGCGACCCCGTGGAGCTCAGATGAACCAAGGACCCCAGTCGCCGCCCCCGTCGCCGGACTACCGGACGATCGAATTCAACGCGCTCGACCCCGTCACGCGGCAGCGCTTCGTGGACGCAACCCACGGGGCGGGGGGACCGGCGCCGGTGCTCTCGCAGCCGAGCTCGACCGGCGGAGCCATCGTGGGCTGGGCCCTGCTCTCGCTCCTCGGCATCACAGCGGTGCTCGTGCTGGCGGTGATCGAGTTCGGCGACGTGCGCTCGTTCCACCAGAACCCCGGCTTCCTGCTCGGATATGGGCTCGGGTTCTTCCTGGCGGGATGGGGGCTGCTGCGGACCATCCGGACCAGCCGGCTCGCCTCGAAGGTGCCCTTCAAGCGTGGCCGCTACGTGTTTCCGACCGACATGGTGGTCGCCAAGGGGACCCAGCTGACCATCGTGCCCATGGGGCGTCTGCTCAAGCTCGACGGGGTGCACCGTCACGTCAACGGCGTCTACCAGGGCACCGACCTCAACTTTCACTTTCAGGGCTACGGGCGAGCCTTCTTCACGGTCCGGGGCAAGGTGCTGGCCGAGCAGATCATGGACGACATGCGCCTCGCTCAGCAGCGCATCAACGACGCCGTCGCGCTCCAGGATCTCCAGGTGCTCGCGGCGTTGGACGTGTTCTTCGAGGCCCGCGTAACCGAACAGTGGAACGACCCAGGGACCGCTGATCGGTTGGCGGCTGAGGCCTTGAGGCCAGAGCCGTCGGGCGGACCGTCGACCTACCGCACCGCCGACAAGCCCGCCGACGCCAACGAGCACAAGTCAGGCCCGTTCTCCCGCCCGGCAGGCAAGATCGTAGACCGGGCCGCCCTCTTCGCGATGGCGGCCGTGTTGCTGGCTCCGCCGGTGTGGTTCGCGAGAAACCTGGCCAGCGACAGCACCGCCTTCGCGACGGCCCAGCAGCGCAACACGACGTACGCTTACCAAGCCTACATCGATGGTGACGGGTCCAACGCTCAGGAGTGTATCGACGAGCACCTGCCGGAGGCCGCCTTCTCAGAAGCTCAGCGCGACGGCACGGTCTCGGCACTGCGAGACTTCGTTCAGGCCCACCCGGAGAGCGCGCGCACCGGCGACGCGCGTGCGGCGATTCACGAGCGCTTTGTCGGCGTGCGCCAAGACTTTCTGACCCAGGCGGCCAACGGGGACGCCACGATGCCCGTCTTCATGAGCCATCTGCTCGACTGGCTCGAGGCGCACGACTCTCCGCCGGTCCGGGTTCGCTTCGTCGCGCCGAGCGCGGAGGCCCTCTCTCTCATCGATCAGAACCTCGACGCCTTCGGTGAGGTGCAGGGAGTCACCGGGGGCATCGCGCCCGTCTCGCCGCACTTCACCGAGACGAGGAGCGCGCCCAGAGAGCAGCGCATCACGCAGGTCTTGCAGCGTGGCTTCGGACCGATCTTCCCAGAGGACGTGATGCAGCTGGCCCACGCGGGACGCGTGAACACCGCGCAGCTCGCGGCGCCGATCACGGAGCCCACCTTCGACGTCACATACACGATCCGTCCAAGCGGAAGTGTGTACACGAGCGACACCTCGACACGCGGGTTCGTCGGCATCCATGTCGACTTCCACATCCAGATGCGCATTCCTGACTCGACCGAGACCTGGGGCTTCGACACATCCGTGGAGCCACCAGAGCACTTCACGGTGTCGAGCTACAGCGCCATCGATCCGACCGGCGACAGCGCCTATCGGGACGGCTTGGTCTACTCCGTGATGGCTGACCGTGCGTTTGATCAGCTCGGCAACCAGCTCGCGATGACCTTCTTTCGACCCGACACGCCTGCCTACAACCAGGCGCAGGTCGCAGCCGAGCGTGAGATGCGCGGAAACGAGAACCGCGGCGGATCACCGGGTTTGCCAGGCATGCCCGAGGGCATCTCACCTGAGCTCAGGGACGCGCTCGAGCGTGCCATGCAGAACCAAGGAGGCTACTGAGCCTCTTCCGCGGGCGCGTCGAGCTGCTCGACGTAGTAAGCGAGCATCAGCGGGAGCGTGTTCTGGCCGATCGTTCGGTCTCCGACGATCCAGCCGTCGATGCGCGCGGTCGAACCACCGTCGACGGGGAGCATCGGTGGGATGGTGCTGAGCACGTAGATGGGGTCGGCCCACTGCTCGGGGCCCACCCTGCGGGTGTGCAGAGGCAAGATCCAGAGCCGCGGCCCTGCAGAGCGCACGAAGGCGACGTGGCCTTCGAAGCTCGCTCTCTCCGTTGCGTGCGCGTCAGCGCCGGCCCGAAGCTCCGCGTAGCTGGGCGCCGGCTGCTCACGCCGGCGCGCGAGGGTCTGTGCGCGCAGCGCCAACGGCATGCGATAGAGCCCCGCCGCTTCCTGCCGCGCCCGGGCAATCTCGCGAGGCGACACACCCAGCCGGGTCGGCTCGGACACCTCATCGGCGGACGTCGCCGCCGGCTCGGCGGAGTCTGCCTCAGGCGTGGGGGAGACGTCCGGCGGACTCTCCTCACACCCTGACCCGCAGGCGAGCAGCGCAAACGTCAGCGCGAACGACCAGAGCTTCACTAGGGACCCGTCAGGCTTTCGTGCAGCTCGACCAGCCTCGCCTGCTCGGCGGCCGGCATCTGCTCGTGGCGGAGGTAGGCCGTGATCGCGTCGGCGAAGCCGGGGCCCCACGCCTCGCGGATGAGGGCGCTCGCCGCCACGAACTGAGGCTCCTCCCGGGCGATTCGCAGCATCCCGTTTCGCATGTGCGGATCTCCCCGGACGCTCGGGTCGGCGGTGTAGGCCTGGCGATACTGGAAGAGAGCCTGCCCAAAGAGCTGCTCGCCCACGTAGATGCGTGCGAGCAAGAGCGGCGCCCTCGGGTCGGTGGGGTGCTCACTCTGGTAGCTGCTGATCGTGCTCGACTGGGCGTGCCAGTCACCACGGCTGTTCTCGAGGTCACGGTAGATGGTGAGCAGCGGCTCGGGCACGTCATCGGCGAAGGGGGCTCGAGGAGCGACGGTGGGAAACGCCGGCTCCGCCGCCTCCGCCGGGACCTCGGACGAGGTCGGCGACTCGGCGAGTTCGTCCTCTAGCCCCGGCCCCGGACGCATGATGAAGTAGACCGCGCCGGCGCCGATGGACATCAGCACGAGCGCCGCGAAGACGGCTGCGAGCACGAGCGGCAGGCGCGACTGAGGCAGCTCGATCGGCGCGCTGACCGTGCGGACCGGCTGGGCGCTCGACACCCGCGTGGGTGTGCCTCCGGTCTGGGTCGGCGCGAGGGTCGGCGGCTTCGGTGACGACCCACGCTCGGGCCGAGGCCCGACTCTGCGCGCCGGCTCCGGCCCGAGGGCGTCGAGGGCCTCGAGCAGCGCAGCCCCGTCGGCGAAACGCAGACTCCGGCTCTTGTCGAGCGTGCGGGCCACGAGCGCCTCGAGCGCGGGATCGACGGCGAGGCCCGGGTCGGCCTCCGACAATGTGCGCGGGGCCTCGAGCATGTGGGCGCGCAGCATGTCTCCTGGGTTGGCCGCGTCGAAGACCCGTTGACCCGTCAGCGCCTCGAAGATCACGCAGCCGGCGGCGTAGACGTCGGCGCGCGCGTCGACCTCCTGCCCCGAAGCCTGCTCCGGAGCCATGTAGGCCGGAGTGCCTATCAAGGCGCCTTGCGCGGTGAGTTTGGGCGCGTGTTTCCAGGCGTCGTTGAGGAACCTCGCGAGCCCAAAGTCGAGCACCTGCACGTGGTCGTCGCGGGGGCCGAGCACGCGAACGAAGACGTTGTGCGGCTTCAGGTCGCGGTGCACGAGCTGCTTCTCGTGTGCGTACGCGAGCGCGAGCACCATCTGGCGCATCATGCGCAGAGCGCGCGTCGGCTCGATCACCTCTCGGCGCGAGAGGAGCGCCGCCAGGTCTTCGCCCTCGAGCAGCTCCATCACGATGTAGGGGAGCCCGTCCGAGAAGCCGTAGTCGGTCACCGTCACGATGTTCGGGTGGGTGAGCGAGGCCAGCGCCTGCCCCTCGCGCCGAAAGCGCTCCTGCAGGAGCGGCATGCTCTCGTATCGGGTGAGGAGCGTCTTGATCGCGACGTTGCGTCCCAAACGAATGTGTTCGGACAGGTAGACCCGACCGATGCCGCCTTCGCCAAGCTGTTGCAGCACGCGGTAGCGCTCGTCCAGCGTCCTGCCGATCAGCGGATCGGGACCGTCGACGTTCTTGGTGCTCGGACCGCTCACGGCCGGAGCATACCCGCTGCCAGGGACCACGGGAGGTTCGTCGGCGGACTGCTATGGTCGCGCCATGCATCTCGACCTCGCCCAGCCCGACGTCGCGGCCGCTCGTCGCGAACGGCTCGCCGGCGCACTCGGCGGTCAGCGCGCGCTGCTCTTCGCGGGTCAGGCGCGTCCGCGCAACTACCCGGACGCGCCCTACCCCTTCCGAGCCTCGAGCCACTTCCTCTACTTCGTCGGGCTTGGAATCGAACACGCCGTGTTGCTCGTCGACGGCGCGGAAAGCACCCTCTTCGTCACCCCGCCGGAGCCTGCCGACGAGCTCTGGCACGGCCCCGTGCCGGACCTCGAGGCCATCGCGGCGGCGGTGGGCTGCGCGGTCCGCCCGCTGGTGGAGCTGACGTCCCATGTGGAAGGCGCAGCGACGATCGCCGCCGTCGACGTGCGCACGCGCCTCGAGCAGGAGCAGCTGCTGGGCCGAGGCCTCGTCGACCCCACCTCCGAGGCGCTCGAGGACACCGACGCAACGCTCATCGACGCGGTGAT
>Ga0114933_10003388_pt1 | contig 15588 bp, 12 predicted proteins | sample 4SBtaG_FD_89691 | JGI IMG/M metagenome (GOLD analysis project Ga0114933, IMG submission 89691) | Deep subsurface microbial communities from Kolumbo volcano to uncover new lineages of life (NeLLi) - 4SBTROV12_W25 metaG | ecosystem: Environmental > Aquatic > Marine > Volcanic | place: Kolumbo... | reverse complement strand
GACAATGTGGAACTGGAAGTCGAATTGATTACACCCATCGCCATGGATAAGGAACTACGCTTCGCCATTCGTGAAGGTGGTCACACCGTTGGCGCAGGTGTTGTCACTGAGATTGTAGAATAGGAGACTCTTAAATGGCTGGTAATAGCAAGCGGGCAATCATTCAGCTGGAAAGTACGGCTGGAACAGGTTATCGTTATACGGTAGCTAAAAGTAAACGTCTGCATCCTGAGCGAGTGGAGTATCGTAAATATGATCCGGTCGTACGTAAGCACGTCATCTTCAAAGAGACCAAATAAATCTTCCGATTAGAATATTCAGCCATCCGTTTGGGTGCTTGAAAAACTCGTGAAGGAGTGTAGCTCAATTGGTAGAGCACCGGTCTCCAAAACCGGGGGTTGCAGGTTCAAGTCCTGTCACTCCTGCAAAATTTAAAACTGAATTTGGGAAATCAATCAGTTAGAACATAATGAATAAGATTAAAAAGTTTTTTATCGACGTTAAATTCGAAATGAAAAAAGTATCCTGGCCAAATTGGGATGAATTAAAAGGGTCGACCTTTGTCGTTATTTCATTTTCAATTTTGATCAGCGTGTTTCTATTCTTTATTGATCGAATTCTAGCAACTGTGTTGCAGGTGGTTCTTTAAATTTTATGAATTGGTATACCCTCAGAGTCATTTCCGGTAAGGAAAAGAAAGTTCGGGATAATCTACTGTTTGAGCTGGATTATCAGGGACTTTCTGAAGAAGTTGAGACTATTCTTGTTCCTTCTGAAAATATCGTTGAAATGAAAGACGGTAAAAAGAAGGTGAAGAATAAAGTTTTTTTCCCTGGATATATCCTTATTCATATGAGTGACTCCAAGGAAGCATGCTACTTGGTCGAGAATGCAAGTGGTGTTATCAGTTTTGTAGGTGCCAATGGTGAGCCTCAGGCCCTAAAGGAAGAAGAAGTGACACGTATCCTTGGCGAAGTCGAGGGTCGAGAAGGTCGTGAAGTTGTCAAAGCACCATATCGTGTTGGCGATGCGGTTAAGGTAACCGATGGCCCATTTGCAGAATTTTCAGGTTATGTTAATGAGGTAAACGAAGAAAAACAAAAGGTGAAGGTTTCTGTGAGTATTTTTGGTAGACCGACACCGATTGAACTAGATTTTTTACAGGTTGAATTAGAAAAATAGGCTAAGTCATGGCAAAAAAAGTTTCAAGTTACATCAAGCTACAAATCCCCGCTGGACAGGCAAACCCTGCCCCTCCGGTTGGGCCCGCATTGGGTCAGCATGGTGTTAATATTATGGAATTCTGTAAGGCGTTTAATGCCGCCACGCAGGATCAAGCGGGAATGATTATCCCTGTCGTAATTACGGTATATGTCGATCGCAGTTTTACTTTTATCACCAAAACACCGCCGGCGGCCGTTTTACTGAAGAAAAAAGCGGGAATTCCCAAGGGATCCGGTGAGCCCAATCGTGAAAAAGTCGGAAAAGTTTCCGAATCAGATTTGCGGGATATTGCCGAAATAAAAATGAAAGATTTGAATGCCAATTCTGTAGAAATGGCAATGGAAATGATTCGCGGAACCGCTCGCAGCATGGGGTTAGAGGTGCAAGGATAATGAAGGTTTCTAAAAATAAAAAAGCAATGGAAGCACAATTAGATCGTCTGAAGGAGTATTCTTTAGAGGACGCAGTTAAATTGGTCAAAGATTTAAAATTTACAAAATTTGACGAGTCTGTTGATATTGCGATCAATCTAGGTGTTGATCCCCGCCATGCAGATCAGAATATTCGTGTAACAACCACGTTGCCACATGGAACGGGTAAAGAAGTAAAGGTATTGGTTGTTACCCAGGGACCGAAAGAAAAAGAAGCCCAAGAAGCCGGAGCAGATTATGTCGGTAAAGAATATCTGGAAAAAATTAAAACCGGTTGGGATGATGTGGATAAAATTATAGCGACACCGGACATGATGCCTGAATTGGGCCGGTTGGGTAAAGTGCTTGGACCCAAAGGATTGATGCCCAATCCGAAAAGTGGTACTGTAACGATGGATGTGTCCAGTGCTGTGAAAGAGTTAAAAGCTGGAAAAATTGAAATTCGAGTGGAAAAGACTGGTATCGTTCATACGCAATGTGGGAAAAGTTCGTTTGACGAGAAAGCATTGGTCGAAAATATCCGCACTGTTTACGATACTATAATGAAGGCCAAGCCCGCTTCTGTGAAAGGGGCTTATTTTAAAAAGATAAGCATTTCATCTACGATGGGCCCTGGTGTAAAAATTGATCAAGGAAGCATCAGGTAAAAAATGCCGAACACAAAAAATATTGAACAAGTCGAAGAATTAACCGAGAAACTCGGAAGAGCAAAAGCGATATATTTTACTGAGTACCTGGGATTAAACGTCGAAGATATCACAAAACTTCGTCAACAGTTTCACTCCAGTAATGTGGAATATCAAGTCGCGAAAAATTCACTTTTAAAACTTGCGGCAAAGAATAACAAGTTGGAAGGATTGGATCAATATTTAGCTGGTCCCACGGCGATTGCCCTTTCCTACGAAGACCCAACCAGTCCCGCTCGTGTACTGAAAGAATTCACAGAGGACCATGATCTGCCTGAAGTTAAGGGGATTGTGTTTGATGGGGATGTTTTAGATGGCAGCGAATTTAAACGCATCGCTGATATGCCAACTAAAGAACAACTGCTCGGACAACTTGCAGCTCTGTTGAGTTCCCCATTAACCAATTTAGTCTGGGCGCTTAAATCGCCAATGACAGATGTGGGTAATGCGTTAAATAATCTAAAAGAACAAAAATCTAATTAAGACATAATAAGGAGCAATGACAATGGCCGATACTACCAGAGCCGATGTGCTAACCTATCTTGAAAATGCCAATATGATGGAAATTTCTGATCTGATCAGTGAAATTGAAGACAAATTTGGTGTAACCGCAGCAGCCCCTGTTGCTGTTGCTGCTGCTCCCGCCGGAGGCGGTGAAGTCGCTGCAGAAGAACAAACCGAATTTGATGTTGTTTTAACATCAGCCGGTTCTTCAAAAATCAGCGTAATCAAGGTGGTTCGTACAATCACAAGTCTAGGCTTGAAAGAAGCTAAAGAATTAGTTGATAGCGCACCGAAGGCTATTAAAGAAGGTGTGTCCAAATCCGAGGCTGAAGAAGTTAAAACTCAACTCGAAGAAGCGGGTGCTTCTGTCGAACTGAAATAAGTCGACTTCAACACCTATTTCTATTAAAGATACTATTTCGCCCTTTTCCACTTTTACAATGGAGGCTTAATTGGCTGCCATATCCAATCCGTACGCCGATCGTCAATCGTTTGAGAAAACCAAAGCAGAGGTTGAATTTCCTGACCTTTTATCCGTTCAAATCGATGCTTTTCAATCTTTTATTCAAGAGCATCAACATGAAGATGAACGACTTAACATCGGACTTGAAGAAGTATTCAGAAATGTATTTCCGATTGAGGATTCTCATCGCAACTATGTTCTGGAATATAAAAGCTATTTCATGGGACTTGCTAAGTACACACCCGAGGAATGTATTGATCGGGGCTTAACTTACTCAGTTCCACTGAAAGTTCGTCTCATACTTCATATTACCAATGAAGATGATCGTAATAAATACGATCAATCCATTGAGCAGGAAGTGTATTTTGGAAATATTCCGTACATGACCCCCAAAGGGACATTTGTCATCAACGGTGCCGAACGTGTGATTGTTTCTCAGTTACAGCGTTCACCAGGTGTGTTTTTCGACCATTCTATTCATCCCAATGGTACCAAATTGTACCAGGCCAGGATAATTCCTTTCCGTGGGTCGTGGGTTGACTTTACTACCGACATCAATGATAGTATTTTCACCATTATTGACCGCCGCAGAAAATTTCCTGTTACAATGCTGTTGCGAGCTCTTGGATACTCAACCAATGCTGATATTTTCCGTGCTTTTGGTTGTATCGATGAAGTCAAGTTGAGGTCGAAAGATGTTTCAAAAGCGATTGGCAGTACCGTCATTGAAGATATTATTGATACGGTAACGGGTGAAATATTCTTAGAAGGCGGTACAGAGCTGACGCAAGAAATCATAGATGAATTAAAAGAAGCAAAAATCAAGTCTGTTGAAGTGGTGGATTCGAACAAAAACTTCCATGCAATGATGCTTTTAAATTCAATGGTTAAGGATCCGTCTAAAAATACAGAAGAAGCCTTAAGCATTGTTTATCAACTGTTGCGTTCCGGTGAACCGCCGAATCTTGAAACGGCTCAGAAATTCATTGAAAGAATTTTCTTCAATCCCAAAAAATATGATTTGGGAGAAGTAGGGCGTTATCGCCTGAATCAACAGTTCGGTTTAAATGTACCGGTTGAAGATACTGTCCTAACGATGGACGATATTATTCAGGTTGTGAACTTCCTGGTGGATATGCGTAAAGGTGAAAGAGGCTCAGACGATATTGACCATTTGGGTAATCGCCGTGTTAAATCTATTGGTGAACAGCTTACCAACCAGTTTTCGGTTGCGCTGAGTCGTATGCTTCGCACCATTTATGAAAGAATGAATCTCCGTGAACAGGAATCGATTACGCCACAGGATTTAATTAACTCCCGTGTTGTGACGACTGTTATTAATACTTTTTTTGGTACCAGCCAAATGTCTCAGTTTGGTGATCAAACTAATCCGCTGGCAGAAGTGACGCATAAACGTCGTATTTCTGCTCTAGGGCCCGGTGGTCTAACGCGTGAGCGCGCCGGTTTTGAAGTCCGTGATGTTCACTATACGCACTATGGTCGCTTATGTCCAATTGAAACACCAGAGGGTCCCAATATTGGCTTGATTTCTTCTTTAGCATTATTAGCTAAAGTGAATCGTCATGGATTCATCGAAGCACCATACAGGAAGGTGGTTGTGAAAAATGGCAATGCCTACGCAACCCATTCGGTAGATTATCTTTCTGCTGATGATGAGGATCGGGTTATGATTGCCCAATCTGATGAAGAATTAAGTCAAGATGATATTCTGACCAGCGAACACATTCGTGCGCGCATTAAAGGTGACTTCCCAATTGTAACGCCGGATCAGGTGCAGTACATGGATGTGGCGCCAAACCAGATTTTATCTGTTGCCGCTTCGCTTATCCCATTTTTAGAACACGATGATGCCAACCGTGCATTGATGGGTTCAAATATGCAGCGTCAAAGTGTTCCTTTGATGAGACCGGATTCACCCATTGTGGGAACTGGCATTGAGACCAAGGTAGCTGTGGATTCACGTTCGGCAGTTGTTGCTCCGCTAAGTGGCAGAGTTCACTATGTTGATTCAACTAAAATTGTCATTCGAACTTATGATGTCCCTGAAGATCTTACATTGATTGAAGGGGAGAATCTTGTTACAGTCGACTTGAGAAAGTTTAAGCGCACGAACCAAAATAGCTGTCAAAACCAGCGACCGATCGTATCCGAAGGTGAAAAAGTTGAAAAAGGGCAGCCGATTGCAGATGGTACATCCACGCAAAATGGTGAGCTTGCTTTAGGTAAAAATATTACCGTCGCCTTCATGCCTTGGCGTGGATATAATTTTGAAGATGCCATTGTCATCAGTGAGCGTTTGGTCAAAGATGATTTGTTCTCCAGCATTCATATCAATGAAATCGAACTTGAAGTCCGTGATACTAAACGGGGCGAAGAAGAGTTAACAGCTGAAATTCCCAATGTTGGGGAAGATGCCACCAAAGAGCTGGATGATCGCGGTATTATTCGCATAGGTGCAAAAGTTCGTGATGGCGATATCTTGATTGGGAAAGTGACACCAAAAGGTGAAACGGATCCAACACCAGAAGAAAAACTGCTTCGGGCTATTTTCGGTGAAAAAGCCGGTGAAGTAAAAGATGCTTCTAAGCGTGCCGATCCGGGAGTCAAGGGTGTCGTTATCGGTACAAATTTATTTGAGAAACGCAATAAAACAGCCCGATCTGATGAAAGAAAAAATATTCTGAATATTCAGAAAGAGACTGCTGTTCGGAAAAAAGAGCTGAAAGAATCACGCGATGCTAAATTGATGGTATTGCTGAAAGATCAGGTCTCTGACGGTATCCGTGATATTTCCACTGGGCGTACCTTAATCAAAAAAGGTACAAAACTCACCGGGAAGCGGTTGAATACCTATAACCTTGAACGATTTGCACAAGATGCCCCCTGGGTTGAGGACAAGCAGGCTTGGAAAAGGATTAAAGCTGTTTGGCGTTCATTCTGGAAAGAATGGCGAATTATAGAAGAAACACTTGAAAAAGATGTGTTCAAACTTCGCGTTGGAGATGAACTGCAGCCAGGAATTTTGAAATTGGCTAAAGTTGATATTGCCAACAAACGTAAAATTCAAGTCGGTGATAAAATGGCCGGCCGTCACGGAAATAAGGGTGTGGTTGCAACTGTAGTTCCGGAAGAAGATATGCCATTCCTGGTAGATGGTACTCCGGTTGATGTTGTTTTAAATCCGCTCGGTGTGCCGTCGCGTATGAACCTGGGTCAGCTTTATGAAACCATGTTAGGTTGGGCCGGTGAGGCATTAGGTGTTAAATATGCCACACCTGTGTTTAATGGTGCAACACCAGAAGAAGTGGAAAATGAGCTGATAAAAGCAGGTCTTCCTGTTACGGGTAAAACGACGTTGATCGATGGTCGTACCGGTGAACAACTGGAGAACCCGGTTACCGTCGGTAATATTTACATGATGAAACTGAGTCATATGGTGGATGATAAAATGCATGCACGTTCAACCGGACCTTACTCACTGGTAACCCAGCAACCGTTGGGTGGTAAGGCTCAATTTGGCGGCCAACGTTTCGGTGAAATGGAATGTTGGGCATTGGAAGCTTATGGCGCCGCCCATACTTTGCAGGAGATCCTGACCGTCAAATCTGATGACGTAGATGGCCGCTCAAAAGTATATAATGCAATCGTAAAAGGTGAAGATCTGCCACCATTTGGTGTTCCTGAGTCGTTTAACGTACTCATTAAGGAATTGCAGGGACTTGGCTTAGACATCGAATTAGACTAAGGGAGAATTACATTGACCTTCATTCAAAGCAATAAACTAGATACATCCAAGGGTTTTTCATCAATTACGATTGGATTGGCATCGCCGGAAAGCATTTTACAAAAATCATACGGTGAAATTTTAAAGCCTGAAACAATCAACTATCGCTCATACAAACCAGAGAAAGATGGCCTGTTTTGTGAAAAGATATTTGGACCTGTAAAAGATTATGAATGCCATTGCGGCAAATATAAAGGTATTCGCTACCGTGGTATTATCTGTGACCGCTGTGGTGTAGAAGTGACTCGCAAAAAAGTCCGCCGTGAACGGATGGGGCACATCACTTTGGCCGTTCCGGTCGTTCATATCTGGTATTTGCGGGCTATTCCCTCAAAGCTTAGTTACTTGGCTGGCATCAGCACAAAGAATTTAGAAAAGATTGTTTATTACGAAAAATTCCTGGTGATTGAACCGGGTAAAAGTGGTAAAGATCAGTTCGAAATGATTGATGAACCAGAATTTCTAGAATTGGAACAACTTTACGGTTTCGATGCTGTTACGGAAGAAGAACGTGACAATGAAGATTATTTCTATGCATCCATGGGTGGTGAAGCGCTAAAAGAAATGTTAGCACGGATGAATCTTGTGGAACTTCGCCGTGAATTGGAAGATGTTCTCAAAAATTCAAAATCGAAACAAAAACGGGAAGAGGCCCTCAAGCGGTTGAAGGTTGTTAAATCCTTCCTCGTTGATGTGTCAAAAGTAAAAAAGGTCAATAAACCGGAATGGATGGTTGTGCCCATTCTACCTGTAATTCCACCAGAATTAAGACCGCTTGTTCCGTTGGATGGTGGTCGTTTTGCCGCCAGTGATTTGAACGATTTGTATCGTCGAATCATTATCCGAAATAATCGTTTAAAGCAGTTAATGGAAATCAAGGCTCCTGATGTAATCCTGCGAAATGAAAAACGTATGCTCCAAGAGTCTGTGGATGCGTTGTTTGACAACAGTCGTCGAAAGACTGCGATTCGTAGCGGTACGCGCCGTCCGTTAAAATCAATTTCTGATATGATTCGCGGAAAAACGGGACGATTCCGTCAAAACTTATTGGGCAAGCGTGTTGATTATTCCGGTCGATCAGTTATTGTGGTCGGTCCTGAGCTTGAACTTCATGAATGTGGATTGCCAAAAAATATGGGACTTGAGCTTTTTAAACCCCACATGATTAATGAATTAATGGCCCGCGGTTATGCACAGACGCCGCGTAGTGCGAAGCTTTTAATTGATGATAAAGATCCTATTGTTTATAAAGTTCTCGAATATGTTGTTCAGGATCATCCTGTATTGCTTAACCGTGCACCGACGCTTCATCGTTTAGGTATTCAGGCATTTCAACCTGTATTGATTGATGGAAAAGCACTCCGAATACATCCTTTGGTATGTTCTGCTTTTAACGCTGACTTTGACGGTGATCAGATGGCAGTGCACGTTCCATTGTCATTGGCTGCGCAAATGGAAGCACGTGTACTTATGCTGTCCAGCCATAATATTTTGCACCCTGCAAACGGTAAACCCCTGGCATTACCTTCACAGGATATGGTTTTAGGTACATACTATCTCACCCGTAAACGTACGGGATGTAAAGGTGAAGGAAAAACCTTCGGCTCTTTTACCGAGGTATTATTGGCTTACGAAAATAAAGCAGTTGATATAAACGCAATTATTAATGTACGTCACAACGGTGTTTGGCAAAAAGATACAACTGTTGGTCGAGTGATCGTTAACGCAACCCTTCCAGACGAAGTGGGTTATGTTGATGATTTAATCGATAAAAAACGTTTGAGTAAATTGGTTAATGAAACCTACCTTATCGCCGGCAATAAAAAGACAGTTATCTTTTTAGACAAACTGAAGACCCTTGGTTTTAATGCTGCGACCCAGGCCGGGGTTTCCATCGCGATTAGCGACATTTTAATTCCTGATGCAAAGCATGGCATTATTAATAAAGCGCAAAAAGAAGTCGACACCATACAGGACAAATTTACCCGTCACATCCTGACAGACGGAGAACGGTATAATAAAGTCATTGATGTTTGGACACATGCTACCAACGACGTGGCCGCTACGATGATGGAGGCGATGAAGTCTGACGATCAGGGTTTTAACCCCGTCTATATGATGGCTGACTCTGGCGCGCGTGGAAGTCAGGATCAGATTAAACAGTTGGCCGGTATGCGTGGCTTGATGGCGAAACCGAAAAAATCTATGACGGGTGGCAAGGGTGAAATTATTGAATCGCCGATTACGTCCAACTTCAAAGAAGGTTTATCTGTTCAGGAGTACTTTATTTCAACACATGGTGCCCGTAAAGGGTTGGCAGATACGGCATTGAAAACTGCTGATGCTGGTTATTTGACCCGCCGTCTCGTTGATGTGGCTCAGGATGTTGTGATTTCAGAAACAGACTGCGGTACCATTAATGGTATCTTAGCGGATGATTTGAAAGAAGGGGAAGATATTATTGAACCATTGTCCGAAAGAGTCCTCGGTCGAACAGTCCTGGAAGATTTTATCGAAGATGGTAAAGTTTTAATTAAAGCTGGTACAATGATTCGTGATGACGAAGCTAATATTATTGCAGAAAGTAATATTGAATCGCTTCATATCAGATCCGTGCTTACCTGTGAATCGCTTCGTGGGGTATGCGCAAAATGTTACGGCTGGAACCCCTCTAATCACAAATTGGTTGATTTAGGAACAGCAGCGGGTATTCAGGCAGCACAAAGTATCGGTGAGCCCGGTACTCAGTTGACATTACGGACTTTCCATATTGGTGGTACAGCGACGCGTATTATTGAACAGTCCGAAATGCAGACCAAGCGGTCCGGGATTGTTAAATATTCTGAAAATCTCGAAGTGGCTGACGCCAAGGATGAATCCGGAGTTCTGGTCACACGTTGTATGGTTCGTCATGCGAAAATTGCGATTACAGATAAAGATGGTCGCGTAGCTGCTGAACATAATGTGCCTTATGGTGCAAACCTGAATATAGAAGACGGTGAAAAAGTGGATGCAGGAACGATCTTGTTTCAGTGGGATCCATACACGGATGTAATCTTGGCCCGTCAAACAGGTGTCATTGCATTAAAAGATTTTATTGAAAATGAAACCTACCAGGTTGAGTCTGTTGAAGGTGGTAAAAAACAGATGGTTATTGTCGAATCAAAAGACCGTAACCTGAGTCCTCATGTTGAAATTATGGATAAAGATGGCACCATCCTTGCCGGCGGTACAATTCTGCCGGTAACAGCAAACCTTGTTGTAAGGGCCGGTGACAAAGTTGTCCGTGGCCAAACCCTAGTAAAAATTCCTCGGGCAATTGGTAAAACTAGAGACATTACCGGTGGTCTTCCGAGGGTAACCGAATTATTTGAAGCGCGGAAACCATCTGAGCCGGCTGTTGTTTCCGAAATTGATGGATTGGTCACATTTGGCGAAACGAAACGCGGCGTGCGTAAAATACTGGTTGAAGGCGTAGATGGGGATGTGCGCAAATACTCAATCCCTTACGGAAAGCATGTTGTTGTTCACGAGGGTGACAAGATAACGGCCGGTGTTTCTCTGTGTGAAGGGAGTATATCGCCTGCTGGTATTCTGAAAATTTTAGGTCCTATCAAGGTCCGCGAATATTTAGTAAACGAGATCCAGGAAGTATACCGTTTGCAAGGTGTTAAAATTGACGACAAACATATTGAAGTCATTGTGCGCCAGATGATGCAAAAAGTAAGCATTGACGATGTGGGTGATTCTCACTACTTGCCTGAAGATCGAATTAACAGATCTGAATTTTTTGAAACCAATGAAAAGCTACAATCTATGGTGGTCGTCACTGAATCCGGTGATTCAGAATTGGAAGAGGATGTATTAGTAGAAAAGAAAGAATACCAGGAAATTAATAAGGCCTTAAAAGAGGACGGTAAATCTCCGGCAAAATCGCGGAAAGTAAAGCCGGCTACTTTTAAACCGTTGTTGATGGGTATTACCAGAGCTTCTCTAAATACGGAGAGCTTTATATCAGCTGCATCTTTCCAAGAAACGACCCGAGTACTGACTGATGCTTCAACTTCGGGCAAGACTGATTATCTCCGTGGATTGAAAGAAAATGTTGCCGTAGGAAGATTAATTCCTGCTGGTTCCGGCTCTCCTCATCTTTTGGATATTTTCGTATCAGATCCTGAATCTGCTTTAAAAAATAAAGCAGAAAAAGTTGAAGCAGAAGCCGAACCAGATATAGCATAAAAAAATCGAAAATGAATCAAAAATCAATTGCTACACAATTTAACGCTGTCGTAAATTTATCAGCTCTTATGGAACCGAAATGCCGACGATAAACCAATTAGTTCGCCAAGGAAGAAAGCGGGTAAAGAAGAAAAACCCTACGCCTGCTTTAAAAGGGAACCCGCAAAAACGCGGGGTATGTACACGTGTATACACAACAACTCCAAAAAAGCCGAATTCAGCGCTGCGTAAAGTAGCTCGCGTTAGGTTAACCAACGGGATTGAAGTAACTGCATATATACCTGGTGAAGGTCACAATCTTCAAGAACACTCGATCGTTTTGATTGAGGGGGGTCGCGTAAAGGATTTGCCTGGCGTTCGTTACCATATTGTTCGAGGCACTTTGGATACTGCCGGCGTGACTGATCGCAAAACTAGTCGTTCTCGATACGGCGCTAAACGTCCAAAAGCATAATAATGAGAAGAAGAAGACCAGAAAAAAGAAAAATTTTACCCGATCCAATCTATGATGATCTGGAAGTGGCTAAATTTATGAATTATTTAATGCTTGGTGGTAAAAAGGGGGCGGCCGAACAAATTTTCTATGGCGCCATGGGAACAATTCAAAATCGTACTAAAAAAGACGGCGTTGAAATTTTCAAATTGGCTGTGAAAAATACCGCACCCATGCTGGAAGTGAAATCCCGTCGAATTGGTGGCGCTAACTACCAAGTGCCGATTGAAGTGCCTAAGCATCGGCAATTTTTCCTTGCTTCTCATTGGATTATCAATGCGGCACGAAGTCGTTCAGGCAAGGCAATGAAGGAGCGGTTGGCGGCTGAATTGATTTCTGCTGCAAACAATGAAGGCGGTGCTATCAAAAAGAAAGAAGACACGCACCGGATGGCGGAAGCGAATCGTGCTTTTGCACATTTTAGATAGTCGTTAAAATATATTATGAAAAAGATTTCATTAGATAAAGTTCGTAATATCGGCATCATGGCGCACATTGATGCTGGTAAAACAACATTAACTGAACGTATCCTCTATTATACCGGCCGTACGCATAAAATTGGTGAAGTCCACGAAGGTGGCGCCACTATGGATTGGATGGAGCAGGAAAAAGAACGTGGAATCACGATCACTTCTGCTGCAACCACAGCCGTATGGGAAGATCATCGTATTAATATTATTGACACGCCCGGGCACGTTGACTTTACTGTAGAAGTTGAACGGTCCTTGCGCGTACTGGATGGTGCTTGCGCGGTATTTTGTGCTGTAGGTGGTGTTGAGCCGCAAAGTGAAACCGTTTGGCGTCAAGCTGACAAATATAGTGTACCGCGGATTGCGTTTGTAAATAAAATGGATCGTACCGGTGCTGATTTTTACAATGTATTAGAAATGATTAAAGAGCGATTGGGTACGAATCCGCTGCCTATCGTTCTGCCGATTGGCGCAGGAGATATTTTTACCGGCATTATTGATTTGATTTCAATGAAAGCCATTCTCTATAATGAATCTTCTTTGGGTGCTCACTATGAAATCGGAGACATCCCTAGCGATATGAAAGAAGAAGCTGAAAAATGGCGGCATCATCTTATTGAAGAAACTGCCGCTTATGATGAGCATTTGCTCGAAAAATATTTAAATGAAGAAGAAATCACAGAAGGTGAACTAAAAGAAGCGATTCGCAAAGGTTGTCTGGATAATACTTTTGTGCCAACCCTCTGTGGCTCAGCCTTCAAGAATAAGGGTGTCCAGCGCTTATTGGATGCTGTGAATGATTTTCTACCTTCCCCAATCGATATTGGCGAAATTACCGGTTTTGATCCGGATGACTCCGACGTTGAAATGACTCGTTTGCCCAGTGAAGATGAGCCCTTTAGCGCGCTGGCGTTTAAAGTGATGACCGATCCCTATGTGGGAAAATTGACATTTATGCGTGTTTATTCCGGAACGTTGAACGCCGGTTCATACGTAGCCAACCCAAATACAGGAAAGCGTGAAAGAATTAGTCGTTTTCTGTTAATGCACGCTAATAAAAGGGAAGAATTAGAAAAAGTATCTGCGGGCGAAATTGTCGCTGCTGTGGGTTTGAAAAATTCCCATACGGGACATACGCTCTGTGAAGAGAAAAAAGAAATTTTATTAGAATCTATGGAATTTCCAGAACCGGTTGTTGAGGTATCTGTCGAGCCCGCAACCAAAGCTGACCAGGATGCCTTATCCAAGGGTATGGCTAAGCTGGCTGAAGAAGACCCGACATTTAAGGTGTCGATTCATCCAGATACCGGTCAAACCATCATTGCGGGGATGGGTGAGCTGCATCTAGAAATTTTGGTCGATCGATTGCTCCGTGAATTTAAAGTCCAAGCCAATGTGGGTACACCGCAGGTTGCATATACCGAAGCAATTACCAAACGCGTAGAAAAAATTGATGTTAAATTCGCCCGTCAGTCAGGTGGTCGTGGTCAGTATGGTCATGTTGTGATCAATGTTGAACCGAACGAAGTTGGAAAAGGTTACCATTTCGAAGATAAAATTGTGGGTGGTTCTATTCCCCGTGAATACATCCAGCCTACAAACCAGGGAATGCAAGATGCCTTAAAAAATGGTGTTCTTGCAGGATATCCAATTGAAGATATTCGCGTTGAGCTTGTTTATGGTTCTTATCATGATGTTGACTCCTCAGAAATGGCTTTTAAAATCGCCGGTTCTATGGCCATCCAGGAAGCATGTAAAAAAGCAGGTCCTGTATTGATGGAGCCGATGATGAAGGTTGAAGTGGTTGTACCTGAAGAATATTTAGGTGACGTCATGGGTGATATTAACTCACGTCGCGGAAGTATCGAAAGCATGGGACAGCGCAAAGACGCACATGTATTGAGCGCGGTTGTGCCTTTGGCCAGGATGTTTGGCTATGCTACAGATTTACGGTCCATCACACAGGGTCGCGCAGTATTCCACATGGAATTCTCTAATTTTAAAGAAGTACCGAACTCAGTGAAAGAAGATATCATTGAGAAGGTGCACGGAAAAGCTTCTTAAGGATAAGGAAACTCAGTTATGGCAAAAGAAAAATTTGAACGGAGTAAACCCCATTTAAACATTGGGACAATCGGTCATGTAGATCATGGCAAAACAACGCTGACAGCAGCGATTACGATGACGCAGGCAGCCAAGGGAATGAGTGAAGTACGTTCGTTCGACAGTATCGATAATGCGCCGGAAGAAAGAGAGCGTGGAATCACGATTCAAACCGCTCACGTAGAGTATGAGACAGCCAACCGTCACTACGCTCACGTAGACTGTCCCGGTCACGCTGACTATATTAAAAATATGATTACAGGTGCGGCCCAGATGGATGGGGGTATTTTAGTGGTTTCCGCCGCAGACGGCCCCATGCCTCAGACCAGAGAGCACGTGCTCCTGGCTCGCCAGGTGAATGTGCCTTCTATCGTCGTGTTCATGAATAAAACCGACCAGGTTGACGATGAAGAATTGATTGAGTTGGTTGAGATGGAACTGCGGGACCTGCTGAATGAGTATGATTTCCCCGGCGATGACATTCCGATTATCAAAGGGAGTGCATTGAATGCCCTGAACAACGTGAATGATGAAGCGGCTACCGCTTGTATCGCAGAGCTGATGGAAGCCTGTGACAGTTTTATCCCTGAACCGGAACGAGATGTTGATAAAGCCTTTTTAATGCCGGTTGAGGATGTATTCTCAATCACGGGACGGGGTACAGTAGGTACGGGTCGTATCGAAAGCGGTATTATCAAAGTGGGTGATGAAATAGAAATGATCGGTATGGGCACCAACAAGAAGACGATTGTAACGGGTGTGGAAATGTTCAGGAAGCTTCTGGACGAAGGCCGTGCCGGTGACAATGCGGGCTTATTGCTTCGTGGGGTGGATAAAGAAGAATTAACCCGGGGTATGGTATTGGCCAAGCCGGGATCGATCACCCCCCACACAAAATTTAAAGCCAGTGTATATGTCCTGAAGAAAGACGAAGGCGGCCGTCATACGCCATTTTTCAACGGCTATCGTCCCCAGTTTTACTTCCGGACGACGGATGTGACCGGCGTGGCGACATTGCCAAGTGGAACTGAAATGGTAATGCCGGGTGACAATGTGGAACTGGAAGTCGAATTGATTACACCCATCGCCATGGATAAGGAACTACGCTTCGCCATTCGTGAAGGTGGTCACACCGTTGGCGCAGGTGTTGTCACTGAGATTGTAGAATAG
>Ga0114933_10003387_pt1 | contig 15591 bp, 16 predicted proteins | sample 4SBtaG_FD_89691 | JGI IMG/M metagenome (GOLD analysis project Ga0114933, IMG submission 89691) | Deep subsurface microbial communities from Kolumbo volcano to uncover new lineages of life (NeLLi) - 4SBTROV12_W25 metaG | ecosystem: Environmental > Aquatic > Marine > Volcanic | place: Kolumbo... | reverse complement strand
CACCTTGCCGCCAGTTTATTTGACCTGCTGAATATTTCGTCTGACCACTTGGTTGGTTCAGTGGACTCTTTTCAAATCTAACCATCAGTCCACCAGTCCAGATTTTTTAATGCGTACCATTGAGTCGATGACCTCAGGGGGTAGATATTGTCTAGGAAATATTTGTCGGAATGTATCTTTTGAAGATTTTCCGGTCAAAGTTATTTGGGACGAGATTTGAGCTTTTCTTGTTGTTATTTCGATATTTTTTGATAGATCGTAGGCTTCCTCATTGGCTTTTACGAGTTCTATGGCCAAGTCAGTTGCCAATACTCTGGACTTGAAAGTGACTTCGGCAGATTGATGTCGAGTGTCAGTCAATTTAATTGCGAGTCCTGGTATCTGCGCAGTCGCCTGAATCTGGAAGATGGCTAAGCCAGCCGCAAGAGATACTAGTAAGAGAGCCGAAAATATCGCGGGAGATAATTGTCGGTTTTGAGGAGAAAGTGGAGGGGAATAATTTAACAGTTTCTTTGTGAAGCTATGTCGAGGCTGCTCATGAGTTGAGCCTCGATTTGGCTTGTTGTTTAAGTTAAGCGAACTTCGCATTATGACCGGTTTGCTTTCGGTAATATCTCAGCTACACGTAATCTGGCAGATCGTGCTCGGGGGTTCTGCTTTATTTCATCTTCTGATGCGACGATTGGCTTTCGGGTCAGTTCTCTTAGAGTTGGGCTGTGTTCACAGGTGCAGATAGGTAATCGTTTCGAGCAGACACAAGATGCTGACTCGTACCTAAAAAAGGATTTCACGAGTCGATCTTCAAGAGAATGAAAAGAGATAATTGCCAGTCTTGCATTTTCTCCGGAGCTGTGACTTGTTTGGCTTAAGAATTCAAGGATGGTATGCAGACCTTTTTCTAATTCAGTAAGTTCGTCATTAACCACAATTCTTAAGGCTTGGAAGGTTTTAGTCGCTGGATGCTTTTGTCTTTGTTTTGCAGTTAATGATCCGACTGCTGTTTCTATGGTCCGAACTAACTCTTCAGTAGTTGCGATTGGTCTGTTTTTTATAATCTGTCGAGCTATTTTTTTCGCATTCCGTTCTTCACCGTACTTACTGATTATCCTTGCAATTTCCGATGATTCCCAATCGTTAATTATTTGTTTGGCAGTTAGTTCTGAGCTTGGATTCATCCTCATATCAAGAATCTCATTTCGCATAAACGAAAATCCTCTATTCGAGCGCTCAATCTGCATTGATGACAGACCGAGATCGAGTAAGATGCCTCTGATATTGTTGAACTTATATTCGTTGCATATCGTTGTGATTTCAGAAAATTTACCAGATACTAACGTTGTCTGATCCTTGAAATTAGTGAGTGTTTGTTTTGACCAATTCAGTGCGTCAGGATCGTGATCAATTCCTAAGACATGGGAACCTAGTCCGGCCCTCTTTAGTATTGCAGCTGTATGACCTCCGGCTCCAACGGTCCCATCTACATAATTACCTCCAGATTTGGTGACAAGTAGGTCGAGCACTTCGTTTACCAACACTGACTGGTGGAGAATATTTGTGGGGGCTTCTAATCTAGCTCTCATTAGGCAGACCGTATAAGCACTCGTCTTTCATACACGATAGAAAAAATATTCGAGATAGCTCCGATTAATTCATCTAATATGGGCGGGGATTTATATTTGATGAAATATTTTCGGAGCCATCCCGAATTTGCTAAACTTCTTTTTTTTGACTGGACAATGGTAGAGAGCGCAATGCGAATTAAATATTCTGATCGGAATTCTCTTGTTTTATTTTGTCGAGGGGGCGACGTCTTTGTATGAGTTTGATTCCGTTCATTTGTAAACAGATGACTCGCACTGCGCTCTCTACCGTTGTCTTTCAAATTCATTATTTTTGGCGAATCCTTTCTTCAGCAAGAAATTCGAGTAATAGTTTTGGGCATGTCTCGGGCGACCAAATTTCAAGATATTCACCACAGGCTGAAAGGATCACCGGTCCTGACTTGAGTCCAGCGAACTCCCGGTATTTATTGGGAATCGAAAGCCTGCCGCGTTCATCAATATCTACGCCATAAGCATTACCAATTAATCTTCTACGCTGCTCACGCGTATTAACATTTCGCGGATTTTCCTGAATCGAGAATGTTTTCTGAATTTCTTCGTTGAAGGCGTCGAGAGGAAACAATTCTATGCAGCCATCATCTCCAATGACGAGGACTCCATGACCTGTACCTGTCGCCGAGTCTGCATTGAAAGACTGGAGATGCTTTATCGGAATAGACACCCTGCCATTGGAGTCTAATTTTTGTCGACTGGTTCCGTACATAAATTACCCAATTAATACGTGTTTTAGGTCGAAATATAAGTTTAAATACCCTATTACATTGTTATATTGTATTTAAATGCATTACAAATCCCTATTACTATATATCTATTTCATGATTTTGCAAAGGGATAATCAGATGGTTACCCAGATAGGTAACTATCGAAGGGATTGAATCTCTAGATATTCTTAGCGGTCGGCAGTGCGGCTGTGACCCTTAGACAGGACTATAAGACTGTGAGTCTTTCAGAAAAGCAGTAATTCCTAGGTCTGTGAGTGGATGATTTATCATTTGAAACAATACGGCGGGTGGCAATGTTGCAATATGGCTCCCTGCCAAGGCGGCTTCAGTCACGTCTCGGGGATTTCTGATCGAGGCTGAGAGAATCTCAGTTTTGATTTCGGGGTAAGTCGAAAATATTTTGGCACATTCTTTTATTAAGAGCATCCCGTCAGCCCCTCCGTCATTTATCCTTCCCACAAATGGGGAAACATATGTCGCACCAGCTTTCGCAGCCAATAATGCTTGATTCACACTGAAAATCAAGGTGCAATTAATTGCAATCCCTTCTGCAGACAAAATTGCCATTGCCTGAAGTCCAACTTCACTCATCGGTATTTTTACGGTAACGTTTGGGTGCCACGCTGCTACTCGTCTGGCTTCCGCACAAAGTTGATCTAGTTCAAGTGATATGCACTCAGCTGAGATAGATCCATCCACCACATTACATATATCCAATACACGGCTTTTATATTCCACGCCCTCTTTCGCAACTAGGGAAGGATTAGTGGTCACCCCGTCAATGACTCCTAGCGCTGCCGCTCTTTTTATTTCATCCAGGTTTGCAGTATCTATAAAAATCTTCATTTAAGTAAACTTCCCTTGATTAAATTCATTCTAGAATAATTCAACGCATGCTATCCAAGTCATTAACGGAATCGTCAGCGTTACTAATGTGCCGAATACTAAAGGAACATTATCAGCCAAGGCCTCTTCTAGCTCCTTTGTCATTGCACTTTCTTTCTGTGAGCTCAGTGCTGCCCATTTTACTCGTCGCAACGCCACTCCAAACAATGGAATAAAAAGAAATAAATTGAGAAACAGCAGGGCTTGCAGACTGATCATCCACCCGGTTGTGAGTGGATAATTAGTTGCCGCTGCCCAAGCATATCCTGAAAACAGAACGGCAATAATCCCGGGAAGCATGGCGGATGTGAAAGCTCTTTGAGCAGACAGCACTAGGACTACTTTTTCGTCGATCGAATTGACTTTCCACGCCTTCCAGACCGGCATTATTGCTGCTCCGCACCCCGAGCAAAAATATAATATAGATAGGATGTGAATAAACCGCCAAGTGGTCATTTATTTATCAATCTGATTTCTTGAATTCGCTTTCGCCGCTTCTATAAATCCCTGAAACAATGGGTTTGGGCGGAGTGGTCTACTGGTGAATTCAGGATGGAATTGGGCTCCTACCATAAACGGATGATTGCTGAGCTCGACAATTTCTACCAAGTTTTTGCTTTTATATTTCCCCGCTACTACGAGGCCATATTGTTCCAATTTAGGCAGTAGATCATTATTCACCTCATATCGATGTCGATGCCTCTCTCGAACCTGAGATTTGCCATAAGCCTTTTGGGTGATTGTCCCCTCAGTGAGATCACAATCATATCCTCCCAATCTCATCGTTCCACCTCTTGATTCAATATTTTTTTGGTCTTCCATTATGTGGATTACGGGGTAGGGTGTATTTTGGTTCATTTCCGTTGAATGTGCATCAACCATGTTAGCTACATTTCGAGCAAACTCGATCACTAAAATTTGCATACCCAAACAATCTCCAAGATACGGAATTTTAGATTCACGTGCGAATTGAGCTGCTTTTATTTTCCCCTCGACACCTCGTTCATCGAAGCCCGGGCACAAAACGATGCCGTCCGAATGTCTGAGAATTTCCTCGGGTTCATTTGTTTCGAGTGCCTGAGCATCTACCCAGTTGATTTCAAAGTTTGTCTCGGAGCTCACTGCGGCGTGGGAGAGTGCTTCCTGAATAGAAAGGTAGGCGTCTGGGCCGTTTACATATTTTCCCACAACATGAATCTGCAAAGGATGAGAGGAACCTTTGTTAACGAGTTGCTCGCTAAACTCACTCCACTTACTCAGGTCAGGACTTCCGGTCGTAAGCTCCAGTTTTCTAGTGGTTAGTTCGCCCACGCCTAATTCCTCCAGCATTAGGGGGACCTGATAAATGGACTGTGCTGTTTTTAGTGGTGCTACCGCATTAACTTCCACATTGCAGAATTGAGCGATTTTCTTACATAAGTCGATCGGGATATCATCGTCTGATCTTGTAACTATTAAATCTGGTTGTATTCCAAAAGATCGCAGAGTTCTGACCGAGTGTTGGGTTGGCTTGGTTTTCATTTCTCCCGTCGCACCAATTCTTGGGAGCAATGTTACATGGATTGAAAGTGTTTGCCCTCTTTCGGATTCATATCGCATTTGCGCAACGGCTTCCAAAAACACTTGGCCTTCAATATCTCCTACGGTCCCACCGACTTCAACCAAAACGACGTCAGCACCGAGTTTCTCTCCGGCTTCTCTAATTCTTCTTTGGATTTCATCAGTGACATGTGGGATGGCCTGAACAGTTTTGCCTTCGTAGTATTCACCGCTGCGCTCACGTCTTATAACTTCTTGATATATTTGACCACTTGAGGATGAATTGGAACCTGTAAGATCTATATCAAGAAATCTTTCGTAGTGACCTAAATCGAGGTCTGTTTCTGCGCCATCATCTGTTACGAATACTTCGCCGTGTTGATATGGCGACATAGTCCCCGGGTCTACATTAATGTAAGGGTCTAATTTCAAAATTGAAATATTTAAACCGCGGGCTTTCAGTATGCGTCCGAGAGAGGCCGTCACAATGCCTTTTCCTACAGAGGAAACAACTCCACCAGTAACAAACACATAACGAGTCATATTGGCCCCGTAATCCCCTACGGAACATCAGTCTACTCTATTCAAGTGAGTATTGCTATTCCACCTTACTTATGAGGACGGGATAGGGTTAAACTTGTTTATTATGGCAAGTCAAGAGAAGAATACATTTTCGGCCGCAGTTTTGACAGTCAGCGACAAAGGCTCGATAGGCGAGAGAGTCGATACGGCTGGTCCAGCTGTGTCTAAAATTTTATCGGAGGCAAAATTTAGAATATCTACCGAAAACCTTGTACCGGACGATCGCGATCAAATTATTCGATTTCTTTGTTATCAATCTGACGAAGCAAAGGTAAATTTAGTTGTGACCACTGGGGGTACAGGCTTATCTGACCGAGATATAACTCCTCAGGCTACGGAGGAGGTTATTGACTTTCGAGTGCTGGGAATGGAGGAAGCTATGCGATCTGGTAGCTTGGGGTTCACTCCATTGTCTATGTTATCTAGATTAGTCGTAGGTGTTCGTAGAAAGACCTTAATCATTAATCTACCAGGTAGTGAACGTGGAGCTAGCGAGAATTTATCGATAGTGATTCCTGTACTTCATCATGCATGTGCGCAACTTACGGGTATAGATGAAAATACTGCCCATCAGTAAATGAAATAAGAACAAGGTAATACAGAATGCTACGTTTCGACATACTTACTCTTTTCCCAGATATGTTTATGGGTCCTTTTGATGAATCTATTATTAATAGAGCAACGAGAAAGAAATTGATAGAAATAAAGGTGCATAACTTGAGGGACCATACCCACGATGTGCATCGTACCGTGGATGACACCCCTTTCGGTGGTGGACCGGGGATGATATTGAAAGCGGAGCCGCTTTTCGAAGCCATGTCTACCATTAGTTCGGACAATTCAGACCAGACCAAAGTTATAGCGTTAACTCCAACTGGTAAAAAACTTAATCAACTAATGGTCCGAGAATTGGCTCAAGAATCTCATTTGGTTCTAGTATGTGGTCGTTACGAAGGTTTTGATGAGAGATTTTTAGACGGAGCCGTCGATTTAGAGATTTCGGTCGGTGATTTTGTTGTATCGGGGGGTGAGCTGCCTGCGATGATGATGGTCGACGCTATTTCCCGACAGGTGACTGGAGTTCTTGGAAGTCCCGAGTCCTTGGAGGAAGAGTCCTTTAACGAAGCTGGATTATTGGAATACCCTCAATATACGCGACCTGCAATTTTTAATAACCAGCAGGTGCCAGATGTACTCCTTTCAGGAGATCATGAGCGAATTCGTATATGGCGTCGCTATAAAAGTCTGCAGAGAACTATAGAAAGACGGCCAGATCTCCTGCCGGATATTGATAAATCTAAAGCAGATTTAAATCTTCTTGCTCAAAGAATGCCAGTTGCAGATTTGAATGAGTTGATGTAATTGTGCAAGGGCTCTCGACGCTAATCGAAATACGAGAGAGAATCAGTGGTCTGGTTAATTAGTAACTGCTATATCTGAAATTTAAAAGGTTATAATAATGGTTGATTTACGAGAGCTCGCCGAGGAGCGGCCAAGTGACAAAGAAAAGCTCGCGGAGTTTGGAGTTGGTGACAATGTTCGCTTAATGCTCTGGATTACGGAGCGGGTGGCTCGTGGTCAGGAAACTCGCAGACTTCAGCCCTTCGAGGGAACCGTTATTAAAATAAAAAAAGGCTCGGCAGCTAATTTCACTGTCCGTAGAGTGCAGCGGGGATTCGGGGTAGAGCGCACTATCCCACTCGCATCTCCTCGTCTTGAATCATTATCAGTTACCCGACGCGGGAAAGTGCGTCGCGCGAAATTAACATATCTTCGTGGGCGAACCGGACGTGCTGCGAGAGTTAAAGAAGCCAATAGAATTTAGTTTTTGTATCATTCGGTTTATTATCAGTCGTAATGACGACGGATGATAGACGCATTAGTTACGTAAGAGTCGCTGTAAATAGCAGCCGACCGAGTTATATGACTTTTTCATACAGTATTTCTGGTGACACAAAAATTCAGCTCGGTCAATTTATTTATGTGCCGTTTGGGCGCCAGGTAATTCAGGGAATAGTGGTGGATGGTCCACTCGACACACCGGGATTCGATCCTGCGCAAGTCCGACCGATTGTCCAAGCAGAGTCACCTGTAGTAACACTATCGTCTGACCAGCTGAGTCTAGCTAAATGGCTTTCTGAGTATTATTTTGCGCCGCTTTGGGATTGTTTGAGGCAATTTTTGCCGCCTGGTGTTGCAAGGATTCCTGAAAAGATGTTGGTTAAAAAGGGACGGTCGGAGATTGCCCAACAAATAATCAGTTCTAAGCAGGAAAAATCAGGACTATTACCTTCCACCGATCAAGAGAAAATTCTAGATTCACTCTCGTACGATGATTTGATCTCTGAGAAGGCTACATATGCAAACTTAAAAAATAGTATGTCAAAGCGTAAATTTGATGCGGCCGTGAAGTCACTGGAGCGATTAGATTTAGTGGATATTACTTATTCGTTGCCAAAGCCAAGGATATCGTCGCGAGTTGAACAAACCATTCAATTGAGAATCGCTCCGAAATCTGATGGTATGGCTTCGCGACTTTTTTACGGTCAACATAGATCGCGAGAAGCTGAAATAATCCGACAGCTTATCAGCTCGCCGGGCGCTATTTCCTATGATTCCTTAACAGCGGATCGTGCAGGCAAAAAAATTATAGATCGACTGGCAAGTAATGGAATTTTAACAGTCAAAAGTGGTCAAGTATTCACTAATTTTAATAGCGATGAAAATGTGAAATATATTCACCAAAAGACATTCACCAATATAGATGAATCCGCATGGATGATTTTGCAGGTTTTATTACAAAAGGCTGAATCTCATGAACATTCAGAGATTTCCCGAACTGAAATCAGTAGCTTTTTGGGACGGGGTGACATAACTACTTCAGTAATGCAACGGTTGGCTGAGCAAGGGTTAGTTAACTACTCTGAAATTCTTCGACCACGTGATCCTTTGAAGGATTATCAGATACTCCAATCAGCTCCCAGAAAACTCACGCTTGACCAGCAGAATGCGGCAAATCAGATCTCAAAGACCTTCGACGAAGGAAGCGGCCAAGAAATTTTACTAAAGGGGGTAGCTGGAAGCGGTAAGACGGAAGTGTATATAGAGTGCATACGTGACCTAATTGCCAGGCAAAAGACTGCTATTTTGTTAGTTCCTGAGATTGCTTTAACTCCCCAAATGATTCAGAGGTTTTCTGAACAATTCCCAGGCAGAGTAGGTGTCATGCATTCAGCTCTCTCTCAGGGAGAGATTTATGATGAGTGGCTGGCTATTCAGCGAGGAGACTACCAAATTGTAATCGGATCCCGGTCATGTATTTTTGTTCCTCAGCCAAACTTAGGATTGATTATCATCGATGAATTTCATGACGCCGCTTTCAAACAAAGTACTCCAGTGCCTAGATATGACGCGAGATTACTTGCACAAATGATGAGTAAGGTGCTGGATTGCACTGTGGTTTATGGTTCTGCAACTCCTGATCTTGAAAGGTATTTCGAGAGCCAGCAGAAACAGATTCTGAGAATTGACATGAATCAGAAGATTAATATGGTTCGTCAACAAGATCGGGTGCTGGTGCCATGGCCTAGTACTAACAAAAATCAGATTGAGGTAATAGATATTAGATATCAGCGTAATCTGATTTCACCTCAACTCAATGGAGCAATAGCCGAAGTACTGGATCGAGGTGAGCAGGTTTTGCTATTTGTTAATAGGAGAGGATACGCACCATACCTCGTCTGCGACAATGGATGCACTCCCAAATGCAATCGATGCGATCTTGTCATGTCGTTACATAATCATCCAAGTCCGTCGCGACTTCGATGCCACTTGTGTGGGTTGACGAAGATATTTGATGGGAGATGCCAAACAGAAGGATGCGGAAAAATTCTACGGCCGGTGGGAGTTGGGACAGAGCGTGTAGTAGAAGAGATCGAGTCACTTTTTCCCACTGCCAGAGTAGGACGTTGGGATTCCGATTCTATAAGGCGTAAAGGTGGCCATTTGGAGATAATGAGAAAAATGCAAAATCAGGGAATCGATGTGATCGTTGGGACTCAAATGATCACCAAGGGATTGGATCTTCCTTTTGTTACATTAGTTGGAGTCGTTGTGGCAGAAGGATTATCAGCAGAAGGAGACTTCAGAGAGCACGAGAAAATGTTTGCACTGCTCACTCAAGTATCCGGTCGTGCCGGTCGTAGTGAACTTCCTGGGAAAGTCATTTTCCAAACGTTTGACCCATCTCATCGCGTGATTCAGGCTGCAGTCAGCCAAGACGTCGAGTCGTTTTTAGAGAGCGAACTTTTGTGGCGTCGTGAATATGCCTATCCACCGTATCGACGAGTCATTCGTTTAGGAATACGCCATCACAATGAGGAATATGTTGATGAGGAGTCGTCGCGCTTAGCCCATAATCTTTCGGTTGTGTCGCTTGCATACCCAAATAGCGATGTTCGCGGACCTTTCGTACCAAGAATTTCTCGGGCACGCGGTCTTTTTCGACGTGCAGTACTGATCTTCTCTGCCAATCCTGAAGTAATTCTCAGAGATTATGGGGATTTGCCCTCCGGTTGGGTAATCGACGTTGATCCTGTGGATTTTGATTAGTTTCATAAAATTGGCTGCGCTAATTTCTAATACGTGCGATGCTTACTACTAATGACTATTCGACCAATTCGTTACTTAGGTGATCCAGTCTTGCGATCACCTACTCGTCGAGTTAGACGCGTGAATCGTGATATCCAATTACTTGTTACAGATATGATTGAGTCGATGTATGCCACAAATGGCGTGGGCCTTGCCGCTCCACAGATCGGTATTCCTCTGAAACTGGTGGTAATTGGTATGCCAGATCAGGATCCTTTTGCATTAATTAATCCGGAAATAACCAAGCGTGAAGGTACACGTGTTGTTATGGAGGGCTGTTTGTCAATTCCTGGTTACTCTGGACCGGTAAATCGCTCCGAGCGGGTGACTGTTCGCGCACTTTCGGCCAAAGGTGAAAGGATACATGTAACTTCTGAAAACGATTTGTTGGCTCAAGCATTGGAGCATGAGACGGATCACGTGAATGGGCTACTCTACGTTGATCACATAAATGTTGGATCGGATCTGCACTACATGCACCCAAGAGAGGAAGATCACTTAGAAGATGATGATGTGGAAGAATTAGAGGGCAATTTAATCGAAAAGTTGAGTAAAGATTGATTTTTTCAGGAGAGGTTGATTGATATGGAAGGTTTGCTACTGCCGATAGCACTTGCCGGTGCATTTTATTTTATTTTATTACGTCCGATGCTGAGCCAACAGAAGAAGCGGAAGGCGACCTTGGCGGATCTTGATATCGGTGATGAAGTATTGACTACCTCAGGTTTTTTTGCAACAGTCACTGATATTGTTACCCCAACCTCCGGACCGATGCGAATTCATTTAGAGCTGACAGAGGATGTCATAGTTGAAGCAACACCTGACGCTGTCGTGTCGATAGTTCCAGTTTCCGAAGACGAAGACGCTGAAGACGAAGACGAAGACGGAGACGCTGAAGACGAAGACGCTGAAGACGAAGTTGCAGATCAAGAGCCAAGTGCTCAGGATGTTAAAAAATAGGGTTTTAAGAGTCCTGACCGTGATTATACTGCAACGCGGCTTGGTACTATGCTGTTTAGCAATGTAGTCAGTTGTCTCCGCTAGAGGTTTGATAATGCGTAATATTATTTCGCTCTTTTTTATTCTAGTCGTGACATTATTTTCTCTTGCTTTCATCTGGCCAAATAATGCAGATGAGCACCTTCCCGATCTTCCAGGTGATTTGTCTTGGCCTGATGGTGCGGGCCTAACAATTGGAGAGTTTGACCGCAGTTCATTGAGGTTGGGTCTTGATCTGCAGGGTGGAACCAGGCTGCTTTTACAAGCTGAAGTTCCAGATGATTTTGAGGGAGACCTTACAGAAAAGATTGACGGAACCATTAGCGTGCTTCGCAAGCGAGTGGACGGTGCGGGTGTTGCTGAATCAGAAATTACCCGACAGGGAGCTTCTAATATTTCGGTGCAACTTCCAGGGCTTTCGATAGAACAGGCCCGTTCTCTCATTGGCAGGACTGCACAATTACGTTTTTGTGAACCAGCACAGTCAGCTCTACTCACACAAAATGCATGTGATAGCGATGGATTGTGGTTTGAGGCGGTCGGTACAGTAAATGGAGAGGTAAGGGCTCTAACCGGCGCTTATCTCGAACCAAATACCTACGTATCATTTAATGAAGTCGGAGACGCTCAAACCTCCTTTGAATTTAACGACGAAGGCGCACAGTTATTTGAACAAATCACGTCACGTGCAGTAAATAATCGCGGTAAATTTGTGGGAGCAGACCAGATAGCTATATTCCTCGATTCCGATTTACTCTCGGCACCCAGAGTAAATGCAGTGATACGGTCGAGCGGTGTAATTACTGGCCTGACTCGTGAAAATGCCCAAGAGCTTGTAGTACAGCTGAATGCCGGTGCATTGCCACTTTCATTAACCGTATTGCAGGAGCAAACCGTAGACGCAACTTTGGGTGCAGATTCCGTATCCAAGTCACTCTTGGCTGGGTTTATTGGGTTGATTCTGGTGGGCTTATTTATGACTCTTTACTACCGTTTTCCTGGACTTTTAGCAGTTTTCGCTTTGACGATTTATGCGATTGTCACGCTCGCACTTTTTAAGCTCATTCCCGTGACATTAACGCTTGCGGCAATTGGAGGGTTTATTTTGTCTGTGGGAATGGCCGTCGACGCAAATATTCTCATTTTTGAACGTATGAAAGAAGAATTGCGAATCGGTCGGTCGGCAATTAATGCAGTCGATGCTGGTTTCTCAAGGGCTTGGTCGTCTATTCGTGACTCCAACATAACAACATTGATTACGTGTTTTATTTTGTATCTGCTCGGTGGTGGCATTCAGTTGCCTTTGATTGGAGCATTCAGTGCCCCACTCGTGCAAGGTTTTGCGCTTACGCTTGGATTTGGCGTGCTGGTATCAATGTTTTCTTCAATCGTAGTCACGCGTACATTGCTGAGGACTTTCGTCAGAACTAAATATGCTCGTAGATGGATTAGTTTGGGAAGTATTTCTAAATCACAATTAGACGAGATGTCGGAGTCTGAGGGGACGGCTTAATGGATCGAGATGTATCTAGTCCAAAAAGTAATTCCTCTAATGGAATTGATTTGGTTCGCTCGAGAAGATGGTGGTTTCTCATATCCGGCGTACTTATTTCCGCTTCATTAATCCTATTTTTGATTCCTCCTGGATTGATTCGTGGGATTGAATTTAGCTCCGGCACTTCGATGCTACTCAAGTTTTCGAGCCCTCAGGTGCAACAGTCTGAGTTACGGCAAGCATTCGCTGAGTTGGGACACGAGGAGGCTCGGATTCAGAGCACTGGTGAGCGTGAATTTCTCATCAAAACCGATCAATTAGATATACCGGAAGGTTCATTTAGTGAGGTCGTGCCTGAGTCCAACTATCAATCTTCTTCTCTGATGGAGCCGGCACAGCGCAGTCCGGAGGGAACTTTGCTGACTGGCGACTCCGCGAATTCGGTGGGGACAGTTTTTGTCAGAGCTGCTTTGAATAACGATCCTTGCGATCTTTATGCAGTGCGTGCTGAGGTGCCTGTTTTGACTGAATTACGAGTGTTCTCCAAGGCGAACTGTCCAGGCGGTCAAAATTTTGAAGTACTAGCGAATGGTGTTATGGGTTGGATATCTGAATATTCAATGCACTCCTTTGTGCCTAATCCAGTAGGAGTAGTTGTGTCGGCGGAGGATGATATAACAGATCTTGGAGAACGCACTGTCATTGAGAATTATCTGGAGGAGCAGTTTGGTGCATTTACCATACTTGAGTTTTCTACGGTTTCTCCAGTGGTGTCCAGTGCGGCTGTTCGGAATGCGACCATGGCTATTGTTATAGCAACTCTTTTTATAATGATGTACGTCCGTTTTGCCTTCTCAACGGTCCCGAAACCATCTAGATATGCAGTATGTGCAATAGTTGCGTTGATTCATGACACGATAATTGTGATAGGCGCATTTTCGTTGTTCGGAAAACTTTTTGGTGCCGAAATCAACTTGATGTTTGTCACAGGAATACTGACGGCGATAGGGTTTTCGGTACATGATTCGATTGTCGTATTTGATAGAATTCGAGAAAATATTTCAGCGAGTCCTCAGAGTAGCTTGTCTGAAAATGTTAATTCTGCGTTGCTCCAGACGATGGCACGTTCGCTAAACACCTCTTTGACTTTACTCCTCCCAATTGGAGCACTTCTTCTTCTTGGTGGAGATACAATACAATCATTTTTACTTGCTATTTTGGTTGGGGTTGTGGTCGGTACGTATTCGTCAATAGCGATTGCGGCGCAACTTTTGGTGGCCTGGGAGCAGGGTGACCTTTCTCGGTGGTTCTCAAGAACTGCACGGGATAATAAAGCTCAGGTGTAGCGAATAGTTGAGTGTTTGATGTATGCAAAATTACTTGCCGCGTGGCCGATGATTTTTCTTGCTATTTTGATTGGATGTGGGGTGGCCATGCAGTGGGCAATGCTCGCTTCGATCGGGAGATCTCATGGCGGATTTCAAGCCGCTTGGTTCTCATGTCTTACCACCGTTGCAGCACTGGGCTTGGTGCTTTTGTTACTAAACTTTCGAACGAATAGTCTTGGGAGTTCAGATATTTTCTCTATTCGAACAGATATTATTACGCTGATTACGATTTGTGTGAGTATCGCTATCTTAATCAGCCTTAAGGATTTACCTTGGTGGGCCGGTCTATCAGGATTATTTGGATTGGGTTTAATACTTGGAGCAGCTTGGATTGTTCCGACTATCGGGGTGGCTGAATTTTTCGTGGCAGTGACGGTGGGCTCTGCTATAGCTGGGGTAACAATTGATCATCTGGGGTTATTTGGTAACACAGTGAGTATTTTGACTGTTCCAAGAGTTATGGCTGTTCTATTAGTCATCTTGGGGATGACGATCATTCGACTAGGGACTATTTTACAGAGCGACTAAATTATTTTTTCGAGAGAAATATTTTTCCGCTTTCGGTGATGCGCCGTTCATCACCGATGCGTTGTGTCAGACCTTCTTTGTCCATGGTTTCAACTAGCGCCTGAGCGATTCGTCGGTTGGTTTTGACGAGATCGCGTATTTCAGCTAACGATAAATTGTGATTTAGATTGAGTTGTTCTAACGTCAGCCGTGCCGCTGCGAGGTAATGGTCATGAGTAAATATCACCCCATCACCGAGGTCTTTAATTTTTCTAGTACGTTGCAGATATCCAAGTAATTCGGAGTTAGAGTCGAGTCGAGGAGGGGCGAATTGCCCCCGGTGCAGGGCGTCGATAATTTTCTCCGCATCGGCTTGATTGGTCTGATTGAGTTTTGGTTCCCAGTTTTTAAGCGCCACAATATCTTCATCAATATTCACTAGGTCGGTTTGAAATGTGTCTAAGAGTGTTGAGAAAAGGCGCCCGTCTAGTTTCAGATTGGCTCTCAATTCTTCCTTGGGAATGCCAAATCGAAGTTGCCACCTCTCGTTATATTCGGCGATGATTTTTTTAGTCTGGGTCTGAATTCTTGTAATTAGAATGTCGGTTATTAGGAGTGAGGTCTGTTCTGAGGTTTGCAGTCTCACTATTTGTTTGCTATCTATAAGTTTCTCAACACCATCCTCAATTGATTGAGTTGACTCGCTCAGGGCGGCGGTAACCTGAGAATCTGTGGCCGGCTGTATTTGCTCTAGAATGCCAAGAATGCGAGTTTCAATGGTTCCTGTGAGTTGCTGTGAGAGTAATTGGAGCACGGCAGCATCTGATCTCTTGTGTCTAGGAGGATTGATGCTGAGTACCTTTCCTCCTCCTAGGGTTCTGTCAGATATTCGAACTACATATAAGTCTCCTTCTGATATTGCGACAGGATCAGAGAGGAGGATCTGAATGAAGATTTGATCTGGAGCCTGCGTGCTATCTGGCTGTAATAGCCTAATACGGCCTTGGATTTCTGCAGATCCGACGTGTACATGGACTTTTAAGTTATGTTTGATTTGTTCATCATTAAGCAAATGGATTGACGCATCAAAAGAAAGCGCCGAGGTGAGTGAGCCCTCTGGCCCGAGGACATGACCTCGACTAACTTCATCAATTTGTAGGCCAGAGAGGTTCACAGCTACACGTGATCCCGGGTTAGCTACT
>Ga0114933_10003386_pt1 | contig 15593 bp, 17 predicted proteins | sample 4SBtaG_FD_89691 | JGI IMG/M metagenome (GOLD analysis project Ga0114933, IMG submission 89691) | Deep subsurface microbial communities from Kolumbo volcano to uncover new lineages of life (NeLLi) - 4SBTROV12_W25 metaG | ecosystem: Environmental > Aquatic > Marine > Volcanic | place: Kolumbo... | reverse complement strand
TTTGTTCACGATTTGTTCTTATTTTGTTCTATACTAGATATTGTGTTGACAAACCACCACAAATCACTAAATATGACAAAATTGGTATAGTTATGTCATATCCTCCCTACTAACAACGCAGTAAAAAAAATGGCGACATAACGATATACCCTTGCAAGGTAGGGGTGGCAGGTTTTTAACATACCATTTTCCCCTGTTCACCCCTCATTAAAGGATTATATGGAAAATTTAGAGGACATATTAGAAGAATTAGCGGCAGACCCTGTAATGTTTGTAGAAGCTATGTTGGGTGCAAAACCTGAAAAATGGCAAAAAGAATTTTTATTAAATGTGAGGGATAACCCTAGATGTGCTGTTAAGTCAGGGCATGGTGTAGGAAAAACAGCTGTGTTATCATGGTTAATATTATGGTGGTTACTCACTCGTCACCCATGTAAAGTTGTTTGTACAGCAAATACAGCACATCAATTAGCAGATGTGTTATGGGCGGAAGCGAAGAAATGGGGTCGGCAATTACCTGACGCATTTTATCAGCAGCTTGAAATGAAATCGGATAAAATTAATTTAGAGGGTGCAAATGATAGTTACGCTGTGGCTCGTGTGTCAAGGCGTGAAAACCCTGAAGCACTACAAGGCTTTCATAGTGACAATTTATTGTTCATAATAGATGAAGCAAGTGGTGTTGACGATATGATCTTTGAGGTTGGTGAGGGTTCGTTATCTACGCCTAATGCTAAAGTCGTAATGACAGGCAACCCAACACGAACAAGTGGCTATTTCTTTAATGCCTTTTCCGCTATGCGTGATAGATGGACATTACAAACAGTCGCTTGTAAAGATAGTTCGCAAGTGTCTAAAGATTATATTGAAGATATGGCGATTAAATATGGCGATGACTCAAATGTATATCGTGTACGAGTTTTAGGTGAATTTCCTAGAGCCGAAGATGATACAGTTATTCCGCTATATATGGTGGAAAGTTCTTTAAAAAGAGAAATAGAAGTTGACCCATATACCCCTGTAGTTTGGGGATTAGATGTTGCCGCCTTTGGTAGCGATAGAACCGCATTATGTAAAAGGCGTGGTAATGAAGTGACCGAACCTATTAAGTCTTGGCAGGGAAAAGACCTAATGGAAACTGTCGGTATGGTTGTTCAAGAATACGAAATGTGTAGTTATAAGGATAAACCAACAGATATTATGGTTGATACTATTGGTATTGGTAGTGGTGTATGTTCTCGATTAGCAGAATTAGACCTACCTGCCAGACCTATACAAGTTAGTGAAAGCCCTAGTATGCGTGATAAATATATGCGTTTGCGTGATGAATTATGGTTTCGAGCTAGAGAATGGTTTGAGGGTCGTGATGTTTTTCTTGTTCAAGATGACAAGTTGATAGAAGAACTTATTGCACCTCGTTTTAAAATTACAAGTGCTGGAAAAATAAAAGTTGAAGCCAAAGATGAATTTAAGAAAAGATTAGGTGGTCGTTCTTGTGATTTGGCAGACGCATTTTGCCTAACCTTTGCACAACAAGCGTTCACAGCGTCTGTTCGTGGCACACAGCATAATTGGAATAAACCAATATCTTACAAGGATAGTACATGGATAACATGAAATATGATTTAATATTTGAGCCTGACGAAGAAATGGAAAAATTTGTTGCGGATAATCCTGTAACCCATGCTTTGTTATCACATCTTATTGATGAGCTTGAGGAAATGAATTACAACATTGGAAATTGGGCGTATTTAACAGATGTCGTGTTAGCCGCTGCCGCTTTTACATTTTATCGTGCAGGTGGCACAAATGATGAATTTATGGAAAAATTACAAAGCGTAGATATTAGACCTGACATTAGTAAATTAAATTAGGAGAAACTATGGAAATACTAAAAAACATATTTAATTATGTAAAAAATCACTCGTGGGATTATGTAGATGCTGCATTAGGCGGCATTATCGTACTCCTTTTATTAATTTTAACAATAGGATAATACAATGCAAAGAAGCCAAGCACTTGATATAGAAAAGCAGAAGAAAAAAGAACAAGAAGAAAAAGCTGCTGAAAAGAAAAAATCAACCAAAAAATAGGTTACATTATGGAAGAACTAGAGTTTCAGGCTTTAGTGCGTAATGAGATTGAAAACGCATTAGGGTTTTATGATAGCGAATATGGCATAGATCGTATTCGTGCTATGGACTATTACATGGGCGAAAAGTTTGGTAATGAACAAGAGGGTCGTTCTCAAGTTGTTACCACAGAGGTTGCCGATACCATAGAATTTATCATGCCAAGCCTTATGCGTACATTTACACAAACTGACAATTTTGTTGAGTTTATGCCAAGACATGAAGAAGATGTTGAGGGTGCAAAACAAGCCACATCATACGCTAATTATGTCATTAACTGTCAAAACAATGGTTTTGTTGTATTGCATAACTTTTTTAAAGACGCTTTATTGCAAAAAATTGGCGTTGTTAAAGTCTATTATGATGAAACCGAAAATGTCGAAGAAGAAACCTACACAGGACTATCTGATGATGAATTAACTTTATTACTACAAGACGATACTATTGAAATTGTTGAACAAACCCAAAATGATTTACAATCAAACGAAATAGACGAAATGGGTACACCTATTGTTGAGGACTACATTAGGCATGATGTTACAATAAAACGCACTATGTATGATGGTATGATACGAGTTGACAACATACCCCCTGAAGAATTTTTAGTAAACAAAAGAGCCGCTTCGATAGATGAAGCTGATTTTGTAGCACATAGAACAACAATGAAAGTAAGTGACCTAATACAAATGGGTTATGATAGAGAACTTGTTGAAAAATACGCAGGTCATAGTGAACTTGATAATGACCAAGAAGTGCAAAATCGATTTGAAGATGTAGAGTCAGGAACAGATACCGATAGCTCTGATATGTCAATGCGTGATGTTTTAGTTACAGAGGCATATATAAAAGCTGATTATGATGGTGATGGTATTGCAGAATTACGCAGAGTTGTAGCGTTAGGTTCAGGTTTTGAAATTGTCGAAAATGAAACATTTGACCATGTTCCTTTTGCGTGTCTATCACCAATATTAATGCCACATAGATTAGTTGGTCGTAGTTTGGCAGAATTAATCATGGATATACAGATGATTAAATCAACTGTAATGCGTCAATTATTAGATAATATTTATCTTACAAATAATGTAAGAGTTGCCGCTGTTGAGGGTCAGGTTAATATTGACGATCTATTAAATTCACGAGCAGGTGGTATTGTGCGTGTGCGTCAACCCAATGCACTACAACCTTTACAACCACAGCTTATCGGTCAAAACGCATTTAGCTTGTTACAATATCTTGACGATTTAAAGGAACAAAGAACAGGATTATCAAAAGCGTCTATGGGATTAGATGCGGATTCCTTGCAAAGCACAACAGCTACCGCAGTTGCTGCACAAATGTCAGCAGCACAAGGTAAAATAGAAATGATAGCACGAGTTTTCGCTGAAACAGGCGTTAAAGACTTATTTCAGCTAATACTAACATTATGCTTACATCATGGCAAAAAAGACCAAATGATACGACTAAACAATAAGTTTGTACCGATTGACCCTAGCAACTGGAAACATGAATACGATATTACTGTAAATGTTGGACTAGGAAGCGGTCAAACTAACGAAAAAATGGCGTTCTTAAACATGATAGCACAAAAACAAGAACAAATATTATTGCAAACTGGCGTTGAAAACCCATTAGTTAGTATGCAACAATATCGTAATACTCTTGCTGAACTTGCAGGTATGGCAGGATTTAAAGACGCTTCACGATTCTTTAAAAATCCTGAAGATACACCGCCACAACCACAACAACCGCCACCACCTAGTGAAGCGGAAATGAAAATGCAATTTGAACAGCAAAAATTACAAGCGGAATTAGAACTACAAAAACAAAAACAAGAAGCGGAATTAGCATTGAAACGAGAAGAATTACAGATGAAAATGCAAATACGACAAGAAGAATTACGCTATGAAGCACAGTTACGAGGTTTTGAACAACAAATGGGCGGTGAGCCATCTACAAATTTACCAAGAGTTGAATAATGGTAGATATAATGGATATACAAAACGCTTTAAATCAAGCGGGTTATGGTCAAAATGCAAATTTAATACAAGGTCTTTTGCCTGTTACCTATGCAGATAATTCAGGGTTTATGCAAGATTTTCAAGAAGTGCAAGGTTATCCAAATTATTATGTGCCACAACAAGGTATATTAGATACAAGACCAGTTCTTGATGCTCAAACACCATTTGACCCTGTAACAAACGCAATGTTAAATCAATATGGAAATATGGAGTCTGATTTTCAGCGTAGTTTTGCTGTAAACCCTGATACATATAGAGGCATGGTTTATAACCCTGCTCCTTATACTGGTGCTTTTAATTATGGTACAAATACTGGCGGTGGTGGTACAGATTTATCCAGTTTAATAAGTGCAGGTTTGTTAGGTAAAGAAATTTATGATGCAGTTAAGCCTGATAATACAGGAGGTGCTGGAACAGACACCAATGTAACAGATGTTACAACTACTATTAGTAATACAGGTCTTAATACTGGTGGAACACAAACTGGTAATGTTGGTGGAGAGGTTGTTGACACCTCTACATATGATGCCAATACAAATACAATAACAACAAATAATGATGATAATAATGATGTAAAAACAAATATTACAGATGAAATTGTTGATAGTAATTTATTATCAATTACGCAAAACGACACAAACAATAATAATGAAATTAAAAAAAATATAACTGATGAACAAGTTATTAATAATTCAAGTTTAATATCAGGACTAGCATCAGGTCTTGATTTAGCTGCAGGTGGTGTGGGTGTAAATTTACAAGGTCAAGCATTATTTGATAACCCACAAAATATTGAAATAAGACAAAAATTAAGAAATGCTGGTATTGATAGCAATACAGCTAATGATTTAGTTAAAAGTTTTCGTTCAGGGGCAGCTAACGCATTAACTTTAAATCAATTAAATGAAGTTATTAGAACTGGCACAACAACATTTTTACCAGACCAAACAATTATTAATTTACCAAAAACTAATAATTTTAACCCTATAAGTGATTTACAAATAACTACACAAGTAAATAGTATAAAAAGTGTAATAGATGGAGCTAAAGCTGGTATTGCAGATGCACAAAACATAATAAATTCAGCACAAAATCAACTTTCTAATTATGGTGCAGCATTAGCAGATGGGAGTGTTTATGATTTTAATGCTGGTAAGTATATATCACAAGCAGAATACAACGCTATTGCTAACCCTTTAAACGAACAAATAGCAAATGCAAATTCTTCTATTGATACTTTTAATCAACAAGTAGTTGATGCTAACAATCAAATAGATAATATTTTGTTTGAGCCTGCTAATGAACCTACTTTTTTTAATAAAATTGGAACTGGTATATCTGATTTTTTAGGTACTGAATTAATATCAGGAACAGGTGGTGCTAATTATTTGGGAGATTTAACAAATGTTAATGTAGGAGAGGCATTATCAGGTATTGGTGGTTTACTATCACTTGCTGATTTTGTTGATGACCCTAATATAAGCAACACACTTGGAACTGCTGCAGGATTAGGTGGATTTGGTTTATTTGGTAGTGGTATGGCAGCAGCTTCACCATATTTAGGTGCTGCAGCATTGGTAACAGGTTTATTAGGTATAGGTCAAAAAGAACCATCTAACTATACAGGTTATACAGCATTAGATTTAGATACATTTGACCCACAAAGTTTTGGCATGGGTGGTAGGAAATTTAGCCAAGAAAATGTTGATATGACTGCTCAAATTATGGAAGGTATTGCACCATATATACAAGAAATAGAACGCAAATATGGTGTTGATTTAAAAGGTGATTTACAAATTAATTATGGTCAAAGAGATGGACTTGCATTTAATTTAGACAATGCTGATGTAACAGGATTTGACCAAAGACTTGATTACAACCCTAATGAGGGTGACATATCCACCGAAGTTGGCGGTGATGTTTACAGAGAAAGTTTTAGTGGTAAGGATTCAGGTGACCAATTTATTACATCACTTCTTGGTCAAATTGAGGGTATTGCAGCTAAAACAGCAGCTCAAGGCGGTACAGAATATGATTTTGAAAATTTTGATGCTAGTACAAATACAACATTAACATCAGAAGAAACTGACGCATTACCTGCTATACTGCAAACACAAACAGAAGAACGCATATTAAATCTAGGTGAAAGACAAGGTTTCGCAGATTATGAAAACAAAAGAGATGCTGACATAGCTGACTCTGCCGCAGTTGCAGGGTTTTATTTTGATGCAATGGATAATGGATTAATAACAGGAAACGAAAATGCTGACGCTGTTCAGCAAGATATTTTAGTGCAATTTATACAATATGCAGAAGAAAACCCTGATGCAAATTTAGAAGAAGTAGAGGTAAAAGATTTTTATAAAAAAAGTATATAGAGGAAAAAATGGTAAAAATAGAGAATTTAGAAAAGGATAAAGCTCGTGCCGAACAAGCACAGGCATTATTACGAAACGAAATATTACAAGAGGCTTTTACATATTTAGAGGAACAATACCATATTGCATGGGCTAATAGTTCACTAGACCAAAAAGACCCTCGTGAAAAAGTTTTTATGATGTTGACAACGCTTAAAGCTGTTAAGCAACACATAGAAAATGTCGTTACTGATGGTAAATTAGCTGACGACACCTTAAACCAACTATGACCAAGCATTTAGCAGTCAAAAGGAGAAAAACATGACAGACGACAACCCAACTGGGAACGAACCTATCAACATGGCGGAAGCCACAAGCCTACTACTTGACAGGCAGGAATCAGAAGATAATCCACAACCGAATCAAGAGGCACAACCACAATCAGAGGTTGAAGAAACCCCTGATGTAACAGATACAGAAGAACCAACAAGTGAACAACCTGATGAGGCACTAGAAGCTGTTGAGGAAGATGTATCGGAAGAATTAGATGAAGAAATAGTAACCGAAGATGAAACTGAGGAATACGAGGAACAAGAATACTATACTGTGAAGAATAATGGTGTAGAAGAAGATGTTAGCCTTGAAGAATTAGTTGCAGGTTATTCTCGACAATCTGATTATACAAAAAAGACAACCGATCTTGCTAACCAAAGAAAACAATTTGACCAGCAACAACAGGAACTTTTACAAGAGAGAACTGCTCTCCAACAAGGATTACAACAGTTAAACCAAAAGTTATCAAGTGAAATTAGTACCGAGCCTACTAAAGAATATTGGGATAACCTGTATAATACAGACCCCTTAGATTTTATTAAGCAAAAAGACGAATATCGTGATAAGCAATCTGAACTACAAAAAGTCCAATTAGCACAAAATGAATTAAACCAAAGACAGGCTGCTGAACATCAACAACAAATGCAAAAACATTTAGCACAAGAACAACAAAAACTTGTGAAAGCAATACCTGAATGGAAAGATGAAAAACTTGCTGAAATGGATAAAAGAAACATTGTTACTTATGCAAAAAGATATGGTTTTAATGACCAAGAACTTAATAATGCCACAGATCACAGAGCAATATTAATGCTACGCAAAGCTATGATGTTTGATGACTTACAAGCAAAAAAACCGCTTGTTAAGAAAAAAGTTAAGAAAGCACCTAAGATGACAAAATCAGGTAAAAAACTTACTACACAAAAATCCTTAAACGCAGGTAAGGTTGATAAAGCCTACAATAAGTTGAAATCAACTGGCAGCATGGATTCTGCTGTTGATTATCTTTTACAAAAATCCAATTAACCATATAAGGAGTTTATAATATGGCAACTTACTTAACCGCAAACGCTGTTGGTGAGAGAGAAGATTTGTCTGATGTAATTTCTCGTATTGACCCTGCTGAAACACCAATTTTCAGTAATGGCAAGAAAATTACAACAAGTGGTGTATTCCACGAATGGCAAGTTCAAGAACTTACAGCAGCAGCAGACGACAATTACCAATCAGAGGGTGCAGATTACTCATACGCTAATCCTACCGCTACAACTAGACTTGGTAATTATCATCAAATTTCTATCCAAGCTGCATCAGTATCAGGTACACTTGATGTTGTTGACAAAGCTGGTAGAGATAAAGAAACAGCTTATGTTAAAGTCTTAAAAGGACTTGAGCAACGCAGAGATATTGAAAAAGCACTTTGCAAAAACGAAGCAAGAGTAGCTTCACCTGAACCAAGAAAAGCAGCAAAAATTAGTTCTTATATAACTAATGTTTCACTTGTTTCCCCAAGTACAACACCTGCAGGTACAGGTGCTGATGTTTCTGATAAAGCTGGTACTAACGCTGCACTAACATTAGCGAAAATTGATGTTGCAATGAAAGCTGCATACGAAGATGGCGGACAGCCTGATATGCTTGTAGTTTCACCTGCAAACAAAGTAGCTTTTAGTGACTTATCTTCAGGTTCTGTAGCAACACAACAGTTGCAATACACAGCACCTAGAGAAGTAGCTATCGTTGGTAGCGTTTCACTTTATCTTACAGATTTTGGTGAACTTAGCGTTACTATCGACAGACAAATGCTTGATGACACAGTATTCTTATTAGATTCTGACCACTATTCTATTGGCTCATTACCTAATAGACTGTTTTCTGTTTCAGATGTAGCACCGACTGGTGATGCAACCAAGTTTGCAATAGTTTCTGAGTGGACTTATGTTCCAACAGCACCTAAAGCACACGCTATGGTAACAGACTTAAATACATAATTTAAGCAAAGGGGGGTATTAAGTACCCCCCACAACTTAGGATTTACAATGAAAAAAATAATTGGTTATGACCCTGTACAGAAAAAAACAACATATTTTCATGGGGGTAATGATGGTCAGCATCATGTTTCAGTAGAACAAGATACAAAAGACATAATTAAAAAAGCCAAAAATTTAGATATTGATTACAAACCATACAATATCGTAGGTACACAAAAACACATGAGGCAAATCGCAGAAATACCTGCAAACCTCTATTATGAATTATTACATAAATTCGGAGAACCAAAGAAAAACAAAAAAGCATGGTCAAGATGGTTAAATGACCCTGACAACAAATATTTTAGAACAGGTGGCGGAAGTATATAATGGCAACAGATTATTCATCATTAAAAACAGAGATAGCTGATTTTTTAGCTAGAGATGACTTAACGACACAAATTGATACATTTATTGATTTAGCTGAAAGTCGCATATCTCGTGAACTAGAAACTCGGTCACAAGACACACGAACAACTTTAACAACAAGTGCAGATAATGCTTATGTATCGTTACCAACTGATATGCGATCTATAAGAAATGTTAAGGTAATGAATAACCCTCGTATTACATTAAGGTATCTATCACCTTTACAAGTAAAGAAAGAATATGCCACAACAGGCACAGGTGTACCACGAGTTTATAGTGTGATTGGTGATAATTTGTTTTTAGCACCAATACCTGATTCAACACTTAATATAGAATTAACTTATAAAGCGTCTACAAGCTCTCTAAGCGACAGTAACACGACAAACACTATATTGACTCGTTTTCCTGATTTATACCTCTATGCGAGTCTATTTCACGCTTACACATACCTTTTAGATGAACAAAGGGCTACACAATACAACGCACTTGTTGAAAACATACTACAATCAATACGAATTGATGAAGAAAAAGGCAATTTTGGCGTAGGTTTAGAAATGCGTGGTGATTATGGGGAAATAAACTAATGATGAATTTTGGTGAATGGTTGCCTGACCAGCCTGACAACACAAGCGGAGTGACAACAGCTAAAAATGTCATACCTGCGGCACGAGGGTATCGTGGTTTACAAGATTTATCGCAATACAGTAATGCTGCGGATAATAGATTAAGAGGAATATTTGCCGCTAAAGATGATACTGGTGACCCTAAGATATTTGCAGGTGATGTTACAAAGTTATATGAATTTACAAAATCTAATTCTAATTTAACAAATATATCAAAAGCAGGAAATTACAACTCATTAGGTAATGACGATATATGGAAGTTCATAGATTTTAGTGGTTATGTTATTGGTGCGTCAGGGCATAACAATATATTACAAGTATATGATAATGGCACAAGTTCATTATTTGCTGACATAGCAGGTAGCCCTGCTGCTAAACATATAGCAGTTGTAGGTGATTTTGTTTTTACAGGTAATGTTAAATATGGTGGCAACACTTATCCAAATCGTGTGTACTTTTCCTCACTTGCTTCACATACAGGTTGGACAATAGGCACAGACCAATCTGATATACAGGATATATTTGATATGGGAGATATTACAGGTATTGTTGGTGGAGAATACGCAACAATATTATGTGAAAAGGGTATAGTGCGTGGGTCTTATGTAGGAACACCACTCATATTCCAATTTGACAAAGTACAAACAGGCTTTGGTTGTAACTATCCAAATTCAGTAGCAAGTGTTGGTGAAACTGTATTTTATTTATCAGATGATGGTTTTTATCAATTTGATGGACAAAGAAGTACACCAATAGGTGCTGAAAAAGTAAATCGTTTTTTCTTTGATGATTTTACAATACGAAACAAAGGAAGAATATCTACCGCTGTTGACCCTACAGAACAAATAGTTGTGTGGTCATATACATCAGGTAGTTCTAATGATGATACACCTGATAGATTATTAATTTATAATTATGCGTTACAAAGATGGTCGTATGCAGAACTAGACTGTGAACTTATATCACCATTTATGACTATTAATTATACTTTAGAAGAATTAGACGCTATTAGCACATCATTAGATGGATTACCTGCTTCACTTGATTCATCAATCTACATTGGTGGTCAATTTATCTTTGGTGGCTCTAAAGATAATAAGTTACACACCTTTAGTGGTATTAACAAAGAAGCCTTAATTGAAACTGCTGATTTAGACACAGGTAATGGTCGTACAAGCGTTATAACGAATGTTATACCTTATGTTGAGATAGTAAGCGGCACGACACCATCTGTTACAGCACAAGTATCGTCAAGACGCAGACAAGTTGATGATGATAGTTTTAGCACAGCAAGTACCTTAAATAATGATGGATATTGTAATGTAAGATCAAATCAAGGCAGGTATCATAAAATAAGATTAAATGTTTCAGGTACTTGGAAATATATACAAGGTGTAGAAATAGAGGCAAAAACAATAGGTAAACGATAATGGCTGATAATCAGTTTAAACGACTTGCTAATCAAGGTGGCAACCCAAGACAAGTTGCAGAAGTTGTTAATAGAGTCCTTGATGGTGGTTTAAACTCTACAGGCTCAGTTACCTTGCAAACCTCATCTGCAACAACTGTTGTAAGTGATGTGCGTGTAGGTGAAAATAGCGTGATAACTTTTATGCCAAAAGATACTAATGCTGCTGCCGAATTAACAGCTTTGTATGTATCAGCAAGAACGAATGGAACTTTTACAATAACGCATAACAATAGTGGAACAACACGAGCTTATGAATACATCATCATTGGATAAAGAAGCGTGGTTAAAATCACGAAAATACATACTAGAAGCCTTAGAACAAGGTATAGATAGCCATAGTGAAAAAGATGTATTTTATGCAATAGCAAGAGGTGATGCTCAATTATGGACAGGGCAAAAATCTGCTTGTGTAACAGAAATAGTTACATACCCTAATTTTAAAATGATACGATTTTGGTTAGGTGGTGGCGATTTAGAAGAACTAAAAGAAATGGAAAAACCAATTTGTGAATGGGCTAAATCCATTGGTTGTAAAAAATCAATGATATTAGGTCGTAAAGGTTGGTCAAAAATTAAACACGAAGATAGAACCTACAAAGATGTAGGCACAATTTCAATAAGGAGTATATAATGAGTTTAGGCGGAAGCGAACAGACAGGTACACAGACAACAACTGTGTTGCCACCTGCGTATGTGTTACCACAATTAGCGTATGGTGCAAATGAAGCTCAAAGAATGTATAGTGCAGGTACTGGTTTTGGCTATTATCCTGAAAATACAGTAGCAGGATTTAGTCCAGAACAACAAATGGCTATGACTCTACAAGGTAATCGTGCTTTGTCAGGTAGTCCATTAACACGATCTGGTCAAAATTTAGCACTTAATACATTACAAGGTAATTTTCTAAATCCAAATACAAATCCTTATTTTAAAACAGCAGTATTAGACCCAATAACTGAAAGAGTACAAGGCACATTTAGTCAAGCTGGTCGTTTAGGGTCAGGTGCAAATCAAATGGCTTTAACTCGTGCTTTGGCAGACCCACTAATGCAAAACTACGAAAGAGAAAGAGCAAGACAAGACTCAATGATAACAAGAGCCGCACCACTTGCTAACCAAGATTATACTGATTATGCACAATTAGCAGCAGTTGGTTTAGATAGACAACAACAAGCACAAAGACAAATTGAAGCTAATAAATCTCGTTTTGATTTTTTACAAGCTGCACCACAACAAAGACTAGGTACTTTCTTAGGAAACTTAAATACTGCAGCAGGGCAAGGACAAACACAATCACAACCAGTTTATGAAAATCAATCTGCAAATGCTTTAGGTAATGTGGCTACAGTTGCAAGTATTTTAAAAACATTAAATTTAGTTTAGGAGCTAACATGGGATTATTTGATAACAAAAAAAGACCAAATGGTTTACTTGGTGATGTAAGTAGTGAGGGTTTATTAGCACTTGCAAACTCCTTATATCAGCAAGGTCAACCAAGTACAACACCACGAGGTGGATTAAATCTTGCTGCACCAATGTTAGCATATAAACAAGCAAACAAAGGGAATGAAACAGATAGATTTTATTTACAATTAGGAATAGACCCAAAAAACCCACAAAGAGATTTTTTAGCAAAAAATATTCTTGGAAAACAAATGGGAACTGTTGGTACGCCTGACCAACAAAACTTTTTTCAAGCAAAAAGAACAGGTTTTACTGGAACATTTGCAGATTATATGCAAGTAAAAGATGACCCAACTTTAATGGCTCAATTCATGCAAGGTACAAATACAACAAATGCTACAAATCAAGAACAACAAAATAATGTTGATATACCTGAAACTCCACCAAAGAAAGAAAATATAGAATTTTTTAATTATCCAAGACCAAATGAAAGAGTAACAGATGTTGATGTTGCTAATGGAGTGGGAACTGTATATAGAAATGGTGTGCCTGAACAAGTTACTTTAAAAGGTGGCAAAAAAGACAAAGAATTAAAAGGATTAATTGTTGGCGGCAGAGCAGCTATTAATGGCTTACGACCTGTTTCAGTGGCAATAAAAAATATTGGTACTGTAATTAATGAAAATCCAAATGCTGTTGGTATAGTAGGTAAATTTGCACAAATTTTTCCTAGTGATGCAAGGTCAATTAGAGAAAGTTTAAAAACATTACAAGCGTATTCGGGTTTCTCTACATTAGCAGACATGAAAAAAGCATCACCAAATGGAGGTGCATTAGGGCAAGTTTCTGAAAGAGAATTAGATTTATTACAGGCAACATGGACATCATTAGACCCAAATTTAGGTGCTAAAGAATTTAAAAGAAGAATGGATAGTTTTAATACACAACTTGATAGTGTAATTAGTGGAATTGAATTAAGTTTGGAAGAAAGCGGAATAACTGACCCTGTAGCGATAGATTTAATTAAAGAAATGAAAAATTTAAGTTCAGCATATAAAGATATAGGTCAAGCTCAAAAATCAATAGATGATATGTCACCTGAAGAAATTGAAGCGGAGTTAAATAGTTAATTATGGCGGATAGTTTAGAATTAAAAAAGAAAAAATTAGCCTTAAAAAGAAAAAGAGAAGCAGAGGCACAAAACAACAAAAACAATAGACTTTTAGATAGGGATTTTGCTCGTAGTGCTGTTGGTCAAGGTTTGTTTTTTGGCTATGGTGATGAAATAGAAGCAAAAATTCGTTCTATGATTGGTAAGAAAAGCTATGAGGAACTATTGCCTGAAATTAGAGGTGCTTTAAAGGCTTATGAACAGGATTTTCCTTTTCAATCACTTACTAATGAGGTTATTGGTTCTATTCCATCAGGAATATTATTAACATTAGGCACAGGTGGTTTTGGCACTCCAGTAGTTGCTGGAACAAGATTAGCTACACTTGCCAATAAAGCAAAACCATTTTTACAAGCTATGGGATTATCAGGCTTGTATGGTAGTGGTAAAGAGGAGGGTGATGTAGTTGAAAAAATAAAAACAGGAGCAAAAACAGCACCATTTGGATTAGTTTTATATCCAATTCAAAAGTTGGCTGGAAGCAAACCTGCACAAGCAATAAAAGACAAATTAAACTTAACGATAGGTCAAAAGATTGGTGGATTTACAAAAAGAATTGAAGAAAGTTTGAAATCAGTACCAATATTAGGTGAAAGCATAAGAAATCGTGAACAAGATGTTCTTCAACAAATGAATGTAAATATTTATAATAAAGTGTTAAAAAATATTGGAAAGAAAATAGATAAAAATAAAGTCGGACATGAGGCATTTGATGAGGCTGATGGTCTTATTCGAGATGCTTACAAAGACATTATACCAAAGTTAGAATTAGATGAAATTAGTATTCAACAATTAGTAAAACAAATTAACACCATTGGGTTAGATGATTTAAATGTAAGTACAGAAGTTGCTGAAGATTTTATAAAACAAACAACAAATTTAATAACAAGATCAACAAACGCCTCACAATCAAAAATTAGTGGTCAAAATTTAAAAAATTTAGAAAGTAAATTAAGTAAAACTATTAGAGATGGTGTAAGAAGTGGTGATGCTTCAGTAAGAGAAAATGCTTTTCGATTACAAAAAGTAAGGAATGAATTGACTAGATTATTAGAAAAAAATAACCCTAAACACGCAAAAGATTTAAAAAATATAAATTTAGCATTTCGTCAGTTTTTACCTGTTGGTAACGCTGTAAGTTCATCAGTAAAAAATAATGGTGTGTTTACATCAGGTCAATTAATTACAGGAATAAGACAAACTTCACCAAAAAGAGATTTAAGAATAGGAAGCGGTGGTGCTGGTTTACAAAAAGCAGCACAAACATATCATAATGTTTTAAAAAATGTTGTACCTGATAGTGGTACGGCAGAAAGATCGTTAAGCGGAATAGCAGGTGTAGGGGGTGCAGCAGTGCTTACTGACCCAATAACAGTTGGCACAGCATTAGCAGCTGGTAAAGGTTTATACACAAAAGGCGGTCAACGAATTGCTGACATAGCAACAGATAAATTAAGTTTGTTAGGCACATCAGGTGGACTAGCAAATGTTATAAAAGAACAAACAGGATTATTAGATTAGGAGTAACACATGGCAAAAACGAAAATATCACAGTTTGATGCAACCGCAGCAAATAATACTGACTTAAATAGTATTAGTATTGCTGAAGGTACAGCACCATCAAACATAAATAACGCTATAAGAGAATTAATGTCGCAACTTGCTGACCTTAATCTTGGTAACGA
>Ga0114933_10003380_pt1 | contig 15602 bp, 12 predicted proteins | sample 4SBtaG_FD_89691 | JGI IMG/M metagenome (GOLD analysis project Ga0114933, IMG submission 89691) | Deep subsurface microbial communities from Kolumbo volcano to uncover new lineages of life (NeLLi) - 4SBTROV12_W25 metaG | ecosystem: Environmental > Aquatic > Marine > Volcanic | place: Kolumbo... | reverse complement strand
TCAGGCCCTGGCCGAGCTTGATGGTGCCCGAGCGCTCCTGGTTGGCCATCACGCCCTGGTAGAAGGCGCCGGTTCCGGAGATGGCCTGCCAGGCCCGGATGACCGTGTTCTCGGAGACGTCCTGGTCGGGCAGGTTCTCCAGCACATCCCACACCGACCGCAAGTCGTCCGCCGACCACGTGACCTCGGTCGCTCCGGCGTCGGTGGCGTCCGCGCTTTTGCCTGAAGCGTCCTCGTGGCGACCCTCGGTGGCCGCGTTGAAGCGCTTCTCGAAGAGCCGCTTCACGTCGGCCAGGCCGAGCTCTCCGGCCAGGTCGCGCATCGCGATCCGAGTCGTGCCCTGCAGCTCGCCCCCCACAGGGAGCGCCGCGATCGTCGAGGCCCACTTGCCCGCGGCCTTGAAGTTCGCGACCACCGCGGCGTAGTCGCCGGTCGCCGCGATCTCCTCGATGACCTGAGCAGGCGTCAACGACTCGGCCATCCACCGAGCGATGCCGGGCGAGGTCGACATGGCCGTGTCCCAGGCGGCCGTGCCGACGTGGTCGCCGAAGAGTCCCAGCGGGCTCCCGCCGATGTCGTCCTTGACCAGGCCGAAGCTGGACCAGTTGACCAGGTCCAGCCGCTCCTGGGCCGAGGTCCCGGCGAGCACGATCGACCAGGCGGCGTCGGCGCTCTCGCCGGCGATCTGGATCCAGTAGGCCTTCCAGACCAGGGCGAAGCCGAGCTGGTTGACGGCCAGGACCATCTCGCTCTCGTTCAGCGCGCCGGCCAGGTTCTTCATCAGCTCGTGGTCGTTTCGGACCGTGGACTTCTGGCCGGCGTTGAGCCGCCCGATGAGCGACAGGCACAGGTTCTCGTCGACGTTGCCGAGCTGCCACCAGATGCCCTTCGCGGCCTCGCGCAGCTGCTCGACCAGGTTCTCGGTCGGCTGGGTCGGCTCGACGCTCTGTTGCTGCGCCGCGTTGGAGCCGCCGCCGCCAGAGGTGACGACGGTCTGCTCCTGCTCACCCGAGCTCTGGCCTTGTTGTTGCTGTCCCTTGCCCGGCATGTGCCCTCCGGAGGACGACTATACGGCCGGATTGATGGCGTAGGACCCGGTGATCTGCGCGACGTCGAGGACGCGGCCCTCCAGAGCCTCGCGCACGGCGTTGCCGTTGAAGCTCCCGGACAGGCCGAGGCTCTCCACGTCGATCGCCCAGAGGGTGAAGACGTAGTGGTGGAGACGCTCGTCGTTCCACGGTGGGAAGGGCCCGTCGTAGCCGCCGTAGTCGCCGCCCATCGTCTCGTCGCCGGCGAACCAGTTCGTGTAGTCGTTGACCCCCTGGACGCCGACAGGGGCGGCGCCCGGGGTCTTGCCGCCGGTGGTGACGCCGCTGGAGTGGGACGCCGCGGCGATCTCCGTCACGGACGCCGGAATGTCGATCAGGACCCAGTGGAAGAAGTCGCAGCGCGGCAGATCGTGGGGCACCGTCCGCCCCTCCTGGTTCACGTCGTCGCCGACGGTCGGACAGTCGGGGTCGTGGCAGACCAGGACGAAGCTCTTCGTGCCCTCCGGCGCCCCGGACCACGCGAGGTGGGGGTTGTGGTTGTCCGAGAAGGTGGCCGGCTCGGCGGTCTTGCCCATCGCGAACTGCGCGGGGATACGGCTGCCGTCGGTGAAGCTGTCGCTACGAATCTGCATGTCGGAACTCCGTCGTGGAAGGGGCGAGCATCCTATCGGTTGACGCCATCGTCGTCCTGGGCTGTGCGGTGCGACCGGATGGGACCCCCTCGCCCGCGCTCGAGCGGCGGATCCGCGGCGGCGTCGAGCTCTTCCGACAGGGTCGCGCCGGGGTGATCGTCATGACCGGAGGGGCGGTGGCCAACGTCCACGTCGAGGCCCACGTCATGGCGGACTTTGCGCACAAGCTCGGGGTTCCGAGGGCCGCCCTGATCGTCGAGGACCGCGCCCGGACCACCCAGGAGAACGCCGAGAGGACGCGGGGGCTGGTCGAGGGACGCGTCACCGTGGTCAGCGACGACTGGCACCTTCCGCGAGCGGCGCGGATCTTCCGTGAGCACTTCGACTGCGTCGAGGTCCACGCCGTCCGCGGCGGTCGGCGATCCCGAGCGAAGGGCTTCCTGCGGGAAGCACTGATCCGGATCGTTCAGTAACCGTGGCTGCTCGCCCGGCATCTGCAGGGGTGACCGCGGTCGGTCGGCCCCTACCGTGACCGTGCCCCTCCCTTCGCACCGGGGGCCTGCCGACCGCGGACCTACCAGGGCAGGAGCTGGCCCTCGGCGTGCCAGAAGCTGCCGCTGTTCGACAAGCTCAGCTCGTCGATACGGTCCAGGAGCCCCCTCGCGGCCTCGGACGGCCCCCAGTTTCCGGTGAAGCCGGTCATGCGCGTCGTGACGTAGCCGGGGTGGAGCAGGCAGACGGCGACGCCCCGCGGAGCCAGGTCCCGACTGAGCGAAGCGCCCGCCATGTTCACCGCGGCCTTGGACATGCGGTAGCCGTAGTGGGAGCCGCTCGTGTTGTCGGCGATGGAGCCCATACGGCTCGTCACGATGGCGACCTTCGAGCCTCGCGCCAGGTTCGCAAGCAACGCTCGGGTGACCCGCAGAGGGCCGTAGGCGTTGACCTCCATCTGCCTCTGGATGACCTCCCAGTCGAGGTCCTCGAGACCGGTCCGCCGAAGGAGGCCCGCGTTGTTGAGCAACAAGCCGACCTCGCGTCCGTCCAGAGCCCGGACCAGGCGAGCGACGCCCTCGTCCGAGGTGACCTCGACGCCCTCGACGACCTCGCCCAGGGCGTCGTCGGCGCTGCGAACGGCGCTGATGACGTGGTCGCCTCGCTCCAGGCACAGGCGCGCCAGCTCCAGGCCGATGCCGCGGTTCGCTCCGGTGATGACGACGTTCATGGGCACCTCTAGGTTGCTGCGGCCCGCTGCTCCTGCTGCAGCTCGACCAGGCGGGCCATCAGCAGGACGCCCGGGTCGCCGTGGTTGCGGATGTTCGTCAGCGTCGCGTGGAGGATCTGGACGCCGCGCTGGTCGTCGCCCTTCAGGCGCCAGGCGGCGGCGGCATCCATCGCCGCGCAGGAGAGCGCGAACCAGTTGCGTCGGCGCTCCGCGATCAGGCCGGCCTCGCTCGCCAGCTCGGTGACCCGCTCGGCCTCGCCGGCGTCGAGCAGGAGCCCGCTGAGGAGGAGGAGCGCCGACAGCCGCACGAGCTCCGAGCCCTCCAGCGCGGGACCCAGCGCCGCGATGGCCTCGCGGGACCGGCCGTAGAGGACCAGGTTCTCGGCCCTGCGCAGGGCGATCCCGCCGTGGTCGCGCTCCTCGGCTCCGTCCAGCGCCACCTGGAAGGCGGCCTCGGCCCGCTCCCAGGCGCCGAGCCGGCTGAGTCCCTCGGCCAGGATCGAGCTGCCCTCGGCGTCGGGCGTCGTGCGGAGCGCCGCTTCCAGCTCCTGGAGGGATCCGCTGCGGTCCAGGCAGGCCCGAGCCTTCGCTCTGGCCAATGCCAGTCCGGGCTGTGCGAAGGCGTCCTCCTCGGCGCGAGCGATGAGGGCCTGGGCATCCCTGCGCGCACCTCTTGCGCACAGGGCGACGATCAGCTCCAGCCGCGCTCCTACATCGGCCAGCCGATCGCCGCGGCGAGCGGCCTCACGAGACCTCCAGGCCAGGACCTCGGGAGCGGTCAAAGGGGCCTCCCGGAGCCGGCCAGTGCGATCGCGGCCAGGGCGGAGTCGCGGTAGCGGACGAGGTCATCGCTGTCCTCGGCCAGCTTCCTCTCGCGGACCTCGAGGTCTTCGACGACCTCGGCGTACGGCGAGCCCGCCAGCTCTTCGAGGGTGGCCGCGTCGGTGGCGATGCGCTTGGCGAGCTCACGGAGGCGATGGTTCGAGGCCCGCAGGAGCGCTGCGACGGGTCCCTGCGGGCGCTCCCCGCCGGCCCGACGCACCGCGATCCCGGCGGCGGCCAGCTCGACCTGGCAGCGACCGGCCAGGAGCAGCATCGTGTCGGCGGCCTCGAGCGTCGGCGCCAGGCGCTCGAAGCCGAGCTCCGCCTCGGGCTCCTCGACGCCCAGCAGCGCGTCGATCTCGGCCGTCGATCCATCGGCGCTCTCATCGGCCAGCGCGGGCGGCGTGTGGCCGACGATCCGTGGGATCGCCTGGGGGCGGACGGCGTGCGCCGCGGCGGCTTCGAGCAAGGCGGCGCCTCGCTTGTCGGGCACATCCGTCTCGGGCAGATCCGGCGCGGACTCGTCGGCGAGCGCGGCCTGGCAGATGCGCTCGCCGTCGAGCCGGGGCGCCAGCTTGGCGGCGGCCCGCCGGGCGGTCAGGCCGCAGTCGTCTTCGAGCGCGATCGACGCGGCCCGATTCACGACGCTGAGGCTGCCGACGGCCTCGGCCTCGATCAGGCAGCCCAGCTCCACCAATGAAGCAGCGCGGGCGATCTGCGAGGCCAGGGAGCGGCTCCCCGGAAGCGGTCGCCCCAGACGTCCGAGCGATCGGGCCACCGCGCTCCCGGCGTCTCGGGCCAGGAAGCGGCCGAGCGCTGCGGTGCGCTCCAGCGGACCCTGCGGCGTCTTGACGAGGTCCTCGGGCTCGAAGTCGGCTCGCGCTGCCCCGATCGGATCCCGAACCCAGGCCCAGAGCGCGTCCAGGCGCTCATCGCCCATCGGCTCCGAGATCGGGCCGAGCGGCGGGATCGAGTGCATGTGGAGGGTCTCGGGGATCGGGACGCCGTCGTCGTCCTCCTGGGGCTTGGCTGTGCTCGCGATGACCTTGAGGTGGCGAATGCGCTTGCGCTTGGGCTTGCGAGGCGGCGGGTCCTCGTCCGGGTCGCCTCCGAAGAGCTTGCGCCAGTCCTCGACGTCGTAGCCGCCGCCCAGGCGCTCGCGGGCGCCGATGGCCTCGAGGAAGTCCTCGAAGGCCTCGTCGAAGTCGAAGCCCGCGCCGTCGGCCTCGAAGTCGGACTCCACGTCGACCGTGTCCAGGCTCCGCCCGTGCTCGTTGAGCACCGCGACCAGCGCGGCGTTGCCGACGGACTCCTGCAGCCCCTGGGCCTGGTCCGGCGCGACCTCCTGGCCGGTGAACTCGACCTGTTGGTCTTCCTGCTGCGTGCGGTCGGGCAGCTGCTCCTGCTTCTCAGCGTTCTGCTGGTCGGCACGCCGTTGCTTTCGGGAAGAGGAGGCCACGACCAGAGGCTACCGGGCGGGCGCGCGGGGTGCAGAGTTACTCTTCGCGCGGACAGAGAGGCCTCGCATGCAGCCCATCGCGGGATTCCAGCCGACCGGGCGGAGCACCATCGGTCCCGGAGCGGACCTGGTCGAGCTCGAGGGCGAGGAGGGCTACCGCCACACCGCGGTCGTCTTCCACCCCGGATGTCGGGAGCACCCGGCGATCAACTCGGCCCTCGACGTCGTGGTCGATTTCCTCGAGGCCCCCTACGTCACCGGCCTGCTCGAGCTCGTGGCGCACGACCACGACGAGGGCGCCTTCGTCTACCCGACCGGGCAGGCCTGGTCCGCCGCCGAGGTCATCCGTGCGCTCGCCGACACGGGCGAAGTGGCCGGCGTGCGCGCCGGGCTGGAGCTGATGTACGCCGCGGGCCAGGTCCTCATCGAGGCCGCCGAGTCCGGCGAGTCCCACGGCATCTACAGCCACGGTGGGCTCACGCCATGGCGGGTGATGCTCCGGGCGGACGGCCAGGTCGAGATCCTCGGCTACGCCCTGCCCCAGGTCGAGGTCCTGCTCTTCCAGGAAGGCGCTGGCGAGGTGCCCAAGGAGGACTCCTTCCGCTACTGCCCCCCGGAGCGCATGGAGGGCAACGGCGAAGAGCTCAGCGCAGACCTCTTCGCGGTGGCGCTGATCGCCTTCGAGTTCATGACGGGCAAGCCGGTCTACGACGGCCTGGTCAACGACATCCGCACGCAGGCTTCGCGGGGCGAGGGCAGCCGGCGCCTGTTCCGCTTCAAGGACCAGCTGCCCGGAGCGGTCAGCGAGCTGCTCAAGACGGCGATCCGGGCGCGGCCGGACGATCGCCACAGCGACGGCGAGGCCTTCCTCGAGGATGTGCAGGCCGTCCTGGCCGACCTCGGCGAGGGCGACTCGTTGGTGGACGTGATGGCCCGCGTCGCGAACCAGCAGCGTCGGATCGGCGGCAGCCTCGACGACGGCAAGACGATGGGCATGTCGCGCGATGACATCCAGCGCATGCTCGGCGAAGACGGCGACGGGGAGAGTCCGCGGGAGCAGCGCCAGAAGGCCAAGAACTGGGCGCCGCCCTCGAAGGGTCGGCGGCGCCGGACCGCGGCGCGCCTGTCGACAGATCAAGCCAGCAAGAAGAAGTCCAAGCCCACCCCGGTCGCGGTCAAGGAGGAGCCGACGGTGCCTCCGCCCGTCGAGGAGCCCGAGCCGGAGCCGGAGCAGAAGGGCTCCGGTCGGTGGGGCAAGCCCGGACGAGGCCGGCGGACCTCGCCGCGCAGCCGCGCGAAGGCCCCGCCAAAGGAGAGCCTGGATGCGCCGGTCGACAGCGGCGCCTTCTCTCCCGACGTGGCGGACCTGGACAAGTCGGCCGACGACATCCTCCGGCGCATCACGACCTCGTCCGACGACCGCAAGGGAAGGGACGACGGTCGCTCGGCCAGCGACGTGATCGAAGCCATCATGAGCAGCACGGCCGGGGACGACCCCTCGATGCCGCCGCGCAAGCGCAAGCCGCGCAAGCCGCGCAAGCCCAAACCGAAGGCGGCCCCGGCCCAGCCGGTGGACGAGCTGCCCGCCGCCAAGCCCGTCAAGCCCCCGCCCAGGCCGGAGCTGACCGAGGCGCCTCTGGCTTTCGGCGCCGCACCGCTGCCCAACGACGACAGCGGCATCACCCAGACCAACCGCGTCGAGGAGGACCCGACGCTGACCCCGGACCAGGTCCGCGGCGTCAGCACTCCGGCGGAGCTGGCCGTGGCTCGGCTGTCGGCGACCTCTTCCCGCCCACCGGATCCCCTCCCGCCCAGCACGGGCGGCAAGGCCGTCGCCTTCCGCATCATCCGCGGTCCTGGCGGCACCGCGGTGAAGACGCGCATTCCCGGCAAGTTCACCCTGGCCGAGGCCGTCGCGTTCCTGACGGGGACGCTCGTGCCCGTCCGGGTGGATCTGCAGGGCCGCGTGCGCCTCGGCTACCGGCTGGGCGATCGCAACGGCCCCCTCGCCGGCGGGACCGTGCTCGAAGACCTGGACCCGAAGAAGCCCCTGACCCTGCACCCGGTCGCAGCCCGCGAGGTGTGGGTCCGCATCGAGGTCCGCACGGAGCCCCCGACCAGCTTCCGCACGCCGATCAGCAGCGTGGTCACGGTCGCCAGCGCCTGCGATGCGCTCACCAGCTGGATGGAGCTCCCGCCTGGCAAGTGGTTCCTGCAGCTGAACGGCGAGCCGCTCTCGCCCCATCTGCTCCTCGACGAGTTGAACCTCTCGGGCGCCACACTGGTGCTGACGCGATGACCCCATGAGCCAGGAGCGCTGGGACGTCGTCATCTACTTCCCGGACGGTCCGATGGCGCTGCAGGGCGACATCGTCTGCCGGGGGCCGGTCATTCGCATCGGCTCGAACCCGGGGCCCGGTGGCCTGAAGGTCGAGGGCTACCGAGGCCTGGACGACCGCCAGGCGGTGATCACGGCCTACGACGGCAGCTCGGTCAGCATCGCCCCGGTCGGCAACAACCAGGTCCGCATGGCGCCGCACACGAACGTCGACTGGCAGACCGTCCGGCCGATTCGCGGCCCTGTCTACCTCTCGGACGGCTGCGCCTTCCACCTCGGCCCGCCGGGTCGCGGCTGCACCATCCACTTCATCGAGTGCCGTCGGCTGGGCGTCTGGGAGCAGCAGCGGGTGATCTCCGCCGCCTCCGAGGCCGACCCCACCGTCGAGGCCACCGACGTCCAGGAGCTCCGCGCCAACCGGAACATCCCCGTCTGGTTCATCCCGGGGGTGCTGCTCATCGCGGCCGGTACCGCAGTCGCCGTCGTCACGCCGCTCGTCGGCGAGTTCCAGAAGGACATCAACCTCATCGGGCCCCGCGACGAGGGCATGGAGGTCTACGAGGTCGTCGATCTCACCAGCGAGCTGAACACGACGCTCTATGCCGGCCTCGAGCAGCCCTGGGCGGAGTTCGTCCAGAAGCCCAACGCCGCGGCGGCGGAGCGGGCGGGCATCCTCGACGACAAGGAGAACTGGGACACCCAGCTGCTCGAGCACACCACGCGGAGCCTCGAGCAGCACGTCCAGGCCTGGTCCTTCTTCGTTCGCCTGGACGAGATCCGCGACGACTACGCCTATGTGGTGCGCCAGCTGCGGCGGGCGAACCTGCCCGAGGTCTTCGCGGCCATCCCCTACACCGAGTCCCGCTACATCGCGGATGCGACCTCTCCGGTCTGCGCGGGGGGGTACTGGCAGCTGATGCCCGAGGTCGCCCACCGCGTCGAGGTCCAGGTCCAGAGCTGCAAGTTCGCAGGGACGAAGACCGTCTGGACGCCGACGGAGCTGACGCCCCCGCGCGGCGTGTTGAAGAACGCCCAGTACATGAAGGACGAGAAGTGCCGGATCACCGGCTGCGAGATCGACCTGCGCAACGACCTCGGCGAGTCCACGCGAGGCTCGATCGAGCTCTTGGCCGAGGCCTTCGACGACCCGGTCATCGCCGAGTCCGGGGCCGCCGTGCAGATCACCATCGCTTCGCACAACGGCGGCTACGACGACGCGCTGTACAACGGCGGGAGGAAGAAGGCGACGAACCTCAAGCCCGCCTACGAGCGGTGGCTGCGCGACCAACGGCTGGAGTTCGACCCCACCTTCCTCGGCCAGCAGGTCCGCTGCGCCACCAACGACTACGCGAACATGGACAGCTGTGGCTCCGAGCTGCACCAGCACACGCAGCACTACACCTACAAGATCCTCGCCCAGCACTTCCTGGCGGTCTGCTACTACGGCATGAACTACGGCAACGAGACGGAGTTCGCGGGCTGGCGCGACTTCAGCCGCGGCACCGGGTACTGCACCGAGCTGGCGGTGCCGACCGCAGACCAGGTCGCCGAGCACCGATGAGCGCGCGGACCTGGGCGGTGACCGGCTCGCTCTTCCTGCTGGGCGGGCTGAACGTCTACCTCCTGTGGGAGGAGGAGGAGAGCTACTTCGCGAAGCTCCAGACGACCTCCGAGGGCCGCGTCCTGGCCGGCGAGGTCGACCCCCTGCTGAACCTCCGCTACGCCTCCAGCCAGCGCGAGGGCAACTTCGCCGCCTTCGGCATGGACGAGGCGATGGCGGCCTCGGTCGGGACCAAGATCCGGGACTACGAGGACCGCTACACCGACCGGATCACCTACCTCTTCGAGAACGTCGAGGACCCCGAGGCCCTGGAGGACGCCCTCTGTGGCCAGGCCGGTGTGCGACCGCGCTACGGGGCCCTGCGCTACCTGATCGAGGAGGAAAAAGACGGCTCCAGGCGGCCGATCAACCTCCAACGCACGAGCCAGCTGACCTGGCAGGACTGGAGCAAGGGCGCCCCGATCGGCGCCGTCTATGCCGAGCTGGAGCTCGCCGAGGAGCGCAAGCCGGACGCGACGCTGATGGGCATCGCGGCCATCCTGGCCGACCGGGAGCGGGACGTGCTGGAGAAGAACTCGCCCTGGGGGCCGGGGCTGACACAGCGCTGGTCGTGGTCCGCGGTCCAGGAGGAGGAGCCCGGCGTGCGCGACAAGGTGGTCAAGTACTTCGCCGCCATGCACCTCGTCGTCGAGCTGGCGACGGCGGACGGAGGGGTCTGCGGGGGCGGCTGAGCGAGCGCCGAGCAGGCGAGCGGATATACTTCCGCGGGCTCCAAGACACAGGAATTCGTGCAGCCAAGGCGTCGCTTTCGCTTCATCCGCGAGCTCGCTGAGGGCGGCTTCGGCAAGGTCTACCTGGCCGAGATGATCACCGGCGACGACTTCTCCAGCGTCGTCGCGATCAAGCTGCTCCACGGCAAGTGGACGACCCACGAGGAGATCGCTCAGCGATCCCGCGACGAGGCCCGTCTGCTCGGGCGCCTTCGCCACCGGAACATCGTCCGCGTCGAGGACCTCACCTCGATCCGGGGCCAGTGCGCCGTCATCATGGAGTACCTCGAGGGCGTCGACCTCAAGACGGTCGTCAACTACCTCGTCGGCATCGGGGACCGCTTCCCGCTCCGTTCGGCCTTCCAGACCATCGGCCACGTCGCGAACGCGCTGCACGCCGCCTACAACCACGTGCCGCTGCAGGGCGGGGAGCCCTTGCGGCTCATCCACCGGGACATCAAGCCCAGCAACGTGATGCTGACGGCCGACGGCGACGTCAAGCTGCTCGACTTCGGCACCGCGCGCGCCAACTTCGACCAGCGCGAGGCGCACACCCAGGCGCTGGCCTTCGGCTCCCAGGCGTACATGGCCCCGGAGCGTCTGCTCGGCGACCCCGACACCCCCGCGGCCGACGTGTTCAGCCTGGGCATCACGACCTTCGAGATCATCGCCGGCGGAGCCTTCGGCAAGATCCACATCCGCCCCGAGCGCTACGCCAAGTCCTTGCACGACCGGCTGTTGGGCCTGGACCTCTCCGGTCTGGACGCCCCGGAGGCCGATAGGACCCGGGACACGATCCGGGCGATGCTGGAGTACGAGCCCGTCGACCGCCCCTCCAGCGAGGACGTGGTCGACATCATGGAGCAGCTGGCCGACATCGCCGGGGACGACTCGCTGCGTCGCTTCTCCAAGAAGCATGTCGGACCCGCCATGCACGCGAACCCGCACGAGGCCGAGGGACCCACGCTGGCCGGCGCCACCGTCTTCGAGGACCGTAGCGGCACGATCGAGACGAGCGGGCTGCCCGCGAGCGACAGCTCTGCGATGAACGTCGACGCGACCTACCCGATCGACGACGCCACCGGCGAGGAGCCCAAGAAGGCCGCCGACACCTTCGACGATCTGCTCCCCGACGATGGCTCGGGCCTTCATCCGGTGGAGAGCGCGCGCGAGCTGGTCGAGGGCGAGACCGCCATGCCCGACGACGAGCTCGAGGAGGACAGCTTCGATGAGCCGGAGACCCGTGAGGAGCCCGTCGAGCTGATCGAGGCCAGCACCACGATGGCGGATCCGGAGAGCATCCAGTCCGCGCTCCAGGAAGAGGAGCAGCAGGAGCTCGAGGAGCGCTCCCACGACGTCGACTGGACCCCGCCGGAGGAGGAGAAGCCGCACGCCCACAAGGTCCAGGAGATCGTGTGGCAGCCGCCGCCGCCGCCCGAGCCCGAGGAGGAGCCCGAACCGGAGCCCAAGTCTGGACGCGGCGTCTTCTTCGCGCTGATCGGACTGATCCTCCTCGCTGCCCTCGGCGGGGGCGGGTGGTTCGCCCTCACCCAGCTGGGCGAGGACGAGGTCACGCCCGAGCCGACCCCAGAGCCTGATGTGAGGGTCGAGGTCGTGATCCCCGAGCCCACTCCCGAGACCGGCGTGCTGGTCTTCAAGGTCACGCCCGCCGACGCTGCGACGCTGACCCTGTCCAACAGCCTCGGCTACAAGGACAGCTTCGAGGGGACGGGCCTCTACGCCATCGGCGATCTGGCCGAAGGCACCTATCGAACCAAGCTCGGCAGCTTCCGCAGCACCGTCGACGTGGAGAGCGGTTCGACCTGTACGTTCCGCGCAAACCTGGCCGCAGAAGGCGACTGGGAGCAGGTGGGGTGCGAATGATCTGGTTGTGTTCCCTGGCCTTCGCCGGCCCTGTCGAGGAAGAGGTCGCCCGCGCCCGCTCCGAGGTCCTGGCCGGCAACTACGACGAGGCCCTGGCTGCGCTGGAGCGTGCCGAGGATCAGGCGGGCGAGACCGAGACCGTGGTGCTCGCGTCGACCCTCGCGGGCATCCACTTCTACCGTGGGGCCGTCGAGTACCACCAGGGCGACCGCTCGGAGGCGATGCTCCGCTACCTGCGCCAGGCCCTGGTCATCGACCTGGAGTACGGCTTCGACCGCGAGGCCATCCCCGATCCGGAGACCGACGACCTCTTCTACGCCCTCCGCTCCGAGGTCGGTCAGCGCCCCAAGTACGCCAGCGGAGCCCGCGAGGACGCCGTCGACGCCAAGATCTTCGTCGACGGCAAGCTCATGACGGAGTTCGACTACATCCGCCTCGGCGACCACCTCGTCCAGGTCATGTGCCCGAACGGCAAGGTCGAGACCGAGTGGATGACGATCGAGGGCGACGTCGACCTGTACAAGCAGTGCCGCGGCAAGGTCACCTTTGGCGGCGAGGGCGGCGACGAGATCGACCCCTACGCCATGGTCATCGAGGAAGATCCCGAGCCCGAGGTCCGCGAGAAGAAGGAACGCGAGCCTCGCGAGAAGAAGGAGAGGGAGCCTCGAGAGAAGAAGGAGAAGGAGCCTCGGGAGAAGAAGGAGCGTGAGCCCCTGGATGTCGACGTCGCCAGCGTCGGGCTGATCGGCGGTGGAGCGGTCCTGCTGGGCGCGGGCGTGGGCATGAACTTCGCCGTCGTCGAGCCGGCCTTCGCCGAGATCGAGGCCGCGCGGGCCGATCCTGCGTCGCTGAGCCGGGCCAAGGCCGACACCCTGACGACGCGCTTCAACACCTCGCGCTACGCCACGATGGGGCTCCTGGTCGCCGGAGCGGGCTGCGCGACCGCCGGTGTGCTCACCAACGACCGCATCGGCGTGTTGGCCGGACCCAACGGGATCGTCATCACCGGCACCTTTTGATGAAGCCGGAGGCCCAGCTCGCCGAAGAGCTGGCCAAGGCGACTGCGCTCGCCGCGGACTCGCGCTGGGGCGAGGCGGCCGATGCGTGGGCCCGGGTACACAAGAGCGCCATGCGGTTGGGTGACTTGCAAGCAGCACAGCGGGGAGCGAACGAGCGCGTCGAAGCGCTCCGACGAGATGACCGGCCAGCGCAGATGCTGTCTGCGCTGGAGGACGCCCTCGGTCTCTCCGAGGGCCCGACGCGGGTCGCCCTCGAGGTCCAGGTCGTCGCCGCCATGGCCGACATCGGTCAGCTGCGGTCGGCTGCCCGCCACGCGGCCGAGCTGCTCGCCCGGACCACCGACGCCGGCACGCGTCTGGTCGTCGCCGACACGCTGGCCGGTGTGCTGCTGAGCCGCGGCGATCTGCTCGGCCTGTCGAACCTGATCGAGCAGCTCGAGGCCGAGGCACGGGGTGGAGCGGTGCTGGCGGCTCGTTACCGACGCGCCCAGCTGGAGCGCATGCAGGGAGAGCTGGACGGCGCCGCCGAGGGCTTCATCGCCGTCCACCAGGCGCTGGCGCCTCACCCCCAGGCCGCCGCCGCCGCCGGGGGTGCGCTCTGCGCGCTCGCGGATGTGTGCCTGATCAAGGGGGAGTGGGACGAGTGCTTCGCCTTCCTGGACGGCGCCGCCCAGCACTTCCAGCAGGGCCGCCGTCGCGCAGCGCTCTTCCAGCTCGAAGCCCAGCGGGCGATGGCCGTCCTGAGCTCGGGCGCCAACTTCCTCCCCGGGCTGCTCGATGAGCCCGTCGAGTACGCGAGCTCCCGCGGGCTGGTGCTCCTCGAGGCGCGCGCACGCCTCGCTCGCGGCCTCGCGCGCGTCGTCGGGGGCAGTGACGCCGCCTGGTCCGACCTGGACGCCGCGGTGCTCCTCGCCGAGACCGCGGGGGCCCCCATGTTGGCCGGTCGGGCTCGCCTCGAGCGCTTCCACGCCGACTACGGCGAAGAAGGAGGCGAGCCCACCGTCGAGGACCTCCGCAAGGCGGTCGAGGACCTCACGGGCGACCGTGTCTGGCACTCCCGGGCCATGGTCGTCCTCGCCGAGGCGGTCTCCCCGACCCGAGTCGCCGAGGCCATCGAGCTCTCCGGTCGCGCGATGTGCCGCTTCCAGGCCATGGATCTCGAAGAGGACGAGGCCGCGGCCAAGCGAGTCATCGCTTCCCTCAGGAGCTAGGGCGCCCTCCGTCGAGGGTCACGAGGTTCTGACCATGGCCAGGAAACCTGAGGGAAGAGAGAGGGTGACGGTCTCGACCGAGGGCGCCCAGTGAGGGGATCGTAGCCCTCGATTGGCACAAACCCTGGCTTCAGGGCTCCTTTCGAAACCCTGCGGAAAGCTCGGTCGCGGCATACCATGCCGCCATGGAACCCTGCCGCGCCTGCGGTCTCCCCGCCGCTCAGGCCCTCTGCGACGACTGCACCCCCTGCGGTGCCCTCCTCTCCGAGCACCCGGACGAGCGCCTCGCGGCGCTGATGGCTGCGAGCGATCTGCCCACGGTTCGGCGCGCCGTCCTTCGAGGTGGGCGCCTATGGCGCGATCACGCGGGCGCCGCCATCGGCTGGCTCGCGAGCCGGGGCGATACGACCTTCCTGCGGTGGATCGCCGAGGACAGCCGGCACGGGGCCGAGGCCATCGAGTGGCTCGCCGAGCACGACGGCTCACGCAGCGTCACGAGGCTGCCGGTCTGGATCGGCGTGCACGGCGACACCGCGCAGAAGGCCTGGTTCGCCGGCACTTTTCGCGGTGGAACGCCCGCTCCGCGTTCGGACTGGGGGCCTGACGCCGCAGCCCTGGAGCGGGCCCGTGTCGTGCGCCGCTGGCCCCTCCCGCCGCTGGAGGAGGACGGCCTGATCTGCTGCACCCTCTGCGGCGAGGCCGCGATGGACGAGGGCCCCTGTTGGTGGTGTGGTCAGGCGGGCGAGCCGCCCTCGGCGCTGCCCATCGGCGACCTGCTCGCCGAGCGGGAGCGCTGCCCGAGCTGCCGCATCGACGTGACGTCTCGGCTCGAGCCGATCGTCTGTCCCGGCTGCGGCGAGGAGCGCATCCCCGCCTGATCAGTGTCCGTCCCCGTGGGCATCGCCGTGGGAATCGCCGTGGGAATCGCCGTGGGAATCGCCGTGGGCGTCATCGTGGCCGTGAAGGCGGTGCTGGATGTGGTCGTAGTGGTGAAGCGTGTGCAGCACCGCCATGATGCGCTCGACGGCGTGATGCATCATGTCCGCGGTGTGCATGGCGCGATGCATGTCGTCAAAGGGGAGGGCGCGCGCGGTCTTCAGGAAGGTGTCGATCTGGCGTAGCACCGCCCTCGAGGCGCGCAGGATGCCGCCCATGACGGCGTACTCGCCGACCTCGATCGCGGTGAGGATCTTGTTGTGGTGCAAGGCGTCGTGGATGGCCTTGTTGCCAAGGAACTCCTCGATCTTCGCCATCGTCTGCTCGGCGACCCGAGCGACCCGGCCCTCTCCGGCGGCGACCTTTTCGAGCGCGGGGGTCAGCTGCTTCCCGGCGTTCGTCGCCTCCGTGACGGCCTCGGTCACCTTGGTGGCGGTGGCCGCGGCGTTCTCTGTCGCGGCGACGCCTCCGGCAGCGCGCTCGGTCGACGCGGCGACCCGCTCGGTCGCGGCGGCGCCACGTTCTGCTGCGCCCGCCTCGGCGACCGCGGCCTGGGTGCCCCCGGTGAAGGGACGGGCCCACCGACTGGTCTCCGGGTTGTAGCGCCAGCCCTTGGCGAACTTCGCCTGGAACTGGTTCCAGGAGAGCTTTCCGCCCGCGGCCTCGGCCTTGTAGAGGGCCCAGCCCTCGCCGGGGGTC
>Ga0114933_10003379_pt1 | contig 15607 bp, 8 predicted proteins | sample 4SBtaG_FD_89691 | JGI IMG/M metagenome (GOLD analysis project Ga0114933, IMG submission 89691) | Deep subsurface microbial communities from Kolumbo volcano to uncover new lineages of life (NeLLi) - 4SBTROV12_W25 metaG | ecosystem: Environmental > Aquatic > Marine > Volcanic | place: Kolumbo... | reverse complement strand
CTTCCAAGATTCTCGGCGATATACCAAGCGGCCAGAGTCTCGCGTTCCGCGTCGGCCTTGGTCTCTGAATCTTGCAGCCCGTCGATTTCGGACTGAGTCTTGAATTTACCGAGCTTTGGAATGATGAATGCAAGGATTTCATTTTTCTGTTCTTCCGTCTCCGGTATGATCCATCGAACTTTGGAATACATCTTCAGGATGGGAGCAGACAATTCCGGTCGTCGTGGCGGTTCATAGGCGCCACGCCAGAGTTGTGCATACATCGGCTCAAGTTGTTCAGGAACTGCGATAAGCGAGACCAGTCGCGGATCGGAAATGCTGGCGGAGGCAAGTGCTCTGAAACGCTCCGGTCCGTTGATCGTATAGTCAACTAGCTTCGCTTGTAATACTTCATCCGGAATGTTTGCCGCTCCTTCCAGAGTGGCCTTGAACATTTCGCCGTAGCGGTGATCTTCAGGAAGCGCTTCGGAATAGGCAAGTTGTGCGAGAACCGCTTCCGCAAAAAGGCTATCTGCAAATGGGGTGGAATAACCGAGTTGTCCAGGTCCACCGTCGCCACCACGTGTTTGGTAGAAAGTCGAGGCAACGGCAACCAGGCGTTTTGAGAGTCGTTTGTATAAGACCTCGTCATTTTCCTCTGCGTCGCGCATCTCGTCGCGTAGTGCCAAGATGAGATCCTGTAGTTCTTTGTATTGATGTTCTTTTGAACTGTTGGCGATGTGCCCATTAACGACAAATAACGCATGGCTCTGGTAACGAATTGCGTTGTCAACGAGCTCATTGGATTCTGAGCGTTTAAGAAGGTCGACCCAGGCCGAGTTAATCGCAGTGCGGATTGGAGGGTTCCAAACCCACCATTGCCATGAGGCCCGTGTAGCCCAACCACGAACACCTGGTGCCGGATCATGATTCATGGCGTTACCCAATAATTCGGCGAGCTTATCAAGAGACATTTGAGATTCGGGCATTACGGAGTCAACTTCCATAAACAACGCGCGAATCGCCGCCTCTCGAGTGCGGTCATTATCATCCTTAGCGAGCTCAATAATCACCTCCCAGCCGGTGTCATTGATTAGCGTTTGACGGAATCCCCAATGGGCTGCTTCACGAACTAATTTTGAATGATCTTGTATCCCCTTGGCTAATCCATCAACGCCATCGGCCGTCGCGGTGCCGCCAAGACCAATCATCGCCCAATACCGTACAAAGGCGCTGTCGTGGTCGGCTGCGTCCATGAATACAGAAACAAACCTCGGATCGCCTGTTACACTCGCATCATGCACTCGCCGTATGGCCTGCGCCAGCGACTCGTTCTCCGCCGCGTTAAATTGGTTGTCCTGATAGGCGGGTGGCTCAACCGGGAAGTAGCGAGAAAGCGCGTGGAGTGCATAGCTCGTGGACACAAATCCGGTTTTTGAAGCAACCTTCCACATTCCCGTAGGCTTTTGCATGGATAGTAGTTTTGCAATCCCTTTGGCTACCGTCGGGTCATCTTTTGAAATTCCTGCCGCGTGGAATGCGATGATTGCAGTGGAGGTAGGCGATGGATCCGCCGTTTTTGACTGAGTCGTGTAGCTGCCATCATCCTGTAGTACTCCGGGATCAAAACTCCAACCACCATCTTCGAGTTGGAGTTTTCTTAGGCGATCTAGATCCTCTGCGACTTGCGTATCTATTTTTGACTGCAGATCCTTTGCCGCCGCAATTGTGGTCGTGAGTTCTTCTGTTTCAACTCCTTCTTCTTTTGCAATCCTCTCGGCGGCGGCAACATAGTCTGCTGGAAAAAATCGCCGAAAGAACTCCACCCGATGACCAAAATCATCACAATATTTCAAATTGATTTTGAGCATTCGGCGTGCTTTATCTTCCATGCCGTGGAAGTATCGGAGATCTCCAGTGCGCTTCCACATCTCAAAGAGAATTTCCCCAGCGTAGTTATAGACGACACCCTGTCCAACGTTTGCACCTGGGCCAGCAGCATTAATCCCACCTGGATCTGCTGTTAGTAAGACGTAGTTTGCCACACGTGTGGACTGTTTGGATTGCAATTTGCGAGCGGGGAAGGTTCGCTCTACGGATATTGCAGCATGCCCTGCAACCCGTGTGCCGGCAGGTCCATCACCTAAATCAAGTGGTGCGAGGCTGGTGTTGTTGGCAGCGTCTTTCAGAACGTTTGTGGGCCGTAGGCTTTGGTAACAGGTGTTAATTAAATGCCGAAACAACTGTACGTTTTGAGGACGGTATCCAAGTTCGAATGGAATAGACGGGCCCCAAACGCCTGATTGCGTATGACAACTCATGCAATTCGTGCCTAGAAGGTTGCCCGAATCGCGAATCCGTCGTTCTACGCTTGCACCGCGAGGACGATTAGTTAACCAAGAGTCAACCTGACCAATATGGTCGTATAGTCCGTGTTTAACGGCTTGTACCGGGTCCTTGAAAGGTGCAGGTTTTACGATACGTAATTCGAGTCCATAGGCGGGAGAATTTGCTTCGACGCGAAGGAAGTAGGTTGTACCCGGTTTAAGGTTTCGGTTGATCGCAATTCGGTGCTGTTCTTCTTGTTGATGGTTGCGCTCATTTTCATTCTTCCCTTCGTCGTACTCAACGAGTCCATATAATCGACCACCTTCGCTTGTGGTTGCGCCACTGTCGAGTGCCTGTTGCGTAAACGTATATACACGCATCCGCGCCGCTACTTGCTGATCGGGGATCGAAAGACAAGCGGTAAAGAGGCGTGCTTGCTCCTCGCTGAATTCGAATCGATACCAATCATCCCCGCTACGACCAACTTCCCCGTTATCAAAATATTCAATGTCATCAGCACTGCCTACGAGATTCAGCGTGTAGTCTTCAGGCGTGTCTCGTAAGGCAATCAATTGCGCTTGCTCAGGAGTATCGTTTGGTTCAAGGTCGATAAGATAATGTTCGTCGGTCCCCGATAGGTCGATGGGGTGCCATCGAACGGTAACATCAGACGTGGCATCTTTCGGCCACTGAATACTGTCGGTTACTTTTACAATGTTCGGTGCACTACCTTTTTCTCTCCATCGTTCTTGGCGAAAGAGATCTACCGATCCATTTTCCTGAGTAATAGATATTCGATACGTTCCTGATACTGGAGCACGGTATGCAAGGAACACATCACTGTCCAATGCATGCAGAAGCTTGTCCCAGCTGGCGGTGGGTGCAGTGTAAATGCCAAAGGCATCGACCGCACGTGGTTGATCCTGATCGGATACATGGGGTGCATTAGCCTTGTCGTCGGTTTGGATTAAATCCCAGCGAACTCGTAGGCGGGCATTGTCGGGAAGTTGTGACGGAGATGCGATTGCAGCATGCAATTCAATAGCCTGTCCCTTTTCCAGCCAGACTGTTTTTTCCACTCCCGTATTGGATACGGTAAGTGTAAGCGAGTCGGATTTCGTCAGATCTAAGTCTGCCGCATATAGGCTGAATAGGTTCGAGCAGAAAAAAACAACAAATAAAACCGCGGCGGGGATGTTTTGAATCATGTTTCGCATGGGATAAAACGACTCGATAAAGGCACATACAACTTTTGTTCTCAACCTTGATTATAATTTTTGAACAGAAGTCATGTAACACGATGCCGTAAATTTGAGGGATAAATGAAATCAATAATTAGAAATATTATTGCCTGTCTATTCGTCTCGTTAATCTTTTGCACTCCAAGTCACGCAAAAACGTTTCTTTACGTGTCTCTTCCGGATGAATCCGAGATTGCGATCTTTCGAGTTGATGAAGCGAATGGTGGCCTTGAGCAGACGTCGACCATCGCGTTACCTTCGGATCCAGGTCCGTTGTCCGTATCACATGACCGAAAGACAATGTATGTGTCGTTGCGGACTGCAGGGCGATTGGCCTCATATCGCACTGACAATGATTCCGGTGAATTGACGCTGTTAAATATTGTTGATGTAGATGAGGACCCCGCGTATCACTGGCAGGATCGCACTGGGAAATGGCTTCTTTCAGCGTATTACGCGACTGGACGGGTGGCGGTACATGGTCTGCAGAATGATGGCGCTTTTGATACTAATGTTAAACCGCGATGGTATAACACGGCGGATAAAGCACACTACATTGAAGGCGATGACAAGAACCGAACAGTCTTAGTGCCACACACAGGGTCCAACAAGATATTCCAATTCAATTTTGATTCTTCAACGGGTGTATTGAAATTGAAAGAAGGCGGCGTGTTGAATACTGGTGAACAGACTGGTCCACGGCATATCCAGTTCCATAAAAATGGAAAATGGATCTATGCTGACTATGAGCAAGGCAACGCTGTTTCGTTGTTAAGACGAAGTAATGGATTATTAGCTACGAAACAGATCGTTCCATCGGTGCCTGAAACTTGGAACGGTGGTGGCGCGTGTGCGCAATTACTCTTATCGCCTGACTCGCGTTTTCTATATGTTGCAAATCGAGGGCATAACAGCATTGCCGGATTCGAGATCAGCAAAAAGAACGGCCAGCTTTCTCCGATTGGGTTCTTTGCAACGGAGGCTAATCCTCGCAGTTTTGCAATCCATCCGAATGGCCGCTGGTTATATGCCGGCGGACAGGATACCGGCAAACTGGCAGTGTTCGATCGGAACCGCGATAACGGCACGCTCCTAAAACGCGAGACTGTAGATGCAGGGATACGACCATGGTGGCTGCAGCTAGTGAAATACTGATGCTACAGAGGTTCCGTTATCTAACTGATTAGCTGAATAATTCAGTCTTAACTGATCCATGTACATCGGTCAGGCGATAATCTCGCCCAGCATGTTTGAACGTGAGTTTTTCATGGTCAAGACCAAGTAAGTGCAAAATCGTCGCGTGAAAATCATGTACATGGCAACGGTCTTTGGCGACAGCAATCCCGTGCTCGTCAGATTCTCCATAAGTGATTCCGCCCTTCAGTCCCGCTCCTGCCATCCACGAGGAAAATGCCTGATGATGATGCTCGCGACCGGGATGGTTATTATCCACTTGGTATGGAGTTCGGCCAAACTCGGTCGTCCATACAACTAGCGTGTCATCAAGCATTCCACGTTGTTTGAGGTCGGTAATGAGTGCAGCAATAGGTTGGTCCACGTTTTTAGCAAGACGACCGTGATCTGCCATGTTTCCATGACTATCCCAGTTTCCTGATGAACCGGTATCGATTAATTCAATAAACCTGACTCCGCGTTCCGCGAGGCGTCGACCAACGAGACATTGCCAGCCATACCCAGTATTGGTGTCCTCATCAATGCCATAGAGATCTAAGGTGTGCTGGGATTCCTGTCGAATATCAAAGGCTTCGGGGGCGACGTATTGCATTCGAAAAGCTGTCTCAAGGGCCTGGATCTGGGCCTCCAACGCGGCATCATGTGGCCGTTCGGCCAGGCGGGCTCTATTTCTAGATATAAGCCGTTTCATTTCAAGCTCTTGCAACCGACCGTTGTTGCCACGTGGTACGACGTTTTCAATCGGATTGGGCCCCGGAACAATATGGGTGCCCTGATGCGTTCCAGGCAGAAAGTCATTTCCCCAGGTTTGCGGGCCCGCATAGGGTGCGGACGGTGCTAAGACCATAAATGACGGCAGGTTTTCATTTTCAGTACCTAAACCGTAGCTTACCCAAGAGCCGATCGATGGCCTGGCGAATGTCCACGACCCCGTGTGCATTCCGAGGGTTCCTTCGTAATGGTTCGTGTGATCTGATTCCAACGAGTTAATGACACATAGATCATCCACGATATTGCGCATATGAGGAAACAGGTCACTGACCATTACTCCTGATTTACCGCCCGGACGAAAATCCCAGTCTGGCTTCTTCAGATGTCGCGTGAAATCGCCGTTCGCGCCTTGCCAGTTGTCTACGGTAATTGTCTTTTCGTCATCGGAAAATAACTTTGGTTTGTAATCAAAACTATCGACGTGGGAGACGCCACCGGTGAGGTACAGAAAAATAACACGATTGGCACGGGGTGTGTGGTGTGGTTGGGCTGAGGTCGCGCCATTTGCGTTTTCCCCAAGCAGGGCGTTTAACGCGATAGCGCCAAATCCACCGCCGGCCCTTGCTAACATGTCTCGTCGATTAAACATTGGAACTAAGTTCTTTCGAGTGTTATTCAATTGTCAAAAACTCGTTGCTCGTAATCAATATCCGGCTGAGCGCCGACCAAGCTCGAAGTTCTAATTCATCATCATCGAGCATCTGGGTGGCTAGTTCTTCCCCATAAGAGCTGAGGAACGATAGATCCTCTTCAAACTCCTTGTCCGATGGTCTGCGGGTGAGTGTTCGTTCGTAGAGCGTGTTTAAACGTTCATTGTCGTTGGTCGTATGGGCTATTACCAGTTTCGCGGTCTCTGTTGCCTGATCGTGTACGACGTCACTGTTTAGCAAATAGAGAGCCTGCGTTGGCACGGTTGTTTCTACTCGTACCGGGGTGCTCGCGTTTGTATCTGCACCATCAAAGAGGGACAAAAATGGGTGGCGTCTTATTCGCTGAGTCATTAGGTATATGCTGCGATAATCATTGTCATAATTTCCATAGAATGGGGCGTGTTGAGAAAATCCCCAGGAACTAACGGCAGGGAAGGGGTGCGCTCCACCCATGCTAGGATCGAGCACGCCAGATACGAACATCCACGAATCTCGAATGTTTTCAGCCGGAATACGACGGGCATTGAATTTCCATACAAGGCGGTTCGCGGGGTCGTGAGTGTCGTCTACGGATGAATTCACACTAGATTGTCTATAAGTGGCAGATTCAAGGATGAGGTGATGAATGTGATTAATATTGAATCCGGAATCGATAAATGACTGTGCGAGAAAATCCAGCAATCGCGGATGTGACGGAGTGTTACCACGCGTTCCAAAATCATTTGGAGTCAACACGAGGCCGCGCCCAAAGTGATATTGCCAAATACGATTTACCATCACTCGAGCGAGTAAGTGCTTATTGTCATCGATAACCCAACGTGCGAGGTCAAGCCGCCCGCTTGAGTTGGAGGGGTCTGACAACTCATGTCCACCGAGAATTTCGATGTTGCGACGGGGTACTTCCTCGCCGAGCCTGTCCCGTTCACCGCGGATGCGAATTTGTGCATCGGAAATGGTGCCTTCGGTGACCCCGTAAACCTTTGGACCATCCGGAGCTTCCTTGTGGACGCTAATCGCCTTGGTGACTTCTATCATTCGTGCGTTGAGCTTGGCCAACTCTCGGCCTTGATCACCTAACTGTTGCTTGTCGGGTTGAACCGTTGGTTTCCAGTCTCGACACATCTGCTCGGTCGGCTCGAAGAACCACCAAAGGCCGCCATTGGTTGCTTTGAGCGGATTTGTAAAAGTACGTCCCTCGGCGGCAGCTAGGAAATCCCTTTTCAAAGACCAGGAGACTCCCTGTGCATTGGTTATCGTGAGATCAAGTTCAGTTAGGTCGCAACCGTGATTTATTTTCGGATCAAAGGTAAATAGCAGAATATCGCCTGCGTCTAGCTTTATCCGTTCATTCTCTGCAGTTGAGTAGTTTGCACTGCCGTTGGCCTCAATGGATTTATCGGCAATAGCCTGCAGACCTGTCTTGGATAAGCGTGATAGGTGCCAATGCACGGAGTCTCCGCATAGGTGCGCGTCAATTGCCTCGACGGTTACCGCATAGTCGCCCATTGCCGGGACGGTCCACGCCGTCGCCATTCCTGTGTTGTTCGAAGGGTGTATGACAAGGTTACCCGGCGGAACCCTACCCGGAATCTTAATTTCCTCTTCAGAGATATTCACACCGATGGAGCATTCTTTTTGTCGATTGAGTCGACAGACAAAAAAGCCGGCGTTTCCATCCGCGTCATATACTGTTTCAGCTAACGGTGAATTGAATAGGTTATGAGCGTAAGGATTGGAACGCACGACAGCGGATAACTCCGTGCCGTGTGTTTTTGTAAGAGTCGTAATTGGTTTGGGACTGATAATTACATTATCAATTTGTCGAGGTGGTGTGTTTCCGGGAACGTGTCCAAATCGATCCTGGAAAAACATGTCAAGCGTGCCATCCCAGCCTTGATCCATTTGCACATTTGAAAAATGCTGATGCGTGTCCGATGTGGAAAGGCTCACATCGTAAGTTCGGGCTCCTAGATTGAGCTGTACATTTACGTTGTACCATTCACCGACTTCCAAATCTGCTACGTGACGATACTGGTCGTGATCCCAAATCGCGATTCCACCGTTTGCGATACTGATCATCGCGGCAGCTGATATTCCTGGCCCTTGGCCCCAATAAAAACGAAACGCACCGTCACCGCCTTCGAGAACCTTGAAGTCAATGTTGCTGAAGTAATGGTTAGTCGTATCTACATTGAGTGCCGGATCGATCGCTCTTGAGAAACTTAGGTTTTTACTACCGCCTGCGATGTTTAATCCTAAGGTTCCAGATGGCAATGCATTTTTGAAAGGGCTTTGAGCAATCGTGCTTACGTTAACCCCGTCGGCTGCTTTCCATGGCATGCCTAGTTTGCTTTTATCCTTTTGCAATTCAAAACCAGCATCGAATGCAATTAACGCAGCGCCAGCGGCATCCAATTCGCTTTTGCGTTCTTGTATGTCGGACAGTTCGTCTTCTAATACGGTGAGTTGTTGTGCTCGCTCAGATAAGGCGTCTGTGGCTTCCTGCGGGGATATTGCGGATGGGAAGGCACTCGGCTGCTTGGTACCTTCGCTCCCCGGGTAGGCATATGTGGTCGATTCAAAAATGCCATAGAGTGCGTAGTAATCTTCGATGGTGACCGGATCGTATTTGTGATCGTGGCATCTTGCACAACCAAGGGTGAGTCCGAGAAAGGACTGCCCAACCGTGTCAATGGTGTCCTGAATCGTCAAGTGATGATAGTTTTCGGGGTCAAAACCGAAACGCCGTGATATCGCAAGAAAACCGGTGCCGGTAATGGATTCCGTATACGCAGCTCCCGACTTATTCTTTGCAAGGATGTCGCCGGCAAGCTGTTCAGCAACGAATTGATCATACGGCTTGTTTTGCATAAGAGAGCGTATGACATAATTGCGATATTTATAGGCTTCACGAACAGGGTAGTCTCCCGTTTCACCTGCGGTGTCAGCATATCGTACGATGTCAAGCCAATGGCGACCCCATTGCTCTCCGTATTGTTGGCTGCTCAGTAAGGAGTCTATGAGTGGACGATATAAAACGGAGAGGCCCTTTTCTCGCACATCGGCAATAATTTCTGGACGCGGTGGGAGACCCGTGAGATCTAGATGCAGCCGACGCAACAACGTAAGGTCATCCGCTGGTTTGGCAGGTTGGAAGCCCTGTTTGACCATTCTTGCGAAGATATACCTGTCAATGTCATTGAGAGACCAAGGATCATTTGGATTCTGCGGCGGCGCGGCGGCGTCTAACGGTTGGTATGCCCAATGTCTTTTTTCAGAGTCCGTTGGTGGTCCGCTACGCAATGCATTTGTCGGCTTGTCTCCAAACCACGGTGCACCAATTGAAACCCATTTTGTTAAGACTTGGATCTCCGCCGCCGTCAACTTATTTTCCGGAGGCATCTGCGTGTCACCCGAATAGTTGATTGCTTCAACAAGTAGGCTTTGATCGGGTTCGCGGGGCACGATTGCTGAGCCGCTGTCACCACCCTTCAAAATTCCGTCAATGTGATCAAGCCTTAGGTTTCCCTCTTGTTTTTTCGGTCCATGGCAATTGATGCAGGCTCGCAGGAGTAACGGTCGTACTTCGTTTTCGAAGAATGACTGGTTATCGGCAGCGGCAAAAGCTGAGCAGATAGTGCTGAACAAATAGACGGCGAGCGAGAGTGGCAGCAGGGAGGGAGAGCATGTCATGGCCTTAATTTTAGCTGATTGATGTGATGAGATATGCACCAATCGTGGCTAATATTGCAAAAAGTAACGTAAACCAAAAGCGCTCCATGTGTACTACGAATAGTTGTATATAGCGTTCTTCAGCTAACTGGACTTGAAACGAGGCATACGCCATTTTCCATAGGGCACCGAGCGGAAAAATAAACAATATGGTACAGAACATTGCTCTGTTAGAGTTCACTAATGGATCGGTCACGTTGTAACCTCCAGGTACCTCCAATAGATTTAGTAACAGTGCCGTCATACCAATAAGGGAAACAATCGCGAGCGGTAATAATGCCAGCCGACTGCGGCGGATATGGAGATATAACGACGCTGGAGCCACTGATTCATTTGCTGCAGGAATGGCCGGCACGGGTGTGTCGATTGTCTCCTCTTCTTGAGAATCCATTAGCGACGGTATTTCGATCAAGGCTGGTTTCCATGTATCTCGCCATTCGGGGCGTATCAGCGTCGCATTTTCGCTATACGGCGGAGATGATAACATGTCCAAAAGGTCTGCATAATTGACCGGTCCGAGTTCCTCTCCTCTATGTGTTTTGATATACCACTTACCGGACACTTTATAACCCTTCAGCAATTTAGCACTTGTCAAAAGGGTTATCATACAGCACTTCGTTGAGCTTCATCAGTGGAATTGTCGTTAGTGTATAAGGAACAGACTTCATGACGGATCTCGGAAAACGCACACCTTATTTCCGCAATAGTTATACGCCGGAATGCCTTGGTCGCCGGAGGGCGGATGTGTGCAGTCGACTGGGTAACGGACACTTCGTTGTGCTCGCGGGAAACACGACAACCGGTGCTTTTGATTATTTCCGCCAGTTTAATGATTTCTATTATTTGACTGGCATTGAAGTGCCACACGCATATCTGTCCCTTGATACTACAACCGGAAACTCGACACTCTATTTACCAAACCTTGATGCAAAAATGGAGCGATCGGAAGGGGCGATGCTATCGGTCGAAGATGCAGAGCTTGTCAAACAACTGACCGCCGTTACTTGGGTGAACGACCGTAACAGTTTGAAGGCGGATATGCAGGAGCATGGCTGCGTCGCAGTGTCCAGGCTATATGGAGAAGGCGCCCAGGTTTGTCAGGATGTGGTGCGTCACCAGATTCACGCGTATGCGGACGATCCGATTCGTGACTTTACTTCGACTGCTGAACCGTTGGAATGTGTAGCAAAGGACTGGGGCGTTGAAGTTAACAACGCGTCTGACGTCGCGGACGTCCTTACCTCTTTGCGTGCCAATAAAGATGCGGAAGAACAGAATTGGATGCGTATTGCGGGTGATCTGACAGCAGAAGCGGTAATGCAAGCGATGTGCAGTACGGAGCCAGGCGTCAAAGAGTCGGACTTGGCAGCCACTGCAAGTATGGTGTTTAGTGTGAATGGTGCCTTAGGACCAGGGTATCGCGCCATCGTAGCTGCGGGAGAGAATATCTGGAATGCGCATTATTTCCGAAATAACAAGACTCTCGTTTCGGGAGAGCATGTGTTGATGGACTTTGCCCCGGACGTGCATTATTACACAAGTGATATTGGTAGAGTGTGGCCTGTGAACGGTACATATGATGATTTGCACAGGGAATTGTATGGCTACATCGTGGAATACCATAAGGTATTAAAACGTCATATTAAGCCGGATCTTATGCCTGCAGTCGTGATGGAAAATGCCGCTGAAGAGATGAAAGATCTCATCGACCGGTGGTCATGGAGCGAAGAAGCGTTTAAAGCGGGAGCTGTTGAGGCACTATCATTTAAAGGACATTTGTCCCATATGGTTGGAATGGCTGTACATGATTTTGGAGATTACCACGACCGACCATTAGTACCTGGCTGCGTATTCGCACTGGATCCACAAATGTGGATCCCATCACATCGGATCTATATTCGTGTTGAAGATACGGTTTGTGTAACAGAAGATGGTATAGAGACGTATACAGAACGTTGTCCGATCGATCTAGATGACGTGGAAGATCTAATGAAGTCTGATGGCATGTTGAAATATTGCCCAAGACTCGATTACTCAAAACATAGCTAGAGCTGAAGGACGAACTTGTGCCAAACTCCGACCGGAGATTATCACTCGATGTTTACAGAGGATTGATCATGATCATCCTTGTCGGTGGTGCCTTTGGATTGGGAAAGACATCTTCTGAGTTTTTAACGGAGTCGATGTTGCAGCCGGAAACGCACCAATGGCTAAAGCAGGTGCATTTTCACACGCATCACCCTGATTGGGTCAGCTTTGGATGGGGGGACGGAGCGTCCTTTTTTAGGCCAAGCACACCATTTTCCTGGTGGGATATGATTCAACCGGCCTTTATGTTCATGGCGGGTGTATCTATACCCTTTGCTCTCAAATCACGTACACGGAAAGGGCAGACTAATGGAAGGATTGTGTGTCATGCCGCGTGGCGGAGTTTTGTGTTAATTGCATTGGGCGTATTTCTGTACTCGGTAGGTGATAGCAGGACACATTTTGATTTCATGAATGTGCTCGCGCAAATCGGCTTGGGCTACTTTTTCGTATATATGATTGCCCTGCTGCCAGGAAAGAAATACCTCGTCTTAGGTGCCGCTTCAGTGTTGATCCTATCGGCGTATTCACTAATTATGCATCAGATGGTGCCGATAGAAACGGCAGCTTCACAAAACACGGATGCAGTCGCAGAACAAGCAGTGGACGTTTACGCACGTGACGCAAACGCCGGAACGCGTTTTGATCGTTGGTTGCTAAACCTGTTTCCCAGGCCGTCGGAATTGGGTCCTTATGAGCGGAATAACGGTGGTTACCAGACCCTAAACTTCTTTCCGTCGATGGTGACGATGATATTGGGTGTGATGAGCGGATGGATGTTATTGGAACAGGTCAGTAAAGGACGAACGCTTGCCGGACTCTTCCTGCTAGGTGTTCTTTTGTTGGCTTTGTCGATTCCGGTGGAGAATCTGGACGGCGCAATGATCAAGAAGATATGGACGTCTAGCTGGACGCTATTTAGTGGCGGCTTAGTCGTGTTAATTCTCGGTGGGCTCGTCTTCCTTTTTGATTGTTTGCCGCTGGAGAAGATTGGAGCACCGATAGCGGTCGTCGGCATGAATTCGCTGGCAATCTATATGATGTCGCAGCTGTTCGGGAGTTGGCTAAGGGAACAAATTGCCACTCATCTCGGCTGGGTGGCAGAGTCGTTCGGCTTGAATGACGGGAGCTGGCTGTATTACCAATATGTAGCCCAATATTGTGTCGCCTTGGCAATATTATGGGCAATTTGCTACTACATGGATCGTAAAGATGTCTATCTCCGGCCATAGCTACATCGCGAAGCGTCGAGTGCTAGATCAGGCCATCGATAATTGGCGTTCCCTCAATCCATCTAAGCAGATCACTGGGGAATTGGCTTTCTAGGCGTAACTCGCCTACGTCAAATACGGTGCGGAGAATTGTGCCGAGCAAATGTTCCGGGCCATAGGGAGTCGTGATAGGCTTAGAGGCTTGTGAATCAGTTCGGCCGATAACTTGCCCGGAATTAATTCCGCCTCCAGACATCAACAGGCTCGTAACATTCCCGTAGTGATCGCGGCCACCGTTGCCATTGATGCGCGGCGTGCGCCCCATTTCTCCTGTGACGACTAAGAGGACATCGTCCTGAAGGCCGCGACGGTGGATGTCATTAATGAACGCTGCAACAGCATGATCTACTTGTCTGGCCATAGGCCAAATGCCGGTCATGTTCTTTGGACTGTTATTGTTTGCATGCATATCCCAACCGCAATCGGAAACGGTTACGAAGCCGCATCCGCGTTCGACAAGTCGTCGAGCCAGCAGCATTTGATGCCCCAATAGATTGGAGGCACGGCTCATGTCGTGATATCGCTGCAATGACCGTTGATCGTATACTCCGGTTGAGTCATATTCCGCTAATACCTGCGGATCTTCTTGTTCAAGATTAAACGCGTCGGCAACACCACGCGCAATAACATCAAAGGCCTGAGTTTGATAGCGATCTGCACCTTTAAGGAATCCTGTCGCGTCCACATCCCGACGAATCGTGTCAAGGTTTCGCAATAATGATTGTCGATCGAGCAATCGCTTGGGATCGATCTTCATTTCCATGTTCGCTTTAAGGTCGCCACCACCGGAAGGATTGAAGGCCGAGGCGGTTGTGCCATAAACCCCAGGTGCTACGAGCGTCGGTAAGGCACTGGTTTCAAAATTGCGACGCAGCTGAAGATCACCGTCGATGGCCTCAGGCAGCAATAGCACATTACGTGGCATTCCGGTTTGCGGATGATTTGTTCCGGCGATTCTGGAATAGATGCTACTGATCGAGGCCTTGAAAGGGTTTCTAGCGCTCGTGACATCTAGATAGGTATGTCCGGCATTACGTGATTGATAAGATCGCACAACGGTGAACTTATCCATCATCGATGCGAGTTTTGGGAATGTGCTGCCGAAGGTGATTCCTGGCGTAGCTGTTTGAATCTCGCCGGTGACACTTCGGATTTCGGCCGGCGCCGTCATCTTTGGATCGAAAAATTCTATATGTGATGGTCCGCCCTGAAGGAATAGCAGCACGATAGATTTATCACGCAGGTATTCTGACGCTCGTGATTTTGTGGCCAGGAGGTTGGAAAGTGAAAAGAAACCTGTGCCCATTGCACCAACACGCAATAGCTCGCGCCGGGAAAGCCCGGAACACGTTTTTGTTGGCTTGTTGTCGTATATTGTTAACACAAAAATACCTTCACGATCTGTAACTATTATACAGAGTCGGACAATAGAATACGCAAAGGTTAACTTAAACTAACCGGAGGTAGCCATGGCAGTTTAAGTGATTGTGGTGCTTTGGAAAGCTTGGCGATTAGTTGGAAAGTGGGTCTCCGCCTGGGTTGTCCAACAACCAAGCATTTTCCTTCGTCATAACCACCCACTCTTGTAGTTCCGGAAGCCAAACTCGGAGAAAACGTGGTACTGATCGCTCTACCAACTCCTCATTCGACCATCCATCTCGAATCTCTGCACATTGTGCGGCGATTTCCAAATTTCGTGGATCCTTGAGTCTTCTGATCATCACAAATCCTTTCAAATAGAACCCCTTCCTCATGTCTATACGCAACGGGTGTGCCAAACGTGCGCTGAAAAAGAAGATTTGCAAAAGTATGCGATAACCTAGCTATATATCGCGGGATTCTTAGTGCAAATCGGCGTCCCTCCTTGATTTGTAATTCCGACCGTTGTCACTTGAACGGTTAAATCGTTCAAAAAGATACACACTGGGTGTTGCAAAATAATACAGGTGCCCTGGAAAGGGTCAATTTTGCGGAAGACTTGGCAATGCGATATCTTTCGGGATATCTTCTTGCTTGCCAATGAGGAAGTCGACAAATGACGTAATAACCGAGGTAATTCGCGGAGTGATAAAGCCACCGTGGCCACCACGTTGAACCGTAACGAGCGTGGACTGGCCACCTGCCACATTGATTGCATCGTGAAGTAACTCGGATTGGTTGAAACAAACCAATTTGTCATTTGTGCCATGTATCAACAGTAACGGTGGGTCGTTGGCGTCTACATAGTTGATAGGGTTCGCAAGTTTGACTAAATCTGGCCTGGATTGAATAGGTACTCCGATCAACTGTGATTCGGGTGAACCCGGCGAGTCATGATCAATATTCGACGCAAAGTCGTTCATGCGAAGAAAGT
>Ga0114933_10003377_pt1 | contig 15608 bp, 15 predicted proteins | sample 4SBtaG_FD_89691 | JGI IMG/M metagenome (GOLD analysis project Ga0114933, IMG submission 89691) | Deep subsurface microbial communities from Kolumbo volcano to uncover new lineages of life (NeLLi) - 4SBTROV12_W25 metaG | ecosystem: Environmental > Aquatic > Marine > Volcanic | place: Kolumbo... | reverse complement strand
GCCTGGACTGAACCGGAATTCAAAGACTGGTTGCTTAAGGATGCCACAGCGGCGATTGGGTCTATTGGATTTACCGGACGGCAGGGGGAGCACATGAAAGTGATTGAGAACACACCCACAGTTCACAACCTGGTGGTGTGTACGTTGTGCTCCTGTTATCCCTGGACGGTGCTGGGGCTCCCGCCGGTCTGGTACAAGTCGGCTCCTTACCGTGCCCGTGCAGTGATTGATCCTCGAGGCGTATTGGCGGAATTCGGCACCGAGATCGGACCAGACGTCGAGATTAAGGTTTGGGATTCGACATCCGAGATGCGGTATATGGTGCTGCCGGAGCGGCCTGCCGGAACGGCCGACTGGACCCAGGATGCACTGATGTCTCTGGTCAGCCGTAATTCCATGATCGGTGTGGAAACAGCCCACCCACCAAAGGACACCTGAACGATGAACGGTGGACATGACCTGGGTGGTATGCACGGGCTCGGACCCATAGATCCAGAGTCCGAGCAGGGTGAACCCATATTTCATGGTGAGTGGGAGCGGCGGGTATTTGCCCTGAACTTGGCTACGGGGTTTCTGCGTCATTGGAACCTTGATGAGTCGCGCCATGCCAGAGAACGTCAGCATCCGGCGGACTATATACGCAACAGTTATTATGAGAACTGGTTCAATGGCCTGATTACCTTGCTCGTGGAAAAAGGGTTGGTCACCCAGTCAGAGTTGGACAGTGGAACCGTAAATCTCTCAGAGCCACTCTCAACCGCTGCAGTTTTACAGGCTGCCGATGTCGAAACAGCGATGCTTAAGGGGGGGCCGGTGAACATGGAGGTCGACCAGGCGCCCCGGTTTTTGATTGGCGATTCTGTACAGGTCCTGAATATGAATCCCGAGGGGCATACCCGCTTACCGCGATATGCACGGGGTAAGCAGGGTGTCGTGGACGATCACCACGGTGCGCATGTGTACCCGGACAGCCAGGCGTTGGGGGTGCGTGAAGGACAGCACCTCTACAGCGTGAGTTTTTCGGCAGCAGAGTTGTGGGGTCAAGGCGACAAGAACGGGTTTCGGGTGAGCATCGATTTGTGGGAACCTTACCTCGACTCAGTATGAATACTTCGGTTTCCATGGGGCTAGAAGATTCTAGGGGCGGTGATCAGGCGCCGGTATTTGCAGAACCGTGGGAAGCGCAGGCGTTTGCTCTTGTGCTGCGGTTGTCAGAACAAGGTTTGTTCCAATGGTCAGAATGGACCGCGGCGCTGGCTGCCCAGATCAGCCAGGCCAGGGAAAGCGGCGATCAGGATCTGGGAGATACCTATTATCACTACTGGCTCGCTGCACTCGAGGAGCTATTGCTTGAGAAATCTGTGTTGGATAGTGAAGCTGTGAAGTCGCGAGTGGAACAGTGGCGTCGTGCTTACCTCAATACGCCACATGGTCAGCCGATCGAACTCTCGGCGGGTCGAGAGCCAGCAGATATTTGAACGTGATTGAGAAAAGCTGGTGCCCGTGGGAGCTAGACGGTGGCTGCTGATGATATTGACATCACATTTGATGCACGACTGCGTGGGCACTGTCAGCAGAACTTGCATGCATTCGATCGACTGGGGATTGATGACCAGACGCTGCGCTTAGCAGCTGTTGCTGTGGTCGTGGTCAAACATCCTGTCACTGACGATGCTTGCTTCTTGTTGACTCGCAGGACAAGCCGCTTAGCTCGACATAGCGGGCAGTACGCACTGCCCGGTGGTCGGCTGGATGACGGTGAAGACGTTCAGACTGCAGCACTCAGAGAACTCGAAGAGGAACTGGGGTTAACTGCCCGTGAGGAAAACGTCATCGGACAGTTGGATGATTTTGCAACCCGATCCGGCTTTCGAATCACGCCTGTTGTGATCTGGCTCGAGCACTCAGGAGAGATCAGGTCCGATCCTCACGAGGTCGAATCGGTCTTTTACGTGCCGGTCAGCGACCTTTTGCAACCTGGTGTGCCACGGTTACACCATATTCCAGAAAGTGAAAGCCCGGTTTTGTCTATCCTTTTTAAGTCACTGCAGGATGAAGTATTCACACCAACCGCAGCGATTGCCTTTCAGTTTGGAGAAGTTGCACTTCGCGGACGAACGACCCGGGTATCACATTACGAACAGCCCGTCTTTGCCTGGCGTTGAAGAGGTTGGACCGTTCTAAGTTGGAACTTTTTGCAAAGATGTACTCACAGTTATCAGAACAGTCAGTGGCGCTGGCGGTAGTGTCTGGGGGAGGCTGCAATAAATGAGATACCTGCAAGTATGAAACTAGCGATGGCGAAGAAGAACGCATACTTGTAGTTGCCGTAGAAGTCATGCATATATCCGCCAAGTGACGGCCCAATGGCGCCGCCAAACCCCAGACCAGCAAGAATAAGGCCGTTCAATGTTCCAAAATGACGACCGTGAAAAATATCCGCGGCCCCAATAAATATGGTTGGAGAGTAAAGGCCTGCGCCGAATCCAAAAGTTAAGGCATACACATAAAGCATCCACGGACTTGTGTTGTCCGTCACGCTGCTTAACAAGCCAATGGCAACGACCACAAGAATTGTCGCAATCAATACTGTCAGTTCGCGCCCCACTATATCTGATACAGCTGAGCTGACCTGTCCGATCACCATAGAAATACCAAAAATTGCAAAAACCGAACTAGCTAGCATTCCAGAGTAGCCCATGTCCATGGCAAACTTGATTTGGTGAGCCAGCACGAGATAGCAACCACTGCCCCAAAATAGCATGTTCGAGATAACCAGTAGCCACAGCCGGTAATTGGATAAGGCCTGTCGTAGAGTCCACTCTGGCCGCTCACTTTGGCCATGCTTGGGTCGGTTATTCGGACGTCGTCGGTTTGAGTGCGACCGGAAAGGTAACGTTCCTTTGTTTTTAGGATGAAATTGGTAAAAAGCAAGGACTAGTGGCAACAGAACTGCGATAACAGTTATGCCCATTAATATATAGGCGAACCGCCAGTCGAAGATTTCGATGGTGTACTCGACCAGCACGACATATACGTAACTCAACCCACCACCGAGCTGAGCTAGACCAAGTGCTAAGGCCCGCTTGTCCTGAAACCAGTTCGCAATGGTGGGATTCATCACTGGGGATCCGCAACAGGCTAATCCTAACGGGGTTAAGATTCCGAAAAGCACATAGAAGTGCCACAGTGCCGATCCCAGACTGCATAACGCCGCTGCAACACCGATGATCGTTACTCCGATCACCATTAGGCGTTTAGGCTTCCAGCGATCGGCAAGATGACCAACGAACGGAGCAAATAGTCCGTAGCTAAGAAGATGTAGTGAGAGCATCAGTGCGGTATCACCACGTCTCCATTCAAATTCATTGAGAATCGAGTGAAAAAACGCTGAGAATGAATGGCGGACGCCGTAGCCTAAAATGCCAACGACGCAGCAAACAACAACAATTAGCCAGCCCGGGTGCAGTGCCCGGGTCATGCTTTCTTGCTTCAGTGTATTAGCTCGAGAAAAGAGGGAGGGCGCGAGCATTCTATCGGAGATAGATCGAATATGGTGTAATAATCTTGTATAGACAAGAGTAACAACATAAATCCCTAAGGTCCGCCTGGTCTGGCCGATCGAATCAAGGACGGCCGTTAATGGTCAGCAACTGGGGGAGAGGATTGTTAGATTTTGTCTATTGGTCTAAATGTATTTGGAGCAAAAAAATATTTAAAGGTAAAATCCTCGATTGGGATTACGATCTTCTACCTTGATGGCCGAGAGAGCTGGTGACATGAGTGGTGAACTATGATGACCGATATTGACGATCTTCGAAGAATCCTCAATCAGAATACGGCAATTGCCGTGGTCGGTCTGTCAGCAAACTGGTGGAGACCCAGTTTTTTTGCTGCCAAGTATCTGCAGGATCATGGCTATCGAATCATACCGGTTAATCCGAACTATAAAGAGATACTGGGACAAAAATGCTACCCAGCACTGGAAGATATTCCGGACCCTGTTGATGTTGTCGATGTTTTCCAGCGACCCGACGTTACTCCGCCACTGGCCACAAGTGCTGTCGCGATTGGTGCCAAGGTATTCTGGCTTCAGTTGGGTGTTGTGAACGAAGAAGCTGCATCTATTGCCAGAGACGGCGGCCTGGAAGTGGTTATGGACCGGTGCATGAAGATAGAGCATGCCCGCCTGATGGGTGGGCTGAATCTTTTTGGTATCAAGACGGGCATTGTGTCTAGCAAGCGTCCGCGCTGGCTGGTGTACTGAGGCAAAGCAATGGCTGATCGTGAATTTGGGTTTGAGACACTGTGCCTGCATGCGGGCCAGTTGCCGGATTCCGCGACAGGTTCAAGAGCGGTGCCCATTTACCAGACGACATCGTATGTTTTTGACGATACCGATCATGCTGCAAGTCTGTTCAATCTTCAGACATTCGGCAATGTTTATTCTCGGATGATGAATCCGACCAGTGCCGTACTCGAGGAGCGCCTGGCTACACTCGAAGGTGGTCGTGCTGGTGTGGTCGTAGGATCAGGCATGGCTGCTCAGATGGTGGCATTGTTGACTCTGATCGAGGCCGGGGACGAACTGGTGTCAGCCAGTACCCTGTACGGGGGCACGTACTCACAGTTTGACTATACGTTTCGCCGGATGGGCATTAATACGCATTTTGTTGACCCCGACGATCCGCAGAATTTTGCGAAGGCCATTACCTCCAAGACTAAGGCAGTTTACGCCGAGACTATTGGAAATCCGCTAAACAATGTACTCGATATCAGTGCAGTGGCTGCTATCGCGCACGATGCGGGGTTACCGCTGGTTATCGATAGCACTTTTGCCACGCCTTACTTGTGTCGACCGATCGAACACGGCGCAGATATCGTAGTGCACTCCGTGACTAAGTGGATTGGTGGTCACGGTACATCTATCGGCGGGGCCCTAATTGAATCCGGAAAATTCCCATGGGATAACGGTAACTTTCCAGGAATGACAGAACCTTCCAAGGGCTATCATGGTATCCGGTTCTACGAAACCTTCGGTGATTTTGGCTTTACCATGAAAGCAAGAATGGAAACATTGCGTACCATGGGCCCAACCCTGAGCCCGTTTAATTCTTTCTTGTTTCTACAGGGGCTTGAAACCCTGCCTTTGCGGATGGACCGGCATTGTGCCAATGCGCTGGCGGTAGCAGATTTTCTGCAGAGTCATACGGCTGTTGCCTGGGTAAAGTATGCTGGTCTGAAAGACAGTCCTTATCACGAACTTGCAAAGACTTATCTGCCTAAAGGGCCCGGCGGTTTGCTTGCCTTTGGCATTCACGGGGGGCAGGAAGCGGGGGTAAAGTTCATCGAAGGGGTACAGTTTCTGAGTCACTTGGCCAATGTAGGTGATGCGAAAACGTTGGTGATTCATCCCGCATCTACCACCCATCGTCAGTTGACCGAAGAGGAGCAGATTACAGCAGGCGTGAGCCCCGACATGATTCGACTGTCGGTTGGTCTTGAGACGCTTGACGATATCTTGTGGGATATAGATCAGGCCTTAATAAAATCCCAAAACTGAAACGACTCGCCCAAATGTTTCTGGGCTCGGATTGATAGTGGGATTACAGACCGTCAAGCAAGCCATGGTCTGCTGTGGAGCTTATATGGCAGGGCATTCTGTTTATAGATTACGTCGGATTGCGGGCTTGTTGTGACAACATGCGACCCAGTCGGATACCGCCCACCAGATGCATGTGCAGATGCAGAACCTCCTGGTTGGCATGCTCACCACAGTTGATCAGCAAGCGGTATCCATCGTCGGCGATACCCTCGCTCCGGGCGAGGTCTCTGGCAACGATAAACATATGTCCCAGTGTTGCTTCATCAGCTTCGGTGACATCGTTAACAGTCGGTATGATCTTGTTTGGAATGATCAGGATGTGAGTGGGCGCCTGCGGATTGATGTCCCGAAAAGCGGTTACACGGTCATCCTGAAAAACGATATCAGCGGGTAGTTCCCCTTGCACAATTCGGCTGAAAAGAGTGTCTTCGGTCATGACTTGTAGATTCCTCGACGCGGTTGATGCTGTCAAAAAAGAATGAATGCCGGTTTATGGTCTGAACTGATGCGGTTACACCCGTGTTCGAAAACGTATTCGATCCCAGTTAAACTTCGAGCTAGACAAAGTGGGAAACAGCGGAGAATTCTATGCCCTTTGAGGCGTTCAGGATACACCAACAAGGAAAAGACGTTCGGGCTGGCTTCGAACAACTCGAGGTGGACGACCTGACTGAAGGTGATGTGGTCATTAAGGTTCATTATTCAGATATCAATTACAAAGATGCGCTCGCGGCCACCGGAACAGCCCGAATACTGCGGGTAGACTCTCTCAACGGGGGCATCGATCTAGCCGGAGTCGTGACGTATTCTGAAAGCGATCGTTTCAGCGTAGGCGACCAGGTGCTGGTGTTCGGAGCCCTGTTGTCAGAAACAGTCGATGGGGGTTATTCAGAATATGCCCGTATATCCTCGGACAGTATCGTCCCGCTTCCAAAAGGACTGACACTCCATGAATCGATGGCCCTGGGGACAGCAGGATTTACGGCGGCGCTGGCTATGATCCGACTTGAAGAAAATGGACAGAACCCTGCTAATGGGCCCATGATTGTGACCGGTGCTACCGGAGGTGTGGGCAGTATTGCTATTGAAATGCTGGCCAGCAAAGGATATGACGTGGTTGCCATGACCGGAAAATCTGACCAGCACGATTATTTGCGCGAGCTTGGTGCCAGTGATTTTGTCGACCGTGGCTCGCTGAATATGGGGAGCCGACCACTGGAAAAAGCTCTGTGGGGAGGAGCAATTGATAATGTCGGAGGTGCGGTTTTGGGCTGGTTGACGCGGACGGTGAGGTCGTGGGGAAGTATTGCTTCGATCGGTAATGCCGGAGGAGTCAAACTGGAGACAACTGTATTTCCTTTGATTCTTCGAGGTGTGTCTCTACTGGGCATCAATTCGATCGAAATGTCGAACGAATTACGCGATCGGGCGTGGAGTCGGTTAGCTACCGACCTCAAACCGGCACATCTTGACATGATCGCGGGCCGGACCATCGATTTCGACAGGCTACCAGAGGCGTTCAGCGCCTACATCGATGGCAGCGTAACGGGTCGAACAGTGGTGCGAATCGGTGACTAGACCGTCCCGAACTGTTTGCTCGGGGACAGACAAGGACATTGACAGCACTTCAACGGTAGTCCTGCTCCCATCGGGGAGCGGGTTTGTCGAAACAAAGGTTTCAGTAAGGAGATAGGCAGTGGTGCAGATCAAAGGGCACATGAGCCCAACGGCGTTTAAGGCATGGTCTTCCAAGGCCATCACATTGTTGGGGATGTCGGGGTCGGGAAAAACTACACTGGCCAGTAAACTGCCTCGCGATACCTGGTTCCATTATTCAGGAGATTACCGAATTGGTACCCGTTATCTGGATGAACCGATTCTGGATAACATCAAGCGAGAGGCGATGAAAGTGCCGTTTCTGGCAGACTTGCTGCGATCGGATTCGATGTACATCTGCCACAACATTACGATCAATAACCTCACGCCGATTGCTAGCTTTCTCGGTATGATCGGTGATCCAGAATTGGGGGGGCTGTCTGTGGTCGAGTTTAAGCGACGTCAGGCGCTCCACCGGTCGGCGGAAATTGTGTCGATGTACGATGTTCGTGACTTCATCCAAAAGTCATCTCAGACCTATGGATATCCAAATTTCATCAACGATGCTGGCGGTAGCCTATGCGAACTCGGTGAGCCTGATGTAATCCGACAATTGGCTGAAGATACGTTGATCTTGTATCTAAAGCCCTCTGAGGCATTACTCAATCAAATCATTGAGCGGTCGCTGGTGGCTCCCAAGCCGATGTATTACCAGGAAAGCTTTTTGGATCAGGTCCTGCCGTTGTACCTGGCTGAAAACAGTCTCGATGGCCCGGAACAGATTAACCCGGGAGATTATTTTCGCTGGATGTTCCCGCTGCTTGTAGAGCATCGCCTGCCGCTATACGAGGCCATTGCCCAAGAATACGGCGTAGTAGTCGAGGCGGATCGGGTTGATGATATCAAGGGTGAGGATGATTTTCTCGAACTCGTTGCCGCGGGCCTTGGTTGAATAATGCCATTAGTTGCAAATACACAACTGCCCAGTTTTAGTCGATACCGCGCCGAAGGCGGAGAGGTGCTGACGCCGCGTCGAGCTCAGGACCAGTCGATACGCGAGTTGCACATCGGTCTATTCAACATGATGCCAGACGCTGCCCTGGAACCGACAGAACGGCAGTTTCTTCGACTTGTAGGCGGTTGTAACCGCATTGCCCAGTTTTATGTTTACCCGTTTACCGCTCGCAAGATTCCCCGTGGAGACAAAGCCAGGCGTCACATCGATCAGTACTATTTTCAGACAGAAGATATCGAAGCGTTAGGTTTGGATGCGCTGATTCTCAGTGGTGCAAATCCAGTCCATCCCAGGCTGGTTGACGAGGCATTTTGGGAGCCACTGTGTAGTCTGCTCGACTGGGCCAAAATAAATGTCACGTCCACACTCTGTGCCTGCCTGGCAACTCATGCAGCACTGTTACATTTTCACGGGATTGAGCGTCAGCCGTTGTCGGCAAAACGGTGGGGCGTATACAGTCACGAAACAAAATCTAGTCATCCCCTGGTACAGGGGGCCAATACCCGCTTCGATGTGCCCCACTCACGTTGGAACGAAATTTATCCGGAGCAGATGAACTCGGCCAACCTCAATATCTTGATGGAAAGTGACGAAGCCGGTGTCCATCTGGCAACCAGTGAAGATGGTTTCAGGTTTGTCTATTTCCAGGGGCATCCAGAATATGACCATAACAGCTTGCTCAAGGAGTATAAGCGCGAAATTGTTCGTTATCTGGACGGTGAAATCAAAGATTACCCGCCTTACCCTAATGGTTATTTTCTGGAAGATGCAAAAAAAGTTCTACAAGTATTCCAGGACAAAGCAATGAAATCCTCCGACAAACTGAGTTTAGTAGATCAATTTCCTGAGGGAGAGATCCAGGCTCATAACACTTGGGGCGACACGGGGAAGGTGGTTGTTAATAACTGGCTGGGAACTATTTACCAGATCACTCACCAGGATCGGGGGAAACCATTTATGGATGGTATCGATCCAGCCAATCCGCTGGCTTACCTGACCGGCGACAAATAACCTGAAGAAATTGACACACCGCGGTGCGGGCGTTAGCCTCGTTGATGTGCGGCGCCGATTTGACAGTCAGCTTGCGGGCGCTCAATAAATCCGCTAAAGCGAGGGCGTTCTCACAAACCCGCTCTAGCAACAGCTGGCGCGGGCTTTTTTATGTCCAGTGCGCGCGTTAACGACAAAGGTATCGATTCATGCCCCAGATCCAAGAGCTTCTTCAGCAGCGAGACTGGTTGCTCGCCGATGGCGCAACCGGAACCAATTACTTCGATATGGGGCTTCAGGCTGGAGACGCGCCAGAGTTGTGGAACACAGACCACGTCGACCGAGTTGCGGATCTACATCGTCGGTTTATCAGTGCCGGGGCTGACATTGTTTTAACAAATACTTTTGGTGGTACCCGTTATCGTCTCCAATTGCACGGTGCACAAGATCGTGTCATTGAACTGAATGATGCCGCTGCAGCGATTGCACGCGAGGAAGCAGACCGGGCAGACCATCCGGTTGTGGTCGCCGGTTCGATCGGACCTACTGGTGAGATTATGCAACCGGTCGGCAATCTTTCGCTCCAAGATGCGACCGAAGCATTTGCAGAGCAGGCACAAGCACTGTCATCCGGGGGTGTCGATGTGCTTTGGCTTGAGACGCTGTCCTCCAAAGAAGAAATGCGTGCCGCCGGACAGGCAGCAGCAGCGACGGGGCTTCCGGTTGTAGCAACCATGACCTTCGATACCAATGGCAGCACTATGATGGGAGTTTCGCCGATGGAACTTGTTGCTCTTTATCGCGAAATGGTGCCCCGACTGGTGGCGTTTGGCGCAAATTGCGGTATCGGGGCTGCCGATCTGTTGGGTGCATTACTGGCTATGGTCAGACAGATCGATGACAGTGATATTCTGGTGGCGAAATCAAACTGTGGTATCCCAGCATACGTTGATGGCCGAATCCAGTACAGCGGAACTGCCGAGTTGATGGCTGAATATGCACGCCTGGCGTTGAATGCAGGCGCGCGAATTATTGGCGGCTGTTGCGGTACAACACCGAATCACCTGAAGGCCATGCGACTCGCGCTTGAAAGCCATCAGAAAAGCGAGGTGCCGAATATCGATACTGTGGTGGGGGAGCTTGGGCCTATAACCGAGGGCACACGGGCGCGTTGTTTAGATATGCACGACAGTCCCAAGCCGGAGCGGGTACGTAAAGGAAGGCGCCGCCGGGGCCACTAGCCGATCGACAGTTAAAGCGGTTAAGCTTGCCTTATGAAGCATGCTTTTATTATGGATCCGCTCGATAAGGTCAAGGCCCACAAGGACACCAGCTACTTCTTGATGCTCGCAGCGTGCGAGCAGGGACATCAGGTCTACTATCTTGACGCTGGTGACTTGTATGTAAAAGATTCATCAGTGATGGCGACAGCGCAGCGGGTCAATGTGCAGGACGACCCACAGGCTCCTTTCGAACCTGAATCAGAGGAGTCTGTCCTGATGGCCGACATGGATGCTGTGTGGATCCGTACCGACCCACCAGTGGACCGTGCCTACTTTTATATGACGATGTTGCTGGATCTTTTGCCTGCATCTGTCAAGGTAATCAATCGACCGTCGACCATACGTGACTGGAACGAAAAACTTGCTGCACTGCAATATTCGCAGTTCACACCGGCAACCATGGTTGCCAGGCAGTCGGCACAGATTGTTGATTTTGTACACCAGCACGGTCGCACTACTCTAAAACCGATTGATGGTCATGGCGGTGCAGGCATCCTTTTTGTGAATTCTGAACAGCCTGATCTCGAATCTCAGATCAGACTCGCAACCCATGGTGGTTCTCACTGGGTAATTGTTCAGCAGTATCTTGATGCAGCGAAGGAGGGAGATAAGCGAATTCTGCTGCTGAACGGTGAGCCCCTGGGTGCCATTCTTCGCCTGCACGCTGAGGGTGTGGAGCTGAACAATTTGGATCAGGGCGGCGAGGCACTGGCCAGCGAACTCGTTGACCGTGACCGGGAGATTTGTGCCGGTCTAAAGCCGGATCTTGTTTCGCGGGGAGTGGTTTTTGCGGGTATTGATGTGATCGGCGGTATGCTGATCGAAATCAATATCACCAGTCCGACCGGACTTCAGGAAATGAGTCGATATGACAATCGAAGTTACCACAAAGAAATTATTGCAAGTCTGGAATAAACCTGCGGTCAGATTGAATCGAATTCAAAAACTGCCGACTGTTACAGTAGTTTGGTACCAGTCATGGGCGCCGTGGGAGTACGACCACGATGCTCTTGGATAGCCGATCATGCCAAGCTCGATTTTGTGGGTCGAGGGCAACCCAGAAAAACCCAAGCCCCAGTACCAGCCAGGACAACAGTGCGCTCAAGAAACGGACAACTGCAGTTGACCATGCCAGTTTTTGACCGTTTATGCCACACAGTTGAAGTCGCCAGGCTCGCATGCCAAGTGTCTGTCCACCGTGCGTCCAGAACCAGCCGAAAAAAAGAAAACAGACCAAGACCAGGTAAATCTGAATTAGAACCCGCACCCACGCAGAAGCATCTGCCGCCGACTGAAAAAAGGGCAGTGGAATAGCCGCAACAATCATAACGCCTGCAAGCAGGAACCCGTCGTACAGCATGGCACCAAGACGCCTGAGCAGACCGGCATGACGTCTGCAATCAGAATTCACAGGTTGCTCACAGGCTTATACACAAGTTTCCCACAGGTTGAACAGGCTTGAGTGGCGCCCCCGGCAAGATTCGAACTTGCGACCTATCGCTTCTTACCACTACAATTTTCATTGCCAGTCACTCACTGTTTGTGGCCTGGACTTTATCTTCACCGTTAGGCCAAAGGCCCTTAGGTGCTGCCCGTTAAGTCTCTACACCTTCCCACTCAGTGTGGGCTTGGCTCGGTATTGCCACCACCCGAAGTGCTGAGGGTTCACCGAGTTTGAGCAGATTCACGCAGGGCGTTTCCGACCCTGGTGCCCAGGATCGACTCAGGAGGCGATTGCTCTATCCTAGCTGAGCTACGGGGGCGAATTGTCACCAAATTATACCAAGCCTCTGGAATTTGATCATGCGAATGAGCCTGGGCAAGAAAGCTTTGAAGGTGGAACGAATTATAGGGGTATCCCGATCCATACCGGGACACCCCTGATTCGAAGAAGCGTTAGCGCGCGATCAAGATTCCTGTTCGTCGGGAAGAACTAAATTGAGAACTACCGCAATCACGGCTGCTGGTAATAGGCCAGAGGTCATCAACATTGGCAAAGTGGTCCCTCCGATGTGTTGCAGAGACTCCGGTACCATTTTTAGCCCCAGGCCAATAGATACTGAAATTGCCATGATAAACATGCTGCGCCTATTCCAGTTAACCGCACTGAGCATATTAATGCCAGCGCTGATAACCATGCCAAACATCAGAATTACACCGCCACCCAGAACCGAAATCGGCATTGAAGAAACGATCGCGCCTACCTTTGGAACCAATCCGCAGATAATCAGAAAGATCGCCCCGATGGTAACGACAGATCGACTCATCACGCCGGTTAATGAGACCAGACCGACGTTCTGACTGAAAGACGTGTTAGGCAGGCCACCGAATACGCCAGCAACGGCTGTGCCTAGGCCATCCGCAACCGTTCCCCCGCTTAGTTCCTTGTCTGTTGCTTCTCGTCCCGCGCCACCTTTGGTAATACCGGAAATATCTCCAACGGTTTCGATGGCGCTGATAATGCACATCAAGCACATGGCAAGAATGGCAGTAATGTTGAATTCGAAACCATAACTCAGTGGTTGAGGTAGGGCGAACCAAGCAGCATTGGCGATCCCGGAGAAATTTACTGATCCCATGGGGATGCTGACAACGTATCCAACGATCAGGCCAACCAGGATGGCGGCACTCGAGAGAATGCCCTTGCTATAGAACTTCACACCCAGAGCCACAAGCATAACAATCAAGGCTTGGATCCAATGGCTAGCTGAACCCCAATCGGGTTTACCCTTGTTGAAGTCTCCCGCACCCCCCGCAGCATATTCAATACCAACAGGAATCAGCATCAAGCCGATGATCACAATCACCAGACCTGTGACCAGAGGCGGAAACCAATGTCGAATACGGCCGATAACTGCACCCAGGAGTGCATGAAAAATACCAGCAACAATGATGCTGCCGAACAGTACACTCATACTGGCGGTTTTAACGATAGTAATCATGACTGGGACAAAGGCGAAGCTGGTGCCCTGCATTATCGGTAGTCGTGCACCTACCGGACCAAATCCGATGGTTTGAAACAGCGTCGCGATGCCTGCAAAGAGCATGGACATCTGGATCAGAAAGACTGCATCGGAACTTCCAAACGCAAAACCAGCCGCACCACCTATAATGATCGCCGGGGTGAAGTTGCTGACGAACATTGCCAGCACGTGCTGAAGTCCAAGTGGAATTGCCTCTGACATAGTAGGTGTGTAGTCAGGGTTTGTGTTGACAGAATCAGTCATAGTGCAATCTCCTCTTACGGTTGAGATCTGTATGATTTCCTAGAGGGCTCTAGGCACAGAAAGCCTAGGACTAATACTGACCTATCACAATCAAATTTCGCTCTCAACAGAGCAGAAGTTAAAAGCGCGCAACGTTCTGAAGCCACTCACTGAGGTGGTAGATGGGATTCGAAATGACGCAGTACAACATTGAAAGAGATAGAGATTCGAACACCCTGGGCCAGCCAGTGTGTCGTTGTTATTGAATCGGCCACGAGTTAGGTACACTTTGGTTCAGCATCAAACTTGAAACTGTCAATGAGCACCTGGTATTGCAGGTTCTTTTTGGCTAGAGGTAAGTACTATGGCAGATACTCTGCCTGAGCAGGCGCAGGTCGTAATTGTCGGTGGCGGGGCAGTTGGCTGCTCCATCGCCTATCACCTGACCAAGATCGGAATCACTGATGTACTTTTGCTCGAGCGAAAACAGCTGACGTGCGGGACCACGTGGCATGCCGCAGGTTTGGTCGGTCAACTTCGAGCAACTGCAAACATGACAAAAATCGCCCAATACACCGCGGAACTTTTTCTCGAGTTGGAGGAAGAAACGGGCCAGGCCACAGGAATGAAACAGAATGGTTCGATTTCTGTTGCCACTGATATTGAACGGTTAGAAGAACTGCAGCGGGGCGCATCGATGGCGCGCGTATTCGGACTCGAGGTCGAAGAAGTCTCCGCCGAGTGGATTGCGCAAAAGTATCCCGTCATGCACACCGATGATATCGTCGGGGGCGTTTTTCTGCCTCGTGATGGACAGACCAACCCCATCGATGTTACCCAGGCAATGGCCAAGGGTGCGCGCAACGGCGGCGCAACGATTCTAGAAAATACCCCCGTTACCGGAGCGACGATTAATAATGGTCGAGTCAGTGCCGTACAGACGGCCTCTGGAGAGATCGCCTGTGAGTACTTGGTGATTGCCGGTGGAATGTGGTCACGTGATTTCGGCCGGCAGATCGGTGTCAATATTCCTCTACACGCGGCTGAGCACTTTTATATTGTGACCGAACCGATCGATGATCTGCCCAGTGAACTGCCGGTACTGCGTGAGCCATCGGCCTGCTTTTATGCTAAGGAAGACGCCGGTAAGTTGCTGGTGGGTGCCTTCGAACCCAAAGCCAAGCCCTGGGGCGGTGCCGGTATCCCAGCTGATTTCAGTTTCGATGCATTGCCCGATGACTTCGATCATTTTGAACCGATGCTCGAACAAGCGATGCACCGCATACCGGTGCTTAAAACAGCGGGGATTCAAACATTTTTCAATGGTCCGGAGAGTTTTACGCCGGACAATCGTTACTATCTGGGTGAAGCGCCAGAAGTTCGGGGTGTGTTTGTGGCTACAGGATTTAATTCAACCGGTATTCAATCATCCGGTGGTGCGGGTAAGGTCCTGGCAGAATGGATCAGGGACGGACACCCTTCACTTGACCTGTGGGACGTGGATATCCGGAGAACCCTGTCATTTCAGTCCAACATGCGTTATCTGCACGATAGGACAACCGAATCCCTTGGCCTGTTGTACGCGATGCACTGGCCATTTCGGCAGCCCGAGACCGCACGCGCTATCCGGCGTACTCCGCTGCATGAGCATCTGGCTAAAGCGAATGCTTGTTTCGGGGAAGCTGGCGGCTGGGAGCGGCCCAACTGGTTTGCGCCTGAGGGAGTGATACCAGAGTACGATCATACTTATGGTAAACCGGTTTGGTTAATTTACTCTGGGAATGAACACCGGGCTGTTCGAGACAATGTCGGTCTGTTGGACATCTCTACGTTCTCCAAGTTTCTCCTTCAAGGGAGAGATGCTGAAAGCATTATCAATTACATTTCTACAAACAACATGGCTGTTGCGCCTG
>Ga0114933_10003376_pt1 | contig 15610 bp, 4 predicted proteins | sample 4SBtaG_FD_89691 | JGI IMG/M metagenome (GOLD analysis project Ga0114933, IMG submission 89691) | Deep subsurface microbial communities from Kolumbo volcano to uncover new lineages of life (NeLLi) - 4SBTROV12_W25 metaG | ecosystem: Environmental > Aquatic > Marine > Volcanic | place: Kolumbo... | reverse complement strand
TACTAAAAACGATTTTAAAGATTTAAATGAAGATGTGTTTCCTGCGTTTGTAGACTTTATTGTAGAAAAGCCTCGTACTCCGCACGTATTTACGCAGCCAGACTTTACTCCCACGCCGACGCCTACTCCGGGGCCAACAGAGAAACCCTCTATGCCGACGCCCACACCGACTCCTACGCCTACACCTACACCGACACCGACTCCCACGCCAAGCCCCACACCCGCTTTAGATGCTGGGTGTTTTGTGGGTATATCTATTTGTAATAACAATGGAGTTCAGGATGATAGTTTTGAAATTAGATTAAATGATAAGTTGCTTGATGAGAGTATAGACTTTAATGAAGATGGAATGTCTGGGGCAATATACCTAGGAATAAGCGATCTAAGGGTTGGCCCACTTAAGTTAAATGTGGTCGATCAAAGGGGTGGATATGTTCATGGTAATATAGGACATAGTAGCAGTTGCCCAAGAGAGACTATGGAATATAAATATTTTGATTCCTCTTTGATTTATGATTCTCCCGCTCAAATAAATACCTTGTCCCTTAAGAATATAAAAAGAAATTATAATCAAAACCAAGGTCATTTAAAAATATTTTCATTAAAATTCAATGAAGCAACAAGAGAGTTAGAAATATTACAACATTTATATAATGGAGAATTCATAGGAGAGGGTGGAAGAGATTTTGTATTTAATTTTAATTATGACTCTGCGAATAATTGTTCTAAAGTAGACGATCTCCCTCCCGGACCAACTCCAGAACCAACCCCAACTCCAACCGCTGGTAAATTTGATTTTGAATATACTGCCGTATCCGGCATTGAATGGTATAAATCTTCAACTAATGCAGACCCCTCGAAGTGGTACGATACTGCGCCAAGAGTAGATAGCACCATTAATGTAGGAGTAGTAAGAAGAGACGCCTCAACACCTGTAGCTAATACTTATTACAAGTTTCAAATTATTTCCTATCAAGCGGAAATTCCATATATAGATGATGAGTTTAAACAAAACATGCCTTTGATCTATAATAATGTTCGTGAATATGGATGGGACCCTCACGCTTATTATGGCCCAAAAGAGGAGAGGCCTTTTGCTGGTAGAATTAATGCACATGCAGAAGAGGGTGTAGATTATCATTCTGTAAATACGTATGTAGAGTTTGCTCCATCAGATAATAGAGTTACTTTCCCCGTGGTATTAAAAGAGGACAACTATCCAGAAGAAAAAGAAATTTTCATGATGGATATAGTAAGCGGTTGGAAAAAGGATGGTAGCTATGGAGATTGGCAAGAATTAGATTATTCTGGTATGGCCAACGTTCTTGGAACAAACGTAACTTGCGCATTTGTCGTAATAGACAAAACTGTACCCATTACTCCAACGCCGACTCCTACTCCGACTCCTATACCTGTAATTAAAGCTCCAGAATGTAGCGCTGGCTGGTATGATGACGATATTGCATTTATAGATCCTGACGGATTAATTCCATCTACCGTAAATGGAGCGCTTAGACTATCGGATGGAACATGTGTAGAAAATTGGTATAACTCTACAATAGACTGGCCAGAGTCACCATTCTCTCTTCCAACCGTAAAAGTAGTTGGACATTTTCCGGGAGGGTGTTCTGAGTGTTTACCGCCGACAACGACAACAACGACGACGACTACTCTACCTCCAACTGGTTACGTTGATGTACCGGATTTAGCGCCAAGAGAAATACCTTATAATCCACATTTTTATTTCGTTACTGGCTTAGACAAGGCTAGGTCTGATCAAAGGGGATATCATCATGAAGATAGTAGTATGGTCATTTCTTTGCCGCCACATAGTGATAATATATCTTATCAATTAGATGAATCTAATTCTTCTGATAATATGGAGGCCACTTTTACGGTAGAAAGGGCTGGCGCAACATATTGGACTGGTACTTTTTACGGGCAACAGAATTCTGATTATGAACATTTTACTGGAATATATTTAAAACCAAGAGATCGTAGTAGTTATATTAATTCGCCAACAAATACTTGTTCTGGAATAGGGTATACATTAAATTCTCAACCATATTTAAATAGTTTGATATCATGCCCATTAATGCATCGTAGGCCAGTTTATCATGAACCGACTGGAGTTGCTTCTGTAAAATACAGAACAGTTATAAGACTTGGGCATATTGAACCCTCTTCTGGAGTTGCTGCGGGCGAGCAAGAATATACTGGGTTATTAGATTATGGCTATAAACCAAATCCTGACTATAATGTTTGGTGGCTAGATGATAGAGAATGGGACTATTATCAACATGAGTGGATTTCTGGAGAACTTACTGGATCAATACATGGTAAGTTAATTAGCCCGGATTGGTCAATTACTGGAAACGCAAATAATTTATCTAAGAATCATTCTTATTCTCATAAGCAAGATTATTTTAACACTTGTTGCGACTCATATTATAAGCCAGCTACCCCATCTGGGGCTAACGCGCATTTGAGAAAAACTTGTTCTGTTACTGATTTAGATGTACAAGGTGGAACTTACGCAGAGAGTCAAAAAGATCCTTCTATTAATAATGAATATAATTATGTAGAATTAACTGGGGAGTTAACATTTGCAAATGGAGAAACTCAAAAATCATTTACAATTACCGGGTTAAAAAATAATAGTCCAGAATATTCAGTTAAGGTTGTTGCTTTAGAACTATTTGATCCTTCGGGTCAATTATTTATTCCATCGGGTACATTCCCGCAAATTAGATATTGGCATCACCTCGGAGAAAGAATGCTCGCTCCCGCTCAAAGCTATCAAACTGGATTATTGGATTATGCAATAGGAAAACCATATCACGACGTTTCTATTGTAGATACTCATGGTCATCATATTCATAAAAGTAAGAATCCGCCTGATCATGGAGAAGTATTGTATGGTTCAAATTCTAAAGCCGAAATTAAAATAAGGGATAAAAATCCCGGCACTTTTGCTATAGGCGGAATAGAATATCGAGGAGAAACAAGATATGAATACACTCCATTATCTATGGGAACTTATGGAGATGCAGATGCAAATTATACTCTTCCCGATCAACCTCCATCTTCAAGTGATGGATATACGACAAACGCCTCTAGACCTAATTATGAAGGAGGGTATAGTTACCCGAATAATATAGCTCCTTATAGCACATGGGGGGTTCTACCCGGAGAAATCAAGAGTATAGACTCTTCTTATGATTATCCAACTCAATATGGTACAGCAAAAAATGCAAGGATCATAGATTATAGAATTCACTATGATGACGAAAGTCAGAGTTCTCATACCGCCTTGCCCATATATAGGTTGTGGGACAAGCATGATCCTGAGCCGGGTTGGGGTCATGATTTAGATACTAGAGAATTTGGACAAATTTTAGCTTCAGGTAGGGAAGCTAACCCTTATCAACAGCACCCTCAAATATCTGATTGGCATTTTTGGACTGGTTCAAATGAGGGCGGGGGAGGACATAGTTCTTATTCACCGTCGAAAAACGAACAATATGAATCAGACGAATCTTGGACAAATTATGGAAAAACTTTATTCGTAAGTGCTAATAATAGTACTCCAGATCAATATAAGAGATATTATAAAGTTCCCGTACCTGATCAAAATAATAAAGTTAGAATACCAGTAATAAGATTAAACGGATCAGACGGTGCAGCTACAGTTAAATATAGAACTTTGACTTCTAGCCCTCACAGTGGTAAGACCGCCGTAGAAAACGTACATTACAAACCTACTAGCGGAACTCTTCAGTTTAATGATGGTCAAGCTTATAACTATTTTGAAATAGAGGTTATGGATTGGAGTCACCCAATAGAAAGCTGCACTAGCCAAATAGATCATAAGAGTTTACACTTTGAAATATATGACGCTTCTGGTGGATATGAAAATGACGTGGCGATTATTAAAAAATGTAGTCAAGACATATGGGACCATGGATATAATCCAAGTGGAGAATTAAGGCTCGTAAGTACGCCTAATTTTTCTGGAAAATTTGAAGTTGGATCTAATACTGCGGTTGTATATGAAGGAGGAGAATATGGTAGCACTAGCTCTAACAGGTATAACGTTTCGGCTTATACGGATATTACAGTTTATAGATATATAGACGTACCAGAAGTGGACGTTGATTCTATAGATGGAACGACGACCTTTAGGAAAATAAGTCGGGGTTACTCTTTGGGAGGTCATGGAGAAGTTAAGGTAGACTTTAAAACCGTACCAAATACAGCGAAAGAACATCAGGATTACGTTCCAACCTCAGGAACGCTCACGTTTGCTGACGGAGAATATTCTAAAGTTGTAAGGGTATATATTACTCAAGAAAGCATACAGGAAGGGTTAGAAAGCAATAATTTATATTCTAATGACGAAGACTTCACTTTCGTTATTGAAAATCCAAGTGGCGCCTGCATTCCAACAGGAGATTACAGGCATGGTGGAGATACAACCACTGTAAATATTAAAGAAAGACACAATGCTCCGCCGCAAAATTTCCCGGTCATCGCAATTTATAATAATAATGGCTATAAAGACGAATCCTTTAAAATTTATCTAAATAATGAATATCTATCTGAATCGCACCATTATCAAGACATGTATGGAAATACTAAGCGTGGAGCGTTGTACCTCGGAGACTTCAAATCTCAGTACGATGGGATTGATAGACGAGGCGGATTATGGATAGGTGATGCTATCTTGTCTGGTCATTATTTGCCGCCAACTTATTGTAATATTTATAATTGTTATCAAAGCCCGCTTAACCCGCCGTATTATGAGTGGACTGGTAATTTAGGTCAATCAAATCAATATGTGCAAAATATAGCTTCAGGCCATGGTCCAAGTTTAACTGGAATATTTGTTGACGGACTCGGTAGTGGGGAAGCATTTATAGAACAACGGTCTGGACTATTGATAGATTATTTTGATTCAGATATATTAACTACTGGAGCTAATACTCTCCAAATGACAAACGTAAGAGAACCTAGAAATCAAAATCTAGATCCTGCAGATGAAAACTTCGGAGCGATAAAGATTTTCTTAGGAACCAGAGAATATATAGGATGGCCTCATTATCATTACAATGTAAAGATTGATAGAGAGATTGTAGATTCAAATTACTCTGGGTGGAAGTGGGATACAACTCAGGCATACACAGACCCGAGTCTTTTAGATTGGACTGAAAACTTCAACTATTGGCCCTCGGGACATTATGTCTCTATGGATCATCCCTCAGGTATGCTACCGACAATTACGGGGCAAGCGCTCAATCGGCAGCATTATGTAGGGGATAATGTTCAATTAAGGGCCGGATTGCACGAATATCCACTAGGAGTTGGAGTTGTATATGGAATGTCCTACAAATGGTTCAAAGACAATGAGCCGATGGGTGTGAATTTCCACCCAGATAGTGGGACTTTGTCATTCCCAAGTATACAATTATCAGATTCCGGGGAATATCATGTAAGAATTACTAATTGGTACGGGGAAGCTATAAGCTCTGGGATCACAATTTCAGTTTCTAATTAATATTTTCATAAAAGTCTTTAAACTGGTGTATATATTAGTGAAGGTTTTTCTTTAGGGGATTAAGGTTTTAAGACAATTAATTAAAAAATATTACTAATATTAGGAGAAAATTATGGCTAGACAAAGAATTATTTATTCGAGTAAGCTGGTAAAATTAGGCGCCTCTAGTGTGTTGTGTGGCGTCCAAAGTGCTACCTACGGATTCGAATTAAATCGTACGGATGTTAACGCGTTCGGTAAGTTAAGTGCGTATGACCGCCTTCTTACACAAACCCCAACAATTAATACAGAGCTTCAAATCCTCGCTGGAGATACAAATAACCCCCATAACGGAGGTATTGTATCCAAAGCTAACATTATGCAGGCAACTACTAGTTCTGCTTTTGACGTAATGATCGGATTAGCTAACTCTACTGATGACAATGCTGATTATACCGGAGGCGGTAATGCAATTACTACTCAGGGTAACTTCGTTGGAAGTGCAAGTGCTGAAGCTAGTGTGGGTGCGTTCGCGTTGATTAACCTTTCCTTTGAAGGAAGTGGTATGAGCGTAGCAGCCGGAACCGTTGGTTCCGTGCCAGCTGCTGCAAATGCGGTTACTCAGGAGCACGTTGCTGTTACGTTCCCTGCGGGTCACGATTTGGGTGGAACCGCTCAGAGCGCAAACATGAATACCAATATCTCTCGTGAAGTCATCGAGAAGTTCGGGCAAAGATATTCCAATACTAGATTGGTTCAATTCCCGTCAACTGCTTCCTTGACAATCGAAGGTTTAGATACCGCTCATGATGTAGATTATGATCTAATCTCTAAGTACAGTATCACTAACGCTGGAACCAAAAACAGCATTAGCTTTACCATTAAAGAGGGTGTTAATTCGGCTGGTGAAGGAGGTACTGCTAGAACGTATGGGTTGGTTGGAGCTACGACAGACAGTGTTTCATTTAATGGTGGAATTGGAGACAACCACACTATTAGTGCAACATTCGTCGCGTCTATTGGTTCAGCAACTGATACAACTCACAACTTCAACTGGGCTAGTACCTGAGTCGACTGCGTGATAACGCGCATTAGTCTTAGGCTAACATTTGAAAATATCACATCTCCGGGGGTTCGCTCCCGGAGATTTTTTGTATATATTTCGTATTTCTATCGTATAATAATGTAGGAAAAAGGCATGCATAAAGGCAAGAAAATAAAGAAGTTACCTGATTTCGGTGATAATCAATCGGGTCAAGTAAAGCAAATATTCCTCTGGAATACTAAAAGAAATTTCATAAATATCTGTAAAACATACCTTGTGGCCCTAGAGCAAATGAAGGTAGATCATCGTATTTTTTTAGATAAATTGGGGAACGAAGTAGATCCAGAATTATTAAAAAAAATGGACTATTTAAGTGAAGAAAAATATAATTATATAAGAAAGCAGGTTCTAGACGCGGGAAATGACGCGTTTAGGGATGTCGAAAATTTTACTGATAGATTAGACATTGAAATAAAAAAGGAAAAAGGATAACATGAGCAAAAAAGCTAAAGATAAATATTTATATACCTTCTCGGTAAAGAGGGAAGTCGAAAAAGAAGTCGAAGAGATTTCTAAAGACGAAAAAGGACAGGAAATTAAAATCACCAGAACCAAGAAAACGGTCGAGGTCGAAAATATATCTCTTCGTAGGCCCAGCAGAAAAATGTACGATGAGGCCGAATTATTTTATGGAGTAAAAATCTCAGAAGGAATTAAAGCTGGACTTTTGACGAAAGCGCTCTTAGCTAAACGCTACGAAGATGATGGCGGGGCCATGAGTGACCGAGAGAAAAAAGAATACTTTGAAACTTATTACGCTTTGCTGGATAAGGAAAACGAGTACCAAAGAATACAATTAAATTTAGACAATTTAGAACCTCACGAAAAGGAAGAGAAGCTGCTTGCTTCGCTTTACGATGTTCTCGATTTAAGAAAGCAGCTAAGGGATATAGAAGAGTCTCAAGCTAGTTTGTTTAATCAAACCGCAGAGAACAGGGCTAGAAATCAGACTTTAATGTGGTGGGTTCTGCACCTTGGTTACATAAATAATGAACCAATTTTCGATGGAGGAAATTACGATTCAAAAGAGGCTTCTTATGACGAGCTCGAAGATATGGAAGATCCATTTTGGGATGAAGTAATTAAGAAGCTTGCATACTTCGTAAGCTTTTGGTATTCTGGTCAAGCGACGGAAAAAGAAGATTTCGATAGAGCTTTAGAAATCTATTCGGAAAATAATACTCAAAATTTATATTCAGAAGAAGAGCAGGAAGAGTTATTGAATGAAGATATCGAAGAATTAGAAGAACCCAAGGAAGAACCCAAAGAGGAACCCAAGGAAGAACCCAAGGAAGAACCCAAGGAAGAACCCAAGGAAGAACCCAAGGAAGAACCCAAAGAGGAGCTTAAGGAAGAGCCTAAAAAATCAGAGGAGTGATTTAAGTGAATGAAAGATCAGAATCTCTGAAGAGACTCTTGAGAATTATTTATTCAGATATAATCAGAGGTTATTCTTATTGTCATGAAAAAGATTGTTGGATAAAGCATCTTGATGATGAAGACTTGGCTCTTGTAAGCGAGCAAGAGCAAGATGCTAAAAGGCAAGCGGTTCAAGGCGGCCTATTATCAGAAAGAGAAAAAATTACTCAATTAATACAGCATGAAGTGTGGACTCCAGATCAAGAATCTCGTATAAGTTTTTTAGAAAAAAGAATTAAAGAAGAGAGTATTAAATTAAATACTGTCAAAAGTCAGACCCTAAAAAAAACCAGTAGAGAGTCAATTGAAAAAGATGAAAAAGAATTATCAAGACTACAATATAGAAGAAATGATATATTAGGATTAACTGTAGAAAAATTCATGACAAGAAAAAGAAGTGATATTACTATATATCATTGTTTTTTTAAAGATAGAGAATGTAAAGAACATTTTTGGACAGAAGAAGAGTTTGATGAATTAGACCAGAATGAGCTTTATGATTTTATACAAATATACAACACATCTGCAGATGAGTTTAGCAATAAAAATATACAACGAATAGCTGCTCAGCCCTATTTTCTCAATAAATTTTTCATAGCAAATGGAGACCCAATGGTTTTTATGGGTAAACCCGCTATTAGCTTGACCCATTTTCAATCAGAACTTCTTTCAGGCGGTAGGAGTTTCAAAAGTGTTTTAGAGAATAATGAAAAAGGAGAAAGTCCGCCGGAAAGTTACTATGATGATCCAGATAAGCTTGTATCTTGGTATAACTCGCATATGAAAAAATCTGTAGAAATTACTGACGGAATCGAAGCTAAAGCTGCGGCAGGAGCAGATACATTGACTGCTACTTCTTTGGTTGATGCAGACATGGATGAAGTAAAATCGTCCGCTGCAGCTAAGGGCGAAGTAGTTATGGACTTAAACGCAGAAATAGAAAAGAAAATGAAGGAGTCGGGCAAAAAACAGTTAGATTTGTTAGATGTACTGGAAATGCATGGGGAAAATACTGCTGGATTATCTAGGCAATAAGCCCCAAAAGGTGTGTAATATATATTGAATTCTAGGAAAAAGGATAAATGCCCGGTTCAGTAACAGTACATGTACATGGAGATACTTCTCCATTAAGAAAAGAGCTAAAAAGACTCAGTAGAGTTCCGGTAGATATTAACTTTGGTGGAGCGCCATTGGGCAAAATCAAAGGGGATCTGGGAGAATTTGAAAAGTCTCTTGCGGCTTCTAATGCCCGTGTGCTTGCATTCGGCGCCTCTGCCGGTATTATCATGGGCGTCCAAGAGGCGTTCGCTGAAATGGTAAGGTCTTCTGTGGAAGTGGAGAAAAAACTTACCGAAATAAATACCGTTTTAAATACTAGCAATACTGAATTATCAAAATTTGGTTCTGGTCTTTTTGAGATAGCTAAAAATACAGCGCAGTCTTTTGATACTGTTGCTGAAGCTGCTCTGGAATTTGCTCGACAGGGTATCGGAATGGAAGAAACCCTGAAGAGAACTAATGACGCCCTTATCTTAACTAGAATTTCCGGACTAGACGCTGCCGCGTCTGTAAATGCTATCACCGCCGCATTAAACGGATTCCAAAGTGCAGCCTTAACTTCAACGGAAGTTATCAGTAAAATGGCTAAGGTAGACCAAGCCTTTGCTGTGAGCTCTGCCGACTTAGCTGAGGCGTTGAGACGCGCAGGAAGTACCGCTGAAAGTGCGGGTGTTTCATTCGATCAACTACTCGCTGTTGTTACGGCAACACAACAGGTTACCGCTCGTGGTGGTAATGTTATTGGTAACGCATTTAAAACTATATTTACTAGAATTCAAAGACCCAGAGTGCTAGAAGCGCTAGAGGGAATTGGCATAGCAACTAAAGATGCTGCTGGAGGTTTAAAACCGCTCATGGGCATATTACAAAGTTTAGCTTTAACATACGATAATTTAGCTCAATCTCAACAAGCTCAAATTGCGGAGTTAGTTGGTGGTGTTTTCCAGATCAACATTTTGAAAGCAGCAATGTCTGATTTAAGTAGGGAAACTTCTATTTATAGCAGTGCACTAGGAATTTCTAAGGGTGCAACTGATGACGCGATTCAAAGAAACGAAAGATTAAATGAAAGTTTTAGTGCGTTAATAAATAGAACCTTTGCAAACTTAAAGAAAGGGGGAGCCCAACTTGGAGAAAACACTTTAGCTCCCGGAATCCAAAGAGTATTAAAAGGGGTTAATGCAGTTTTAGAAAGTGCGGATCTCGGTGCTTCAGGAGAAACTTTAGGTGGACAATTAACCACGGGTATATCTAAGGGTATTGGAGACTTCTTGGGTGGACCGGGTCTTGCTGTAGGTATCATGGCTCTATTTAAACTTTTTGATAAACTAAGAGTATACGCAACGGACGCTCTTAAGTCTATAACTGGCGGTGGAAAACATATGGAAAGACAAGCCAGAGTTCAAGGGCAAATAAATACCTTGCTAGCTAAAGAGCCTACTTTATTAAATGAGGTATTAAATGGTACTAAAAGTATACAAGATGTTCATGAAATTTTATTAAGAAACATAAAAGAAGAAAATAGAGAAATGGCTCGTCAAGCCTCTATTATTAAAACTTTATCTAAAACTCTATCTACTGAAGTTGACGTTACTGATAGCGGAGTATTAATCAGTTCTCCTACGCCTCCATCTGGACGTCCTAGACCTAGTGCTTATAAAGGTTCAATTCCTAATTTCTTTTACGATCCCATGAAAGAAGAAGAGGCTAATGCTAGAGCCATTGGCGCCGCAAGTGGAGTAAAAGCGCATATGTCTCGAGGTACAGTTGGTGGCAAGCGGGTAGTAATGAATAATCAAGAAGAAGAAGTTACCGCCAGTGAAATGAAACAAAAGTATGGAGTTACCCCCGAAGGCGGAGATTCAGCTATTTTACCAAAATATAAACCAGAAGTTAAAAAAGAATTTGAAGAGAGACTCGAGAAATTACAAAATGGTGATTTAAATACTATCGGATATATTCCTAATTTTGCCAATCAGCGTTCTATAGCATTAAGTAAGGGGAAAATTAATTCAATACAAAAAGCTTTTAAAGATATAGATGTAGCAAGCGGAGTTGTTGACGCTAGCGACATAGCCTCTATGATTATTCCTACGAAAGCCGATACTTTCGGTATAGGGGAATATATGACAAATGATGATAGGGGAAATAAAGTTAAGCTCGAAGCTAGGTTCCCGATAAAGGGAGCTAAGGGCGCACCAGATGATTCTGCGCATCAAGATTCTATTAAACAAAAAATAGCTGGCGTTGTAAAAGATTACGCTTATGATTCTTTTGTATTACCCGCAGATAAAACTTCTGTAGATAAATACGTGGCGGGAGTAGCTAAGGGCTCACAACTTTCTCAGGCAGTTGGTAGAGCATTCGAGAGTTCTGTTGAGGCTCTTGTGACTAAAGATGATGATTTTGCCAAGGACGCTAGAGCTCGTTGGGATTTTGCCAAAGGAAGAGATGGTGGCTATCAAAATTTAAAACAAGTATTTGGAGTGAGAAGTCCATTAGCAGATGCAAAAGCTACAACTGCTCCAAGCAACTTGAATAGCATGTCTGAAAAATTCTTTGAAGCAACCGAGGTGGGTCGAAGAATCGTAAGCACGGTTCAAAATTTTCGCAGTCAAATGGATCCTGATAGCGTAAGTTCAAAAACTAAAGATTTGATTGCGTCAGAATTAAAAGGTACAGATATTAAGGGAAATAAGAGAAGGGCGCTTGATATAGCAAAATCTTATTTAAGAGGTACATCCCTGAAGGAGGGAGAAAGTTTAGAAGGTAAGGCTCAGGAGCTATTGGCTGATGATGAATTTATAAAGCTACACGAAAAGAAAAAAAGCTCGTTTGCGAAAGCGCAGGCCGATGCAAAGAAAAAAGCAGGAAGATTTTATGGTCACCTTCCTAATTTTGTTAGGCGTTCCAATTTCGGTGATAGACTTAGGCAGGGCAAAAGGATAGCGTTCGAAGACTTTGATGAGAATTTAGTTACCTATCCGGCGGGAACCCAAAGGAAGGAACTTTTTGATCCTGAATCTGTAGATAAATCCGTATTAACCAAAAGAGGAAAATCTAAGGTGGGATATCATCATCCCGTTGCTATTTTAACTGCAAGAAATAGCGCGGCCAAGGGAAAAATACAAGACAAAATGGCGCAAAACAATATACCTATCGACAAGGTTATTGCTACCGCTAATATGTTTAATGATTTAAAAATTGCTACGGACGACAGCGGAAGAATAATAAGAAACCCTTCGAGATCAGGAAGGATTCCGGGATACAGAAATTTAAAACCAGCAGATAAAAAATCATTACTTCTCCAAAGAATACAAGAAAAATTTGGAGGAGAATATCAGTTGTGGGACGACTCTCCTGAGAACATTAATAAAATTAAAAGTTTAGGCAACCCAAAAATTATTGGACACTTAACTAAGGAAACTGCTCATGCAGGTAGGGGTTCTGGCAATTGGTCTGGAAGTGTTCCAAATTTTGCTGGGTGGCACGGTATAGCACGGATGGAGCGAGATGGTGGTAAAATTCGTCCCGATGTTAAAAAGGGCACACGTGGACCTCTTGGGGAGAACCTCACATTTAGTAACCCGATTGTAAAAGAGCTTATTAAACAGAATAAGGCAAAGGGGCTAGGAATAAGCGAGGCCATACAGGCTGCGGCGCGAGAAATTAAAGCGTCTAAGAAGGGATTTTTATCCATAAGGGAGCAAAAAAGAATAAGTGAAGGCCTTAAGAGTGGGACGCTTTCTCTTTCTGGAGGCTTCCTTCCAAATTTCACAAAAACTGTTGGCTTTGGAAAATCAAAAATCGAACGTAAGGCGCAGGCGGAATACGGGCAAAAGCAAGTATATAGCGAAGGTAGAACACTTAGGGTTGGCACCCTTCAAGGGGCAGAGGATGTAAGAATCTTCATGAAAGAGTTGCTAACCAAAAAATATAATAGATTAGACGTAGGAAAGATAACTGGTCAAGGAACTGTTAAAGGCTTAATGACCGACAAAATGCTCCAGCGTCTTCGGAGTAGTGGTATCAAGCAAATTGTAGGAGCCATGGATCCGAGATTAGGAGACAAGCCAGATACAGATACCCCAATAATTGGTCAAGAAGATGATATATCTGATATATTTTACGATCCGACTTGGAGAAAAAAATGGGGCGTATCAAAGGATGGTACGAGAATAAATAAAAAACTTGCAGCTGAAGGTTTCATGCCCAATTTTAACGTCGTTGCTGGTTACGCTAAAAACGATCTAATGAAGTGGCATCAGACTCAAGGGTGGGTAGGTAAAGGTCACCCAGCGTGGAGTGATGCTTCAACTAAGCCTCAGACCGTACAGAAAATTCAAGCGGCCGCAGCACAAAAAAGATTACCCGTTTTAATTTTAGATAATTTAAGTGAACCTATTGATAAGCCCGGAATGATGGGCACATCAGCAAAAAAACACGGAGACCTTCCAGCTTCTGATGCGCATCAAGACAACGTGGCAAAATATGGATTTAGCCAACAGATACCAGATATTAGAAAGAAATTTGATAGTTCTGTAGATAAAAACTGGCCCCCAATGATAGGCAATATTGCTACAGATATTCTAGGTACTTTAAAAGATAATGAAAATGAATTTTTGATTAATAATTTTAATCCTCATCCCCTCAGTGCCAATGCAAAAGAAAGCGTTGAAGGCTTATTGTTTGAAGACTTTGTTAAGGGGATGCATGAAAAAGTCGTTGCAGGAAAAGAGACGGGTAGAGAAAGTATTGATTTGGAAGAATTCGCTTTGAACCCTAGATTTCGTGGAATATTTACTAAAGGTCTCCCAAGTTCTGGAGCAGAGATTAAAAGAACAGGTATTAAGCCTGTTGATGCAAGAAGAAAGCTCGGGATAAAATTCGGAGGAGTTCTCCCCAATTTCGTAGAGGCAACTAGCAACACTTGGGTTCCTAATTTTTATGATGACGAATTAAAGAAGGCTGAAGAAAGAGAAGTGCGAGGCTTAATGAAGCGTGATAAATTCTTAACCCGTTCGAAGGCTAAAGAATTAACATATGTTGGTAAAGACAAAAGAATTACAGCTAATAAAGATCACTTAGGAATATTTAATTTGCTTGACGAGCCTAGGGGTCCACAGCAAGGCATAAACAGAGCCATCGCTGAAGGCAAAGATATTAATACCTACGGCATGAAAGCTGCAGGCGGGCACCTTCCCAATTTCGTTGAAGAAGAAGGAAGGATAGCTAAGTTAATTAATACTATAAATACAAAATTAGAAGGGACAGGTGTAGGACAAACAATAGAAACTTCTGCAATAGGTTCTGTTACTGCAGCACTGAAAGAATTAAATGCAGAATCAAAAGATCTTCAAAAACACCTAAAAGATGCAACGGCAGCAGAAGCTGAAAGAGCATCTGAAATTTCTGACGCAGAAGCGGTGATGGCGAGTTCCGCAGCAAGTTCAGATGCCTATAAAGAAGCTGAAGCAAAAAAGAATAGATTACTAGAAGCATCGACGCAAGCGGCTCAAGAGAAGATAGTAGCTACACAAAAATTAAATTCACTTGATGATGAAAGAATAGACATTTTAGGAGAACAAGCCAATGAAATAAACGAAACTTTACGTGAAGGAACTGGAACCACAGCTAAAAAGGCTGCGGCGGGAACAGCAGGCAAGGGCGCTGGAGGCATAAACCTAGGCAGAAAAGAGCAAATTGCAGAAAAGGCTAGTTCTGATATGCTTCAAAAAACTTTCATGCTGAGCACTTCACTTAGCGTAGTGTCCGAAATAGCTCCGAGTATGAGCTTTTTAACTGATGCCGTTTCTGGCGCTGCGAATACATTTACTTCAGTAACTCAAGTAATACCGGGCACAGTCGGCAAATTAGTCGGTGGAGTATTGGCTGGCGCAGCTGCTTCGGCAGCGCTTAAAGATGCGTTTTTTGATGCTACTAGCGGTATCAAGGAGATATCAAGAAGAGCAGAAGAATCTCAAGCGAGATTCTCCGCGTTAAATGATAGTATAGCCCAGTACACTTCCACTTTTGATCAACTTACGAGCGCATTAAAAGATACCACTACTCCAGCCGAAACCCTTATGAAGTTGGAAGACAAGCTGGAGAAAATAATAGCCGACATGCCTACGGATGCAGCGAATAGAATGACGGCAGCAACAACTATTGATGAAGTAAAAAATACTGGAGAAAATATTCGTGCAGAGGAAGAGTTAAAAGATAAAAGACTACAATTAGCCAAAACACTTCTGGAGATGAATAAGGCGGCAGAAAGTGGAATTATGAGTTTCCTAAAATTTGGGGACATGGATAACGCATTTATGAAGGGAGGCTTTTTAGGTTTTGGTAAAGAGCTAGATGTCAACGAAAGAGATAAGCAGGCCCGTAATGTTATGAATGCGGTAACCAGAACGGATCCAAATACTGGAGAAGTCACTACGCTGAGAGACGCTATAGTATCGGGAGAGGTTTCTGCAGATATGCTTCAG
>Ga0114933_10003374_pt1 | contig 15613 bp, 14 predicted proteins | sample 4SBtaG_FD_89691 | JGI IMG/M metagenome (GOLD analysis project Ga0114933, IMG submission 89691) | Deep subsurface microbial communities from Kolumbo volcano to uncover new lineages of life (NeLLi) - 4SBTROV12_W25 metaG | ecosystem: Environmental > Aquatic > Marine > Volcanic | place: Kolumbo... | reverse complement strand
CAAGACTCAGCTAAACGGAACAAAAAATGAGGTGGGCTTAATGTAAAAAAGTGTACAATGAGTTAAGCAACTTTTTAACTTAAAACAGTTGAAAGGAAGCAAATCAAGACTTGATTACATAGGTGTGTTTTACAACCGGAAAGAGCTTCATTCAGCTATAGGATATGGGACACCTAGTTGAATGCGGAAAAATGAAACGTGTTGCTTAACTTTAAGTAAACTCTTCCGTATCAAATCCCAAAAGACATGCTTTCCAAAATTATAATAAAATTCTTACCGTTTTTAGTGTTTATACCAACGGTGGTTTCTACCCAAACATCAAGTGATAAGATTCGCGTCGGAATTATTGAGTTTAAAGAAGAGAATCAAATTGGTCTTGAGAATGCCGGTAAAATTATTGCTGAATGGGTGGCATCGGAGTTCGTTAGAATCAATAAATTTGAAGTCGCAGACAGGTTATCTTTGGAAGAAGTCGTAAAAGAACAGGCTTTAGGGCAAACGGGGTTACTGAGCGACTCAACTGTTGCCCAAGTAGGGAAATTACATGGGGTTCAAGGAATTGTAACTGGATCGATTATGCAAATCGGGCCCGCCATATCGATAACTGGGAAAATTATTGATGTAGAGACAGGTAAAGTTCTCAAAACCAGTGCCGTCAGAGCTTCAAGTATCGATGTTCTACCTGATGAGATTGAAGTTCTCGCTAACCAACTTTGCGACATCAGCCGGGCGGAATTTCAAATTCAAAAAGACTTATACAAACGAAAGTTGTCTTATTTAGGGATTGGTGGGGGACTTGCTGCAAATTTTAGTGCGAATGATCGTGACGAAGAAAATCTATTTGCCCCGGGCCTTTCCTTAAGTGGATTTTATACGACCAATCGATATTCATTATGGCTGCATGGTGTTCCTTTATCATCCATAAAAAGCCTCAATTTTGGGGCCTCTGTAGATTTGAATCAATTTTGGGGGCTGGCTGGTGAGATAGGATTTATTAGTGACGATGCGATTGATTTTGTTCAGGTCAATTATTTTGCAGGTGGTATAAAAATTCAGCCTCGACATGAATTAAGTCTTAAAATTCTTTTCGGTGGTTCACTGTCCGGAACACTCTGGTTGTGGGACGTCAATCATTCGGGAGGAGAAAAAGAAGAAGTGGATGGATTTTATAAATTTATTCCACCGGCTTCTTACTCGATAGAGGGGTTGTACCGAATTTCACCGCGACTGACAATCACTGCAAAAATAGTTTCAGCTGGTCTGGAAAATTATGAGCTTAAGGAACATGCCGATCCCCTAAATAATTATTATCAAGGATTTACATTTTCTATTGGCTTATTAAAAGAATTTCCGATCGGGTACTAAACATGAAATATTATGTTATCCCATAAGCCGACCGGGGTTAATAGTTTATTTCTTCTTCAAAATTTATTATAAACTACAATTTCTCTAAGTTTCCTCAAGATACGGGGGTTTTAGAGTGTACCTCCCGCCAAAAGCGGGCAGGTCTGAAGTATCACAATCGAAAATTATTGAGTTAAACATATTCTTCATATACATCTAACGATGGTAATAACAGCCGACAAATAAGCGCTACTTTTTGCGCAAAAGGGGTGACAGTTTTGGTTGTTTGAATACATGCCCTGGTTATGCATTTCTTCCAACACCCATAATTACGTCCATACTGCCTTTTTCACTCATTAATGAAAAAGCGGTCATAATCTTTAAAGGGGTAAGACCAGCGTTTGAATATGCATCCCGAATTATCTCTTCACTAAAACCAAAATCAGGTTCAGAATCTGTACGTTTCCAATCCCACTGAATGAAAGTACCATCTGGTTTTAAGAGTGACTTTAAATCAGTTACGGTTTTCTCATAGTCCGGAACAAATGCACAGACTGAAGATGCAACGATTAAGTCGAACCCCGACTGAAGGATAGGTTTTGATTCGATGGACTCTTCAGTAATTTCACATGTAAGTACTTTAACATTTGGCAGATTTTTCTCGCTTAATACATCAATCATCTTGGGAGAGGAATCAATAGCTAGAACAGAGGAAGCAAAATTTGCGATCTTTTCTGTTAGAAGCCCGGTGCCACAACCAAAATCTAATATTTTTAATCCTTTAAGGTCGACGACAGCGCATAAAGAATCGAACGCTTTCTGAGAATAAGTTATTACATCTGAGTTGGAATCCCAACCTTCTGCATAATCATCCCAACTTTCACTCACTGCATACTCCTAATTTTGAAACAATATCTGTGAATAACTGATATTTACGCAGGATTATCTGGTGGTTCAACTGCATAGTATTTAGCTTATCCTGTTGTAGGTGGCAATTAAATTACGAAAACCATTAGTAAAGATCAGATTATTGATAAATCTAAATAACATTCTATACTAATTTGACAAGTTTGACAATTCTATATCTGTCACACATCGAAATCCCTGTACATCCTGCCACCGTTTTACATCGGGAGGATTGTCACCTCGATTATATACACGAAGTCCTTTATGCCAGCTATACCAATGACCGCCCCTTATAACTTTTGTCTTTCCCGAATCAGGACCTGTGGGATTATTCTTTGGAGACAATTTATAATAATCCCACAGATACCAATCTTGGCACCATTCTGACACATTTCCAACCATATCATACAATCCATATCCGTTTGGCTCAAAACTACCCACCGGAGCGGTACTGTATTTCCATTTATCCTTTCCGGTCATACTGCTATTTTCATACTCGTCATCATCTTTCCAATATTTATGGAAATTGGCATCATTCTTTGTAATGTTGTTTCCCCAGGGGTATCGCATTCCATCGGATCGGCCACGGGCCGCATATTCCCATTCCGCTTCTGTTGGCAAACGTTTGCCCGCCCATTTGGCAAAGGCTATCGCTTCGTACCAATCAACGTTTACCATCGGGTGGTCATCCGTAGGCGAAACAAAATACTTCTCCCACAAACGCCAGTGAAAATCATAACCAGTTTCATTCAAAAATTGTTTAAACTGTCCGACCGTTACTTCGTATTTGTCGATATAAAAACTATCAATCTTGACGGTATGGACAGGCAAATTATCGGGATATTTTTCATTGAGGCTTTCACCAAAGTGACTCCCCATTTCAAATGTACCACCTGGAATAAGGACCATATTAGCATTATTGGGTTGATGGTTGATCGGGTCTGGTGTAAAAACCCAGGTTACCACATCCGGAAGTAATAAATCGTGAAAGAAATGTCCTTCCGTCCCGCGATGCCAATAGCCTTTAACATTTTCTAAAGACGCTCCGGTAAAGGTTCCCTTCCATTCAAGGGTCCCACCATCATAATCGGTTGGCCCCAGTGCGGTGAACTTATTTTTTCCATTAATTTGGACAATTTGATAGGGAAGGGTGACAGGTGAACCTCCCGCTGTAGCCGTCAAGTATCCATCTTCAAAGATTAATCTTTCCCGGGATTTAAATAATCCAAGAATCCCCTTTGCTCGAATCTGACCCTTAAATGATTTGCCGTCCAAAGTTAGACCAGGTGATTCATTTTGTGCCTGTGAATGGCGTGGAAAGAGCGCTATCGCCCCTAACAAAACAATCAAAGATATATTTCTAACCGGGAAGACTTTATATACTTTCTTTTGGTTCTGTTGAATCACAGTTTATTCCGTAACTACTTTAATCGCCAACCAGCCTTTTTCAAGATCAATAACATCAATTTCGCAAATCTGGGCTGGATCAGTCAGTTTGTGTTGAAAGCAATGTTGGGCCATTGTGAGCATTGAACTTTGTTTTCACGACTAAAGTTGGCGCATAAAGCTATTTTTTATTCGTTTTCCTTTCTTACATATTTCCTACTGTATTTACCGTCCATAACTTTTTTCTCGCCTTCCGGCGTTTTGCTAAAAAGTGTCCACAGGTAGTGGTCATCATCTTGAAACTCCCAAGTTTCAATGTAGTGGTCTACCGTTCCTTCATGAGAGTATGATTTTAACTCATTAACCATTTTGTTCCCCTGAAACCTTGTCGTGTAGTCAAAGAACACGACTGGCATCTCTATGGCGGTAAAGTACCCTTTGAGTTTCTTCTCCCCGGGATGCCAAAACCAAAACCCTTCGGAGACAAGTTTGGATTTCCCATCAATCATGAAATAGCTGCGTGATATAACTGACATTCTTCCGACTCCCCACTCAAAAACCTGATAAGATCCCTCAAGATGCCATTCACCGCCTATAAGACGAGAAAATGGTGATAATGAATCGATGGATACATTCTTGTTTTCTTGCGCGAACAGTGATTCAAATGAGCAAGATAATAACAGTGCAGGCAATAAGATTGTAAGATTTAACTTTTTTATTTTCATTTATTGTCCGTTTCGCTAATTTAGTGATTACAGTGACCGTTCGTAGGCTTCCGTAGTCAACCATCCCTTCATGATTCACTTCCGGGTGGTTGCTTCTTTCTGTACTTACCCCTGACAACAATCCCCATGATGAGCTAAAATCCATCTACACTAATAAAAATTGTGCCGTTTTTGGATATGAGGCCGGAACCAATACATATCATTGCCACTAACATGAATGCTCCACCCGACTGTACAAACTTTTCAATTCAAATCTTCTCAAAACAAACTGAATAATACACGAAACTAAATTCAATATAAGTAACTACTCACTATTTTGCAAATCAGGAGCTGGTGACTTGGTGGCAGATATTACTCCAAAAATGTTTCTTGCGCATATATACAATTACCAAAAGCGCTGGAGAGGCATACCCCCTTAGTTTCTTAAGGTGATTTACAAAGTCATTCAGGCATTTCTACGCCCAACACTGCCATTGGCTACAAATGCCAATAATCACTTGGTTTGATTGGTTCTCTAATACAAAGACTTCCCCCACCCAAAAAGAAGACAGGGGAAGCTATTTTGAGGTTCAGAATTGCTACAGTACGACTATACTATTCTGTAAGTGCAGATATTGTTGACACTTCTTCGGGCTCATAACCCGAAGGTCATAGGTTCGAATCCTATCCCCGCTACAAGTAAAAGCCTTCCAATTATTGGGGGGCTTTTTTATTTTCAAAAATGTATAAAGTCTATGTACTTCATTATCCCAAGTTTAATAAAATTTATATTGGGATTTCTTCAAACCTTGATGAAAGAACAATATCTCATAATCAAAAAGGGACTAAAGGAAGGACTATTAAATTCAGGCCTTGGTCTCTAGTATACACTGAATCCTTTAAAACAAAAAAAGAAGCCCTTAAAGGAGAGAAAGAATTGAAAAGCGTAAAAGGTCGAGAATTTATCTGGAATCTAATTAAAGATCATAAATAATATAAAGCTCGTCGGGCTCATATCCACCAGCTGGCGGACGTAGGTTCGAACCAGTCCGGCGTAATGCAATGAAGCTGGATCCTATCCCCGCTACGAATAAAAGCCTTCCATTTATTTGGAGGCTTTTTTATTTCTTAATAATTGCCACCCGCACCGCCAAGTGATCTGAATACCCCCCCAGCAAACGATTTCCGGCCCAGAACCGGAATGGATAATGGGCAAAGTCCCCCTCCTGTTGGCGGTACTTGGGTAAATCCAAAATCGTCACGCTTTCGGGATCGAAACCTAATCCAGCCTTATCTCGTAATCCTTCACTGATGATGATCTGGTCATAAAATAGATCTTCTCCGCGGTAAACGTAGGTCCCTGTCTTAGGTTGGCCTAACATGGGTTCCATCAGGCTAGATAGCCCCACAGACTTTAAAGACTGCACATTCATTTCGTCAGGATCTTCATTGAAATCGCCCAAGAGGATGATCTCAGCATCAGCGTCCTTCCTTAAAATAATCGAAATTTCTTTGGCTATGAGTGCAGCTGTGGCAGCCCGTTTTGGTATAGCTTTTTCACGTCCCCCATAATTGGATGGCCAGTGGTTGATAAATATGTGGATATCCTCACCGCCATATTGACCATTAACATAAAGGATGTCCCGTGTTTTTCCCCCTTTTGGCAAGTCATTCCGGATGGCTCGGCTAGAAAGAACTTTTAATTTTCCCGGATCGTAGAGGAGTGCATTATCGATACCCCGTTCGTCGGGCGATTCTTCATGAACTATTTTATAATTTCGGGCAGAATAAGCTTTGTTCAACTCATCCAGAACAATACGGTTTTCCACTTCACATAATCCAAGAACATCGGCGTTGAGGTCATATAGTACCTCAGCAGAATTATTTATTTTTAATTTGTAGATATCTTGCGTCACCTTCTTCCGACCACCAATGGCAAATTCGTCATCATTTTTGTTAGGATCATCCTCTGTATCGAAGAGGTTTTCTACATTCCAAAAGCCAACCACCAAGGGTTGAACCTCCTGGCTGCAAGAAATGGTCAACATGCAGAGTGTGATACAGATCACATGGGATTGTATTTTTTTCATTTTTTTGGAACCTTTTTTAATAATTGGGGTCTAAGGTCTAAAGCGGGCGCGAATTTCTCTTGCCAACTCCTTTTACCTCAATACCCTCCTTGGTTTGGATCGCGCTCGCTTCTCTTTATTATCACCTTACCAAACGCACCACTCATTAAACTTTCACTTAATTCTTTTCTTTTTTTTGCAGGGATATTTATTCTCAACTTCAAATTCGCATTTGAATTATTCTCAAGTATTTTACTCTCAAATTTTGATATAACCTGAAGTATATCGCCATAAAAATTTAACTCTGCCTCGATCGACAAAGCGATCATGGGCTCCCATTTATGAAATGTTACCGAATGAATGACAACTGCTGCAGCTTTTCCATAAGCATCTATTAGTCCTCGTCTTCCCAGCTTGATACCACCAAAATAACGGATGACAAATAGGGAAACATTCACAGCATCTTTTTTTCGAAGCTGGTTCAAAATCGGTAATCCTGCCGTGCCGCCCGGTTCACCGGCATCGGAACTATTCTCTATAATTTCTGAATTGAAATGAAGCCGGTAAGCCCAACAAATATGATGGGCTGTTGGAAAGTCGCTTTTCAGTGCTTTAAGCTTGGACTGAAACTGAGCTACAGATTCAAGGGGATGAAGTAACCCGATAAATTCTGATCGCTGCGCCTTAAAGCGAATTTCACCCTTCCCTTTTGGAGCGCTCATTTACGACGAAAAGATATGCGAATCGGCACGCCCAACAGATCGAATTTTTCACGCAGTTGGTTCTCTATAAACCGGCGATAACTCATTGGGACTAGATTTGGATAGTTCGTAAAAATAACAAACAAGTGCGGCGCGATATGAACTTGAGTCATATATTTCAAATTGATAACTTTACCATGGATTGCCGGCGGAGATTGCTGATTCACTACATCACGCAGAAATTTATTTAATTTGGCAGTGGATATTGATATTTGCCGCGTTGCATATACGGTTTGTGCTACACCCAATATCTTGGACACACGCTGTTTGGTTAATGCCGATATAAATAAAATGGGGTAGTGTGCCAAGGATTTGAACTGAGACGAAACTTCTTCAGTAAACTCTTTCACGGTGTGGGTATCCTTTTCTACCAAATCCCATTTATTCACTAAAAAAACCAGTCCTTTTCCTTTTTTGACAACATCGTCCACAATGGATTTATCCTGTTTGCCAAATCCTTTTTCTGCATCAATTAACACCAGGGCAACATCACAGTGTTCAATAGCTCGTTGAGTACGAATGGTGCTGTAAAATTCAATACTGTCATGAACTTTACTTCGTTTTCTAAGTCCGGCCGTATCCACCAGAGTGATGGTTTTCCCATAATATTTCAGGGCCGAATCGATGGAGTCTCGCGTCGTACCAGCAATTGGTGTCACAATCGTTTGTTCCTTTTGCAGGAGTGCATTTGTCAGGGACGACTTACCCACGTTAGGCATACCTACAATTGCAAGGCGCATTCCAATCTCTTCTTCGTCAGTTGGTTTTACATCTTTTATATTGAGCTGCTCAAGAATTAAGTCAAGTAGATCTCCTGTGAGTCTGCCCGTTAAAGCCGAAATCGGTTGGATTGGATCAATCGCCAATTCATAAAAACCATTGATTTGTTTATTCGATTCAAGAGAATCACATTTATTGACCATCATGATGGCTTTTTTCCCCGACTCCCTAACAAACTGGGCTAATGATCTATCCGATGAAGTTGGGTCTTCTCGCCCATCTACCATGAATAGGATCAGATCCGCCTCTGCTACAGCTGCTTGCGCCTGACGTCTTACAGCGCTGTTAAAAATATCAATATCCTCAGGAATATATCCGCCTGTATCAATGAAGGTTAAGTTGTGACCAATCCAATCCATTTCACCATAAATGCGGTCACGGGTGATACCTTCGGTGGCATCAATAATGGCCTTTTTCTGTCTTAAAACACGATTGAAAAAAGTGGATTTGCCGACGTTTGGTCGTCCTACAATTGCAATAACCGGATTCGCCATTTGGTATAAAACTCGCTCTATTTCTTGTGAATTAAGGGGTTAAGTCAGGGACGAAATGGTATTAAAAAATTCTTTGGGCGAATCACCGGTCACCTTTATCGGTGTTCCGATAGCATCTGATATTTGATCCAAAGTCATATCGTCCAAAGTAACAGTACCGGTTTCGCTGAGAATCCGATCGGAAAAAACAACCATGTCACCCAGATCCTTCCCCTTCAACTGGCTGACGATATCTTGACCAACCAACAATCCGGTGACAGTCACCTCATCTTCACCATAAAATTCATTCCGAATCGCTGTATGATTTATCGTCAAGTTATGAACTGATTCCAGAGTAGGAATAACATTGGAATGAAACCAGTCATTAATGAGCGTCCCTGTTCCAATGGTGATTTTTTTAGGTGATTTTAATTGGGGCTCCAAGGATGCTATGCCAGCCTGCCATTGTTTCCAAAAAAACGGAACTTGCCCCACACCATTTTCAGAAAGGTCAGAATCTTCATAATAATCAATCGGTGGTAAATCACGACCCGTGACTAAAAACCATTCATCGCTTAAAAAAACAAAGCGGCGGCCATCTTCGAGTTTATATTGTTCCGCAAGTTTTTCGGCAAATGGTACAAACTGTTCTGCATATTCGACCGTTACCGGGGCGATATCGGGCAGACCATCTCGATGCTTGGTAAGCCCCGCCGGAACGACGGTCATAGACCGAGCTACAGGTGAGAATTGATGGATATCTTTGATAGTTTGTTCTAAAAAATCTCCATCATTCCAATTTGGACACAATACAACTTGTGAATGAAGTTCAATTCCGTTCTCGGTTAAATATTCAAATTTTCTTAAAAGATGGTCGTCTTTACCATAAAGAAACATTTCCAAGCGCTTATCAGGCTGGGTTACATGGACGGAAATATATAAAGGTGTCAATCGCTGTTCTACAACACGTTTCAACTCCTTCCAGCCCATATTGGTCATGGTAATATAGTGGCCGTGGAGAAATGACAGACGGAAATCCCCGTCCCTGAAATAGAGGGCCTCGCGCATCCCCGGCGGATTCTGATCCACGAAACAGAAAATGCAGTCATTGGCACATTTTCGAATGCGAAAATCTTCAAACTCTAAACCCAGGTCATCGTCATAATCTTTTTCAATATCGTATTCCTGGAGACTACCATCCTGGCGAACACGCAACACGATATTTTCATCGGACATTTTGAACCGATAGTCGATGATATCCCGTACACGGGAGCCATCAATAGCTTCGATTTTATCTCCGGGTTTCAGGCCCAGTTCAGCACCGGTACCGCTTTCTTCTACAGACAGTATTTTCATAGCCTAAAATTTACGAATAGTCTCACATCACAACCGCGGAGATAAATAGTTTATCGCCTGGATTCCAACTATGAATGTTTTCCGCCTTTGGAGGGATTATCCGCTGCATTGCGGATGCTATTTGTTGTGACTCAATCCACAACTAGTACAGGCAAGTGTTTAGAAATGGTTCGTACAACTCATCATTTCATTCCAAAACTTAGGTGGGAAAGTCGCCATTATATAGACTTTGTAGCTAAAAGTTAATTTTTAAACAAATTCTCCTGGTCTTTAAAGGATTTGAATTCTAAGGCATTTCCGCTGGGATCCTGGAAAAACATCGTGGCTTGTTCACCTGCTTTATCCTTAAAACGTGTATAGGGTTCCACAATAAATTCCACTCCTTTTGCTTTTAATTCAGCAGCAAACTCATGCCATTGATCCCACGCCAGTATTACTCCAAAATGACGGACAGGAACCTGTTTCCCGTCCACCAAACTCGTCTGTGTCGCGGTGATTTCTTCAGGGCTTAAATGAGCCACTGCCTGGTGTCCATAAAAATTAAAATCAATCCATCGGTTACTTGTACGGCCCAAAGTACATCCCAATATCTCCGTATAAAATTTTCGAGTTGCCTCTAAATCATGAACGGGAAATGCAAGATGAAATGGTTGTAGTTTTTTCATGTGATCCTCCTCACAGGAGTTGAAGGAAATCTCCTGTAATTTTTTATGGTTGTAAAAGCCTCATTTGCTATTTTACAAATGAGTTGATTGTATGAAAACGGGGACGTGCCCTCCTCGTCCCCGTTTTCCTTTATTTCTCATTATGGTAGAGCATGTATTTGGCCGTTTCATATATCCCTTTGGCTTTCTGTGAATATCGTCCGGCAATTTTAGGGAAATTTTCTTTTACATCAACCAGAGGTGATTCAGAATGAATGCTGTGAAGTTGAACATCCGATCCGTCTTTTTGCATGGATAAATAATAATCCCTGCCAACAACAGCAATATGATGAGTCGCCATTTTTTTATTCACGATGAATGCCACCCGATCATCGGTTTCGGCAGTATTTAATAAATCCCTGCCCATAGTGCGATTTTCATAAGAAACGCCAGCCAAACCGCAAACTGTCGGCATTATATCTACCAATTGTGCAATATCGGAACGCACCATTCCGCTAGAAATTTTGTTCGGTGCATAGATTATAAAAGGGACATTGTATGATCGCAATTTTAAATCAAAGTCAGCTACATTCATATGCTCCGCCCAAGGGTCGGATGTGCCATGATCACCGAAAAATAGAAAAATCGTGTTTTTAAAATATTCCGATTCCCGAGCGTAAGAAAAATATTCACCCACAGCGTGATCTAACAACCGCATAGCATTGTATTGGCCCTGGGATTTAAACCCAGCCTGATTGAGTGATTTTTCGCCTTTTTGAATAGTTTCAAAATCGGTTAGATTTTTAGGAATAGAGTAGGGCTTATGGTTAGTCGCCGTTTGGATAACAGCAAAAAAAGGTTGATTTGAATTGATTGAATTAAACGTGTCATGAGCCGTTTTAAATAAATCATGATCTGAAATTCCCCAGACATCCAGCCGCGGGTATTCCACATTATCCTGATCCGTAATTTGTATATCAGGAATGTTATTTTTCAACAATCCGCGGATATTCCGCCAACTGGCACTCCCCCCTAGCAAATAATGTTTCTTATACCCTTTCAAGGCATTTATTAACGAGTACTGGTTCACAATTCGAGGATTGCTGGAGGCTGTTTCTAAATTGGCCACATCATGAATGCCAGTCACCATTCCAAACACAGACCGGGCAGTTCCTACCATCGGTACATAAAACCGAGTAAAGAAAATTCCCTCCTTGGACAAACGGTCAAGATTGGGAGTCGGGTTCAATGGATTTCCCACCCGCCCCATGCGATTGAGCCCGACCGATTCCAGAAAAATGATAACAATGTTCGGTTTTTGAGCCTCAGTATTTTTCGTTGTTATCGAGCGGTTGAAGTTTAATTTATCTATATTGGGATTATCGATGCCCAGTTCTTCTGCCATCAAATTATAAAATTGTCGGGTCGTTTCTTCATCGAAATCTTCTAAGGCGAATGTTCGTGTTTCATTAAAATAGAGAACCGGATTTAAGGCTGTCGCCACGATAAATGGATCTTCGCTAAAATGGGCATCACTCCACAATAAGCGATATTGGCGAAGTGTCCCCCACATAGAAAAAAGAATGATCAGACTGCCTAATACAAAGCCAACAAACTTTTTTCTGAACCGAAAGAGCCGCGGCGGGCTGTCTAGATATTTTAATGCTTTTCTAATGCCTTTCCATGTGAGAATTATTAATATGATCAATCCAATGATGGACCAAACTAATGGATATGATTCCCATACCATTTGCAAAGCAATTATGGGATTTTCTAGTAATTTAAAGGCTGACACATCAATTCGGTGATTGAGATATCCATAATGTCCGATATCAAAGGCATAGAAAAAAGTGATTGAAACCGTTACCATGAAAAGATAAATCTTCATTAATCGATTTAAGAATGGTACTCGCAATGGGTTGATCACCGGAATCATGAATAATAGGCCAATGGGAACAAAAAGGAAGAATGCCAATCGAAGATCGAACCGAAAGCCAACCCAGAGTGCCCGCATCAATTCTTCCGAAGTTCCCGTAATTTCCTGAACAAAAAGTCCCACAAACAGAAGTCTAAAAAACACAAATAATGCAAAAAAAGATAATGCAGCTCCAAAGATAAATTTCAGTCTTCTGGAATGATAAAACAAATTTGGGTCCTTTAATTTTGAGCGGGCGATGAGAATCGAACTCACGTCACCAGCTTGGGAAGCTGGGGTAATAGCCATTATACGACGCCCGCATTACCCTCGGTAAACTACGTTTTTAGGGGCAGAATTTAATATTGAATTATTTCCCGTATACTCTTTTCGTATACTCTTTTGCCTATTTTGAGCATTTTCACGGTGATATTTCGCTATATCAGGGAATGCCTTTTCAAGTTCCCGTTCGTCAAAGTGGGTGTATTTGGTTGTCATGGTTATATCAGCGTGGCCAAGATGTCCACATACTTTATATATGTCTCCTGTTTCATAATACAACCGTGTAGCGAACGTATCCCTCAAGCAATGGAACTTGTACCCAGTTTCGGCCAGGCTGACCAAAGCACTTTTAAAGATTCGAGAAATGTAGTTCTCCATATTCCTTCGATTCTTGCCCCGTTTGATTCCCTCCTGAACAGTTTCTTTCATTCGTTTAACAGTTTGAACCTGGTCCTCAGTTAAATACACTGGCCTCTCGTAACTGTTTTTGGTCCGCCCTGCCTTGATCTTTAGGCAATCGGATTCAAGGTTGTTTCGAAATGGTTCTCTCAGCCTCAGACCTGTATTACGGTATAGATGGAAAACTTTATTTAGATAATCTGCCTTTTCAGGGTCACCAATGTACTTTTTATCAATGATTATGAGAACCCTATTAAACATGTCATTGGTGATATAAAGAGGCTTTTTAACTACCAATTTGGGTTTGTCAATGCAGGGTTTATCATTCTGAGTGAGTCCATAGGTTTTTTGACGTTTTACCGCCCACCGAAGAAAATTCTCAATCGATCTAAGTTTGGAATGGAGAGTAGCCAAGGCGATTTTCTTCTGAGTTTGTTTGAAACTGTCTACATGGGAAGTAGTCAGATTCTTAACTAACAGCTTTCTACCAATCCCTTTTGTAGTCATAAACTCAGTCAAATGCCGTTCATATATACTTATTGTGCTTTTACTAAGCTTGTCCGCCTTTAGTGTATTAATCCAATCGGTTACGGCTTCTGACATGGTGGCTATGATCGATTCATATTGAAAAACCTCCTTCCCATCAAACCAGTCAATATTGGTCATTTTTTTACCAATTTTCTTCATCTCGATTGCTTCCAGTTCATAACTGTTTTCATACTTGGCTAACCGGATTTTAGCCATTTTTTTGGAAATGTAATCCTCATCCCGATTCATTAAGGGCGTTAAAAACTGTTTTCTTTTACCATTGATAGTAGAAGATGATCTTGCATACCAACGATCTTTGTAATTTGCTAGAGATGCCATAATTCCTCCTATTTAGGGGTTTCTGTATATTTTTCTAATTACTTGAATCCGATTTAGGACTTTTCATCAATTTGCTCAACATATTTTAACATTATTTTATCAAGGTCGTACTCAACATTATGCGCTAATGCGGCCACATCTACGATCGCACTCTTGCACTCACCCATATCATAATCCACCACTTTGTCATCCTCCTTGATAACTGGGATTTTTGGTCGATCAGCGGCATTCCTAATTGCTCTTACTTTTGCTCTCAATTCAAGAAGCGCATCTTGACCTTTAATTTCCCCATAGAATTCATTAAACGCATCGAATTCGTCGAGTAATTCAGAAGCCAGTATACTGGTGTCGCTAACGACAATGGCAATTTCAAGCGGATCATCGTTACCGTTTACCCCTTTAACGATAATATAGCTGTTCATTTGCTTAATCGCTCTTGTCCTCACATGAACTACCTGTAATTGTTTAATCATATCCAGCACGAAGCCTTTTTTGGGTTTGTTATTTTTCATTGATAACCTCCGTGAGTTCGCCGTTCTTGGCATCAGGTAACAAGCTTATCTCGGCTTCCAATCGCTTGATTTTGTCTTTTATCTCGTCGTGTTCTGCCCCTAATGCCTCCAATGCAGGCGCTAAAAGTTCACCAAGAGCATGACAACCATTTGTTACCAGAGAAGGATCAGGGTGTTGGGTTCTACTCTGGTCAAAGCCTATCCCAAGGGCTATATCTGTCAAGTATTCCAGAAAATCATGAGTATTGAAATGCTCGTTTATTACTCTACCTAGGTGTTGGTTCATAGTAATCTCCCGATACATACAAAAACCCGCAATCGAGACCATCTGTCAGTTACCAAATTGAATTGGTTTGGCCCCAAAAACGGGTTTAAGTATTTGTTTGAGTATTTATTTGAGTACGTATCTAAATGCCTGATACGTATACGGATAGAGGTAACTGACATATATGAAATTACCATCCGAAATTAATGCGCATCCATTAAAATAAACTTCAACAAATTGAAGTCGTTATATACGTTTTACCACCCCGCTGAGAGCATTAAACCTTGGCGGATCACCGAAATCAAGAATCCCTCATTATACACAATAACATTATTGGCAACCTGCATGAGTTTATCAGTATCGTTATAAAGTGGCTGGGAATGAACAAGGCAAAGAATTTTAACGGTTTCACCAATCACCTTAGACAGGAGGAGTCGCCTCATCCCGAAGCGTTTTTAATGATGGTCCCGTTAAGTTAATCCCCTTAGCCTTAAATAGCTGTTTCATGCACGTTTCTAGGGTTCGTCTAGGTGTTGAGATAATAGGTTCTCCCTTTAGCCCTCGGCCCTTCAATCGTGGTTGTCCTTTTCGTTGCTGAAATAGGACTTTTAAGGCGTTATTTATGTCTTGGTCTATGTTGACCGGAGAAAGTGATTTATAGTGGTGATTACGGCGTTTTTTAGGGTATAGCATGTAATCCTTCCAGTCTGACCATCGAATAGAGCCATCAAACAATCTTTGCCATTTTAATGGTGTTCTAAGTGCTATTAAACCACACAAGAAAAGTTCTGTGCTTCGTTCAATATTTAAGTCCGGAGGATTGAGCCAGTGTTCATAAAGTAAAATCTCAATCTTCTTTATCATCACATGACTTTTGATCGTTGGGTTGCTGTAGCAGTAATAGGCTTTTTCTGTCGTTTCGGGATAGTTCTCAATGTACAGAAAATGTT
>Ga0114933_10003373_pt1 | contig 15618 bp, 15 predicted proteins | sample 4SBtaG_FD_89691 | JGI IMG/M metagenome (GOLD analysis project Ga0114933, IMG submission 89691) | Deep subsurface microbial communities from Kolumbo volcano to uncover new lineages of life (NeLLi) - 4SBTROV12_W25 metaG | ecosystem: Environmental > Aquatic > Marine > Volcanic | place: Kolumbo... | reverse complement strand
CCAACAACGAAATAAACTTACCTACCTGTTTATTAGCCACAACTTAAAAGTTGTGCGTGCTCTGGCAGATGAAGTCCTCGTAATGAAAAACGGCAAGATAGTCGAAAGAGGGTCAGCGAAGAAAATTTTTGAAAACCCTAAAGAGGTTTATACCAAAGCACTAATAAAGGCTGCCTTTGATATTGAGGCCGTCAACGAAGAAGAGATCTTAACATAGATCAAGTTTATATTTCGCCGACCTGAATTTATCGGCAAAACGGTCTAGTGCTCAAATGACCGCTGGCTTAGAAATCATTAGGCTTTCACTAAAGCCTCTAACGGTATGGGAACCCTTGTTAAGATAGACAGCCAGTAAGATCACCATCTGTCTTGCCGACAAATCGGGTTCCTCACTGCGAACGTTGCTGGCCAGTGCCTCGAACCGAAGTCTTAGATATTGGTTTTGCTAGATGTTTCTCACCGGCCATACCTTCGCGCCTTTTCTTTCAAGGAAGGACGTTAAATATGGTCTGCCCTGTCCGCTCTTCGACATACCGCCCAAATCGAAATTTTACTTCGGGTCCGTCCATAGAAGCTGTTCTGACCTCCTTGCCAACCCGCTCGACATTCAAAACAATGAAGGTATGGCCTTCCGCTATAACCGCTTCATCAAACTGGTCTTTAAATTCCTCCAGGCTATTGAAACTATAAACACGATCAATACCAGCGCCCCGCGCCAATGTGGCGTAGTCGGCATGTTCACTGAAGGCTATATCTACTTCTTCTGTCGAACCGTAACATCGATTTGAAACCATAAAATGGGTGAGATTGGGTAAATTCATTTTTCTTTCAACAAACAACATACCGGGGTTCATGACAAACGCTCCATCTCCGCTCATCGCCCACACATTTACACCGGGATTTCCCACCGCAATGCCACTAGCAAACATAGACGACAGGCTCATTGACGCCGTCAAATAGAATACCTGATCACGGTCATGAGTAAGGTCCCACCAAGTACCAGAGCTGTGTCCTGCAGAGGTTACGACCAACTCATCGGTCCATCGGCTAACCATGTATGCGAATGTATCATGAAGATTCATTGTCATTTCAAGTTTCCCCGTTCAAAACTTCCCGGCTCAAAATGACAGCGCTGGGCCGGCTGTAAACACGTGAATGTCGATGCACGCGCGGGATTTCTAACAATTGCTCGCGCGATTCTATTACCTTGTAAGGAAACCCAATGGTATCGAGTACATCAAGAAAATATATTCCGTTAGAAATTTGATATTTTGCCGTATCCCCAATGGCTCCTCGCATCGACACGAGGAAAAACATTGGAATTTCGTAGGTATAGTTGATCTTGGTAATTGCGTATATGCATGTCAGCATCCCCGATGCCCCCATTACAGCAGCAGAATAAGTTTTGCTGAAATAAGTTCCTGAGCATAACCCAACCGCTGATTCCTCTCTGTTTACGGGTACATGTATAAAACGATCATCAATTTCAACAACCTTGATTAAGTCCGCCACCCAATCATCTGGAAGACTCGCAACCAAACTGATTTCACTTTCAGCCAATTGGTTCACAATTATGTTAGACACTTCTCGACGTTCTGAAGTCATGCCCCAATTCCTCGTATGAGAATTAACACGATTTTCTAGATACAATCACCGCCATCTTTTAACGCCGCTTATTCTTACCAAAGCGTTTCTGGATAACGCCGTAGAGCGCTCGCATACCCATAGCCTCGCCGCCAACTGGTCGGCCGGGGAGCGCTGTAGCATTCCACGCCATAATGTCAAAATGTACCCATGGAGTCCTCTTGGAAACAAATTCCTCAAGAAACAGCGCCGCGGTGATCGCCCCAGCAAAACCGCCCTCAGACACGTTATTGATATCCGCAACTTTGCTTTTAAGAAGCCTGCGGTAGGCAGGAAACAATGGTAAACGCCAATTTGGATCACCGTTTTCTTCACCTGCTTCGTATAGATCGCTCGCAAGCTTTTCGTCGTTGCAGAACATCGCAGCAATTTGGGTTCCTACTGCAACCCGCGCCGCACCAGTCAAAGTCGCAAAATCGGCAATAAGTGCGGGCTTTTCGCGATCGGCTTCGGCTAATGCATCACACATAACAAGCCTACCTTCTGCATCCGTATTACCAACTTCAACGGTGACGCCCTTGCGCGTTCGAATAACGTCGGAAGGGCGGTATGCGTTGCCCGCCACGGAGTTTTCCACGGCACCGATCAGAACCCGCAATCGAACGTCAAGTTTTGCATCCATAATCATGTGTGCTAGCCCAAGGACATGGGCCGAGCCCCCCATATCTTTTTTCATTCTGAGCATGCCGGCGGCACTTTTTAGATCAAGCCCGCCTGTATCAAAACAAACGCCTTTGCCAACTAACGTTACCTTAGGCGAATTAGTTTTCCCCCAAGTCATATCTATTAAACGTGGCGCCTTACTTGCCGCGCGGCCAACAGCATGGATTGTCGGATATCCCTTCTTTAGAAGCGCATTACCGATCACCATATTAATCCGCGCATCATGCTTCTTTGCAAGCTTGCGTGCCGCTAGGGCTAACTCTGGCGGGCCCATATCTTCCGCTGGAATATTAATGAGATCACGCACGAGAGTAGTTGCATCTGCGGTACGCCTTACCGCACCGCGATCACAATTCTTAGGCCATACCAGTGACGGCCTCCCCAAACCTATGGGGTTACTTTTATATTTGGTAAATTGATAACACCCCAAAGCCCAGCCCAGCGCCACCGCCGTTGCGCTAGCTCTATCCATCCGTGCATCAATCTCATAGCGCCCTTCAGGCAATTTTGATGGCAATGCTGAGTACGCCCAAAGCCCTTGATGGTTATCCACACCAACAAGAACTTTACATAAAGAACCATCGGAGCCAGCGACCAAACTAATCGACCCGACGGCGCCCGTGAACCGCGTAGATTTCACCCAACGTTTCATCGCAGCACCCTGGGTTTTAAGCCAGGCCGCGAAGACTTCTGTTTCTATGGGAATAATGGGGATTGTTTGACGATCTGCCGATGCAGCGAAATGGTAGGCCATCAGGAACTAATGCCGTTTGCGATATTGGAAATCATGGCTTCCATATCAACAGCGCCATTGACGCGTGAGCCAATTGCAATATGCGGGCTCATTACAACATTTTTATAGGGTAAGAACGGATCATTGTCGTCGCCTGGTTCCTTGTAATGAACATCCATACCAACCCCACCAATTTTACCCGCATCAAGTGCAGACAATAATGCCTCTTTCTGAATAATATCTGCCCGGGCGATATTAACAATAATAATACCAGGCTTCGCATTCTCGAGTTGTTTAGCGCCGACAAGTCCTTTGGTCGATTCATTCAGTGGTACGTGGATGCTTACAAAATCTGACCGCTCAAACAGCTCATCCAGCGAGACAAAACGCGCGTTGAACTCGCTCTCAAGTTCATCATTCAACTGGTTACGTTGCGTATAAATTACTTCCATATCAAAGGCATTCGCCCAGTTTGCGACATAGCGCCCTACCGAGCCTAAACCGACAATCCCTAGCGTTGACCCAAACATATTCTTAACGCCCGAAATTCTTGCCCAATTGGAGTTGGCCGTGTGGCGGCGGTCATATTCACGCGCTGGCCAGCCCTCCGCTTGTAGTGCTTCTATTGTCAGGAGCTTATTAGTCTCGACTGTCTTCTTGGCCAGAGCCATCATCAGCGAGAATGCGTGTTCTCCGACTGCAACATTTACCGTACGATGGAAAGGCAATGCTGGAACACCTCGAGCATTGCAAGCTACCTCATCAACGTTCCGCATATCTGTTCGGAAGTTTTGAACAATTTTTAGATTAGGCGCCAAGTCGAGTTCCTCCTTGCCAAAAGAAAAATCCTCAACAACAACAGCATCGGCGTCAGGGAGCGCTAACTTAAATTCTTCCTGACTATTTGTTAGCACCACTCGAGAAGGCGCTACAACCGGGTATTTTTTGCGAATTTCCTCACACCATTGAGGAAACTCAGGCATATCGACAGAATAATAATCTGCGAACCCAGAAATCCTTTCGGGATCGCACTCTGGGTCTAATATGACGCTTAGTGCGCGAATTATATGATCGTTTTGAATAACGAGAGTAGGCATTTGATACCGCTTTTCCATAAATTATGCATAACATGGTTTGTTTGCGGCACTCTATCTTCACTGCTCCATACGGACAACTAGTGGAATAATTTTAGTCCTTGCCAAATAAAATATCGGCAGCCGGATCCGCCATTCCCCAACCACTATGACCCACACCTGGAACCACTTTCAATTGCCACTTAAAAGGTAAACCTAATTTTTGTGCTATCCCTTTAGCGCGACGGTAAAAGTTATGCCCTCTAGCCAAACGGTGAGGTCCTTGAGCCATTGCCTCATCTGTAGTGCGCAATTTTCGGTGGTTTTCAATATTGTCATCCTCGCCCAACAATATTATCAGTTCCTTGGCAAAGGATCGTCGGAATTTAGTATCGACTTCAAGTGTGTTCCCCATTCCATAGGGGAATTCAATTTCTATATCTGGCTCCGTATACCAGCCCGCATTCGCCGCCACTGCAGCTATTATCTTTTCAGAGGGTGAGAAGAGGAGCATACGATGGACAAATTGAGAGCCCGCTGAATGTCCAAACAGATAGTACCGCTGCTGATTAAAACGGAGTTGTTCTCTTGCTTCCGCAAAAACCCTATCAATAACAAGAAAAGACTGGACAGATTGCGGCAAGAAATGGCCGCCTCGATTTTTTAGGTTGCCAAGATTAAATTGTCGAGAACCCCTATAATTTTGACGGGAAAACTCCGGGGCTAGAACCAATACATTATATCGCTCGGCAGCTTCAATAAAATAGTCTCGATAACGATCCGCGTTACGGCTTTGCCCATGCAGGGCAATTAAAATTCGGCCATTAGGCTGAAAGGATTTAGGACGATAAAAATATAGGTTCATTGGCGCAGCCATGACACCCCGGCCATCATTCACCGTTATAACGCCTTGCCATGCCGATTTTGCGGCCAAACTAGGTAAATGAATTAAGGAAACAAACGTAGAAATACAAAACCCTAAAATAAAACGCATTCTTTAATCCTACCTATTCGCGCTATACCTGCTAGGCGCGGTAAAGCCATAGTTTTTTGTCATCTCGGGGAAGGGAAGCAACTTTAGACTGTTTCTGATAAACGCTTTTAATCTCTGCTGATCTTGCATAGTAGGTGACACGGTCAGCCCAAAAATACCAGCACCGGGAACGAAAACATTTGGTTTTTTTAGGTATCTTAGAGGTCCTCACAACCTGCACGGCGGCTAAGATATTCCCAGATACGCTTATGCCCGACGGTCGCTTTTTTCGCTTTGCTGATCGCTGCGTCAATTTCGCCTTCGGACAAAAACTTCACATCACCCATCTGCATCGCCGTCGTCTGCACTCGTGCGTTGACTACGGCATATATCGCTGTAGTCACTACCGTGTGTAATGCTTCTGTAGCGACTGTGAGCCCATGGCCTCTCATAAGGACCAAACGATTATCGGAAAGAGATTTTGCTAAATCACGGCCGTGATCCATATTTACAACCAGCATGTCTGTATCACCAAACCTGGTAGCAATATCCCAAACGGGGACTTCCTTGCCAATTCTTGAGGCGTTATGAAATACCGGCTTCAAAGGCACCGAGGTAATACCAAAGGGCAGGAGCGCTTCTGAATGGCTATGAACACAACCATTAACCTCGGGATGCAATTCGTAGACAGCAGCATGAATAAAACGTTCCAAATAACTAGGCGAGCCATCCGCATTGATCATTTCACCGGAAAGGTCATATTCCCGAATGTCGTCAACCGTAACTAGTTCAGGACTGCGTGACCGCGACAGCAGAAACCTCTCGGGGTTTTCGGGGTGGCGCGCGCTAACATGCCCGAAACCATCTACAACTCCTTCATGCGCCAAAATACGGTTCGCAATAACTAAGTCATAGCGTAGTTGCTCAAATTCAGACATAGGACGCCATTCTTTCAGTATTTTCTATGCCTGAACGACATCGATCCAGGTGCCGTCCGGGTCAGCAGTTTGATAGGAACCCAGCGCATTACTTGCAAACAGTTCCCGTCGCACCTCCGATTCTTCGCTACCACCAAGACGGCGGGACGCCAAGAAAGTGTTTTTTTCGCCGATCCGCTTTTCTTCTGCCTTGAAAGCATCCATATCTTTTACTTTAAATCCAATATGATCTGGCCCGGGCCTTTTGATCGACATTCCGGCAAAAATTGAAACACTCCAGGGCATAATCGATAATGTCATCGTGCCATCTGTCAGATGAAAATTTGGGTCGCCTTCCTTGCGATTGCTTAGCTGAAGCTCGAAAACCTCAGAGTAAAACTCAGCACACCTTTCAGCGTGCGGCGTCCGAATAGCAAAACGATTAAAAGTACAGTTGGCAGCGTTCTCAACCCCTTCGGAGTAAACATCGCGGAGGTTTTTGCTACCCTTCTCAGCAAGATCAAAAACATTACCATCCGGATCATGACCTGAATAAGCGGCGAAAGGACGAATGGCTGGTCGTTTAACACAGCCGGCGCCCTCATAAGCGCCACTCATGCGGTCTTCGACAGCCTCAATACTATCGACTACCATACCAAAATGATCTAACCCACCAACATATCCATCCCGTCGGGGAATAATATTCAAACCAAGATTACCATCACTAACGACCGAGGCACTTTCAAAGTCATTGCGGCCAGAGGTCTCCAAACCAAAAACTGACTGATAATATTTCTGCAAAAAGGGGTATTGGTTACTGATTATGGCCATGTGGTTTATGTGTGCGAACATGAGTTAGCCCCCGATAGAGTTTTTCTATTCTTCTGAAGCGCCGATATAGACGCCCTCGATATCCGTAAGATGATAGCTATTTAAAGGCACACTTTGAAATAAGCTCAGGCGGGCCTTACCCTCATCACCAAAGCCTAATGGCCGCGACCTCATAAGTGGGTTCTGGCCGGTCAAGTCTTCCAGATTTTCTTTTAAGGCTTCAATACTCTCAACCTTAAAGCCTATATGATCGGGCCCAAGGCGTTGCGGATCCATTCCGTAATAGTCATCCATGTCCCACTGCAAAATCGCCAAAGTCATCCGCCCATCCGATAAATAGTAATTAGGGTCATCAGAATTTTTATTAATTAAATTAAGTTCAAAAACCTCCGTATAAAATTCGGCGCAACGTTCTGCGTGGCGCGTCCGTAAAGCGAAGTGGCTGAACTTGCAAACGGTTTCCTCGCGTTCTTCGGAGTATATATCTTTCTGCATTTTTTTCTCCGAAAGATCAAAGATATTAGTATCGGGGTCGTGCGCGCTATAAGCCGCGAACGGGCGAACCGGGGGGCGTTTTAAGAGCTTAATAGAGGGGTCGAATTTATGGATCCGAGACCTCGCCTCTGCCAAATCCTCTACTTCTAATCCAAAGTGGTCTAGCCCACTGGTGCGTCCTTCTCTTCTTGGAATGATATTCATCCCGACATACCCATCACTTACGACAACCGCACGCGCCGGACGCGGGTTCTTCGCTGTCTTAAGTCCGAACAGTGCTTCGTAAAACTTTGCATTAATGGCGTAATGATCGGTACAAATCGCTATGTGATTTAATCTAGCAAACATAGTTATCTCCCGGAAATGCAATAAATTCCTACGCCTAATTCTATCATAGTAGTCTGCCCGCCCAAACAAGCCCCACACAAGTTTTATTTCCACAATAAAAATGTTATAATTGGAGGGGTTAAAAAAATAATGCCATACACAGGGAGATAGTTATGAAAAATTTTTGGGCCGCGGCCTTGCCGTTAGTTGGACTAGTTATAACCGTTCCAGCAAACGCAGACGCTATTGCTAATTTCTACAAAGATAAGACAGTTACAGCAATTTCTGGAGGCGGCGCCGGCGGAGGTTTCTCATTTGCTGCACGTATTCTAGGCCGGCATATGGCGGCAAACATTCCCGGCAAGCCCACATGGGTTGTCAAGGCGATGCCCGGGGCCGGCGGCGCCCGCTCAATCAAATACATCGTCAATGCAGCGGCTCAGGGCGGAACAACAATTGGAGCCGTTTTACCCCCGTCAATTCTTTCCCCACTTCTCCGCAAGAAGGTCGGCTACCAATCGGAAAAATTACAATGGATTGGCTCTATTACTGCACAGGCCTCGGTCCTAGTGGCATGGAAAACCTCGCCCGGAAAAACACTAAAGCGCATCCAACAAATTCAGGTGACGACAGGAACATCGAGCAAACTTTCCAGCGGTTACCTTTTCCCGGCGTGGATGAATGCAACCATCGGCACAAAATTCAAGGTCATTGCTGGTTATCGGGGTGCTGACCGACAAAATGCTGCAATGGAAACTGGCGAAGTGAATGGCCGCAGTAGTTTCTACAACAGCTTCAAAACGACTAAGCCACACTGGCTGAAAGAGAAGACGATAATACCCCTAGTTTATATGGGTCCCAAGACAGCGGATCTAAAGGGTGTGCCTTATATGATGGATTTAATGAAAACCAAAGAGCAGCGTGAGATCGGAAATTTTTTACAGACTGGGTCAAAAGTAGGAAATGGTTTCTTTGTTTCACCCGCTGTGCCAAAGGCAAGAGTTTTGGCATTGCGCAATGCCTTCAATAAGACTGTCGCTAGCAAGGCCTTTCTGGCCGAGGCCAAAAAACGCAATATGGTCGTCGCGCCTGTTCGGGGTGAAGTGCTAGATGCTATTGTTGCGAAGGCGATGAAAACTTCACCGGCAACTATTAATAAATTCAAGAAGATGGTTAAAATCGATAAGCTTAAACCGCGTAAACGCAAAAAAAAGAAATAGAATCAATGCCACAGGGCACAACTAGTTTGTCAAACGTGGGGGCGGATGAATTCCGCCTCCGCAATTTTATCGAAACACTCATAGCCGCAGATGAGCTTGAAATCGTTGAAACGCCGACAGAGCTTGCTGATCTTACCTCTTACATGGACGGCAATAGAAAGGCGGTACTGTTTCAGAAAGCGGGACCTGAAGAAGCGGAGATTATCGGTAATGTCGGCGCCAGCCGCTCTCGGCTCGCGCTCGCTTTCGGGGTCGCAGAAACTGACTTGTTATCTGAGCTGTTAAAAAGGCTTAACACCAAACAACCGATTGGAGTGATCGATAAAGATAATGCGCCTGTTCAACAAATTGTCTGGGCAGGCGACGACGCCGATTTCACCAAACTTCCCATACCTTTCCAACACGGTCGAGATGGCGGGCCCTATCTGTCAGCAACTTTAGATTTTACGATCAACCCAGACACCGGAATGACTAATTTAGGTTGTCGCCGCATGATGATGCGCGGACGCCGCGAGGCAGGGGTCGACCTCAACGCCCCCAGCGATCTCCGCGCAATTTATGAAGCAGCGTCCAGACGTGGCGAAAAGTTACCCGTAAGCTTTGTTTTAGGTGCCCACCCGATAGACTTTGTTGCCGCAACGATGCGGTTACCGGTTGATGAGACTGAACTACTCGCTTCATTGCGTGGGAAGCCATTAAAGCTAGTCAAAAGTATCACTAATGACATTTTAGTCCCTGCGGATGCCGAGATGGTAGTGGAAGGTTATCTCGACGAGCACGGGTATATCGAAGATGAGGGACCATTCGGAGAATTTGCTGGCTATTACGGCGTGATGAAGAAAAATCCTGTTTTCCACCTGACAGCCATTACTAAACGTCCAGACGCGCTATTCCAGACTGCGACAATTAGCGGGCCTCATATAGGGCGAACCGATACGGCGGTTCTAAACACACTTAAATCAGAAGCTGTCGTTTGGAGAGCATTACAAACAGCCATCCGCGAACCGCTTGCCGTTAATGCTACAGGCGCCGGTGCCGGTATGTTTAATCTTCGCATTTCAATGCGCCCTCGCGTTCCCGGTGAAGCGCGGAACGCAATTGCCGCAGCTTTTGGATGTTTGGCCAACGTTAAAAATGTCTTTGTTGTTAACGACGACATCGATATTTTTGATAGTGACCAAATGGAGTGGGCATTGGCCACACGGTTTCAACCTGATCGCGACCTAATTATTCAAGGAGGGATGCGTACCCTGCCGCTCGACCCGTCACTTTATGGTGCGAAGGTTGGTTCGAAGGCGGGGTTCGATTTAACTATTCCCAACGACAAAAGAAACTCAATTGAGTTTACAGTTCCCGCACCACCTAAGATCGAAGGAAAAAAATTTAAATCGATCCGGGCAGCGCTTTTACATGGACCTAAAAGCTATCAAGAACTAATGGCAGCAATCGGAACCCGTGATGGCCGAGAAGTAATTCTGGCCCTCGACGAAATTCGATCGGAAGGAAATCTCAGCCGGTTAAAAGAGGGCGAATACTCTATAAGTGAGGAAGCCAATACAAAGCCATAAAGCATGCGGCGTTGGCTTGCATTAAACCCTCACCGCAACTTTCCTCCGTCTAGTAATAATCCGCCCAGTTATACGTGGTCTTCTAGCCAATCCATCAACATTGGCATTTGATGCACCCAACAGTCATGGGCACAGTGGACTGTACCGCCTACCTTTGGATCATCGAAGATATGCAGCGTTTTATCTTTTGCTCCAATCTCATCAAAGAGCTTTTTAGCGCCTTCAACATCCATTAGCTTATCCTTTGACCCATGGGTCATGATGGTCGGGACCTTGATATTCTTAGCGATGCCCGCCATCGAAAAAGCCTTAAGTTGCTCTTTAGCTTCCTCGTCAGTCACACCACCGAGTAGCCGCTGGCATGTCGGCTGAAGGTGATCGTAATGCAGATAAAGATCATCAAGAATAGAGTAGCAGCCACACCATGCCACGAGGGCCTTGATACGATCCTCAAACGCTGCAACGCGCGGGGCATAATAACCCGCCATAGAAATCCCCATCAACGCGACGCGATCGGGATCAATCTCTGGCCGTGAAAACAGGTAATCAAAACACGCCTTACCAGGCACCTCATAATCCGGACGCGTTGGAATATTTTTGACGTACATTGAGGAGCCGCGTCCGGGAGTGTCAACGAGCAACATTGCGTAACCACGCTCGCAAAGCTCGCTCCCGCCAAAATAGATTTCCTCGGCAAAAGCATCGGCGCCTCCAAGGAATAAAACTGCTGGCCATTTCTCGGTTTTTGGGTTTCGAGGGTGGCAAAAATAACCCTCATAAACCTCGTCGCCACAAGGCACCTCAATCACTTCAATTTTGGGGTCGTTATATTTTGCCCCTGCCTGAAAGCACTCCTGCGATTTAATAAACCGTTCGCGCTTGTCATCATTGCGTTCAATCGTAAGCAAAACATCCGACATGCGCCAATACTGGTTGGCTGCATAGTAATAACTCATCGCGGTACGAGTATGACCGGCGGCTTCAGCTTTTTTTGCGCGCTCTTCCGTATCTTCGGCTTTATCGATCCATGCCTGTTCAAACCCATCTTTATCGCCGGGTTGAATGTCCCGAAGAACACGAGAAATTTCAAAAATGTCACCGCCTCCGTAGGCTGCCTCGGCGGCAGTACGAAGGGTCTGGGACCCCATGCCTTCGGTTGGAAATAAGAAGTCGATCATAACGCCTCCAAATTAAAAATAATTAGTCGTTCATTTCTATCCCGGAAGAGGTCCTACGTCGAGACGGCAGTCGAACGATTTTGATGAATGGCGTACCACAGGGTTGTCCCAACCGCCAAAGCGAGAAAAGGAATGGCACCAAGGTTAACAATATCCCAACCAAAAAAATGCACCAGCGCTCCCGACGAAAGAGACAACACCGAAACAAATCCATAAATTAAAAAGTTCATGGCCCCCTGGGTTTTAGCACGTTCTGAAACGGTGTAGGCCGTGGTCATCAAGGAGGTCCCAGCGGTGAAAGCAAAATTCCAGCCGATGCCAAGTAACAACATGGACAACCAGAAATGAGCAACCTCGACACCTATTAAGGCTACGCCGACGCAAAAGAATTGCAGAGTTAACCCCGTAATAATCATTTTTGTCTCCCCAAACTTATTTATTAGGTGGCCCGTCACAAAACCTGGCGCAAACATCCCGAAGATATGCCACTCGATAACTAAGGCGGTGTCGGAAAATTGGTGGTGTGCGTGAGCCATCGCGATGGGCGTGGCAGTCATGAGGAAGTTCATAACACCCTGCGAAATCATCGCCGCGGTTGCCGCAACCAAAAATACTGGCTGTTTCATAATTTGCATCATCGGTCGGCGGGGTCCAGCGCGCTCTTGTGGAGTAAGTTTCGGAATATCAAGAAGCAGAAGCACAAAGATAGCGAGAACAGTGACACCAGTTAAAATAAGATAGGCGCCAACGAAAGGTACTGAGGTGACCATGTGCTGCCCGATCTTGGCCGATTCCGGCCCGAGAAAGCCGGACACCACACCACCCGCCAGGACAAGAGAAATCGCCTTACTCTTAAAATCTTCGCTAGCGACATCTGCTGCGGCAAATCGATAAAGCTGGGCAAAGCCGGCGAAAAATCCGAAAAGAAGTGCCCCAAATGCGAACAACCAAAAATCAGAATGCAGAACCGCGTATGCACTCACCAGTCCACTAACTACACCGATCAATGACCCCAGAATAAAGCCCACCTTCCGCCCGACACGGCGCATAAACAAGGACGCTGGTATAGTCATTATTGCGGTTCCAACGATTACTAATGACGTTGGCAGGGTGGCCAACCCTTTGTGCGAGGCTATGCTGTAAGCAATCAACGGTGCTGTCACGATCAGGAGGGATCGACCGGTCCCGAACAGAACCTGGCAGGTTGCTAATACAAGGACATTTCTTTTTTCTCTGGTCATTGCCATATTCTCGTCGCGTTAATTTGGAAATCCAAACAAACGCGACGGATTATTTACTAGTATTGTTTCAGCCAGCTCCATCGAACCAGACCAGTCAATCATTTGCTGCAACAGATCGGCATCGTTGGCATTTTTCCGTTGAAATTGGGGTGCGGCCAATTGCTGCCCCATATCAGTTTATCCGGCCGGGCCTCTACCAACGCCTCGATGAATGGCCGCATATCTTTATACGGCGGCCCAGCAGCTGATTGGCGATACCAACTACTGAGTTTGACCCAGCAATTCTCGGAGTTCCGAATAAGATTAAGCAGCGCTTGGAAGCCCTCACAATCCGTCCCCTGCTTGCCCAGAGGTCGGCCCTGATGATCAATAACAAAATTAATAGGCATGTTTTCAAGCAACTGCATCTGTCCGATGATCTCATCGACATTCCCAAAATGCAGGAGAACCATCCAGTCATGTTCCTGGGCTCGTTTTACCATAGTCTTCAGGTGTTCTGTACCGTAACCGGCCTTGGAGATTGTCGAGAGCCGCAATCCACAGATACCTGCCGACTTAAATGCGTCTAGCTCATTATCGGAGATGTCAGGAGGAACTAACACAACCCCCCTTCCCCGGTCGCCGAGCTTACCCACCGCATCGACGGTAACTCGATTATCATTACCGTGCGCACTACCCTGAACAATGACCGCACGGTCGATGCCCAAAATATCCATAATCTCTTGGTAAGTTTCGATAGAGCATTCCTCTGGCGTGTAGCCGCGTTGCTCCGATAAAGCAAACTTGTCAAATGGGCCCATGATATGAACATGACAATCACACGTTCCAACGGGTGGGCGCGTCGTGGGAGCACGCCAATTTGGGTCGGGCGGCTGGCAGGGGTTTGTCATAACCCCATTTAAAGTCTTATTGCGCAGGTTGTCGACTGGCCAACCCCAATGCTACGGTTTTCCAATAAGAATTGAATTAAAAATATGAGGGCTTCTAGAATGGAGTTAAAATCATTTATAGAAACAGCAACAACAATATCTATACTCGCGACGTTGACGACGACAGACGTAATTAAACGCGCCAAAGCAGCGCTGGGCTTTAAGTAGACGTCAAAGATAACAAGCCCTTACCCCGCCTGCCTTCAGCGAACGGGGTAACGGTTTTACCTAAAGATGTAACATCATGAAAATAACCGATATCAAACTCAAACCGTGCATCATGCGAAAGGAGGACCCAACTTGGCGTTTTGCATTGGGAGCTAGCCCCATAACCGAAGGGCTCATCGTTTCCGTAGAAACAGGTGAAGGCCTAACTGGTTATGGTTATGCCTCAGCCACCGCTCATATGGGAGCCAGCATGGAAGGCCTGACAGGAACTCTTGAAAGATTGATCCCCCATGTAAAAGAATATGATGCGTTGGAGATGTCAGCGATCCGTATCAAGATGGATCAAGCGCTGTCTGGGAATAATCAAGCAAAAGCCGCCATCGATAACGCGCTATTTGACCTAGCCGCAAAATCAATGAACGTTCCCTTAAATAGGTTGTTTGGGGGTGCGGTGCGCACTGAATTTCCTGTCCTTAGAATTCTCGCCATCAAGAGCCCCGAGGAAATGGCCGAACAAGCACAAATTTTATTCGATCAGGGCTATCGCTATTTCAAGATCAAGGTACACGGGGATGTAAATCTCGACATCGCGCGCGTCGCTGCTATCCGTAAACGTCTTGGCGAGGAGGCCAATCTAACGGTCGACGCCAATCAAGCCTACTCACCCAAAGACGCGATCGCAGCCCTCAGTGGTATGGCGACGTATCGCCTCGACCTCGTTGAGCAACCCGTCGCCATAGATGACTATAAAGGCATGAAACTAGTCACAGATTCCGTGCCGGTCACGGTGGAAGCGGATGAAAGCGCTGGCTCCATTCAAGAAGTAGCTTATCTTGTAGAAAACCGAATCGTTGACGCAATCAGTCTGAAGGTGGCCAAACTCGGTGGATTATGGAACACATTAATCGCCGCCCAAATTTGCAAAACAGGCAATATTCGCTACCGATTTGGTGCCCATGTAGGATCACGCCTTCTAAACGCCCATGCGATGCAACTCGCCTCCTCCTTGCCCGACGTCTGGTATGCAAGCGAATTTGGAGAATTTGCCCGCCTACTCGACGATCCCTTTGAAGGGATAGATGTGGTGGATGGTGCCATCCATTTGCCAAATGAGATTGGGGCGGGCGTAAGGCCTATTGGGACTTAACGAACGGTGGGCATAAAGAACCTCGACGCACTTTTAAAACCCCGTTCTGTCGCGGTGGTTGGTGCCTCGCCCCGCGCCAACGTCGGCGGCCGCATGTACCGAATATGATCAAGGCGGGTTTTACGGGGGCATTGTATCCGGTTAATCCGAACTACACCGAGATAGCAGGCGCCCCCTGTTTCCCTAATCTTGAATCTCTACCAACTGTGCCGGACTGCGTGGCATTTGCGGTGCCTTATCAGGCTGTGTTTGGGCCATTGGAAGCCGCAGCCAAGCTTAACGTCAGATCGGCAGTTGTTGTCGCCGAAGGATTTGATGATGCCGCATCAGATGACGGTAGGGAAAGACAAAAACGTTTAGCCCAAATTGGAACTGACCACAATTTAGCTATTTCCGGGCCTAACTGTATGGGTCTCATCGGTCTTAAGGAAAAATTTGCGACGGCGTTTACTAACTTGCCCGAGGGTCTCATCACCGGCAACGTTTCAGTGGTATCACAATCGGGTGGTCT